>JABAHQ010005482.1_pt1 | contig 43492 bp, 42 predicted proteins | sample 7062091 | NCBI WGS metagenome assembly JABAHQ01 (sample SAMN14534359, study PRJNA622989) | marine sediment metagenome | biome: marine biome [ENVO:00000428]; feature: marine pelagic biome [ENVO:01000023]; material: deep marine sediment [ENVO:00002113] | place: India: Gulf of Kutch | collected... | reverse complement strand
ATTAATCATTCGCACCGAATTGCTTCAGTATATTGTGTACACTAAAGGTGGATTTCGTCAAATAGTGTATTTAGCAGTAAACTTTTTAGACTTTTATCAAGGATATAGATAAAATTGAATAAATATGTTATAATTTCCAACGTTCAACTTTTAAGACTACGTCTTTAGCAGGAGTGTTTCAGAATAATTGGAGATTTTGTTTTAGATGCTTTCTGATATCAGGGTATAAGAGTTGTTCATATGGAGCAGAATGGTTGGCGTCAACCCATACGATATCTGGTTGTACTCTCGATTTTTCTGGCCTTAATATGGTTTGTCTTTGTAGCTCGTCCATTGATTAGCTCATTGGTGGTTGCAGCTTTAGTGGCTTACGTATTGCATCCTTTCGTTAACTTGATTATACGACATACCCGATTGAGCTACAATATGGCCGTTAATATTACTTACTTGCTTTTCCTCTCTGTTTTGGTGGCTATACCAGCCATTCTTACCCCCTTTGTAATTCGTCAGGTCAGTGGCGTCACCGTGGATGTCGAATATTTTCTCCAACAAATTAGAATTCTGATGAATCGTCCTCTGGTAATAGGAAGTATTTCTATTTCTCTTGAGAATGTTGTCAGTAGTTTAGAAGCATTACTCTCCGAAACAACTACTTTTATTGCCGGTAATGCTGTTTCCACCTTGAGAGATGTCTCAACAAACTTCTTATGGATATTGGTTATTCTCGTTTCCATCTACTATCTGTTAAGAGATAGCCACGACCTCATTGATTGGTTACTGACCCCCATTTCAGGCGTTTACCAGCACCATGCTCGCAGATTGTTGGCCGAAATTGACGATATATGGGGAAATTTCTTAAGAGGGCAGTTAGTGTTAATGATTTTTGTGGGTATCCTGTCGTGGCTGGGAGGGGTTATGGTAGGACTACCAGGGGCATTCGTCGTCGGCTTGATTGCTGGTATACTCGATTTAATCCCCTCGTTAGGCCCAACATTAGCGGCAGTGATTGCTGTGGCCATTGCTTTTCTGGAGGGATCAACCTATTTGCCCCTTTCAAATTTCTGGTTTAGTCTAATCGTTTTGGCTGTCTTCATTGTTATTCAGCAAATAGAAAATATTTGGATCCGGCCTGTTTTAATGGGGCGACGCTTACGCTTGCATCCTGCTTTGGTTTTTATTGGTGTTTTTGGTAGTTTAGCCCTATTTGGCATATTGGCAGCATTAGTTATCATTCCGGTTATGTCTTCGATCGGGGTAATTGGCAGATATATTCTGTGTCGAATACGAGGAATAAATCCTTATCCAGAATTTACGCCGACTTACAGTGAGGGTGAAACGACAACTGAACTGAATGAGATTATAAGAATGGAGAATAGTGTCGAAAGTGATGTTGTTGAGCAAATAGGTAATTAGCGAGGATAAACCCAGTTTATTGGACAGGCTTCTTTTTTGCCCATCTGGTCTAATGGGATAATCTGAGTTTCTATTTTGTGAGACCAGAGATGTAGTAGGCCTACACTGGTCATTTTATGCTTATCAGGTACAACACAACCTGGATTAAAGCAGACCGTTTTGCCAATCTGTCGGCTATAGGGGACATGGGTATGTCCAAAAATGATAATATCAGCATTAGGGTATAGCTTGCTTAGGCGGTTGGCAATTTCGTCATTGAAGGTGTAACTTTTTGTCCATATTACATCAGCCAGAAAGAATTCTGGAATTTTCATGAGCCATCCCATCAAACCAGGGCGATGGCCGTGGGTCACCACCACCTTATATCTGCCTAGCATCAGCTCTACCTGAGGTGGTAGAGCTCTGCCACCAGAACTGAAGTCAGTCAGGTGAATGTTTCCTTGAACAGCATAGAGGGGAGCGATTTTCTTGAGAGGGGCTAATAGATCAATTTCATCTACATCACCGGCGTGTAAAATGACATCAACCCCTTTGAAAATATTAAAAATAATGGATGGAAGGTTTATCATGCGATAAGGAAGATGGGTGTCTGAGATGACGCCAACGGTTAAGTCGGGTGGTTTGAGCATCCAGCCATCTTAGCACCTCGATTATATGGCGTCAAGTGAGACGCCGAAGTCGTTGCGTAATATTGCTTACAGAGTTTGGGGGCAGCATCCCATAGAATATCAATCATCTCCCAGATTGTCTCCTGGCTCAGGGATTAACATAACTTTATAAGCGAGGTTTCTTATTTATGCGTGAACGTTTGCCAATAAGAGAAAATAAAACGGTTTTCCTTTTAGCCTCATTGCTTGTCTTAATTGTCGCCTTGGCTATTAGTCAATCTGGATGGACCGATCACCTGGGCATATTGGCCTATGTGGGAGCAGGCGCAATTGTGATTGGTCTGTTAATCAGTCAAAGTTTGCTCTCTCCGATCGTGGCCCACCTTTTTAGCGCCGTCATCGGCGTCGGTTGGTCGTTTTGGGTTGTCAGCCAACTACTGCCCGATCGTTTTACCTGGCGCTTGAGATGGGAAACTATGGTGGCCCACGTTGAGAACTGGTATAATCTGGCCCGAGAGGGTGGGATTATTTACGATAATTTGATGTTCGTTCTTCAGATGTCATTTATCATTTGGGCGCTGGGATACCTTACCATCTGGTTCTTGTTTCGGTCGGGCAAAATTTGGAGTGCGGTGGTCCCTAGTGGGATCGTCCTCCTGATTAATTTGTATTACGCCCCCAAAGATTTGACCACTTGGTTCATCACTTACCTGCTCCTGGCCTTGTTACTTATTGTCCGCTTCAATTTGTTTGAGTATGAAAGCCGCTGGCGGATTGAACATGTCCACTTTCGCTCTGATATCAGCTTTGACTTTTTGCGAAACGGGCTGATTTTTTCGGTCGTAGTGATTGCTCTGGCCTGGTTCACCCCGGCCGTTAGCGAGGATAACCGCACGACGGTATTTGATCGGTTCGACCGGCAATGGCGTGGTGTTCAAGAGGAATGGAACCGCCTTTTTGCCGGGCTTAATTACAAGCCGCAGACAGCGAGTAATCCCAATGCCTATACCCAGGCGCACACGTTAGGCGGGGCTCGTGTGTTGAGCGAGCAGCCGGTGATGTATGTTCATGCGCCGGGTGGACGCTACTGGCGGGCCGCTGTTTACGATGAGTATGATGGTCAGGGCTGGGTGAGCAATGACGACAAGCAGGTGCGCTTTGATGACTCTAATAGATCTCTCGCCTTGCCCGACTACGACGCTCGGGAGCCCATTACCCAAACTTATACAACTTTACAAGAGGGTCTTTACATCCTTTACACTATGGCCCAGCCGATCAACATCGATCGGGCCACAGTGGCCAAAACCAATTTTGTGCCCCCTGAGCAGATGACTGGTGACCTACGACGGCCCTGGGCCGGAAAATCGGGTCCTTGGTTAGAAGAGCTGACCTATATTGAAAGTGATGCACGTTTAGACGCTGGCGAGTCTTATCAAGTTATTTCTGGGAGGTCTGTGGCTACCAAAGAACAACTGCGGGAAGACTTGACCGATTATCCCGATTGGATCAAAGCACGTTACCTGGGAATACCTGATTCCACACCGCAACGGGTCAAAGATTTGGCCAAAGAACTCACTCAGAATGCCGATAACGCCTTTGATAAAGCTGAAGTCATTGAGCGTTATATGCGCAATGAGATCGAGTATAACGAGCAGATGCAAGCGCCGCCAACCGGTCGAGATAAAGTGGATTATATTTTGTTTGAGGCCAAACAAGCTTATTGTGACTATTATGCCACCTCCATGATTGTCATGCTCCGCTCGTTAGGGATCCCGGCCCGCTTTGCGGCCGGTTTTGCCCGAGGTGAGGAAGAAACGTTGGAGAATCAAGAACGCGTCTACCTGGTGCGCAATCTGGATGCTCACTCTTGGGTAGAGGTCTACTTCCCTACTTATGGCTGGATTGAATTCGAGCCTACCGCTGCCCAACCGTCTATTTTCCGCCGCTCGGATGCCCTGACGCCGTTCCAAAATCCCGGTCGACCTGATGAATATATGGAGGATGATCTCCTCGATCCAATGGATCGGCTGGAAGAAGAAGACCTTCAAGCTTTGGGTGATCTGTCGGCGCTTGGCAGTAATTTCTATAATATTCCGCTGCCCTTCTTTGGCCCTGTGCAAGTTTCCAAAACAGTCGTCAAATGGAGTCTCGGCGGGCTATTTGTTTTAGTTGTGGGCGTGGTAGGGTGGCGCATCAATGCCCAGGCGCGGCAAGATTTCTCTTCTGGCGAGGTATACTTTGCTATGCTCAGATTGGCCCATTGGATGGGATTGGCAAAACGTCCCTCCCAAACGCCTTATGAACATGCTTCGGTCCTGGCCCAGAATTTACCGCCAATTGAAACCGAAGTTAGCTTCATTACCGATGAATTTGTGCGCAATGAATTTAGCCCCAGAGTGACTACGGAAGAGACCAGATCGAAGCTATTAGAAGCCTGGCACAAGATACGGCCGGCGCTATACCGCGCTATCTTTGAAAGGCACATGCCCAAAATCAGGCTACCTTTTAGATGGTAAATTAACCCAACTTTGCTGTTTACCCGAAACGGGTTTCCCTGTCCTCTCCCAGGATAGAGAAGCCCGTTTCTTTTTGACCCACCTTTAACCTTACTTTTTCTTGGCGAATAACTTCTTAGCGGTTAAATTTTAGTTTCTTTAGGGGAGGCAACAGCCAGAGGTTACAGACAAGCTGTATTATGCCTTCACTTGTACGAACCCAAAGTCAGAAATATATATAGTTTTTCATATATTTTTCTTTTTGCAAATCTAAAGTGTGAGTTGACTAAGTTTTAGAAGGTATCCGATAAAACAGGGGTTTTTTGACGGGGGCGATTAAAATCGCCACCAACTACCGGCTTGGCCCGCAGCCACAGGAAAAGAGTTTCAAACAACGTGGCGACGCTCAAGGCCAAGGTGGCGGTTTGAATGCCGGATGTTTGCCACAAAACGCCCGTGAAGACCATCATGGCGGTGATGATTAAATTAAGCCCCATGCCCTGATAAACATAATTGGTTGACTTAGCTTTCATAAGCAGCCCTCTCAGCCAATTCTGAACCGCCGATAAGAAAGGCAGCATCAAACTGATGACCAAACCAGGCATAGCAATTTGTACCAGATCGGTCGAAAGCCCGATAACCGTGGTGAGATAAATTTGGCTGATGGGGGTGATCAGGACAGATAGCATGAGGACCGTAGTTCCCAGGCCAACACCCAGGCAAAAGTTGCGGATGGGTTTAAAGGTGCCAGCGCCCTGGGAGAGGGCGATGACGGCTTCAGGCAAGGCGAAAGCGGCGCTCCTAAAGATGAAGGTCAAATTGAAGATGACGGGCCAGACGGCCAGGCTCTCCTGTGGGAGGGCCATGCGGGCCAGCCCCATGCCAATAAGCGGCTGGGCTAAAAGGCTCAGCAGTGAGGTGGCGGCCAGGGGCGTGTGGAACATGACTACTTCTCGGTAGGTCAACGATGCTTCAGCAGTGGGGGATATGGGTTGATAATGCCTGGCCTTGACCTCCAAGGTGGTCCAATGGATGAAGAGGGCTTCGGCTACCACGCCGCTCATCATCCCGATGGCCCCTGACCAAACCCCCGGCAGTTTAAGGAGAAACCCTGCGCCAAAAGTTGCCGACCCTGTGAAGATCAGCCTGATAACCGTGCCGTAAGTCACCCGTTTAGTATAGCCGAAGCGGATTAAAATCCCCTGGTTAAAGCGTCGCCAGCCGATGGCCGCCCCCCAGAACACCATAATTCGCATACCCGCCTGGGCTGATCCGGCAATGTCGGCTGGAATGCCCATCACCTCCAGAACTAACCAGTTATATAGAGGCGTATAAAACGCAACAACAGCCGCAATCAATGTGATGAGCAAATTGAGGTGCAGAGTGAAGCGCCTCAAAACCAAATACGCCTGCCTATCAACAGCCAGGGTGGTACTGGTGGCCAGAAGCATGATGATGGGGCTTTCAATGGTGATCGCCAGCGACATCACAATGCCAAAAGCCGCCAGGGAAATGACCGGATCAGGCAAACGGGCGATGACGGCGTGGGTGAGTGGGCCTTCGACCGTCATTAATAGCCAACTGGCGAATAACGGCAGCCAGAAGAAAAGTATTTTTCGTTGGCTGAGCATGGTCTCCTCTTTTTACTCGCTTAACAACCCAACCACCGAGTTATCTCCCAAAGTGAGCTTGAACGATTTGAGCCGGATTAGAGACGGGGAATGGCCCCATTGACCCGAATGAGGGCCAACAAAAAATGCTCATCACATAAACCGATGTGAGTGAGCATTTTGGTCCGCCGGCCCGCCTAAAGAAGATACCTCACCTGCCTTCGTAATAATGTTTTAGACTCGCATCAACCTGTGCATTTGACAAAACCGCGCCGATCAGATTGGCTTTGACCTTCTCCAAACGGCTTTTGGCCGCTTTGACGTGGTCCCGCTTGGTGACATTGGCTTTGACAATCAGCAACGTACCATCTACCTTTGAGGCCAACAGAGAGGCATCGGTGACCACCATTAAGGGTGGCGCGTTGAATAAAACGATTTTGGCCAACTCGGTCAGCCGTTTAAGGACTTCATTTATTTTAGTTGAGTTGAGTATCTGGCTGGGAATTTGGGGCAATGGCCCGCTGGTCAAAACCTGTAAGGTGGTGTCTGGAATGGCTTGCAACGATGGGTCTTCAAAGGCCGCTTGATCGCGAAACATATCGGTAAAACCCCGATTATTGCTTAACCCAAATAGGGTATGAATAGCTGGACGCCGTAGATCGGCATCCACCAAAATCACCGGCTGACCGCCGTCGGCCATAGTCACCGCCAGGTTGGCCAGGCTGATTTCCTTGTCATCGTCCGGGCCGGCAGAAGTGACCAGCAAGGTTGTAATTGGCTCATCTACGTTGGCAAACTCGATATTTGTCCTCAGGGTGCGATAGGCTTCTGAGGCCACCGAAGTGGGATCGCGCAGGGTGACAATTGCCTCTGAAATCATGGCTTTATAATCCTCAATGGGTCCCCCGCAGTTCTGGCACCAGCTTGGTTTGCTCTTTGCCGGTTGGCTCAACCTGGAGACGTCCGGCGTGAGCTGGAATTTGACCCAGGACGAGAACGCCCAGGGCCTTCTCAACGTCATCACCACTGCGGATGATGTCATGGGCCAGCCATTCCAGGAAGAAAACAACCAGCCCGCCGACCATTAGACCGAAGAGACCCCCGGCCAGGGTATTAATTTTGGTCTTAGGTTTGTACTGCTGATAGCCCAAGTTGTAGACGCTGTCAAGCATGGTGACATCAATCTGATCGCGCCGATCCTGTTTTTGATTCCAGGCATCGCGTTGTTCGATAAAAACGGCGGCCACTGTATCGACAATCGCATAAGCAACTTCGGGGCTGGTATCACGCGCTTCGATCTTGATGGTGAAGGTGGAGGCATCCGGGCTGACGAAAAGTTTGGCCAGCAAATCATCGGTGCGCATATCGAGTTGGGCCCGGTTAATCACCTCTTGAGCCATGTTGTGGGTCTTGATTGCTTCTGTGTATCCCCGCAGCAAATCCTTGAGGACATTGCTCAACCCCCAATCAGCCCGGGCTGGCTGAACGCTCAAACGGGTGCTGGTACTGTAAACCGGCGTTTGCAATTTACTAAAACCAAAGGCACTGGCGGCCGCAATTGTCGCAACCACGATGACAATCCAACCTCGTTGGCGAAATATGCGGATATAATCTGTCAGTTCCATATCTCAACGCCTCCTGATGATTCACTTATTTTACCCTTAGCGAAACAAGCTAACAAATTACTCTCTTTCTTTTTACTTCTTATATAACCCAGTAAAGCCGCAACCAAAAGCAAACTATCGCCGTAATATATATTCCGTGATACGTAAAAATTTCCCGACGTTAGCTCATTACGTATTACGCAGTACACCTTACGCTGTAATCATTCTTGCCTATAACGTAAATTGAGCAACACTTCAAAATATTACTTCCGCTTCGGCACCTCTGCCAGCACGGGAATGCCCATACGTTCCAATTCCGGTGCGCCTCTGACGCTGGTATCAAGATAATCAAGCAAGAAAGCCAGGCCAACCCCAGCCACCAGGGCCAAAATCAACCGAACTGGTAAGTCGAGTCGCTGAGTCAGGGAGGGCGGAATGGGCGTTGGCACCAATGGCTCATCGATGACGGTGATGAGGGCATTGGGTGTGCCAAATTGAACAAAGTATTTATGGCTGTCTTCTTTGAGTGCCATAACAGCCGCCTGGCCGATTTCAGCTAACTCGTCTGGATTTCCCCAGGTGAGGTTAGGTTCAGTTGCAAAATGCGATGCTCTTTCTCGGCAACTGTGATGCCTGAAATGGCTCCCGGAAAGATTTGGACTGAACTTTCCATCTCGGCTAAATGCCGGTTAACATCAGCCGCAAATTTCTGGCTACCGACTACGATCGATAGATCGTCAGCCAGATATTCTGAGGCAACCCAGGCATGGAACGTCTCTTCATTAACCCGCCCTGCCGGCGCTGCTTGCGCTGTTTGTGACGTAACCCCTACGGTAAAGCGCAGCGATGAAGTATACATCGGCGGCGGTGTTTTAGCTGTCAACAAACTCACGCCAGCCACTACACCTATCAATAAAACCGGAATCCAGATACGTCTCCAAATGATATGCCAATATTGTCGAAGTTCCATACCTAGCGATATATTACGTTAAATGGCATGGCTCATCTCGCTTTAGAGCTATCTTTATAAATTGACCTTTATCTGTTAACCAAGATCGTGAAACGTGAAGCTTTCTGGCGAACATTCATCACCTTTCACACTTCACGGGAGTTGTTAGAGTTGTTCAGCTACTTCTTGGTCAAGTGAACCATACCTAATTAAAATTTTAACAAGTTCTGCCCCAAAATGATATTGGGGATTTAGCTTAGTTTTGCTTAGTATAGCTACGAGACTTCCCCTCGAAAGTGGGTTTTTCCTTGATCCAGCAAAGTATAAATGACAATTGATAAAAACGAAAATAGACTTAGATTAAAATTGCCCGGCAAATTTGGGAATTCAGGGGCGTTATTGTATACTCCTTTTTTGGTTTGATGAAGTGAGTTTATTAAACATCATTCCTAGAAGGAATGGGGTTAGTGAATTATGAAGGTATTATTATTACAAGACGTTGATAATTTAGGTTTGGCCGGTGATGTGGTTACGATTGCCCCCGGCTATGGGCGTAACTATCTGTTGCCGCAAAAACTAGCTATTCTGGCCACACCGGGGGCCCTGAAACAGGCGGAGGCTGTCCGTAAAGCGGGCGAAGTGCGGCGGGCGCGTGAAAAGGCGGACGCTGAAGCCATTGTTAACCAGATCGAAGATAAAGTCTTGATCTTTGAACGCCGAGCCGGTGAGCGAGGACGATTATACGGCTCGGTCACAGCTTCTGATATCGCCCAGAAGTTGAGCGAACAGGCGGAGATTGAGATTGATAGACGTAAGATCAATTTGTCGGAACCAATACGGACTTTGGGCGAGTGGGATGTGACCATCAGATTGATGGTCGAAGTCTCCACGACAGTCCGAGTGATAGTGATTGGCGAAGGTGAAACTTATACCCTGCCCAGCACTACCCAGGAAGCGGACCAAGAAGGTGAAACGCCTCCGACAACTGAAGAAGAGACGGTCGAAGCAGCCGAATCTGTCGAAGCGACATAGTCCGCCCAGATTTGCCAAAGTAGCGGCAACCCTTGTGGTTGCCCGGTGAGAGCATCTGCAGCAGGACCTGTCCCTGCACCTGTTTTATGGAGCATATCCAAATATAGTCCCAAAAGCCGGGCTTTTCTTAAAGCCCGGCTTTTGGGACTATCGTCAATCACTATATATTAAGAAACTAATCATTACTTTACTCTGTTTCTTTTTCTGCCTCCCCTTTTTTGGTCACCCGTTGGGTTTCACCATTTAGCAAAGCAATTGAGGCAACGGTATCCCCCTCACGCAGATTCATAATCCGCGCCCCGCGCGTAACCCGACTCAGGCAGGGGATATGTTTGACCTGGGTACGGATCATTTTCCCCTCGCTGGAGACAATGGTAATATCTTCGTCTCCCTTAACCGTTCGCACGCCGACAATGGGTCCGGTTACTCTTATCGATTTTGACAGTGTCCTAATCCCGGAGCCGTAGCGACTGCGGCTGGCGTATTCGCTGAGCGGGGTTCGCTTACCCATCCCCTTAGCCGTTATAACTAACAAATCGCCTTCATTCTCTTCCGTGGTCACGGCCATACCGGCCACATCATCCCCTTTGCGCAGTTTTATGGCATTGACCCCCATAGCGGCCCGGCCCATCACTCTGGCCTCTGTTTCCTTGAAACGCAGGGCCCGTCCTAGCCTGGTGACCAGAATTAAATCGTTATGGCCAAGGGTGGGCTTCACCCAATATAAGGCGTCACCTTCTTCCAGCCCGATAGCGATCAAGCCGCTAGGTCTGACCGACTCAAACGCTTTCACATCAGTTCGCTTGATGCGCCCGCCCCGGGTCACCATGGTCAGATATTTAGCCTCATCAAACGACGAGACAGCCACCACAGCCGTAATTCTCTCATCCGGGTCAATATTGATTAAATTAACCAGCGGAATACCTTTGGCGGTCCGAGCTGCATCAGGTATACGCCAGGCTTTTTCAGAATAGACTTTACCCCGATCACTGAAATACAAAATAGTGTCGTGGGTATTAGCAGCGAAGAGAAAGATCACATTGTCTTCCTCACGAGTAATGATGCCGGTTACCCCACGACCGCCACGCCCTTGCGATCTGTAAGTTTTGCTGGGAACGCGCTTAATGTAACCATTGCGGGTGATGGTGATCAGAACCTCTTCGCTTTTAATCAGATCCTCTTCGTTAATGTTGCTGAACCCGGCGGCTATAATTTGCGTGCGTCGTTTGTCGCCATATTTGTCTCTGATCGTTTGTAGCTCTTCCTTAATCAACCCCAAAATCTTATTGGGATTAGCCAAAAGATCCTCCAGATAGGCGATGGTTTGGATGACTTCTTGATATTCATCCTCAATCTTTTGGCGCTCCAGGGCGGCCAGACGGCGTAACTGCATATCCAGAATCGCTTGGGCCTGGGCTTCTGACAGCCCGAAGTTAGCGGTCAATTGGTCACGAGCATCTTCAACGCTATCGCTTTGGCGAATAGTTTGAATGATCTCATCGACCCGGTCTAGGGCGATACGCAACCCTTCCAAAATATGAGCCCGTTGCTTAGCCTTCTCCAGGTCATATTGGGTACGTCGGGTGATTACCTCCTGGCGATGCTCGACAAAGACTCGCAATGCCACTTTCAAGGGCATAAGGCGGGGGCTGCCATCAAGCAAAGCCATCATGTTCATACCAAAATTGCTTTGCAAGGCAGTATATTTATAGAGTTGGTTCAGAACACGTTTAGGTTGTGCGCCGCGCTTTAGCTCGATGACAATTGAGAGCCCATTTCGATCAGATTCATCCCGCAGATCCGAAATGTCTTGCAATCGTCCTGCTTTGACTAATTCGGCAATGCGGATAATCAGATTTGCCTTATTAACTTGATAGGGGATTTCGCTCACCACAATCCGATGCCGATTTCCTCGCGTCTCTTCAATCTCGGCCACAGCCCGCATGGTAATCGTGCCCCGCCCCGTGGCGTAAGCCTGGATCAACTCCTCACCCCCCAGGACTACCGCACCAGTGGGAAAATCTGGCCCTTTCACAAACCGCATTAGATCTTCAATGGTAATATCGTCTGGGTTGTCAAAGTGGTCAATCAGGTAGATCGTGGCGTCACATAGTTCGGCCAGGTTATGGGGCGGAATGTTAGTGGCCATCCCGACCGCAATGCCGTTGGAGCCGTTGAGCAGCATATTGGGAATACGAGCTGGTAAAACGCCTGGCTCCTGCAAAGAGCCATCAAAGTTATCCTCCCAGTTGACCGTGTCTCTTTCTATATCAACTAGCATCTCGCTAGCAATCGAGGCCATACGCGCTTCGGTATAGCGCATAGCCGCAGGATTATCACCGTCAATAGAGCCAAAGTTCCCTTGACCATCAACCAGAGGATAGCGCATAGAGAATTCCTGGGCCATCCTGGCCATGGCATCGTAAACAGCACTATCGCTGTGAGGGTGATATTTACCCAACACATCACCGACAATTCTGGCGCTTTTGCGATAAGGAGTCCCGGGCCGATTGCCCATATCATACATGGCATACAAGATACGTCGATGAACCGGTTTTAAGCCATCGCGCGCATCTGGTAAGGCGCGGCTGACGATGACGCTCATGGCGTAATCGAGATAAGCCGTCCGCATTTCTTGTTCAATATCTATCGTTTCAATGCGTCCCGCATTGTTAGACAAGGTTATAGTATCCATAATGGTCATCTATCTTTCTCAAATGATTTTTATGGCTAAGAGGGGTGGAAAAATTAAGCTATTTCAGCCTTGTTTTTACAGTTTTTGGTTTTTTTGATGTAAGCCGTCAAAAAGGTCCTAATTCCGAGGAAATTTTCAGGATTTACTTTACAATTATATTATACCTGATTTAGGAGAATTTAGCTACTTCGTGTCGCGTGAATTGGAGGACTGGAATTAGCCCATCGTGATCAATCTGAGTGCTAGCCCAAACATAAAAATGCCAGTAAAGAACCAGACCAAGGCAGCTCGACGATCCTGTTCTCCCCGCGTGTAATAGTAGATAGCCGGCAAAACTACCAGGGCGAAGATGCCGTATAAGAGATGCAAGGCAGCCCGAGGGGGCATTAAACCGCCAAAGAGTATCATGCTAAACCCGAGCAAAGCTTGAACGATTAATAAAATTTCGCCAACAGCGACAATGCCCAAAAACTGGCCGCCCAGAGGCTGATTGCGAATATAATGCCCCAAGGCCCACAAACCCATTATGAGCATAAATAGCCAGGTCGTTTGTGCCAGGCGATTATGCAGAAAAATGAGTGTCCCGATATTCATGACGTAAATTTTTATTCCCAGGTAAAAAACCTGTGTTCGCTTTCCGGGCTGATGGGTATACCTGTCCCATCGGATTGAACACGTTCTACATAAACATACCAGAAATATTCGAATTTTGGCCCGTCAGCCTCATGATAAAGTTCGAGGGGAATGGTCCATTGGGTATCCTGAAGTTGATCGCCCTTATAGACAGGCTCGGTTTCGTGAAAGTAGACCAACCGTACCGCGTACTGTTCATTGTTGGCCAACTCGCCCACTGATTCCCACTTTAAATCAATCGTATTGCCAGCAATAAAGCGGGCATTAGGTTCGGGCGAGATGAGCTGAGGGGCAGAATATTTAAAGCCGCTGGCGCCGGGTGGCGCAGGTTGTGAGGTGGGTGGCGGCGCTGGCTGTGGCGTGTCCGTTGGAGTGGGGGTGGGCGTATCCGTTGGTGCCGGGCTAGGAGTTTCAGTTGGTATGGAGGTTGGAGTATTGGTGAGGGCAGGCGTCTCGGTCAGCTCTGGGGATGGTGTATCAGTAGCAGACGAGGTTGGCAATTCAATCGGCTCGGGGGTAGCTGTTGGTTGAACGGTGGGTGTGCCGACAGGCGAAGTGGAGACAGAGCTGGTGGTGGCTGTACTGGTCGCTGTGGCCTCAACTTCAGCCACTGGTGTTTCACCCTCTCCAGTTAGACGGGACATTTGCGACGGAAAAAATGTTAGCCCCCAAACAGCCAGGCCACCACAGCCAAGGATAGCCAACACGCCAATGATAATAGATAAGTAAGATCTTCTCCGGGAGGCCTTTGAGGTAGACGCGGGTGTTGCTTCGGCTCGTTCTGGTGGTGAGTCTGGCCGCTGTCGCGATGACGGCGGCGTTGTTCGTTCAGGACCTGATGTTGGATCAGTTACCTCCGGAGCATCAGTGGGCCTTTCCTGCCCAATTTGTTCTGGGCTAAAAGGAGGGAGGGTGGTCCTAAAAGGAGGCGACGTTGGACGACTGGGCCAAGGCCCTATGGTGGGCAGACCTTCTTCAAGAACAGTTTGAGCCGAGACAGGGGGCGGGCTTGAGGCTGGTTGGGCCTCGTCCGGGGGCGTATAATCGGCCAACATTTCTTTGATTTCTTCTTCGGTGAAGCCGTCCTCGTCATCGCCGGGGAAAAGTAACTTCACGGGCCGGTCCGGCCGTAGTAACATCCAGGTTACTATGGCATTGCGTGTTGACGCACTCAGATGCACCGTTCGCTGCTGCCCTGTCTCTTCATCCCAAACGCTTATATTTGGGTCGGTGCCGGCCAGATGTAGGTCTTCTAAGGTCAAATGGGCTGCTTCCGCTTCACTCAGCCCAGTTTGATTTATCAGGGCGTATAAGGCTTGTTTTAGTTCATCCATATTGATCTAACCCTTGCCAAAGCATGTTTAGAATGTATGGTCCTATAAGTCGCGCAAAACCGCCAGTAAGCGATCGACTTCTGCGGCGGTATTATAGTGCACAATACCAACGCGAACCATGCCGCCCCGGTCATACAACCCAAGGCGTTTGACCACTTCAAGGGCGTAATAATATCCATCCCAGACAAAAATACTGTTTTCACCCAAAACTTTGGCGATGGTTTCGGTTTCAACCCTTTCCTTGGTAAAGGTAATAGTTGGCGTGCGTTGGTAAAATTGTGCTTTGTCTGTAATGCCATAAACACGAATCCCAGGAATGGCCATCAACCCTTCGACTAACCGTTCTAACAAAGTTCGCTCGTAGTTGGCGATAGCCGTCATTGCTTTTTTCAAGGCCAACCGGCGGCCCGTGAAACCGGCCTCAGTCCATTGCGCCTCGTACGCAGCGCCAAATTGATCGCCTAATTGAGCCAGATAGTTGATGGCTGCTGTGGTACCGGCCATCCCTTCGAAGTTGCCGGTGCCAGTTTCAAATTTATCGGGGGGATCATCGCCGGCAGGCCGGACTTTATAGGCCGGTAGGGCATCTAACAGATCATAACGTCCCCAGGCAACTGCTATATGGGGGCCAAAGAATTTGTAAACGGAACAAACCAGAAAATCACAATCTATATCCTGGACATCAATCGGACCATGAGGGGCATAATGAACGGCATCAATCCAGACCCTGGCCCCAACTTCATGAGCCAGCGCGCCAATTTCTTTGACCGGGTTGATCGTCCCCACGGCGTTGGAGGCATATCCGATAGCAACCAGCTTAGTCTTATCACTCAAGAGTGATTTAATGTGAGCCAGATCAAGGGTGCAATCTTCCACATCAAAATCAGCATACTTGATTACGACGCCTTGTTCCTGTAAGGCCAGCCAGGGGGAAACATTGGCGTCGTGGTCCAAGCGGGTGACCACAATTTCATCACCCGACCCCAGTTGGGCCCCGATGGCCCGGCTGAGATTAAAGGTGAGGTTGGTCATGGAAGGGCCAAAAACAACCTCTTGTGGCGAAGAGGCGTTCAAAAAATCGGCTATCGCTTCGCGAGCAGCCATGACCGTGGCATCGGTGCGGGCACTGTATAAGAAATTACCGTGGGAATTGGAATTGGCATGCGTGTAGTAATGAGCTATGGCATCAATCACCGCCCGTGGCACTTGAGTGCCACCCGGACCATCAAAGAACACATAAGGGCGGCCTTTCTCGTCCTTTTGCTGCAAAGCAGGAAATTGAGCACGAAGGCTGGATAAATCGAGGTGGGACATGGTAGTGCATCTCCTGAAGCGATGCTAGGCACTATGAAAAGGTCTTTACCCGGATAGACGTGATTTCCTGGCAGTTAATTCGTCGCCCTCGGAAGCAGGTGGCTCATCTTCGACTGCCGAAGGACCCTCTTCAGTACGGGTTTCGGTCTTTCCATCAACTGTTTTGGCTTTCGTCATTGTTTCTTGCGCTGTAGCGATTTTATCTTGGGTATGTTCGCTCGCTTCTGCCAGGCGTTCTTCGATGGCTGCCAATTTTTGAGATAAAGTAATGGCTTCAGTTGACTGGGTTTGTAAGTGTGCTTCCAATTCACGGGCTAAGCGCTGCTGAGCCATAGCCTCACTTCGATTGCCGCTTTCGGCCGCGGCGGTGGCTCTGGCCTGTGTCTCTTTGAGCCGGGCGGCCACCTCTCGTTCTTTAGCTTCTACCTGAGCCAACGCTTCACGGATGGCTTTTAGTTGCTCTTCTGGGTTGTCAAACGCTCTATCGTGACTTTTACCCCCACGAGATAGTCCGCTCCGCAGGGCAGCGTTAATCAAGGTAGTCAGTTTTTTGCCAAGGTTCATCACAACCTCCTTAAACAAACCCGTTGAAAGATTATAACATGGTCGGGAAGAGGTTTGAAAATGTGGGGGCTATTGTTTACTTTGCCCTGATTTTTCTACAGTAAAAAAGCTTTCGCTACTGGCTCCATTTAATTGCAAGCCGGTTTGGAAATGAACCACCCGTTGGGGGAAGGGGATTTCAATATTGGCCTCTGCCAGAGCCTTGTAGATGGCGGTATTGAGTTTATCAATCACCCGACGAGTCTCAACGTAGTGTTCGATCCAGCAACGGACTCTAAATAATAGCCCGGAGTCCTGAAATTCTAAAAAGAGGGCTTCAACCGGTCTGTTTTTCATCACCCAATCTTGCTGGATGACGGCATCAATCAAAACCTGTCTAACGGTGTCAATATCTACGCCATAAGCCACCGAAACCTGGGTTTGTACTCGATAAACGGTAGTGGGAATAGAATGATTGACGATTAGATTTTTGCCAATGATCGAGTTGGGAATAACGACCAGCCGGTTATCCCTGGTTAAAATGCGGGTACTACGTAGACCGATGTCAATCACGTCTCCCCAGGTATCTAATTCTTTTAGCTCAATGCGATCCCCTATCCGGAAGGGACGATCAAACATAATTACAAAGCCACTAATCGTATCGCTTAAAGTGGCCTGGGCCGCTAAGGCGACGGCCAGACTTCCTACTCCCAGGGTTGTCAACGTGGCATTAATAGCAGTCGAGCTAACCTCAAAATGACTGAGAAGTACAATTCCGGCCACAATCCAAACAACAATAATCAATACCCGTCTGATAAATGGCAGAATCTGGTCGTCGACCCGGGTTTCCGTTTTGGGAGCAACATCAGTATTATACCAGCTTATGACGCCCGCAATTAGACGCGACAGGACCAAAATCCCTAAAGACCAATAAATCAGAAAAAATAATGTTTCCAGCAAGTTCTGACTGAAGAGGGGCAAAATCTCAATTCCTTCTAAGGCTCGTTGCACCCCATAGGTGATTATGGCAACAATTAGGGGACCTCTCACTGCTTTGAGAATGACATCGTCCAGGCCGCTTGCCGTCTGCCGTGTCAACCTCCGAATCCACCGGCTGAGCATGAACGAAACAATCCAAGTAATGGTGCCTGTAACAACCAATATCCCCACCAACCTGAGCAACATTTTAACCAAGATATCTGACATTTGAACATCCCCTTGCGTTCTGATATAGAGGCGGATAAAAAAAGTGTAACATGCGGCGATACTGATGTCAACGGAGGTGAAGATTGTGTTTTCAGATGGTCATCTGATTTGACAGAGCCTCACCCTCTCTCTATCATATTGCCATTCGCTGAATAGAGGGTGAGCCGTGAGAATTGCTATCGTCCACGACTGGCTGAATCAAATTGGCGGGGCGGAAAACGTATTGGAAGTAATGGTCAGCATGTTTCCACAAGCGCCGGTTTTTACCACCATTTACGCGCCTGACTTGATGCCAGCGGCCTACAAACGTTGGGATATTCGCGCCAGTTGGCTCAATCGGGCCCCGGCGATTCACCGCCACCACCAACCTTATCTTCCCTTGTATCCGGCGGCTGTCCGCAGCCTCGATCTACGCGGCTATGACTTGATCCTCTCGAACAAAAGTGGCTTCATTCACGGGGTTAAAACAGAGTCCGACCAGCTTCACCTCTGCTATTGTCTGGCCCCGACGCGATATGTGTGGGATTACAAAGCTTACGCCGCCAGAGAACGGCTAGGGCCTTTAATAAACTGGCTCTTGGCGCCACTCATTACAACCTTGCGACGGTGGGATTATCAAGCTGCCCAGCGGGTGGATCATTTTGGCGCTATCTCAACCGACATTCAAGGGCGGATTAAAGCCTTTTACGGTCGCGAGTCTGTAATCATCCCGCCTCCCGTAGATACTGAGCGTTTCCAACCTGTGGCCAACCCAAGCGAAGATTATTATTTCATTGTCTCGCGTCTGATTCCCTACAAGCGTATTGATTTGGCTGTGCAAGCTTTCACCCAGATGGGCAAACGGCTGATCATCACCGGTGAAGGTCGAGATAGGGCGGCCCTCCAGGCCGTAGCCGGTCCTACCATTAAGTTTACGGGCCGCTTACCCTGGGATGAGGTCGTCCGGCTGATGGCCAACTGCAAAGCTTTCATTTTTCCCGGCTATGAAGATTTTGGCATAACCCCGGTCGAAGCCCAGGCCGCTGGACGCCCGGTCATTGCTTTTGCGGCTGGGGGGGCCTTAGATACGGTTATTGACCAGGAAACGGGCCTCTTTTTTCACCAGCAAACCGCCGCCAGCCTGATTGATGCCGTGCGGCGGTTGGAAGCCGTTTCCTTCAGTCCACAGCGTATCCGCCAAAACGCAGAGCGTTTCAGCATTAGTCGTTTCAAGCAGAACCTGCGGAATTGGATTAATCAATATGTTACGCTTCCCTGACAGCTAAGGGGGAATAAATCTAATCAATCAAACCAAATTTTTGAAATAATTGCTGTATGCTATAATATTGCCCGTTGTTTTACAAAGAGGATAGACTTATTAGAGAAGGATGTTATTGTTTTTGATTACACAAAGGAAAAAGCTCATTATCCTGGCCAGCTTAATTGGTGTGCTAGTTAGTTTGGCCTGTGGACTGGTTGATCCGGTGCGTGATGGGATCGCTAATCTTCGAGGGACGCCGACCGCTACCTCTACCCTAACTAAAACTCCGCGAGCAACGTTCACTCCGACCCCTAATTGGACGGACACGCCGACGGTAACCCTGACCCCCACGTGGACGGCAACACCGACGGCAACACCCTCGCCGACCGAGACGCCCATTCCCACAGAAACGTCGACATCTGCCCCAACGCCAACCTTTACGCCGAGCACTACGCCAACGCCGCGGCCGCCGACCCCGATACCGCCGACGCCAACACCGGCACCGCCGACGCCAACACCCACGCCAAGTTATCCTTTCAAAATATCGGAAGGGCCCGTTGGCTTCCCGACGACGAACCCTATTTTAGTGATGTATATCGCCCTGACCGATGGCAATAATGTGCCTGTTGGCGGGTTGAAGGTTGTCGGTGATCACACGCCAACGGGTGACCATTGGGTAAGTGCACCTAGTTGTTTTGACTTTTGTAAAAGTAATGGTATCGAAGGGACTGTTAAAGTGGGGAATGTTACCTTTGAGCCACCCAGGTATGAGACGGGCGTTTGGAATCTATATGTTGTGGACGGGGCGGGCAAGCAAGTGTCAAATGTCATTCCGGTAACGGTTGATTTCAATTCGCCGAATTGGTTTTTTATGATTCTACGGCGGAGCTAAACTACATTCAGGATACCTTGATTCAAATGCATCTGTCAAAATTGCCTGTACCTATCATAGTCTTACTTTTAGCTGTCGGTCTTGGCTGTTCTGCGGGGACTTTCTTGGTGCGCGCGCCGCAGCCAACCCCTACGCCAACGAAAACACCCAAAGCAACCTATACCCCAACCCTCATCCCGACCGAGACGCCAACGCCGACGCAAACCCCAACCTGGACGCCGCTTCCTACTGGGACGCCGACGCCCGTCGAAACGCCAACCGAGGTCCCCACTGATACGCCAACCCCGGTTACACCGACCAACACGCCGGCGCCGACTGCCCCGCCCCCTCCTACCAATACGCCAGAACCCACCGCTACCCCGGTTCCATCATATCCATTCCCGGCAGTTCCCACGACGCATCCCACGGGGAGTGAAATTGAACTGCGGATAAGCGGGTTTGTCTGGGAAGGCAACCAGACTGGCTTTGGCGAGGCCTTATCGGGCTTCCAGATGCAAGTCGTGACCCCCTCTGGGGAAGTTCAGACGAGCGAGGTATCGGTTGGGCCCAGTGCGGGGGCCAGCACGACGCCAGGGGCCGGGGACAACCATAGTATGAATTTTCAATATAAAACCGCTCCTTATGTACCGGGCGTTTACAAAGTGACCCTCATGAAAGATGGGGCCCAGATGTCCCCGACAGTTGAAATCATCGCCCAGGCTGGACCCCCCTACACTTACGCCCACATTGACTTCATTAAGTTTCAATAAATAGCCATTCACTGCTGAAAGCATTTGTTTAGGGAAGATGTCGTCATGGTAACGTATCGCAACATGTTTATAAACCAACACAGAAAATATTTGCTTATTGTTTTATTTATTCTCTTGTCCATAAGCTGTGGTGTGGCTGGAAGACTGGCTTCCACGGATGAAGATGCCTTAGCCCCAACCCCTACCCGAACGGCCTGGCCGACCTTTACCCCCACCGCACCCTTTGACATTGCCTCGTTTATACCTTCCCCAACCAATACGCCGGTTCCCACAGACACGCCACCTCCGACAGCGACACCGACAGAATCACCACCGACTGCCACCCCCACTGAACCCGCTTCGGCTCCCGAGGCTGAAGTCACCACAGCATCATTGAATGTGCGTTCAGGGCCTAGCACAGCTTACCCGCGACTTGGTCAGGTGACTAATGGTCACACCTCCGACGTCTTGGGTCGTAATGATGATAATGGTTGGATTTTGATTAACTACTCCGGGGGAGAAGGGTGGGTGAGCGCGACCTATACCCAAATTGAGGGGAATATTGCCTCTGTTGAGGTGGTTGAGGTGGCTCCACCGCCGCGGCAATCAGCACCGCCCCCAGCCAATCCACCCCCTTCGTCACAAGCATCCAACCCACCACCGGCCCCGGCCGGACCTAGCTATCCTTACAAATTGACCAACGTCTTTGGCGAGAAAAACGGAGCTATCACCCAAATTCGGGGACATATCAAAGACAGTAACGGGCAGCCGGCCAACGGAGTTAGAGTTCGGGTGCGCATTGGCTCCTTTTGTACGGTCTCTGTGCCTAGTGGAAAGCCAGGGGTTTATCCGCCTGGTAACTATGATATACTTTTGCGTGACTATGCTTCCGATGGTGTCTGGCAGGTTTCCATTGTTGATGGCCCAACTGATCCAGAGGATCACAGTTGTGATCTGAGTGCCCAACAGCTTTCTGAAGAAGTGCGGGTCACGACCAGTAGAGAAGAAGGGGTCACTTATGTAGAGTTTCAAAAGCAATAAGCGGTCACCAGGTTTGGTATAGGTTCCCATATCAGGTAAAATCCACTGGAGTAAACTGGATGTTGGAGAAAGACCTTGAGAACCTACTTGTTTATAGCGATTGCCGGGGTGGTCGTATTACTGGTGGTGATATTAATCACCTGTCGGGCTGAATGGCAACCCACACCTATTGTCGTTGCCACAGCTACTGCACCATCATTCTTATCTGTGCCGCCAACCGAATCCTCCTTTGCTTCTCCTGGCCCGCCTACACCATCGTCCACAGCCACTGTGCTGCCCCGTTCAACAAATACATCGATCCCGGATCCCACGCCAACGCCTACCTTGACGACTGAGGAAAGATTACTCCAGGCATATCTGCCTGTACGAGATTTGAATAAGTTGGCCCTCAAATTCAAAGGGGTGGCAAAATCGGGGCAAGAAATATCAGTACCCCCTGCAAATAACTTTAGCCTGGGCGATTTGGATACGTTTTGGGTATCAGACACAACTTTGCAAAACCCCCGCCAATTTCAAGTGACAGCCAGACTGGTCTATATGACTGATCATGCCTACTGGTGGATGCAGGATGGTTTCAGCGTTCCCGAGGCCGACCTGATTGCTTCGGCGGAACAGTTTGAAAATTATACCTATCCCACGACCCGATCCTATTTCGGCAGTGAATGGTCCCCTGGGGTGGATAATGATGTTCGGATACATATTCTAATGGGTGATATCCCGGGGGTTGGGGGGTACTATGCCTCCTCCAATGAATATAGCCAATTTGCCGATGAGTATAGCAACCAACGTGAAATGTTCTTAGTCAATCTGAAGGCAATTCAACCGGGGAATGATCGGTTTGACGGTGTTTTAGCCCATGAATTCCAGCATATGATTCATTGGTATCAGGACCCGAACGAGGATACCTGGTTAAACGAAGGGTTAAGCGAATTAGCTCAATATTTGAACGGCTATGATCTGAGTAGCTTCACCGACATCTACCTGGAGCAGCCCGATATTCAACTTACTGCTTGGGGGCTTGAGGCCAGGACGACGGGCATTAATTATGGGTATGGTTTTTTATTCAGCGCCTACTTTTTGGATAAATTTGGTGCGGAGGCGGCCAGGCAACTGGTGGCCCACCCCGGTAATGGCGTTACAGGCATTGAGCGGACTCTACAAGAAATGGGGCAGCGCCTGACCTTTGATGAAATTTTTGCCGACTTTATCATTGCTAATTATCTTAATGACGCCAGCCTGGATGCAGGACAGTGGGGCTACACCCTATCAGGATTTGATTTGCCCGTCCCGAATGCTAGCGCACAACATACTACCTTTCCGATTGAAGTGTCTGAAACGGTTAGTCAATATGGTGTTGATTATATTGAGCTCATCAATACGCCTGGAACAACGCCAACTGATCTCACGATTATGTTTGATGGCTCTACCACTGTCACCTTACTGAATAATGTCCCCCCTAGTGGCCGTTATCAGTGGTATAGCAATCGCGGTGATTCCATAGATACCACCTTGACGCGTGCGTTTGATTTGAGTGATTTGTCCAAGGCTACGCTCAAATTTTGGGCCTGGTATGATATTGAAGCTAACTGGGATTATGCTTACCTCACTCTTTCAAGGGATAACGGTCAAACGTGGCAAATCCTCCCGGCTACCACGACTACTGAGGATAATCCGGTTGGTAATGCCTATGGACCAGGTTTTACGGGAGCATCCGGGACCTCTCCCCAGTGGGTCGAAGAGATGGTTGATTTAACGCCTTACGTGGGGCAAGAGGTGTTGCTGCGCTTTGAATATATCACTGATGATGCGGTTAATATGCCTGGTTTTGCTATTGATGATATTAGCATCCCCGAATTAGGCTATTTCGACGATGCCGAAACTGACGGTGACTGGATTACCGAGGGTTTCATTCGCACAGACAATAAGCTTCTTCAGCGGTTTATTGTTCAAATCATTGAGTTTGGGCCACAAGACCAAATCACCGTTAAGCATATGCCCCTCGATTTGAAAAACCAGGGGGAATATGTTATGCAGGGGTTTGGACAAGAGATCCAAAGAGCCGTTTTGGTTATCAGTGCTCAGTCCCCTGTTACCACAAATCCGGCCAGCTATACCTATACCATTGAGCCATAAATTGGCTAACTGGAGTTAGGATAAATAAAACTTACCAGTGGGGACCGAGCTACTATAGGTTCATTGACAGAAGTGAGGCCCGGTGCTATGCTGTTATCAAGCGAATTTCTGTAAGCTTTAGAGGTGTCGTATGGCCTTAAATTACCCAGATATCATTGGGGAATATGTCTCCGCTCCACACCGATTTGAAGTAAATGGACTTCAGTATACAGGGGTATTTGAGCCACCGGCAATTGCGACAGAGGAAACCACGCAATTACATGTATACATGCAAAATGTGATAGATGTCCCTTTAAAAGTGATGGTCAAAGTTGGCCTTCCTCAAGCCGGGTTTCTCCGGGGGCAACCCGTATTAACCACGGGCGAAACAGAAATTGAATTAGAACTGGAGGAGGCTGAGGCTGGCCGACTAACTATTCCATTAACCACAACCGATAAGGTGGCAGAAGGACGCCATACTGTGGTCCTGGAATTTAAGGTGCAGCATGGAAAAGGGGCTAGCCGTATTCGCAACCCTCGTCCAAAGCAGATCCAAATTCCTCTGTTAACTCATTGGGTGGGCCTGGGTTTAGTTGGTGTCCTCGGGGCCAGCTATCAAGTTCAAAATGGGAAAAAAGCCAGCTTTGCTGTGACCCTGATGAAAGGATCGGGAGAAGCGCAGGAGGCGCAAGACTTACAACCGAACTATCAACAAGTGTGGAATTTGGAGCTGGCCGAACTGTTGCATAAAGCCCAGGCGGAAGTGAATACAGGTCGGATCAAAATTGTTGATGAACTGAAAGTAGAGCCCCTGTTTGTAGCTCTGTATACGGAAAGTATTGAGCGTTTTGCCGACACAGGCCTACCCCTTCGCATCGGCGAAGCCATTGCCATTGGCAAACTCCTGACCTATACGACGCACTTCTTTTTGGGACAGGAAGCTTTACAAGATGCTTTACTTTGCCCAATCTGGGAGCGAGCTTTAGTGAACGAGTATGCGACTGATAATGCCCTGGAAGTAATCAGGTACATAGGTTACAAACATATCGTTCGATTAGCGGCCGCTCTTAGCTTCGGCATCATGGCTGAAATGACCGGTAAACATCTCTGGCCCGAACGGGAACGCCAGGAGGTGACGAGTTATATTGCCAATGCGCTAGATGAAGGAAGTTCGCTTTTGGCCGATTTTCTCTATGTCCCCTTGATGATTGGTGCCCTCAGAGTGATTACCAAGGTTCGGCTGCCCGACGAAGATATTCACCATACCTTACAGCTTATCAAAAAAGCCCGGCAAGCCAGGCCTGATGTGCTTATAGATGACGATATGGCTGAAGCCAACAAACTGTTTTATCATCTCTTACAACAAACAATGGCCAGGGCAAAAAAGGCATAAAGGCATTGTTAGGGGCATATAGGATTGATGGTTTATAAGTTCCCGTAATATCTACTTTATACGGGGACGTTTTCATTCGCTTTAAAGTTGATCAGTTGTGATTCTAACTCAGCCTTTTTAGCCTCAAACTCCTTTTTGAAAAGCTCCTTGATTTCTTCTCCACTTTTAGGTGTAGTCAGTAAAACAATTGACGCACCCAATATACCTCCGATTACAAAACCCCTTAAAAAATTAATCATCCACCACATAGAATGAAGCCTCCCTCTATTTTTGGTGGGGGTATTGAGTTTCATACCCCCCCGGCACGAGTATAACAAAAAGATAAGGAAACCATTATACCTCTATTTTTAGTCTGCTTCAACGTCGTTTTGAAACTTGAGTAGTCACATCAGCTTTTCTGATGGGCAACCAAATAGTGAACATGGTCCCCTGGCCGAAAATACTTTCTGCCTGAATATATCCACGGTGAGCTTTGACAATATCGTGAGCAATGGCCAGACCTAAACCCGCTCCCTGGCCGCGTTTACGGCTCTTGTCTACCTGATAGAAGCGCTCAAATATCCGCTCCAATTCCTCTGGTCGAATACCAGGTCCCGTATCAGCGATGGCGATGCGGGCATATTGTTTGTCGGTAACTTTAGAGGAAGTTTGATTTGAATCTGGGCCATCCGAAACAGTGCCGCTGATTGTAATCTTGCCACCAGCGGGTGTATGCTTAATAGCATTGTCGAGAAGGTTGGTGAAGACTTGGGTTAAGCGGTCTCCATCACCCACGACATCAGGTACCCCCTGATAATGTCTGCTCAAGGTGAGATTTTTAGCGCTAGCTTGAGCGCTGAGGTTATTTAGCGTCCCGTCAAGCAGATTTGTAAGATTGACCGGCTGACTGCCGATAATAATCTGGCCAGAATCGATCCGAGCTAGGTCGAGTAAGTCTTCAACCAAACGTCGCAGGCGGTCGGCCTCATCATAGATGATAGCGGCGGCGCGTTTACGTGAGGCTTCATCTTGGGTAGCTCCTTCCAGTAGAGCCTGTGAAAAACCCTGAATTGATGTCAATGGCGTTTTCAGTTCGTGTGAGACGTTAGAAACAAAATCTCGGCTGGCTATCTGGCTGGCCTGCACTTGTCGAACCATGCTATTAAAGCTGTATGCTACCTGTTTCACCTCATCGGGGCCAGTTTCAGGAACTTGCCGGCTATAGTCCCGCTGGGCCACCGCTTCGGCGGCTCGGGCGATGGCGCGTAAAGGATTGGCGATCGAGCGGGCAATAAGGAAACTGAGCAGTAGTGAAATAAAAAAAGCGATTAAGCCGGCCACTAAAAACCCCCCTCCTAAATCACTTAACACAGCTCTGGGGGCCCCTAACCTGGGTGAGGCTATGGCTATCCAAAGTCTAGCTCTCTCATTGGCTCCAGGTCGAGCCAACGGTGCAGCGACGTAAACCAGTCTTTCCCCACCCGGTCCGATTAGCGTCCCGCTAAGATTGCGGCGTGAGGTAACATCCAAGGGAACACTTTCGCCCACCCAGCCATCACCACTGTCGAAGACAATGTTTTGTCGATGGTTTATAATCAAAAGACGGTCTGGAGGATTAGGACGCTGATTATTAAGTACCTCCACCAGGCGCTCCTGTGATATATCTTGACTGAGCCTTTGCAACAGCGGCCCTCTGGCTTTACTGAGCTCGGCCGCTAACCTGACCTGAGCTAGGCGTGCCTGTAGAGGAATCAGAACCAACAAAAGCGTCATGAAAGCAATGATCAGGGCCACCCCAATCACCAGGCTATAGGAGATAATCAAGCGAGAGCGAATATCGGTCAGCATAAGCAAAAAGTCATGTGACTACTGAAAGTTTATAACCTACCCCCCAGACTGTTTCAATATTAACTGCTTTTTCCCCCAGCTTGCGGCGGAGATTGGCGATGTGAACATCTACCGTTCGGGTTTCACCATAAAAGTCAAACCCCCAAACCAAGTCCAACAATTGCTCACGACTCAAAACCTGTCCTTCATGTTGGGCCAAAACTTGCAGCAGATCGAATTCCTTGGTTCGTAATTCAACCCGTTTTCCGGGTAGGTGAACTTCTCGGCTGGCTGTATCAATAGTCAACTCGCCCAAGGTCATGAGCCGCTGGTTAGGCTGTGGTGGGGCCGGCTGATAGCCCCGGCGTAAGACAGCTTTGACCCGGGCCACCAGTTCACGCGGGTTATAAGGTTTGGTCATGTAATCATCGGCTCCCAGCTCCAGGCCGACAATTTTATCAATATCATCATCGCGGGCTGTAAGCATAATAATCGGCAGGTTACTGGTAGCTCGCACCTGTTTGCATACCTCCCAACCATCCAGTTTTGGTAACATCAGATCTAATACCATTAAAATTGGTCTGACAGTTTCAATTTTTTCCAGGGCCTCTAACCCATCTCTGGCACTTGCAACTACAAACCCTTCGTTTTGCAGATATAGCCGGGCCAGTTCGATGATATTTTCTTCATCATCAACAACCAAGATGGTTTCTTTGTCCATTGTTCATCCCTCCTGAAGTAATTGTAACGAATCACCGGAGAATGAACAATAAATCAATAGCTCTTATCACGTAACCATATTAAAAAAAGAAGTAACCAAATCTAGATTTTGAGCCAAAAAAAAAAGGGCCGAAAGGCCCTCTTCGATTACAGATATCAAAAGCTAAATTTATTTACAAAGCAGCCTTAGCAGTTTCGACCAACTCAGCAAAGCCCTCCGCGTCACGAACGGCGATATCTGCTAACACTTTGCGGTCCAACTCAACGCCAGCAGTTTTCAATCCATACATAAATTGGCTGTAGTTCAAGCCGTGTGAGCGAGTGGCGGCGTTGATACGGGTGATCCACAACCGGCGGAAATCTCTTTTGCGGTTGCGGCGATCTCGATAGGCGTAAACCAACGATTTCATCATCGCTTCATTGGCCCGCCGAAACAATCTATGCTTGGTGCCGCGTTGACCTTTGGTAAAGGCCACTACCTTTTTATGACGTCTGCGGGTTTTAGTACCCCCTTTTGCTCTCATAGTGTCTAACCTCTGTTACTTCTTTTTAAGATATGGGGCCAATTTTTTGACGCGTCTTTTGGTTCCCGGATGGTCGACTTCATGCATTTGATCAAACATATTAAGAACACGTTTTGCCTTCTTGCGGCGTAAGTGACTCTTGCCAATTTTGGTACGCATCAACTTGCCTTTGCTGGTTACCCTAAACCGTTTAGCCGTTGATTTATGCGTTTTCATCTTCGGCATATATAAATAACTCCTTTTAAATAGAGGATAGCTACAAAATTTTTTCAAAAAGCAGGGGCGCCCCTTAATGGTCGCCCCCGCTAGGCACTTCCTACGGTCGCAAGACCTAATTATTCAGTAGATATTGATAACGAATGAAACAGCCAGTTAAGCTTTTGACTTTATAGGAGCTACGATCATTAACATAGATCGCCCTTCAAAACTGGCTTTTTGCTCGATCACACCAATGTCACTAAGCTTTTCGGCAATTTCATCTAACCGGGCCCTGGCTACGTCGGGGTGGGCAAGTTCTCGGCCTCTAAATTTAACCCGGACCTTAACCTTATCTCCATTTTCGAGCCATTTTCGAGCGTCACGAACCTTGAAATCAACATCGTGAGCACCGGTTTTTGGCCGTAACCAAATTTCTTTGACTTCTGTTTTGGCCTGTGCCTTACGCGCTCGTCGTTCTTTTTTGGACTTGTTATACATGAATTTCCCAAAGTCCATCAGACGACAGACGGGTGGCTTGGCGTTAGGTGAAACCTCAACGAGGTCTAAACCGACCTCTCGGGCCATTGCACGCGCTTCCTCGATACTAACGATCCCTGCTTGTTCGCCGTTTTCTCTAATGAGACGAACTTCGGATGCCCGAATCTCTTCATTAACAGCTTGCGTTGGTGTTTTCGAGCGACTGTATCTTTTTGTTCTGGCAGCTATAGTAATACACTCCTCTACTACTCTAAAAGATTGAATACAAAAATGACCTCTTCCAATCCTGGAAAGGCACTTTAATATAACATGTTGGGTACATTTCGTCAAGTTTTACTAAAAAACTTGATCAATGAAAATCATACGGCCCAAAAATAACCAAAATGGCCTTTTTAAGTTAGAATATGTCTCGGTATGGTGGAAACATCAATTATCCGGAGACTTAAATTACTGTATTATTATGCCATAAAATTCAAATCTTTTCAACACAAAGCGTGTTAGAAAGAGTAGAAAATTTTTAAACTTGCGGGAGGTGTTATGTCCGAAGTCATTAGTCCTTTTGCCAAACCAATGCCTAATATACGCATTAAAGAAGGAGCACCTCCGGTCACCCGCCCGACCAAAGAAGAAATAGCGGCCTTTCCAGCTGAAGCCGAAGCCCTACTTAATGAGCACTGGGCCACACAAAAAGAACTCGTCGAAGCTGGTCGCTATAATTTTGACTGGCTGGCCGGAAGACACTTTTTATTAGCCGGGGCAACAGGGCCGGGAATTGGCGGCGCGTTGGCCACTGCGCTCTTAAATTTGTTGGGGGACTCCGGTAGCCTGACCATTNNGACCATTTTAGGGCGCGATTTAAGCCGTTCTATCAATTATGAGACGGGCGTACTTATGCAAAACCGGGCTGAAGCAGCCGGATTTGGCCGGCGTTTTCATTGGATTAACGCTCCTATGGAGCTTGAAGGCAAAAACTTCGAACAAGTCGCTGCTGCCTTAAAAGAGGCCGGGGCCGATCGTATCACCTATGTCAACACCGTTGCCGCCGCAATCTCTGGCATGTTGCCAGGTATGCCCCCCGTCTATGTTAAAGATGTAGATGAAGAAGGGTTATTCCAGTGGCAACTTGCCCCCTTAGATGACCGCTCCATCGAAATTACCCGCTATGTCATGGGAACCTTGGCCGTTGAATATCCTAAGGCCCTCGAAAAAGCGGGCATTACAGTTGATATAGCTATCTTTGCCGATTGGCGTGGCAGCCTGGACAAAATCAGCCAAGACCCTAGCCGTAAAGAGTATGGCCGGCAAGGCGCTTACTCTACGAGCTTGCATTTGCCAAAAGAAATCCTACAAGAAGCAGTTTCTGCCAACTATGGTTCGGGTAAAACTATGATGAACATTTTTTACCCGGTTATGCGCACCCGTGCCCTCCCCTTTATCCCCGGTGGGGTGACCATGGCCAATCTTTATGAGAGGCTGATGCAAAAAGAGGGCATCCGACGTATTGGACGGGCAGAACTGGCCTTAAATACTTTACAAATTATAGGCCGGGCTTTAACAGAAGGTTACGACAACCCCTTCCCCCGCCTCGATGGTCACGAGATGCCCCTGGACGAATGGTTTTATGAGATCGTCAGTCGCCTGAATAACGATGAAAATAGTGATTTTTACTACAAGCGTTGGCTGGAAGACTGAACTCAGTAGTTCCAATTTTCGAGGAGTGAGGCACGCCCACNNTCCTCAATTCGTGTGCCCCGCTCAGGGGGGGTATTGGATCTACTGAAACTGGATATAGACCGCTAAAGCGTTTAATCCCTGACCGCATTAGTTTTCTGAGTGACGCATCCTGTTCAGTAAAAAATAAGATCTCTCTACAGCCAAAATAGTTGAAAGCGATAACTTTGCCAATATAGTTATCGCTTTTTTTGTTTGATATCAACGATTACAATAAAAATATCAAAGTAGTTATTAATTTTCTTGATTCCTGTGTTGACATCACGAATTTTTTATGATAGAATACAAAAAATCAAGTTTAATATTAATATAATTAAATAATGAATTGATTTTTATAACCAAATATGACAATAAAACAAAATAATTCAAAGGTGTAGCTAGAAAGCGTTCAGGCTTTGTGAAAGGAAGTGTCAAGTGGAACGAACGGAAGAAAGCGACCCCACCAAATCCCTGACCCCATTTTTAACTATGTGGGGTGGACAGACTGTCTCTCTGATAGGCAGCCACATTGCCCAGTTTGCCCTGGTTTGGTGGCTGACCGAACTTACGGGCTCGGCGACGGTCCTGGCGACGGCTACGTTGGTGGCTATACTGCCCCAGGTTTTATTAGGCCCTATTGCCGGGGCTTATGTTGACCGCTGGAATCGGCGTCTGGTAATGATTGTGGCCGATAGTGTGATTGCCCTGGTAGCTCTGGGATTGGTCTATCTCTTTTGGCAGGATGTTGTCCAGATCTGGCATGTCTATATCGTTATGTTTATTCGAAGTATTGGGGGTAGTTTCCATTGGCCTGCTATGCAGGCTTCAACGACCCTGATGGTTCCCGAAAAGCACTTGACGCGGGTGGCTGGTTTCAATCAAACCCTACAAGGCGCGTTGAATATCATTGGACCACCATTAGGAGCGCTATTACTGGCTATTTTGCCCCTTTATGGCATCTTACTCATCGACGTCGGCACAGCCCTATTTGCCATTGTCTCTCTCCTCTTCATCTTCATCCCTCAGCCGGAACGCGCTCCAGCTTCTTCCGAGACAGACATAACAAGTGTCAAGACGAAAGCGCGTTCGGTTTGGAGCGACGTGGGTGAGGGCCTCCGTTATATCTGGGGCTGGCCGGGCATCGTGTTGGTGCTCCTTATGGCCATGGTCATCAACTTTATCCTGACCCCGGCTTTCTCGCTAATGCCCTTGCTGGTTACTCAGCATTTTAAGGGTGGTCCGGTTCAATTAGGCTGGCTGGAGTCAAGTTGGGGGATCGGTGTGGTCCTGGGGGGCCTGTTTTTGGGTGTCTGGGGTGGGTTCAAGCGACGCATCTATACCTCATTAATGGGTCTATTGCTGATGGGGGTAGGTATCTTGCTCCTCGGTCTAACGCCGAGCGCAGTATTCTGGTTAGCAATTGGGGCGATATTTACGGCCGGTTTCATGAATCCGATTACCAATGGACCCTTTTTTGCCCTCTTACAGGCGACCGTTGCTCCTGAAATGCAGGGCCGTGTATTTACCGTTGTGATCAGCCTATCTACTGCGATCACCCCTTTGAGCTTGGCCATCGCCGGTCCGGTAGCTGATCTGGTCGGGGTACGGAGCTGGTATATGGTGGGTGGTCTGGCATGTATTCTGATGGGCGTCGGGGCCTATTTTGTCCCCGCCATCAGAGATATTGAGCAGGGGCGCCAGAGCCAAGCTTCAGCCGAACCATCGCTATCTACCATCACTGTTGGGTCTACAACTGGGGGTAAATAGCTTGATTTTATCTCTAGCTTGTTCAAGATAAGGAGGATGTGATGATACACCCAACTTTGATAACCACCCAAACCGAAATACGTTATAGTAAGCTATTGCAAGAGGCCGAGACTGAACGTTTACTTAAAAGAATGAGGACGAAACACCCGCAGCTTCGCGCTCATATTTTACCAGGTGTTGGTGATTTCTTGATCGCCCTCGGTCAGAAGTTGAAGGGGGATAACCCGTTGGGTAGTTACTAATCTGACCAAAGGCTCGGCTTACCCTGGCTATTATTGAGTGATATTTTCCAATATTGATTTTTTGTGGTAAAATATTCAAAATATTAAATATGATTATTAATAATTTTGTTGGAGTGTTTGAATGTACCCTGTGATTAACGAATGTCCTGTGTGCAAAGAACCTTTGGTGGTGACCCGGTTACATTGTCGCAACTGTGATACCAACGTGGAGGGTCATTTTACCCTGGGACGCTTCCATAGCTTGTCGCCGGAACAAATCCACTTTGCCGAAACTTTTATTCGTTGTGAAGGGAAAATTAACCGGGTGGAAGATGAGTTGAATATTTCGTATCCCACCGTCCGGGCGCGGTTGAATGACCTGATCCGGGCGATGGGCTACGAGGTTAAAGAAGAGGAAATCCCGATCAAACCTATTGACCGGGGGACTATTTTGGCTGAGTTGGCCGAGGGGGCGATCTCCGCCGAAGAGGCAGCCCAGAGATTAGCAGGCAGCTAAGGATATGGACGAAGAACGACTCAAAATCTTGCAACTTATCGCTGATGGCACTATCACCGCCGAAGAAGGGGGGGCCCTTTTAGATAGCTTGGAGTCCACTTCCGATGAAGATACTGAAGCTAACATTGAAACTGACACCGTAATATTGGTGCCCCCTGTCCCTTTACAAGATCAGTCTCCACCCAGGCCAGGCTGGGCCAAATATTGGTTTTACGCGTTGGGCCTGGGGGCCTTTTTGGCCTCGCTGGGATTTAGTCTCACCGTGCTGATTGTGGCCGGTCAGGTATACTGGGCCTGGATCTTTTTGACCTTACCCGCCCTTTTCTTGGGGGGACTGCTTTGTCTCTGCGGCTGGCTAATCAGAACCAGTGCCTGGCTGCATATCCAGATTGAAAACGAAGGAACCAGGTTCAACCTCAGTCTGCCCCTGCCATTGGGCTGGATCGCCTGGCTGGTTAGGATAGTGCGTCCCTTTGTCCCCCAGTTGCAAGAATTAGCAGCAGATGATTTATTGGAAACTTTGGTCGCCAGTGCAACCGAAGAGGGCTTTAATATTGAGGTTCAGGAAGAGAGTGGTGAACACGTCTTGTTATATTATGGCCGATGAGCATCTAGATTTTGTTAAAGAGGTGTGAACAATGACTTTACAAGAAGAAAGAATGCAGATTCTCAAAATGCTGGAGGAAGGCAAACTTAGCGCCAGTGATGCCGCCAAGTTGTTATCAGCGCTCGACACAGGCGCTAAAAGAGAGGAAAAAACAGCCCGAACTGGTAGCACGACTACGCAGCCGGCGCGCTGGCTGCGTATCCGGGTGACCGATGGCTATAGTGGCAAACAAAAAGTGAGCGTCAACGTCCCTATGGGTTTGGTCAATGTGGCCATGAAGATGGGGGCCAAATTCGCCCCTGAAATGGACGACATAGATATGGAAGAAATCATCGAAGCCATTCAAAGTGGCGCCCAGGGCAAAATCGTTGATGTTCAAGACGATGAAGATGGCGAACGGGTGGAGATCTTTGTGGAGTAGTCGCCCGATATCTGGGCCGAGGCCAGGGTGAAGACAGTAATTTCAGGCCGGCAGTTGATCCGAATCTGGAGACGACTGGTGCCAATGCCGCGGTTGGTGTATTGCAGCATTTTACCAACTTGATACAGCCCACTGGGATACTTCCGGGCATCGGGCGGCAAAATTGGGGGTCCAATAAAGGGCAAGACAATTTGCCCTCCGTGTGAATGTCCGGAAAGTTGCAAGTCAAAACGCTCGGTGGGGGCGCTGAGATCGGCAAAATCCGGTTCATGGGCGAGCAAAATAGCTGCTCCCCTCGAAGGCAGGCGTTTAAGAACGAGATCCAGGCGTGGATCTCCCTTCCATAGGTCGTCAACACCGGCGATATTTAAGACGGCTTGGCCTCGCTCTATCGTGTAGACGTCATTGATCAGGGCAACGATGCCGCTCTCGTGAGCGATTTGCCGAAAGAGCCAGGTATTGGTCCAATAATCGTGATTCCCCAGCACGGCTACTACACCGTCAGGAGCATTTAAGGCTTTGAGGGGCGTAACCAGGTCTTCAATAGAAATTCTGACCCCATAAGTTACAAAATCGCCAGTGATAGCAACAAGGTCAGGTTGGTGTTGGTTCACCAGTGAGACGACTTCCATTAAGCGGTCGCGGGTCGTCCAGACCCCCATATGAATGTCACTGATTTGAACTACCCGATAGCCGTGAAATTCCGGGGCCAGATTGGGCAGGGTCAAGTGTACAGGGACTACCTCAACCCAGCTTGTTTCAATGTTATGGCCATAAGCGATGGTTCCGGCACTCATGAGTGTAGTAGACAGAACCCTTTTCAAGAATTGACGCCGTGAGAGTTGTCTGGACATCTTACGCCCTGGCCCGAGGTTAAAGTCGCTCATGCGAGGAGATCGTGGTTAAGGTCAGATAACAGACGAAGGTGAAAGCCGCTATCAGGGCCATGAAACCGAAGGCTTTGAAGTTTTCCATAGGACTGCTCAAAAGGAAAGCTGTATCGGCCAGAATTTTGCTGGGGTGAACGAGCAAATCCCAACTATTCCAGTCTAAGAAACGACCTAAGTAGATGCCCAAGCCGCTTAAGCCCATGATAACGGGCACGAAGAGCCATCCGACCACAGAGCCCAAATACGTCTTAACCAAGCGTTGCATAATACGTAAAGAAAAGATAGCCAGAAATAGGCCAGTCCAGACTGCCATGGCCAGCAAAACAATGTCGTACCAAATTGGAATACGAAAGTCCTGGTGTAGGTGGACTAAGTCGGTGACTAGATAGGGGGCATTGGGGAAGAAAGTTAGCCACAAGAGGCCAGGTAACAGCCAGTAGGCCCAGCGTCGGGGATAGTATTGGTGTAAAACAGCAACTATCAGGCTACTTAGATAAGGAATCCAGGCCAAAAAGAGATTCCAGGGTAAAAAGCGATATTCCCATCTTTGGGTGAGGTAGGCCCGGCTGATGAATAAGCTGGCCGTCAGCAGGGTCGAAAGTGCGAGGGGGTAAAAGGCTTGATCGACCAAAAAATAATGTAACGTCCGTAAGCGGTAAGACCAAACTAGCATACATGTCTCCAAATTTGTTACTTAATTAATTGGCAAACAGACCTGGTTGTCCTGGATGTTGGGGTTGGCGTAACCAACCGGCAATCCACGAGACAAGGAGGGGATAGAGGGTCAGGCCAAAGACCAGGACCGCAGTGGGGAGCTTGGCGGTTAGCGTTGTGGTGAGCGTCAGCGAGCTGACGAAGAGATCGGGATATAATTTTGCCAGGATCAGAGAAATAAAAAGGGCGATTAAATAAAGAACCTGAGTGGTTAGAAGCCCCGCCATCAGGTAAAGGCCCCGTCGATGAGGGCGAGCCGTTCTGATTGTCAGGGCCAGGATGGCAATCCATAAGATAGAAAAGGCTGTTTCAAGCCAAATGTCGTTGCCCGGGTAGAAGGAGCCTGGCCCCCAACCGGTCGTTCTCAGGAACGGCGAGGGGCCAAGTAAGCGGATAAAGGCCAGATAGGTGGTGAAGGGCAAGGCCATCAGGGTGGCATGTTCCCAGGCGTCTACGGCGACCAGCGTCACGGCGAGCGGAAAGATGATCCAGAAGAGGGTAGAAGTTTGGTCAACAACCCCCAGGGCCAGAAAGAGCCAGCCTGACCAGGCATACCACCAGATTGGCCAGTTACGCCGCCAGGCAAATAATGTTCCCCAACCAAAGGCAAGTAAATACCACCATAAGGGCAGGGCGTGGCCGATAAAATGCCAGCCCAGGCCCGTAATTCCCAAAATCGGCAAAGCGGCCAGGACCACATCTCCCCAGCCGACGATGCCATGGGCGTCGCGTAACTGACGAGCAATAGTGCGGGCCTGGCCGAACTGAGCCACAGCCCGTGTTTGTGCTTCGGCCAGACTCAGGCCACGCACCTGCCAATCAGCCGCCAGTTCGAGTAAATGTGACCGAATTTCGGGCAAGATTTCGGCGTGTGTATAGCGGGGTAAATGACATGCTAGTTGACGTAAATAAGTCTCAATGGGTGTCATGATTTTACTTCCTCCCCATTTAACTCGAGCCTTCTAATATCTTGAGCAAGCCGCGCGAAAAATTGCGCCATTGGCTGGCCCCTTCCCGCAGAGCAGCCCGGCCCGCCTCGGTAATATAATAATATTTTCGTGATGGCCCCTCGGCGACCACTTGCCACTCACTGCGGACCAAACCTTCTCGCTCTAAGCGGTGTAGCGCCGGATAAAGAGTCCCCTGCTCCAACTCGAAATAGCCATCAGAGCGGGCCTGCAATTCCTTAACAATCTGGTAACCGTACATTGCTTCGTCGGCCAGCAAGCGCAGGATCATGACGGCTGTACTGCCCGTTCGCATATCAAGTTTGCCCATCTCAGCTCCCTCCTTGGCAGCCTGACAACACAAATTACCTTGCCTACTTCACACATTTCGATGACTATCACTTTTTAAAACATAATAACCAAGTCTAATCAACTACCTAGACTATCTATATACCTAAATAATGTACCATGTTCTTCTGTTCAAGTCAAGCCCTCTCCAAGGCGGATGTAAACACTGTGAAAAGCATAGCTAAATCCTGGGCGTAGTAAATTAGGTGGGGGAGCCGGATGGCGGACAGCCTGTTCAATGCCTTGAACGGATGTGTCACATTCCTCTGTACACCGAGATTGTACGAGATATAGGGGTATTGTATAATGAGTTAGGTAATTTAGTTAAATTCATGGAAAAGTAGAGGCGATCTCTATATTATCCTAAAAGCTCATTATTATCAGGAGGTACCATTGTGGAAGGCGTATTAAGTAGCTTATTTTGTTTTTTGGCTGTCGGTGTTTTATTCGTCCTGGGTTTTCTGGCTACAGCGGTCCGGGTGGTTCAAGAATATGAACGCGGCGTTATTTTTCGCCTGGGGCGGCTAGTTGGGGCTAAGGGACCTGGTCTCTTCTTGTTATACCCCTTCATTGACCGGATGACTAAAGTGGACTTGCGGGTGGTGACCCTGGATTTCCCGGCTCAGGAAGGGATTACCCGCGATAATGTCACCCTCAAGATAAATGCGGTCGTTTATTTTAAGGTAGTCAACCCGGAAGCGGCGGTCGTACAGGTAGAGGATTTCCGGCGGGCAACCTGGCAAATCGCCCAAACGACGTTGCGAAATGTAATCGGGCAGAGTGAGTTGGACGAGTTGTTGGCGGAACGGGATAAAATTAATGACACACTGCAACAGATCATTGATGAGGCCACCGAACCTTGGGGCGTTAAAGTGACGTTGGTAGAAATCAAAGATGTGGAGTTACCGGGTACTATGCAACGGGCTATGGCCAGGCAAGCTGAGTCAGAACGTGAGAAGCGAGCCAAAATCATCCATGCTTCTGGTGAGTATGAGGCTTCTAAACAGTTGGCCGAAGCAGCCACCATCATGGCCAGCCAACCATCTGCGCTACAGCTCCGTTTCCTGCAAACGCTGACCGAAATCTCTGCCGAGAAGAATTCTACCATAATCTTTCCCCTGCCAATCGAGTTATTGCAAGGGATGTATAAATTGGCGGGGAACGAATCGAATTCATCCGAGTCGTAAAACTAAACGGCTTGGACAACCTTCCCGGAAGCTATGCCCTCGACATCAAACAAGAGCGCTTAAGCATTTGTAAATTAACTTTGTTCGAAGTCGTCTTGAAGCTTCCGGGAAGATGGGTTAGGCTCAACCACACAGGTGTAAATTATTTTCAAAGAAACATTTTCACTCGTTTGCCTTCTTCATTGCCTCTTCGGCCAAAGCTAAGTCACTTTCTGTGACCAACACACCCTCCTGATATCCTTGCTCTCGGAAAGCCTCGGCCAGGGTCAGCCCAGTTCGGACTAGCCGTTGGCGCAAAGTTGGAAGATCATCGCTCAAACCGAAAACAACGACTGTTTTGTCTTCGACCATCAATGATCGCCACGGGTGTTCTACGGCCTTGGCTGTATCCCCTCCCTTTTCTAAGCTGACTCCAACGGCGAGTCCACCGTACTGGGCCGCCAGCTTAGATATCAATTCGCCGCCGACAAGCTGTCCCAGGCCATAAGCGCGGCATCTGACAGCCCCACTTCCCACCGGGCTTTAAAGGGACGAACAAATCAATGATTTTAATCCCCGTTTCGAGTATTTGCGGTGAGTGACTGTGCTCTGTGTCATGGGCTGAGTGGGGCAGATTGGACGTTATAGAACTCCCAAGTTGTTGAAAAAAAGTTACTGATCGCTACCCGCTTGGCTCTTAATTATTGGAAAAATGTGCTACTTAATGCTATACTGCGCCAACAAACGCAACGGTCAAAATCAATTTGTGAGGAAAGGAGGTGTAGCCAGGACGAACGCACCAGTCGTAAAAACATCCTGTTTTCTGAACAATTCATAACCCTGTATTGACAAAAAGCATCCACATTATAGTATCTCAAGGAGAAAGGGAAGATGTTGAAACGAAGCGTGCTACTATTGATGTTGATTATTGCCCTGATGTTAGCGGGCTGTGCTGGTGCTCAACAAGCGGCGCCCGAACCCCCACCGCCCACACCGACGCCCGAACCCCCGCCCTCACCGACGCCTGAACCGCAAGCGGCTGACACTGGGGCAGAGACGGATGAAGTTGAGCTAACCGTTCTCTGGTTTGCCTGGCAACCCTGTGAAGCCCTGGGTGAACTGAGCAACCAATATGAGGGAGCTACCGTTAGTGTCAACTGCGTGCCCATTGGCGAGTGGTACAACACCACTTTCACCGATTTTGCTGCCCAGGGTGGGGCCGACTTAGTGGTCATGGACAGCCAGTGGATTGGGGAAGCCGTTGTCGGCGGACACGTCATGGATTTAACCAATTTTATGGCTGAAAATATTAATATGGACGACTATGTTCCCGCTGCCTTAAGCGCCTATGGCGAATATCCACCTGGCTCCCAAAAATACTATGGCGTGGCCCTGGAAGGGGACACCCAGATGTTAGTCTACCGCCAGGACCTCTTTGAACAAGCTGGCTTTGAACCGCCCCAGACCTGGAGCGAACTGCTGGAACAGGCCAAGTTCTTCAAAGAAAGTGATCTGATCGATAACGGCTACGCCACTTTCTGGTGCGGTGCGGTCGCCTGCTATGACCAGGTAGCCACCGTCTGGAATCAGATGGCCTGGAGCTTCGGTGGGGAATTGTGGGACCCGGCAACCTACCAGATTGACGGCGTCCTCAACAGTTCAGAGAACGTGGCGGCCCTGGAATTTGCCCAAGAACTGTTCAAAACCGGGCCGGAAGGGGCGGCCAATTTCACCTTCGACGAGACGGTCGGGGCTATTTGCAGCGGCTCGATCGCCATGACCACTATCTGGTTTGGCTTTGGTCCGGCCTTTCTCGACTCGGAAAGCTGTGCTCAGGCTGAAAATTTGGCCTTTGGCATTGTCCCCGGCGAGAAAGAACACGTTATCAGCCTGGGGGGTATGGGTATCAGCGTCAGCGCTTACACCAATAATCCTGAGGCTGCTCTGGATTACATTGCCTGGTTGCAATCTGAAGATACCCAGTTAGAATGGGCCAGACTGGGCGGTTTCTCAGCTCGCCAGTCAGTTCTGGCCAGCGATACTTTTCTCAATGCTACTCCTTACAACCCTGCTTTTTCCGAAAGTTATCTGTTAGTCAAAGACTTCTGGAATGTGCCTGAGTACGCGGCCCTATTGGAACCGCAGATGGAATTTTTGAACCTGGCCATCTCCGGCCAGATGGATGCTCAAGAAGCACTGGATGAAATTGCCATCGAGCAACAGGAAATTCTGGACGAGGCCTATCCAGATGGGCCACCTCAGTAAGGTAGAAGTAGAATAGGTAGGATGAGGGCAGACTAGATCAGACTGCCCTCACCCTTTCTAACGCCGCGCAATCTGGCAAGGAGGTGTGTGTTGACTGGTAGCAATCTGGTTCAAAGAGGACGATTTAGTCGTGATGCCTCGGCTCAGGGGGCAGTCCGCTTGCGGTTTCGCTGGCTGACCGATACCCGGCTTTCCTTTTTATTTCTGTCGCCGACGATGATTTTGCTTTTGCTGATTGCTATCTTCCCCTTAATCTGGTCTCTCAGGCTCAGTTTCACCGATTGGTCGGTGATTGCCAACGCCGGGGAAGCCCCGACCCCAGTCGGCTTCAATAATTACCAGCAAGTACTGGGGCTGGGGGAAACCGCTACTGAAAAGCGCGTTGGCCGTGAGGTTGCCGATCGCTTCGCTATCACCGGACAGTTTGTCTTGCCTGCTGTAACTATTGAGCTGCTATTAGGTTTTGCCCTGGCCTTGCTCCTCAACCGAAAGTTCACCGGTCGTGGCCTATTAATGACTTTGATGCTTGTGCCGATGATGCTCACCCCAGTCGTGGTGGCCCTCTTCTGGCGATACATGTTCCGCACCGATATCGGCGTTATTAATTTCTTCATCCGAAATCTACTGGGTGGCTCCAATGTTGACTGGCTTAACCAAATTGCCATTGCCCTGTGGACTTTAGTGATTGTTGATGTCTGGATGTGGACCCCCTTTATGATGCTGATTGCCCTGGCCGGTCTGTCAGCCGTGCCCAAATACTTGTATGAAGCGGCTGACGTTGACCGGGCTTCAGCCTGGTTTAAGTTCCGACACATCACCTTGCCCCTCATCACCCCTTTGCTTTTGATTGCCGTCCTCTTTCGGACGATGGATGCTTACAAATTATTTGACCAGGCCTGGGTCTTAACCGGCGGGGGGCCAGGCAGTTCAACCCAGGTAATGTCTTTTTATCTTTACTTGACCGCCTTTAAAGACTTTGATACTGGCCTTGGCTCGGCAATAGGGTATGTGATGCTGATTGTCATCATTGGCCTGGCTAATCTCCTCATTCGGATGATCAATAAGACAAGGGAAGAAGGATAACACGATAGCCTTTTTATTGAAGTAACAAAATAAGGATAAAGCATGGAAACGACAGTGAGCCGAACGTCAAACTCAGCCAGGGTAGAGTACTATCTCAAAGAGGCCGCCTTTTGGATAGCCCTCATTGTGGCCTTCGCCTTCTTCATGTTTCCCCTCTATTGGATGTTTATCACTTCCCTTAAACCCCGTGCTGAGGTTGAATTGACCCCGCCTACTTTGGTGCCCATGGTTGATTTTGAACCGACGTTTAGAAACTACGTTGATGTCTTTCTGAAAGATAGGGCCGCCGCCGGCCTGGCTGAGGTCGACGCGGAAGCCGCCCGTGAACTGAGCCAGTTTCCAGAAACGCTCAGTAATAGCATTATTATTACCAGCGCAACGACCGTTTTGGCTGTCTTGCTCGGCACTCTGGCTGCTTATGCTTTTTCGCGCTTTCAAATTAAGGGAGAAGCAGATATGCTCTTCTTCATCCTCAGTACGCGCATGCTTCCGCCGGTGGTCGTGCTGATCCCTGTTTTTTTGATGTTCAGCCAACCGGGGGTGCTGCTCAACAATGGGTTACAACAAATTCCTATCCCTTTTGTACAGGCTTTTGGCGAAAGCATTAAAGATTTTACCCTCAGAGATAGCTATGTAGGCATTACCCTGCTGTACATCACTATGGGACTGCCCTTCGTAGTCTGGATGATGAAAGGCTTTTTTGATGAGATTCCCAGAGAATACGAAGAAGCCGCCATGATCGACGGCTACTCTCGCCTGGAAGCGATCTGGAAGATTGTCTTGCCCGAAGCGTTTCCGGCTATGTTGGCCACCTCTGTCTTCGTGATTATCACGGCCTGGAACGAATTTGTTTTTGTGCTGCTGTTGAATCGTCAGGGCGCAACCACCGTGCCCCCCTTTCTCTACTCAATTATTGGCTATGGCCAGGTTGAATGGGGACGTATGGCGGCGACCTCGGTCCTGTTCTTGTTGCCGGTGGTGATCTTTACATTTTTGGCGCGCAATCATTTGCTGCGAGGGGTGACTTTTGGCGCGGTACGACGCTAATTGAACCTCAGGAAAGTATCAAGAATGGCTGAAGTTAAAATTAAGAAGCTCTGCAAGCGATTCACACCCGATGGCCTACTGGCCGTTGATAACCTAAACCTGGATATTGCTGATGGCGAGTTTTTGGTTCTGCTGGGTCCCTCAGGTTGTGGTAAAACAACCACCCTGCGTTGTGTAGCCGGCCTGGAGCAACAAACGTCAGGCGATATCTATATTGGTTCGCGCCTGGTCAATGGCGTCCATACCGGCGACCGTGATATCGCTTTTGTGTTCCAATTTTACGCCCTCTATCCGCACCTGAGTGCTTACGATAACATCGCTTTTCCTTTACGCGCCCAAAAAGTACCTAAGGATGAGATCAAGCGGCGGGTTGAAGCGATCGCCAAAATCTTGCATATCGCAGATATCTTGAAGCGTCGGCCTAACAGCCTGCCCAGCGGGGCCCAACAGCGCGTGGCCCTCGGCCGGGCCATGGTCCGTCGGCCTCAGGTCTTTCTGATGGACGAACCTTTAACCAACCTCGATGCCGCCTTACGGGCCGATATGCGGGTTGAATTGAAACATCTGCAAGCTGAGCTGAAGATCACCATGATCTATGTAACCCACGATCAGACCGAGGCTATGTCAATGGCGCACCGCATTGCCGTGATGAACCAGGGTGTGCTACAACAGGTTGGTACGCCTCTGGATGTCTATAATAACCCGGCCACTCTCTTCGTGGCCGGCTTCATTGGCACCCCACCCATGAATCTCGTCGCTTGCCACCTGACTGACGCCGGAAGTTTGTCTAACCGGTCCGGTGATTTTAAACTCTCCGGCCCCAAGGTGGAACGACTGGCCCAAACCCTGTCCGGTGGAGTACGAACTTCAAATGGAGAAGATTCCCTGGTCTTTGGCGTGCGCTCCGAGGATGTTTCTATCGCGACGACGCCGGGAGAAGGCCAGGTGCAGGGCGAAATTTCTGTTCGGGAGCCGCTAGGCGATGAGATCATCTACGAAGTGCGAGTCGGAGAGAATATCATCCGGGCCAAAACAGAACCAACTCTCCTCCTCCACCCTGGCGATAAGGTTGGACTCAATTTCGCCATGGATCGCATCCACGTTTTTGATGCTCATACCGAAAAAGTCATCGAATTCTCGGAGATGCCCTCTCGCCCCCCCTCTTTCCCCCCCACTGGGGGGGATGAAGGGGGGGCGGGGT
>JABAHQ010003121.1_pt1 | contig 43502 bp, 42 predicted proteins | sample 7062091 | NCBI WGS metagenome assembly JABAHQ01 (sample SAMN14534359, study PRJNA622989) | marine sediment metagenome | biome: marine biome [ENVO:00000428]; feature: marine pelagic biome [ENVO:01000023]; material: deep marine sediment [ENVO:00002113] | place: India: Gulf of Kutch | collected... | reverse complement strand
AAGCGTAACGGCCGTATCCTGAAGATCATGGGTCACTCCGGTCTGCAGCGCGTGGAAGTCCAGGAAGCCACCGCCGGCGACATCGTCTGCGTATCCGGCATGGACGGTCTGGACATCTCCGACACCCTCTGCGACCCGGCCACCGTCGAGGCGCTGCCGCCGCTGACCGTCGACGAGCCGACCGTCTCCATGACCTTCCAGGTCAACGACTCGCCCTTCGCCGGCAAGGAAGGCAAGTTCGTCACCAGCCGCAACATCAAGGACCGTCTGGACAAGGAACTGCTGCACAACGTGGCGCTGCGTGTCGAGCAGGGCGACAGCCCGGAGAAGTTCAAGGTCTCCGGCCGTGGTGAGCTGCACCTGTCGGTATTGATCGAAACCATGCGCCGCGAAGGCTTCGAGCTGGCCGTCGGCCGCCCGGAAGTGGTGATCATCGAGAACGAGGCCGGCGAAAAGCAGGAGCCCTACGAGAACGTTATCGTCGACATCGAGGAGCAGCACCAGGGGCCGGTCATGGAGCAGCTGGGGCTGCGCAAGGGCGACATGACCAACATGATCCCGGACGGCAAGGGTCGCATCCGCCTGGAGTACACCATCCCGGCGCGCGGCCTGATCGGTTTCCGCAACAACTTCCTGACCCTGACCTCGGGTACCGGCATCCTGACTTCGACCTTCAGCCACTACGGCCCGATCAAGGCCGGCGAAGTCACCAACCGCCAGAACGGCGTGCTGGTCTCTATGGCCACCGGTACCGCACTGACCTACTCGCTGGAAACCCTGCAGGCTCGCGGCAAGCTGTTCCTCGAGCCCGGCCAGGACATCTACGAAGGCCAGCTGTGCGGCATCAACAGCCGTGACAACGACCTGGTGATCAACCCCACCAAGGGCAAGAAGCTCGACAACATGCGCGCGTCCGGCAAGGACGAGGTCATCGGCCTGGTTCCGCCGATCAAGTTCACCCTCGAACAGGCGCTGGAGTTCATCGCCGACGACGAGCTGGTGGAAGTGACGCCGAAATCGATCCGTCTGCGCAAGAAGATGCTGAACGAGAACGACCGCAAGCGTTACGAGCGCAGCAAGGTGTAATCCCCGTTGCGAAACTGCAAAAAGGCGCCTTCGGGCGCCTTTTTGCGTTTTCACGCACGCCGCACATCGGCCAGCGCAGCGGCGCCGGGACCTGTGAGGACGTGGCATTGAAAGTTGTACAGCCCTTTTACAGCAGTATCGCTTAGCCAGATTCCTATCAGCCGAGCTCATCGCCAGCAGTTAGCGCCCGTCCAGGCGGCAATAAAACTTGTACAAGTAATGTCACAATGACATGATGTTGTACAGGTTTTAGCTCGGTGCAAATGTGTCCGGGTCCTCGATGACTGACCGATTGGCTGCCGAGCAGCCTCGCAAAGGGAGTGTTCGATGAACAAGCAGATGTCGGTTTCCATGCGCCTGGGCCTGGGATTTTTCGTGATTCTGGCGTTGATGGTGGCGGTCGCCGTGGTCAGCGCGCTCAAAGTCGACGTCATCGACCGGAGCATGAGTCAGATCAGCTCGCAGGCTGGGCTGAAACAACGCTATGCGATCAACTTCCGTGGCAGCGTGCACGACCGCGCGATTGCCGTGCGCGACGCCGTCAGTGCTGCTGATCCCGCGTTCGCTCGCGGGCAGGTGGCAGAGATTGAGCGCCTGGCGCAGCTGTATGCTGACTCGGCGGCGCCGATGAAGACGATGCTCGCGCAGCCCTCCGCCGATACCGTAGAGAAGCAGCTGATGCAGCAGATCGAGACCATCGAGGCGAAGACCAATGCGCTGACCCAGCAGGTGGTCGAACTGCGCTTCAGCGAGGATTCGGCGCGTGCCCACGAATTCCTCTTGGACAATGTCGCCGGGGCCTATACCGAATGGCTGCGGCTGATCAATGCATTCATCGATCACCAGGAAGCGAGCATCAATCAGGACGTGGCCGTGGTCCGGGAAACCGCCAGCGGCTTCCTCGCGCTCATCGTCGCGGTGACTGGCGTGGCGGTTCTGCTCGGGGTGGCCATTGCCGTCGTAATCATCCGCAAGCTGCGCTCGACCCTCGGCGCGGAGCCCGACGAGGTGGCCCGCGTGATCGGCAACCTGGCCAATGGCGATCTCGGACAGGTAATCGTCACCCCGTACCCGGACAGCGTCATGGGGGCGACCGCCAAGATGGCCAGCCGCCTCACCGCGATTATTGCCGAGGTGCGCGCTGCCGCCGACGGCGTCGGTGTCGCTTCGGGCGAGCTGCGCACCTCGTCGGCGAACAGCAATCAGCAGATCCAGCATCAGTCGGCCGAGGCCGAGCAGGTGGCCACGGCGATCAATCAGATGGCCACGACCGTGAACGAGGTGGCGAGCTTCGCTGCCCGTGCCGCCGCAGCGGCGAGGAGCGCCGACGAGCAGGTCGAGACCGGAACGCGAATCGTCGGCGAAACAGCCGTCTCCATCCATAACCTGGCCAAAGTGCTGGAAAGCGCGACCGAAACCGTCAACCAGGTCTCGGCGCAAAGCGGCGATATCGAAAAGATCCTGCAGGTCATCACCGCGATCGCCGAGCAGACCAACCTGCTCGCGCTCAATGCCGCCATCGAGGCCGCCCGGGCCGGCGANNGTGGTGGCCGACGAGGTGCGCTCGCTGGCCAACCGCACGCAGCTGTCGTCCAGCGAAATCAGCGAGATGATCGCCTCGCTGCAGGCTGGCGCCGGCAGAGCGGTGGAGGTGATGCAGTCGAGCAAGCAACTGGCGCAGCAGACCGTCGAGCAGACGCTGCAGGCGGAGAATGCGCTGGCCAAGATTCGTCAGGAAGTGGGTTCGATCAACGAAATGAACGCGCAGATCGCGACGGCTTCCGAGGAGCAGGGTGCAGTGGCGGAAGAGGTCAATCAGAGTGTCACGCGCATCCACGACTCGACCGTTGCCAGCTCGGCGGCGTCGAATCAGGTGGCGTCCTCCAGCCAGGACCTGACGCTGCTCGCCGAGGAGCTGAATCGCAAGGTCAACTACTTCCGCGGTTGACGACCCGTTGGCTGAACAGAAAAGCCCCGACCACAAGGCCGGGGCTTTTCACTTTCCGACGATCTGGAATGCCGGTCAGGTAAAGAACAGCGGCACCACGACGCTGGAAATCAGCAGGATCAATGCACCGCCCAGGCGCGAGGAGATCTGCGCGAAGGGCATCAGCGACATGCGCCGGGCGGCGGAGAGCACCGCGACATCACCGGTGCCGCCCATGTTGGCCATGCACAGGCCGGCGGTGATGGCCGACTCGATCGGATAGAAGCCCACCAGTTTGCCCACCAGGCCGGCGCCGAACGCCGCACCGGCAACCACGGCGAAGACGATCAGCACATAGGTCAGCGAGATGGCGTCGATCACCTGGCCGAGGTCGGTGAAGGCCACGCCGATGCCGAACAGCAGGGCGAAGGTCCAGTTGCGCGCGACGAAGCGGAACCACTGGGAGGCCGCGTCGTTGATCGACTCGGGCACCAGGTTGCTGATCTTGAGCAGCGCCACCAGCACGATCATCAGCGCATAGGGATGCAACGGCACGAACTTGCCGAGTATCTGCCCGGCGATGAAGAAGCTCAGTGCCGCGACCAGACCGATGCCCAGCGCGGGTAGGGTGATCGGGCCTTCCTTGTCGCTGACATCCACGCCCGGCATCATCTGGCCGTTGCCGGTCAGTGACGGGTAGCGATTGCCCAGGCCGTTGAGCAATCCGGCGATGATGATCGCGAAGACGTTGCCCAGGGCCAGGGCCGGCACCAGGATCGAGATGTAGTAGCTGGCCGGCTGACCGAGCAGCTGCTCGTAGATCTGGCTCATCGGCACAGCGCCTGCGCCCATGCCACCGCCCATGATCGGCATGGCGATGACCACCACCGCATCCTGCGGCGAGAAACCGAGCAGCGCGCCCACGGCCATGGCGAACAGCGCCGCGAACAGCACCGAGCAGAGCAGCGGCAGCGCATAGCGCGAGCCGACCTTGACCAGCACCTTGGCATCCATGCCGAGGATGCTGCCGGTGATCAGCGCGGCGATATAGAAGTCGAGAAAGCCGCCGCCCTTCATGAAGCTGGCGACGTCGTCCGCCACCGCCTTGGGCAGCCAGCCGAAATAGACCATGGCCGCGGCACCGAACAGCGCCAGGATCGCGCCGCCGCCCAGGTAGGTCTTGATGATCGGCAAGCGGTCGCCGGCAAAGCCGAGCAATTCGCCTAGCAGCATCATCACCAGCAACGCGCCGATCATCCCGCTGGGCAGGGTATCGGTAGCGATGGCGGCGGCCATGACGAGCAGGGCGATGGCGAACAGTGGCAGCGGCAGGTTGAAGATGCGCTGGGAAAACAACACGGACAGGGACGGGTTGCAGTCAGGCACGGCAGTGCTCAACGGGGTCCGATTCATTGTTGTACTCCTTCGAACGCGGCAGCCAGGCGGCGCGCGTACGGGTCATGGTTGCGATAGCGCCCGATGCGGGCGGACGTGCACAGCCGGACAACCGTGCGCGGCTACCTTAAGCAGAGATGCTTCGCGGCCAATGTTTGGCGAAGTTAAAAAAGCATTACGAAACTAAAAAAAGCGCCGCCGAGCTTGACCCGCCGGCGCCCCGCTGGCTCGATCCAGCGCTCTATCGCGGCCCTTGAGCGGCCGCTCAGCCACTGGAGAACGACCTTGCGCCTGCGCCTGAACACCCTGATCTCGCTGCTGGTCGCCGTCATGCTGGTGCTGGCCCTCGGTCTTGCGCTCTGGCTGTTCAACGTGCAGCTGCAGGACACCCTCGAAGAAGGCCAGGCCGCGCGGGTGACCAACGTCGCACAGAGCGTTGCGGCGCGTGACGACGTGCGCCAGGCGCTGGTCGGGATGACCATGGATTTCACCGCCGACAACCCGCTGCAACGCGATATCGACAATCTGCGCCAGCGGCTGGGGGTCGATTTCATCGTGGTAATGAATCGGCATGCCCTGCGCCTCACCCATCCGGAACCGGCACGCATCGGCCAGGCCTTTCGCGGTGACGATGAAGGCCCGGCGCTGGCCGGCGAAACCTACAGTTCGCGCGCTGAAGGCAGCCTGGGTACCAGCATCCGCGGCTTTGCTCCGGTGCTGGACGCACAGGGCGACGTGCTCGGCGCGGTATCGGTCGGCGTGACCCTGGCGTCCCTTGGTGAGCTGCTCAGCGAGCATCGGCGCGACGTGGTGGTCGGCGTGCTCGTACTGATGCTGCTGACCGTGCTCGGCGCGCACCTGCTGGCGCGCTATATCAAGCGCGTGCTGTTGGGGCTGGAGCCCTACGAAATCACCCGCCTGGTGGAAGAGCGCCAGGCGATGCTGGCCTCGGTGCGCGAGGGCGTGCTGGCGGTCGACGATCAGGCGCGCATCACCCTGGTCAACCCGGCCGCGGAGCGCCTGCTGGTCAGCACCGGGCTGGGCAAGCCTCCGCTGGGGCGGCCGATCGCCGAGTATCTGCCCACCAGCGGCCTGCCCGAAGTGCTGGCCAGCGCCAGCGAGCAGCTGGATCGCGAGTTCAGCCTCAACGGCCTGGCCATCCTTGCCAACCGCGCGCCGATTCGTCACCAGGGCCGGGTGATCGGGGCCATCGCCACCTTCCGCGACAAGAGTGAAGTCAACGCGCTGGCCGAACAGCTGACCGGCGTCAGCCGCTATGCCGAAGCGCTGCGCGCGGCGACCCACGAGTTCAAGAACAAGCTGCACGTGCTGCTCGGGCTGGCGCAGATGGGTGATCTGGATGCGCTGCGCGCCTACCTGCGCGACCTCGCCGATCACCAGCTGGCGCCCGCCACGGCGCTGGTGGAGGGCATCGGCGAACCGGTCCTGGCCGGCTTCCTGCTGGGCAAGCAGAGCGAAGCCCGCGAGCGCGGCATCGTTTTCCAGGTGGAGGTCGAACATCCGGTGCCGGCCGCCGCGCCGGAACGGATCCACGGCCTGGTGACCATCCTCGGCAACCTGCTGGAGAACGCCTTCGAGGCCGTCGCCGAGCAGGCCGAGCAGCGTGTCAGCCTGACCCTCGACTACGACGAGGCGCTGCTCTCGCTGCACGTACAGGACAGCGGCGGCGGCATCCAGCCCGAGGTGCGCGAGCAGATCTTCGAGCGCGGCGTATCGACCAAGGGCGAGCGGCGCGGCATCGGTCTGGCCGCGGTGCGCGAACAGGTCGACGCCTGGGGCGGTACCCTGGCGGTCTACTCGGAAGCGGGCCGCGGCAGCCTGTTCGAGGTCGAGCTGCCCTATCGCACCGCCGCCACGGAGGGAACACCATGAAAACCGCCCTGCGCGTGCTGATCGTCGAGGACGACCCGATGGTCATGCGCCTGAACGTGGACTATCTGGCCCGTCTCGACGGCATCGAGCTGGTCGGCCAGTGTGCCAGCGTGCCGGCGGCACTCGAACTGCTGGCGGACGAGACGGTGGACCTGCTGCTGCTCGACGTCTACTTGCGCAACCGCTCCGGCCTCGAGGTGCTGCGCTACCTGCGTGCCGAGGACCGCAACACCGATGCCGTGTTGATCACTGCGGCATCGGAGATCGAGACGGTACGTGCCGCCCAGCGCCTCGGCGCGCGGGATTACCTGGTCAAACCGTTCAGCTTCGAACGCTTCCGCGATGCCGTGGAGAGCTGCCGGCGCGCCCGTGATGCGCTATCGCGGTTGCCGGAACAGCTCGGCCAGGGCGACATCGACCGGCTGTTCAGTCAGCCTGCCGCGGCGGACGTGCGTCGTCCCGGCGACCTGCCCAAGGGGCTGACGCCGGCATCGCTGGCCCAGGTGGCGCAGGCGATCCTGGCGCTGGAGGAAGACAGTTTCACCAGCGAAAACCTGCTGACCGCCACCGGGATGTCCCGCGTCTCGGTGCGCAAGTACCTCAAGCACCTGACGGATGCGCAGCTGCTGGAGGAGTCCTTCCACTACGGGCAGATCGGCCGGCCGTCGTTCCGCTATCGCTGCCTCGACCGTGTTGCGCTGCAGCGGCTGGCACAGGGCTGACGGTGGCCCGCCAGCCGGCTAGCCCGTTGAAGACGCCTGACCCGCGGCATGGCCAGCCGGGGCGACGGTGGCTTTACTGGCGCACCCAGGTCTGGCTGCGACCCAGCGCCTCGATGCCGATGTAGCCGCGTACCTCCAGCTTGTTGCCGCCATCCAGCAGCCTGGCCTTGGAGCGGTACGTCTTGCCCTTGGCCGGGTCGAGGATGGTGCCGTTGCTCCAGACCTGCTCGCCGTCCGGCTTGAGGTCCCAGAGAATGGTCATGCCGGTGATGGGCTGGTCCTTGCGCTCGCCTTCGCACTCGCTGCACAGCGGGTTCGGGCCATGGTCCGACTGCAGGATTTCCACCACCTTGCCGGTCAGGCTGCCATCGGCCGCCTGCTGGATCTCGACGATGGACTTGGGCTTGCCGGTTTCGTCGTCGATGGTCTGCCAGCGCCCGGCGGGCGAGTCGGCGGCTGAGGCCAGCGAAGAGAATGCGAGCGACAGGGCCAGCAGCAGGGCGTTGAACAGTGGGCGCATGGTTTCTCCAGTGATCGAATAGGTGGCACCGACTCTATCACCGGCGATACAGCCCGGTTGCTGCTTGCCGGCTGACCGGTTGGTTCTCGTCACATACGCCCTTTTAGTCGTCCTGTTTCGGCTGGGTTCGGCATGGCTGAGGGCAAATCGGCGGTGAAGGCGATGTCGCGCCTGCGCGCGTGGCTGACTCGCGGGGCCACTAAGCTGGCCGGCAGCGCGAGTCTGCATGCCATTCCGTACCGCTAGACTGTTCCGTCGCCAGAACAACAAGAAGAGAAACCCTCGTGACCGTCGCCCTTACGCTGTATCCGCTTCATCTCAACGAAAAGCCCCCTATCGAGGGGCAGCCCCGTATTGGTCTGCCTGCCGGTTTTCGGCCGGTCGCTGTCTACGCCTGGGAGGGCACGGCCGCAGGCGCGGGCGTGCCGGGGAGCGCTGGCAGTAGTGACGCGAGCGACCGCGTATGAGCACCGAAGGCATGGCACTGGACACGTGGCGCGCGAACGCTCGCGAATTCTCGTTCGGCGGCAAGCGCATTCGCTACTGGACGGCCGGCGAAGGTGAGCCGCTGCTGTTGATCCATGGCTTTCCCACCGCCAGCTGGGACTGGCACAAGGTCTGGCAGCCGCTGGCGGCGCGTTACCGGCTGATTGCCTGTGACATGCTCGGCTTCGGCTATNNCTATTCGGCCAAGCCGCGCAGGCACACCTACAGCCTGATCGAACAGGCTGACCTGCAGCAGGCACTGCTGGCGGAGCTGGGTATCGGCGGTGCGATCCATGTGCTGGCGCATGACTATGGCGACAGCGTCGCCCAGGAGCTGCTGGCGCGGCATTGCGAAGGGCGCATCACGCTGGCCAGCTGCGTGTTCCTCAATGGCGGGCTGTTCCCTGAAACCCATCATCCGGTGCGGGTGCAGAAACTGCTGCTCGGCCCGTTCGGCTTTCTGCTAGGCCGGCTGTTCTCGCGGCGTACGCTAGGGGCGACGTTCGGCCGGGTGTTCGGTGCGCAGACGCAGCCGAGCGATGCTGAACTGGACGATTACTGGCGACTGATCGCCGAAGGCAACGGACCTGCGGTGATGCACCGGCTGATCCGCTACATGCCGGAGCGGGTCGCACAACGCGAGCGATGGGTGGCGGCCATGCAGCGCGGCGATGTGCCGATGCGGGTGATCGACGGCGCGGCCGATCCGATCTCCGGCGCGCACATGGTGGCCCGCTACCGCGAGCTGATTCCCGCGCCCGACACCGTGCTGCTGGAGGGCATCGGTCACTACCCGCAGGTCGAGGCGCCAGAGCGGGTGCTCGAACACTACTTTGCCTTCAGGCAGGGACTGCACGGGCGGTGACCGCCGCCGCACCTCTGCCCAACGCTTCTCGAAGCACGCCGCTGTTGAAGCGTGGCGTATCAGGTTGTCGTTATCCAAAACCCAAAGAGCCCCGCCGGCATCGGCCGGACGGGGCTCCGATCGTTCGGGCGAGCTGCTCTGGCAGCAGCGCCGGGACGGCTTACTGCATCATCGCAATCACGCGGTTGCGCAGCTCCGGGTCGGTCTGCACGGCTTCGTTGATGGCGTTATATTCTTCGATGCTGATGTTGTTTTCCTCTATCACACCAAGCATTTTCTCGTTGGCCTGCTGCTGAAGGTCGCGGGCCTTGTTGGCGTCTTCGGTCTGTTGCAGCTTGCCGGTGAACTCCTCACGGATCTGCATGATCTCGCCGAGCGACTCGGCGAAGCTTTCCAGTTTCTTTTCACTGAACTGCTGCGTTTGCGCGCCAGCGGCGGGCTGGGCAGCGGGTGCCGGGTTGGCTGATTGGGCCGATGCGAGGGGGGCGGCCAGGCCGAGGAACAGCGAAAAGATACCGGCGAAGGCGAGACGAGCGTTGTGCTGGGTCATGTTCATTCCTGCTTCGGTTAAAGACGGGTTCGCTGGTGCAGTAGCCGTGCCAGCTTTTCGATAAAAGTTCATGTCATTGATTTGAATGGCATTTTTCGTTTCGTCGGGGTGCGGTGGACCTGTCGGGCAGCGGTCTGTAGTGTGCCGGTATGACACATGTATCACTCTGGCAGCGGCCAGCCAGTCTGCGCGGCGCGCTCTTGCTCAAGGTCATCGTGCCGCTCATGGCAATCATGTTCGGCTTCAGTTCGGTGGTGCTCTGGACGGTGGAGCGCAACAGCGAGCGGCGGCTGCAGGCCGAGGTGGAGCTGGTGGCGCGGGCGGTGCGCCTGCCGCTCAGCGCCAGCCTGGAGAAGAACCATGAGCGCACCCTGCAGCAGGTGCTGGAATCGGTGCTTGGCGTCGGCCGCGTCTATGGCGCCTACGTCTACGACCGTGACGGCAAGCTGGCTGCCTATGCCGGTGCGGTGGAGCCGGATCAGGATGCGTCGGCGATTCAGCAGCTCACCGAAGGCGGCGAGCTGACCGGCGAGTACCAGCGCATCAACGGTCGCCCGGTGTATTCCTATTTCGTTCCGCTGGAAGAGAGCGGTGGGCAGATCAATGGCCTGCTGCAGGTGACCCGGCGCTGGGGTGACTTCGAACGCGACATCCGTCGCCTGCGGCTGATCGCTGCCGGGCTGGGTGGGCTGCTGGCCGGCGTGGCGCTGGTGGTGATCCTGCTTGGCCACCGTTCGGCCGTGGGCAAGCACCTGCAGCAGCTGGCGCGTAGCATGGCGCGGGTCGCGGCCGGCGACCGCGAGCATCGTGCACCGCGCAGCGGGCCGCAGGAGATCATGGTGCTGTCCGGCGCGCTGAACCAGATGCTCGACAGCATCGCCGCCGCCGAACGCCAGGTCGCCGAGCAGCAGGCCCGCGAGGAGCAGTTGCAGGCGCGCCTGCGTCAGAGCCAGCAGCTGGCGGCAGTGGGGCGGTTGGCAGCCGGCGTGGCCCACGAGCTGGGCAGCCCGCTGAGCGTGATCGATGGCAAGGCGCAGCGGGTGTTGCGCGACGACGAGCTGGCCGAAAGCCATCGCCGCGCGCTGTTGCAGATTCGCCAGCAGGTGGCGCGGCTTAGCGCGATCGTCCGTCAGCTGCTGGATTTCGGCCGGGCCGCCGGCTCACCCCCGCGCCGTGTGCCGGCCGAGGTGCTGGCGCATTCGGCCGCTGCGGCGGTGGCCGACGAGCTGGCCGTGCTCGAAGTCCGCCTGCAGCTGCAGGCGCCGCCGCAGACACTGCATTGCCGGGTCGACCCGCCGCGTTTCGAGCAGGCGCTGACCAATCTGTTGCGCAACGCCGCCCAGGCCAGCCCGGGAGGCGAGGTACGGCTGAGCTGGTGGGGCGACGGTCGCGAGTTGTTCATGCAGGTCGAGGATGACGGCCCGGGCATTACTGAAAGCCATCGCGGAGCGCTGTTCGAGCCGTTCTTCACCACCAAGGCGGTGGGCGAAGGCAGCGGCCTCGGCCTGGCTGTGGCCCATGGGGTGGTCAGCGAGTGCGGCGGGCGTATCGAGCTGGTCCACGGCCGGCTGCCGGGTGCGGCATTTCGCATCGCGCTGCCATTGAGCGAGGAGGAGAATCATGACTGACGCGGTGCAGGAGCGTGTGCTGCTGGTCGAGGACGATGACAGCCTGCGCCAGCTGCTGGTTGAGGAGCTGGAGGATCGCGGGCTGCAGGTGCGCGCGCTGGCCAGCGCCGAGGAGGCGGTGGGTTCCCTGGAAAGCTGGGAGCCGGCGCTGGTGGTCAGCGACCTGCGCCTGCCCGGCGCTGACGGCATGGCGCTGCTGCGGCGGGTGAAGAGCATGCAGGCGGCACCGGCCTTTCTGGTGATCACCGCGTTCGGCAGCATTCAGCAGGCGGTGGCGGCGCTCAAGGAAGGCGCCGACGAGTTCCTCACCAAGCCGCTGGACCTCGAGCACTTCGCCCTGGCGGTCGGCCGCGCGCTGGAGACGCGGCGCCTGCGCGACGAGGTGCGGCGCTTTCAGCAGCTGCTCAGCGATGATCGCTTCCACGGCATGCTCGGACGCAGCCGGGTGATGCGCGGGCTGTTCGACCAGATCCGCCAGCTCGCCCGTGCCGAAGGGCCGGTACTGGTGATCGGTGAGAGCGGCACCGGCAAGGAACTGGTGGCCAGGGCGGTGCACGCCGAGAGCGAGCGCGCCGGCGGCCCGTTCCTGGCCATCAACTGCGCCGGGTTGCCGGCCGAGCTCCTGGAAAGCGAGTTCTTCGGCCATGTCGCCGGTGCCTTCACCGGCGCCAATCGCGCGCACAAGGGGCTGTTCCAACAGGCCGACGGCGGTACGCTCTTTCTCGACGAGATCGGCGAGATGNNGGCCCACGAGGGCACCCTGTTCCTCGACGAGATCGGCGAGATGGGCCCTTCGCTGCAGGCCAAGCTCCTGCGCGTGCTGCAGGAAGGCACGATCCGCCCGGTGGGTGCCGAGCGCGAACTCAGCGTGGACGTGCGCATCATCGCCGCCAGCAATCGCCCGCTGGAAACCGAGGCCGGGCGCGAGGCGTTCCGCGAAGACCTGTTCTTCCGTCTGGAAACCTTCATTCTGCAGGTGCCGCCGTTGCGTGATCGCGAGGAGGATCTCGAATTGCTGGCCGCCGGCTTCGTCGCCCACTTTGCCGCGCGCGGCGGACGGCCGGTGCGCGGCATCGCGCCGGCGGCGCTGGAGCAGCTACGCCGCTATCCGTTCCCGGGCAACGTNNGGCAACGTGCGCGAGCTGCAGAACGCCATCGAGCGGGCAGTGACGTTCTGCCACGGGCGCAGCATCGAGCTGGAGCACCTGCCCAGCCGCATCGCCAGCTACCGTGACGACAAGGCCCGCAGCGCCGGGGCCGAGCTGCTCGCCGAGCTCAGCGATGGCCCGTTGCTGCCGACCCTGGAAGAACTGGAACTGCGTTATATCGAGCACGTGCTCAAGCTGGTGGATGGCAACAAGCGCCGCGCGGCGGCCTTGCTCGGCATCGGACGGCGCACGCTGTACAGACGCCTCGGCGAGCGCGAGGAAGGCTGATCGGGCTCGCCGCAGGGCGCCCGAAGGCGCACACTGCCGGCCTTTTCCCAGTGAGGAGCGAACATGCTCAACAACGACGTCCTGCGCAGCCTGCGCTACACCCTCAAGGTCAGCGATGCGCAGATGGCCGAAATCGCGGCCCTGGGTGGTTGCACGGTTGCCGAGGCCGAGGTTCGCGCCTGGCTCAGCCGCGAGGACGAGGACGGCTATCAGGAATGCCCGGACGAGGCGATGGCGCGTTTTCTCGACGGGCTGATCTATTTCAAGCGTGGCAAGGATGAAAGCCGCCCGGCACCGCCGCTGGAACTGCCGGTCAGCAACAACCAGATTCTGAAGAAACTGCGGGTGGCCTTCGAACTGCGCGACGAAGACCTGCAGGCGATCCTGCATGCCGCCGACCTGCAGCTGTCGAAATCCGAGCTCGGCGCGCTGTTCCGCAAGCCCGGGCACAGCAACTATCGGCCCTGCGGCGACCAGCTGCTGCGCAATTTCCTCAAGGGGCTTTCGCTGCGCCAGGGCTGAGCTGCACCGCAGGGCACCTCAAGTGGTAAATGGCCGGGCGGCCGCTACGCTGAAGCAGGCAGCTAGCCGCATGCCCGGTGCGCAGCTCGGCGCCGGGAACGCCATAACAACAAGATGACCGCCCCCAGTGGCGGTGCCCCGAGGTGCGTGCCATGAAGACCTTCCGCCTGACCCTGAGCGCCCTGCTCGCGCTGAGCGGCGCCGCTGCCATCGCGGCGCCGACCAGTGACGAAGCCCTGGAGCGCATGCGCTCGATGAAGACCACCGGCCAGTCCCTGGACATGAAGACCATTGCCCAGGACGGCCCCACCGCCGACGCCATCCGCGAGAACCTCAAGCGCATCAAGCTGCCCGAAGGGTTTCGCATCGACCTCTACGCCGTAGTGCCCGATGCCCGCCACATGGCAGTCGGGCCGTCCAGCGGAGTGGTCTTCGTCGGCACCCGCAAGACCGATCTGTGGGCGGTCACCGATCGCACCAAGAACCGCACCGCCGACGAAGTGAAGCGCTTCGCCCCGGCGATCTCCTTCACCCAGCCTGGTCCCTGTTTCAGCCCGGACGGCTTTCTTTTCGTCGCCGAGCACAACCGCGTGCTGGTGTTCCCGGCCGCCGAATTCTTCTACGAGGGGCCGGACGTGGCGGCGGACATCGTGGTGCCGACCGGCGAGCTGATCCCCAAGGATGAAGAGAGTTACAACCACGGCGCGCGGGTCTGTGCCATCAGCCCGGACAACAAGCTCACCATCTCCCTCGGCCAGCCGCACAACGTGCCGCCCAAGGACAAGCTGGAGCTGTACGAGCGGCACGGCATCGGCGGCATCGTGCGCATGGAGCGCGACGGCAGCAAGCGCGAGGTCTACGCCACCGGCGTGCGCAACTCGGTGGGCATCACCTATCACCCGACGACGAAGGAGCTCTGGTTCACCGACAACCAGGTCGACGGTATGGGCGACGACACGCCGCCAGGCGAGATCAATCGTGCACCCAAGGCCGGAATGAAGTTCGGCATGCCCTGGTACGGCGGCGGCCAGGTGCGTACCAACGAGTACGCCGACGAAACGCCGCCGGAAGGCCTGACCCCGCCGGTGGTGGAAACCATTGCCCACGCCGCCGACATGGGCCTGACCTTTTACACCGGCAAGCAGTTTCCCGAGCAGTACCGCGGCGGGCTTTTCAGCGCCCAGCGCGGCAGCTGGAACCGCACCGTGCCGGCGGGTGCGCGGGTGATGTTCACGCCGTTTGCGGCCGATGGCAGCGGTCCGTCCGGCGAGACGGTGCCCTTCGCCGAAGGCTGGCTGGACGAGGAAACCGGCGAGTACTACGGCCGCATCGTCGATGTCGCCCAGCTCAAGGATGGCTCGTTGCTGGTCAGTGACGACACCGCCGGCGCCATCTNNGCGCGCTGCCGCTGCTGTTGTGCCTGGCGCCGTCGCTGCAGGCCGCCGACCTTGCGGCGGACAAGGCCAAGGCGAAGATGTGCGCCGCCTGTCATGGCATCGACGGCCTCGCCAAGGTCGCCGACGCACCTAACCTGGCCGGCAACGGCGAGCTCTACCTGGCCCGCCAGCTGCAGGCGTTCCGCTCCGGCGAGCGCAAGCATCCGCAAATGAGCGTGATCGCTGCGGGGCTGGGCGATGACGACATCGCCGCGGTGACGCGCTGGTACTCCTCGATCAAGGTCAGTGTCGAGCTGCCGGAATGAAACACGGGGCCGCCTGAACGTTTGCCCCTCGGCGTCGGCCTAACGTGCGACCAGTCCAGAGAGCACGGCCATGACCTTTTCCATCGTCGCCCGCTGCCCGCGCACCGGGCAGATCGGTGTCGCCGCCGCCACCGCCATGCCAGCCGTGGGCAAGCTGCTGACCCACGCGGCGGCACGTGTGGGCGCGGTGGCGACCCAGGCGCAGATCAATCCGTACCTGGGCATCGACGGCCTGCGCTTCCTGCGCGAGTTCAGTCCGGCCGGCGAAGTGCTCGAGCGGCTGCGGCGCACCGATCCGTGCATGGAGCTGCGCCAGTGCGCGGTCATCGACAGTAGCGGGCGCACCGCCTGCTGGACCGGCGAGCGCTGCCTGCCCTGGGCCGGCTCCATCGCCGGCGAGCAGTTCTGCGTGCAGGGCAACCGGCTCAAGGGGCGGGAGGTATTGGAGGCGGCTTGCGAAGCCTATGTCGGCAGCGTGCAGCTGCCGCTGGTGGAGCGCCTGATGGCCGCGCTGGCGGCTGGCGACGCCGAGGGTGGCGACCGCCATGGCGAATCCTCGGCGACGGTGTATGTGGTCGACCAGGAGCAATACCCGCTGTGGGATATCCGCGTCGACCATCATCGTGACCCCTTCGCCGAGCTGCGTCGGTTGCACGAGGTGTTCGCCCGCGAGGTGGTGCCGGAAATCCTCGCCATGCCGACCCGCGCCAATCCGGCCGGGGCGGCCGGCGAGGAGACCATCTGAGCCGGGGTTTGCAGGCTCAGTCGCGCAGCCAGTGCACGTCGACGTAATACGCTTCACCGTCGTAGAGGATCTTCAGATCGCCGTCGTAGGCGGCTTCCAGGGCGTGGCCGATGCGCTGAGCCAGGTGCAGGCCGGTGGTGGTCACGCGCAATCCATCGGGTTGGTCGCTGATGGCCATCAGGCGCTCGAGCGGATGTTCGCCCTTTTCCTTTTCTTCGGTGTTGCGGATCAGTCCGCTGAGTTCGTCGGCATGCGCTTTGACGAACGCACCACGCAGGCTGATGGTGCCGGCCGGCACGTCTTCGGCGATGCGCTGGCAGGCAGGGCAGAGGGCTTCCTGGGCGTTGCTCGCATCGACCAGTCCGTGCCAGGTCCAGCGTCCGGCCTGGTAGGCGGCGCCGCATCGTGGGCAGAGGGTGTCGCTGCGCTGGTGCCACGCCTTGAGGTAGGGGTCGTGGTGTTCGGGTTGTAGAAGCTTGTCGCGCGTCTTGTCCATGGCAAAGGCCTCAATGATCGGGAGGGTGCCTTTGCAGCGTAGATCAGCCCACAGCGCTCTTCCGCCTGCGGGACGTGGCGGCCGCCGGTTGCGATGATCGGTCGCGCAAGGGCTCGCGCGACTCGCTCATAAGGGTTGCGGAACCACCCGCGGCGCCAGCTGTTCCAGGCGCAGCGCACCCTGGGCGCGGTTGCGCACGGCCATCCAGTCTTCCAGTGCCGGCAATGCCCGTGGCGGCGAGATCAGGTAGCCCTGGAACAGGTCGCAACCGGCCTGCAGCAGCGCCGACTGCTTCTCCATGTCATCCACGCCTTCGGCATTCACCCGCTTGCCCTGGGCATGACAGAAGGCGACCAGGGCGCTGAGGCTGTGCTGCATGTCCGGTCGTGTCAGCCGCGTGATGATCGCCATGTCCAGCTTGATGGTGTCGGCCGGGTACTCCAGCAATTGCTGGATCGACGTGTAGCCGACGCCGAAATCGTCGATGGCGACGCGAAAGCCGGCCCGGCGAATGGCCTGCACCACGGCCATGGTGTCCTTGTTCAGCTCGGCCGCGTAGGTCTCGGTCAGCTCGATCTCGATCCTGCCCGGGGCCACCCCGTGATGGGCGGCGCGCTCGGCCAGATAGCGGCAGATGCGGTCGTCGGCCAGCTGCGCGGAGGACACGTTGATCGCCAGGATCACCTGCTCGCCGAACAGCCGCACCAGCTGCGGGTACTCGGCCAGTGCGTGGTCGATGACCCAGCTGTCGATTTTCGGGAACAGCCCGGCACGCTCGGCAATGGGGATGAACTCGGCGGGCGAGACCGTGCCCAGCACCGGCGAATGCCAGCGCAGCAGCACTTCGCAACTGACCACCGCACCGTCGCGGTTGAGTGCCGGCATGTAGACCAGCCGCAGCTGGTCGTCGCCGTCCAGCGCGCGCAGCTGGTCCTCAATCAGGCGGATTCGCTCGTTGCGCTGTTCCAGCTCGTTGCTGAATGCCACCGCCATGCACTTGCCTTCGGCCTTGGCCTGGTACATGGCGGTGTCGGCGCGGGTGAGCAGCTGGGTGATGGAGTCGGCATCGTCCGGATAGCAGGCGGTGCCGATGCTGAGGCTGACCGGGTAGGTGCGCTCCTCCAGGCGGAATCCGCCGCGGCACAGGCCGAGCAGCGCGTCGCACAGTGCGTTGAGGCCGGGCTCGGCATCGCTCAGCAGGAGGATGGCGAATTCGTCGCCGGACAGCCGGGCGAACGCCGAATAGGTGTGCGGATGCTGCTGGCGATGCCGTTCCAGCAGCGTCTGGGCGCGCTGGGCGAACAGGCGCAGCAGGGCATCGCCGGCATCGTGGCCGTGGCGGTCGTTGACCTGCTTGAAGTTGTCCAGGTCGATGAACAGCAGCGACAGGCGCTTGTCCTCCTGCAGACATTGTTCGTACATGGCGTTGGCCAGCATGCCGAAGTGCGCGCGGTTGCTGATCTGCGTCAGGCTGTCGGTCCAGGAGATCTCCTGGATGCGCTGCAGCGCGGCGGTGCTGCGATCGTGCAGGGTCTTCATGTTGACCGTCAGACGGCCGATCTCGCCGCCGTCGCTGGGCTCGTCGAGGGCCGCGCGTTTGCACAGCAGCAGGTCGGTGAGCTGGTCGTCCAGCTGGCTGATGGGCGTGGTGATGTAGCGGCGGATCAGCCACAGCAGCAGTCCGATGGACAGCAGGCCGATCAGCGAACCGCCCGCGAGAAAGGCCAGCCCGAGCTTTTGCAGGCGCTCGGCGGTGTAGTCCGGCGCCGGCGTCAGGCGGGCGTGCAGCGAGCGCGACAGCGGAATCTCGGCGGACAGGCCGACGTCCACCGGCAACTGCTGGTCGGCGATCTCCACCGGCGCACCGTATTCGCTCTCCAGTGCCCGCTTGAGCTTGATGAATCGCTCGGGGCGTACCGCCAGCTGGATGGCGAAGGCCTCACCGCGCTGGCTCGGCAGCGGCCTACTGCCGCTGGCCGGCAGGACGAAGTCGGTGTTGACCAGCAGCGGAGCGCCATCGGCCTGTTCGAGGTAGATCGTCGCGCTGGAAGCCGATTGCCGGGCCTGCTGGACGATCCGTTGCTGCGAGGCATCCATCGAGCCGAACGGCGACAGGCTGCTCTCGAAGTAGTAGGCCGGCTGGCCATCGGGCTGCACGATGGCGAAGGAAACGAACGACAGTTCGGTGTTCGACAGCGAGCGAATGCTTTGCTGCAGGCGAAGCCCGAGGGTGTCGTTGCGAAAGGCGGTGTCCGACTCGCGCAGGAAGTGCAGCAACGCCTCGCTGTCGATGATCGAGTAGAGCACGCTGCGGTTGAACGCCTCGTAGTCCAGATAGGCCGACTTCAGCGCCGACAGCTGCTGCTCCAGACGCGCCTGCTCCAGGCCCAGCAGCGAGGCGCGCTGGGTCAGGTAGGCGGTGGTCGAGGCAACCAGCTGGATGATCAGAATGACCGGGAAGATCACCAGCAGCGCGCGTTTACCGAGCGTCATGGGCGTTGATCAGTGCGCTGATGATGCGCCGCCGGGTCTGCGTGCCCTCCAGCGGCCGCTCCTCGTAGACCTGGCTGCGGGCCAGGACCGCCTCTGGCGGGTAGATGGTCGCATCCGCGCGCACGTCCTCCGGCAGCAGCGCCCGGGCTGCGGCATTCGGCGTGGCGACGCCCAGGTCCTCGGCATTCAGGGCGGCGATCTCGGGTCGGTTGAGGAAGTCCAGGAAGCGGTAGGCCAGCGCCTGGTTCGGGCTGTTGCTCGGCACCGACAGGCAGTCGACCCAGAGCAGTGTGCCTTCTTCCGGCACCACGTAGCGCCAGGGCTCGCCGTGCACGCCCTCGACCGCGTTGAGCACCTGCTGGTCGCCACTGTAGGCCAGCGCCATGTCGGCGCGGTCGAGATGCCGCTGGCTGCGCAGCGCGGTGATCACGTACTCGTAGGTGAGCACTGCCTCGGATTGGTTGCGCAGCAGCTCGAACGCTGCCTTGAGCTGGTAGAGGTCAGAGGTGTTGATCGAGTGGCCGAGCAGGATCAACGGGCTGGCGAGGATGTCCTCGTGGTCTTCCATCATCACGATGTGCGGCTCGTCCGGCCGCGCCGGTTTGAGCAGGTCCGCCCAGGAGCGTGGCGCCTGCTCGATGCGGTCGCTGCGATAGGCGATGCCCAGCGTGCCCCACAGGTACGGCACGGCGTAACGGCCGCAGCTGTCGCGCCAGCGCCGGGCCACATGACGCAGCGCCGGCAGGCGGGCTTGCTCGATCGGCTCCAGCAGTTTGCGCGCGCCGAAGCGCGACGAGCTGATCAGCTCGGTGAGGGCGATGTCGATCTGGTGGTCGGGTTTGGCGAGGATCTCGTCACGCTTGTCGCCGCTGTCGAAGAAGATCTGCTGGATCTCGACCCCGGTCTCGGCCTGCCAGCGCTCGATCACCGCCTCGCTGAGGTACTCCTCCCAGGTCAGCAGCGTCAGGCTTTGTGCCGCGTGCAGCGAGGTAGAGGGAAACAGCAGGCTGACGGTCATCAGCACTGCGCTGCGTACACACCAGGCGACCCGGGGTTTTTTGTTGTTCGGCATGGGCATCCTTCCGCTGGCAGAGGTCGAACCGGCCGGCGTCCCGGCATGGCTGCAGTGCTGGCACTTTAATGGCGCCAGACATATGACGGCAATGCCTTTCGTCGACCGCCGCTTACGCCCCGATCGGCGGCGGTTCTGCGTTGTTTGTCGCAGCGGCCGACGGACCTCCCATTCTTGAGCCAGACTCCAATGCATTCGGCAGCGTAGCGAGGAACCGGCCATGACCCTGATGATCCCTTTCCCCGATCGAATACATGCAGGCGAGGCACTGGCCGAGCGGTTGGCGCAGGAAGGCAACTGGACCGATGCCCTGGTGCTGGCGCTGCCGCGCGGTGGTGTGCCGGTGGCGTTCGAGGTGGCGCAACGCCTGGGCCTGGAGCTGGACATTCTGGTGGTACGCAAGCTCGGCACGCCCGGCAATCGCGAGCTGGCCATGGGCGCCATTGCCAGCGGTGGTGTGCGGGTGATGAACGAGGACATCGTGCGCTACGTTCACGCCTCCAGGGCCGAGATCGACGGCACCATCGCTCAGGAGAGCCACGAGTTGCAGCGCCGCGAACAGGCTTATCGCGGTGACCGCCCGCGGCCGGTGGTCGCCGGGCGTGCGGTGATCCTGGTGGATGACGGCCTGGCCACGGGCGCCACCATGCGCGCCGCGGTGAAGGCGGTGCGCCAGCTGGAGCCGTCGAGCATCACCGTGGCGGTACCGGTGGCAGCTCCGGACAGCGTCGCGCAACTGGAGCCGCTGGCCGACCGCATCATCTGCCTGCACATGCCCCATGACCTCTATGCAATCGGCCGCTGGTACCAGAACTTCGATCAGACCCCGGACCGCCTGGTGGTCGATCTGCTGCAGCGCGCCTGGAGCCGGGGAGGGCAGCCGGCATGAGCCAGTCATCCGCGACCCCGATGCGCTTCACCCTCGGCAAGGCCCGCCTGCACGGCGACCTGTGCGTGCCGGCTGCGGCGCGTGGACTGGTGGTCTTCGTGCACGGCAGCGGCAGCAGCCGGCACAGCCCACGCAACCAGAGCGTGGCGCGCTGCTTCAACGAAATGGGCCTGGCCACCCTGCTGTTCGACCTGCTGACCAAGCACGAGCAACCCATCGACGAGATCACCCGCCAGCTGCGCTTCGACATCCCCTTGCTCAGCCAACGCCTGACGGGCGTGATCGATCAGCTGAGCAGCGATGCACAACTGCGCGAGCTGCGCATCGGCCTGTTCGGTGCGAGCACCGGTGCGGCCGCGGCGCTCACCACCGCGGCTTCCCGCCCAGCCGACATCGCGGCAGTGGTCTCGCGCGGGGGGCGCGTCGACCTGGCCGAGCCGTCGCTGGCACGAGTCCACGCCGCTTCGCTGTTCATCGTCGGCAGCCGCGACCTGGAGGTGCTGGAGCTCAACCGTGCCGCGGCGGCACGACTGCAGTGCGAGCACCAGCTGGTGGTGGTGCCCGGCGCGAGCCACCTGTTCGAGGAACACGGCACGCTGGAAGAGGTGGCGCGCCTGGCCGGCGACTGGTTNNTGGTTCGTGCGGCACCTGTGCTGAGACCTGACGCTGGCTGGTCCTGGAAACATGCTGTGAAGCACACTACAGACACTTCGATTGGCTTGGATCATCGGCGGCAGGGATCATAGGGCGCTCAACGACAAGGAGGTTTCATGGATACCCATAATCCCTATGCCCCCCCTCTCGCCGTGCTTGCCGGCGATGAGACGGCTCGGATCGAGGCGCTGCCGGTTTCTGCCAGTTGGAAACGTCGCTTCCTGGCCATTGCCCAAGCGGGCGGGCCGCGACTGCCTTTGTTCAAGCGCCTGCCGCCGGCAGAGCGACGCAAGGCTCTGGCCTTCAACATCCTCGCCTTTCTGTTCGGCCCGCTGTATTACNNAAGGGCATGTGGCGCCGCGCGATCAGCTATACGCTGCTGGCGCTGATCGCAGTCACGTTGATCGTCCTGCTGCTCGACGCGTCGGGTTACGGCGAGTTCGCCCGCTTCCTTGCCTATGGTGCCGCCGGCGTGTTTGCCATGCGCGCCAATCTCGATTTCTATAAGAGCCAGGTGCTGGGCGACAACGGCTGGCTATAGCGTTGCCGTTGCGTCGTTCAACTGGCGGGCGAAGGCCTCCAGCGCCGCTTCGCCGACCACGTCACCGGGCAAAAGCGGGAGCTCCAGCAGTGGTAGCTGGCCCAGCGCCTGGCGCAGGGTGGCGAGATGCTGTTCTTCCTGGGCGTGGCGTTCGGCGAGAAAGGCGCCGGCATCGGCCGGCGAGCGCTTGTTCACCACCAGCGCGCCGACCGGCGTGCCGGCGCGCTGCAGCAGCGCATGCAGTTCGATGGTTTCCAGCACCGGCAGCCGCTCGGCGGCGAGCACGATGACGAACGCGCACTGCTGCGCATCACCGAGCACCTCGCGCAGCCGGTTGAAGCGCTCGCGGCGACGGTCGAGGATCTGGCGAATACGACTGTCGCGATCCGGCGCAGCCTCTCCATCGTTCTGGCCGAGTATGGACTGGCCGAAGCCGCGATCGTCCTGGCCGAGGTTCTTCAACACCTGGCTGAAGCGCGAGCCGCGCTCCTGCCGGCGCAGCAGGCCTTCGGTCCAGGCGCTCATCATTTCCGGCAGCGCCATCAGCCGTGCCGTGTGCCCGGACGGGGCGGTATCGAACACCAGCAGGTCGTAGTCGGCCAAGCCCTGCTCCAGCGTCTCGGCGATGCGTTCGAGCAGCGCCGCCTCGTGCATTCCAGGGGCATCGCGCGACAGCGCCATGTGCTTGTCCACTTCGCCGGCCAGGTGCGCCGGCATCAGCTTGCGCAGGGCGGCGCCGACGTCCTCGAGGTGCTGCTGCACGGTGAGTTCCGGGTCCAGCTCCAGGCCGTCCAGCCCGGCCGCCAGGCGCACCTTCTGCGGGCCCACCGGGCGCTGCCAGAGGTGCCCGAGGTTGTGTGCCGGATCGGTGGAGACCAGCAGCACGCGGCGTCCGGCCCGCGCCTGGGCGAGCGCGGTGGCGGCGGCCACGGTGGTCTTGCCAACGCCACCCTTGCCGCCAAAGAACAGCACGCGACGCTCGGCCGCCAGCTCTAGCAGCATGCGATATGGTCCAGTGGCGAGTGCTCCATTCCCATGCGCCGGTGCCAGTCGTGGAAGCGCTCGTACAGCGCCGGCATCAGCTCCAGGGTGTACCAGGCGGCCGGGTTCGGCACGCCCAGGGTTTCGCTGAACACCAGCAGCATGAACAGGTCGTCCTCGTCGCGCCTGGCCCGGGCGAAGGTTCGCCGATAGGGCGCGACGTAGAACTCGCGCAGCCCCGCGGAAACCTTGCCGAGAATGCTCAGCGGCTCGCTCACGGCTGCGCCTCGAAGGCGCGCTCGGCCGGGTCGCGGCCCTTGCGCATGGCGATGATCGCCTCGAGTGTGACCCACAGTGCGGCGATCAGGATGATCACGTCCATGCCCAGCAGCAGCCAGTTTTCGGCGCGGTAGAACTGGCCCATCTGCACCAGCAGCGCGTAGATCGACATGGCCAGCAGGAACACCAGCGGCACCAGGGTGTACACCGGCGAGCGGCCGAGCTTGATCAGGATGACGGTGATCACCGCCAGGGTCAGGCCGGCCAGCAGCTGGTTGGTGGTACCGAACAGCGGCCAGATGACCATGCCGCCGGTGCCATCGGAGCCGGCGCCGAAGGCCAGCGCCATGCACACGCCGACGGCGATCAGCGTGCCCACCAGGGTGTTGACCTTCATTCCGGCCAGCTCGCCGGCTTCCTGGATGACGAAGCGCTGCAGGCGCAGGCCGGTGTCCATGGTGGTGCCGGCGAAGAGAATCGCCATCACTGCGAGAATGGTCCCGCCAAGCTCGGCAGGCAGGCCCAGACCGTTGGCCAGCAGCGTGCCGCCACCCTGCACGAAGGCGGTGACGCCGCCGCTGCCAAAGGCGGTGTAGACCTGCTGCCAGTCGGTCAGGGTGGCGAAGCCGGCGGTGCAGCAGATGATCGCCGCCAGCGAGAGCATGCCTTCGCCCATGGCGCCGAAGTAGCCGACGAAGCGGGCGTCGGTTTCCTTGTCCAGCTGCTTGGAGGTGGTGCCGGAGGCGACCAGGCCGTGGAAGCCGGAGATGGCGCCGCAGGCGATGGTGACGAACAGCAGCGGCACGATGCTCGGTGTATCGGCCGGCAGCTCCTGGTTGAAGGCCGGCGCCACCAGCTCCGGCGCGCCGAACAGCACCGCCAGGTAGAGCAGGCCGAGGCCGACGAACAGCTGCAGGCCGTTGATGTAGTCGCGCGGCTGCAGCAGCACCCACACCGGCAGCAGCGAGGCGATGGCGGCGTAGACGAACAGCAGCAGGATCCACAGCGACTTGGCCGACAGACCCATGATCTCGTCCGGCAGCACGATGGGGTACTGGTTGCCGATCAGGATCAGCGCGTAAAGCACGATCACCCCGCCCAGCGAAGGCCAGAGCAGCTTCATGTTGTAGCGGTAGATCATCTGTCCGATCACCAGCGCCACCAGGATCGCGCCCCACACCGGGATCACCGAGGTCGGCGTCGACACCAGCAGGTTGGAGATCACCGCGGCAAAGGCGCCGTTGACCATCAGCAGCACGAGGAAGATCACCACCAGGAACAGACTGCGCCCACGCGAGCCGATCAGCCGACCACTGAGCATGCCCACCGACTGGCCGCGGCTGCGGGCGCTGGCCCAGAGTGCGCCGAAGTCATGCACGCCAGCGAAGAAGATGGTGCCGAAGACCACCCAGGCGAAGGCCGGAACCCAGCCCCAGATCACCGCGATGGCCGGGCCGACGATGGGCGCGGCGCCGGCCACCGAGGTGAAGTGGTGGCCCCAGAGCACGAATTTGTTGGTCGGTACGTAGTCCACGCCGTCGCGCATGGTGTGCGCTGGCGTCCGGTAGTTGGGATCGAGCCGGTAGATTCGTTCGGCGATGAACTTGGAGTAGAAGACGTAGCCCAGCGCCATGGCGCCCAGGCCGACCAGCAACAACGCGATTGCACTCATCTGGGGATTCCTCGGCGTGCCGCTCGCCGGCGACAACGCAGTCCTGTTTGGCCCTCATGGGGTGATTGTTATGACCGGGCGTCCACGCCGCGGCCTCAGGGGACAGACCAGCGCTCGCCACGGACGTTCCGCCCGCGCGCGAGCGGGCGCGCGGGCAAGCCCAGCGGCAATCTGCTGATACAAGGCTTTTCGCCGCCGCCTGTGGACAGCGGCGAACTCTTGGCCTCGACTTGTTACAAAGATCGGACTGCCATGGAGGATGTGATGACTCAGGCCACACTGCGTCGCGGAGCCACCGACGCGCTCTTCTGGTCACTGATCTATACCGCGCTGTGGGCACTGTTCGCCGCTGGCCAGGGCTGGCTGCTGGGCGTGCCGACGGTGGCGCTGGCGGTTGCCCTGAGCCTGTGGCTGGGCCTGCGCCCGCCGGCCATGCGCCTTGGCGCGTTGCCAGGGTTTCTCACGTTCTTCCTCAGGCACATGCTGCTCGGCGGCTGGGATGTGGCGCGCCGTGCCTTGCAGCCGCGCTGCCAGCTGCAGCCGGCGTGGCACCCGTATCCGCTCACCAGCCGCTCGCCACGGGTACGTCTGTTGCTGTCGGCGCTGGTCGGGCTGCTGCCCGGCACGCTGTCCTCGCGCATCGAAGGCGATCATATGCAGGTGCATGTGCTCGACGAGCGCCTGGCCTGGCAACCCACGGTCGCCGAGCTCGAACGGCGGCTCGAGCGCCTGCTGGGCGGCCTGGAGCGACGCTGATGGCCCTGTACGCGGCGTTGCTGCTGCTGACCCTGATCATCGGCCTGTGGCGCGTGCTGCGCGGACCGGGGCGGGTCGACCGGCTGCTGGTCGTGCAGCTTTTCGGTACTTCCGGCACCGCACTGCTGCTGGTACTGGCGCAGTGGCAGGGGGCCCCGGCGCTGCGCGATGCCGCGCTGGTGCTGGCGCTGCTGGCGGCGATGATGAGCGCCGCGCTGGTCCAGCTGCTGCGGCGGAGCCGCCATGAATGAGCTGCTCGCCGCCCTCAGCTGGCTGCTGCTGGCCGGCGGCCTGCTGTTCTTCGCCGCGGGCAGCATCGGCCTGCTGCGCTTTCCCGACACCCTGAGCCGGCTGCACGCGCTGACCAAGGCTGACACCCTCGGTTTCGGCCTGGTGGTGGCCGGGCTCGCGCTGCGCGCCGGCAGCCTGCTGGAAGTCGCGCAAATCCTGCTGATCTGGCTGCTGGTGCTGGCCTCCGGCGCCACCGCCTGCCAGCTGCTGGCACGTCAGCGCGAGGATCAGGGCGCGGACGGGGAGCGTGATGATGACTGACTGGCTGCTGGACGGTGTGCTCGGCCTGCTGCTGCTCGGCCTGGCCGGCGGCGCCCTGCACGTGCGCCAGCTGTATGCCGGCGTGCTGCTGTTCGTCTCGTTCGGCCTGGTGCTGGCGCTGGTATGGGCGCGCCTGGGCGCTGCCGACCTGGCCCTGGCCGAGGCCGCCATCGGTGCCGGCCTGACCGGTGTGCTGCTGTTCGCCGCGCTGGCCCGGCAGCCATTGGCAGGCAGCGAACCTCGCCTGTCCGGCCGGCGCCGCCTGGCTGCGGTGCTGGTACTGCTGCCGTTGCTGATCGTCCTGTTGCCGCAGCTCGCGCCGCTGGCCGAACAGACCTCGCGGGTGCCGCTGCAGATCGATGCGGCCATGGCGCAGAGCGGCGTCGACCATCCGGTGACCGCCGTGCTGCTCAACTTCCGCGCCTGGGACACCCTGCTGGAGCTGGCGGTGCTCCTGCTGGCGCTGCTCGGCGCGCGCCAGCTCGGTCCGCTGCGCATGCAGCTGAGCGAGCCCTGGCCTCTGCTGCAGGCCTGGGGCCGCACCCTGGCACCGTTGCTGGTGCTGGCGGGCGGCTATGTGCTCTGGCGCGGCGCGGCCTCGCCGGGTGGCGCCTTCCAGGCCGGCGCCTTGCTCGCTTCCGGCATCGTCCTGCTGCGCCTGGCCGGCGCGTTGCCGGTGCTGCGCTGGAGCCAATGGCCGCTGCGGCTGCTGGTGCTGGTCGGCCTGTTGCTGTTCGTCGCGGTGGCGGCGGCCTGCGCCTGGTTCGGTGCGGGCTGGCTGCAGTATCCATCCGGCTGGGCCAAGCCGCTGATTCTCGTCATCGAAGCCGCGGCGACGCTGTCCATCGCCGCCAGCCTCAGCTTGCTGGTGATCGGCGACGAAACGGAGACCGAGCGATGAACGCCACGCTGTTCTGGATCGCCATCGGTTTCGCCCTCTGGCTGCTCGGCCTGCATGGTCTGCTGACGCTGCGTCATGCCCTGCGGCGGATCATCGCGATCAACCTGATGGGCAGTGGCGTGTTCCTGGTGATGATTGCCCTGGCGGCGCGTCATGACCCGAGCGACCCGCTGCTGGTGGCGCTGGTGGTCACCGGGCTGGTGGTGGCGGTGAGTGCCACCGCGCTGGCGCTGCGGCTGAGCAGTGCGCTGGCCGCAGCGAAGGAGCACGAGCGATGAACGCCGCGTTGGCCAGCCTGCTGCTGCCCCTGGGCGGCGGCCTGTTGCTGATCCTGCTGCGCCCGGCCCGCGGCGGGCGCTGGGTGATCGCGCTGAGCCTCGGCGCGCTGCTGGCGGCGATCATGGCGCTGCAGGTGGTGCTCGATCATGGCGAACGCAGCCTGTTCATCGGTGGCTGGGAGGCCGGGCTGGCGATTCGTTTCCGCCTGACGCCTCTGGCCGCGCTGTTGCTGGTGTTCACCGCCGGGCTGCACCTGCTGGTGGCGCTGTATGCCGCGCGCATCGCCCATGCCACCGGCAAGGCGGACTACTGGCCGCTGTCCTGCCTGCTGCATGCGGCGCTGGCGGCGCTGTGGCTGTCGGCCGATCTGTTCAACCTCTACGTGACCCTGGAACTGCTCAGTCTGGTGGCCGTGGCGCTGGTGTCGCTGGCCGGGCGTAAAGCCTGGAAGCCGGCGCTGAACTATCTGCTGCTGTCGCTGGCCGGCTCGCTGGCCTACCTGCTCGGTGTGGCGCTGCTCTACGGGCGCTACGGGCTGCTCGATCTGGCCCTGCTGGCGCGCCTGAGCGAGGCCGACGGCGCGACCCATCTGGCGCTGCTGCTGATGAGCGTGGGGCTGATGCTCAAGGCCGCGCTCTGGCCGTTGCACCTGTGGTTGCCGCCGGCCCACGCCGCGGCGCCGACAGCGGTCAGCGCGCTGCTTTCGGCGCTGGTGGTCAAGGGGCCGCTGTACATCCTCTGGCTGATCTGGAGCGAGATCGCCCCGGCTGAATTCGGTCGCGACGCCGGTCTGCTGTTCGGCACCGCCGGGGTGCTGGCGTTGCTCGCTGGCGGTTGGTCGGCACTACGCGCGCCGCGGCTGAAGACGCTGGTGGCCTATTCCACGGTTGCCCAGTTGGGCTATGCGCTACTGGCCCTCGGCCTGCTGTTGCATCTGCCCGAGCCGCGGCTGCATGCGGCGCTGTGGCTGTTCGTGCTGGCCCATGGGCTGGCCAAGGTGTCGATGTTTCTCGCCGCTGGCGAGTTGCAGACCATTCTCGGCAGCAAGCGGGTCAAGGGCATGAAGGGCGCCAGTCAGAACGTGCCGATCGCCCTGGCCGCGTTCGCCGTGGCCGGCGGCAGCCTGGTGGGCCTGCCGCCCAGCGGCGGCTTTCTGGCCAAATGGTTGCTGCTGCAGCCGCTGTTCGAACAGCCGCAGCACTGGCCGTGGGCGCTGGGCGTGCTGTTCGGCACGCTGATGTCGGCCGCCTACGTATTCCGTGTGGTGGCCCATGGCTTCGATCGCGCGCGGCCGAATCCGCCGAGCATCCATCCCGATCGCCTGGCGCAGTGGCTGGCGCTGCTGCCGGCGTTGCTGGTCTGGGGGCTGGCGCTGATCAGCGAGCCGCTGCTGCTCTGGCTCGGGGGGCTCGGACGATGAACTGGCACGGCCTGCTGCCGCTCGGCATCGTACTCAGCTCGCTACTGCCGGGCCTGGTGATCTTCGCCCTGCGCGAGGACCAGCAGCGCCTGCGGGTCACGCTCAACCTGCTCGGCGTGACGCTCAAGCTGCTGCTGGTGGGCGGCATGCTCTACGGCGTCAGCCAGGGCAGTGAGTATCGTTTCAGTGTGCCGCTGCTGCCAGGCGCACCGCTGGTGTTGCAGGCCGATGCGTTGTCACTGCTGTTCGTCGCGCTGTCCTCGCTGCTCTGGGCGGCCACCACCATCTACGCCATCGGCTACCTGGAAAACTCGCCGCTGCGCTCGCGCTTCTTCGGCTATTTCAGCCTGTGCGTCAGCGCCACCGTGGGCCTGGCGCTGGCGGGCAACCTGGTCAGCTTTCTGCTGTTCTACGAGCTGCTGACCCTGGCCACCTTCCCGCTGGTGGTGCACCGCGGCACGCCGGAGTCGCTGACCGCCGGGCGCGTCTACCTGGCCTATACGGTGGGCGGCGGCACGCTGGTGCTGATGGGTGTGGGGCTGCTGCACAGCCTGGCCGGCACGCCGGATTTCCAGGCCGCCGGCTATCTGCTGGAGCAGGTCGACGAGCACGAGGTGCCGCTGCGGGTGGCCTTCGTCCTGCTGATTCTCGGGCTTGGGGTGAAGGCCGCGCTGATCCCGCTGCACGGCTGGCTGCCGCAGGCGATGGTCGCGCCGGCGCCGGTCAGCGCGCTGCTGCATGCGGTAGCGGTGGTGAAGGCGGGGGCGTTCGGTATCGTGCGGGTGGTCTATGACGTCTTTGGTGCCGAAGCGCTGACCCGGCTGGATCTCACCAGACCGCTGCTCTGGCTGGCCGCGGCCACCATCCTCTATGGCTCGCTGCGCGCCTTGCAGCAGCAGGAGCTGAAGAAGCGCCTGGCCTACTCGACCATCAGCCAGGTGTCCTACGTGACGCTGGGCGTCGCGCTGCTCGGACCGATCGCCGCGGTGGGCGGCCTGGTGCATCTGGTGCATCAGGGGTTGATGAAGGTGACGCTGTTCTATTGTGCGGGCAACTTCGCCGAAACACTGGGGATTCACCGTATCCGCGAGATGGATGGCGTTGGCCGGCGCATGCCCTGGACCATGGCGGCCTTCACCATCGGTGCGCTGGGCATGATCGGCATTCCGCCAATCGCCGGCTTCATCAGCAAGTGGACGCTGGGCCTCGGCGCGCTGGAGGTCGGGCAGGACTGGGTGCTGCTGGTGCTGCTCGGCTCCGCGCTGCTCAACGCCGCGTACTTCCTGCCGCTGCTGTGGCGCGGCTGGTTCGCCGAGCCGGCCGACTGGCACGAGGACCGTTGGGCCGGCGAGCGCTTCGAGACCCACTGGATGCTGCTGCTACCGCCCTTGCTCACCGCGCTGCTGTCACTGCTGGTCGGGTTGCTGGCCGCCACGGCGCTCAGCCCGCTGGGCTGGAGCCAGTTGATCGTCGAGCGGGAGTTCGCCATATGAGCGCCTGGCTCTGGCTGCTGGTGCCCTTCGCTCCGCTGCTGGGTGCGGCGCTACTGCCGTGGCTGCGCGAACGTGCCCTGCCATGGCTGTGGCTGAGCGGCCTGCCGGCGCTGCTGGCCGCGCTGCAACCGCCGATGGCGCTGGAGCTGCCCTGGCTGTGGGAGGGGGTGCGCTGGGGCGCGGACGATGTCCTGACGCGCGCCTGGCTGGGCTTTTCCGCCGTGCTCTGGACCTGCGCGGCGGTCTTCGCCAGCAGCAGCCTGGGCAACGGGGCGGGGCGATTGCGCTTCTGGATGTTCTGGCAGCTGGCCGTGGCCGGCAATCTGCTGCTGATCATCGCCACCGATGCGCTGAGTTTCTACCTCGGCTTCAGTGCCATGAGCCTGTCCGCCTACGGACTGATCGTCCATCGCGGTGGGCCGGGGCCACGGCGAGCGGGGCGGCTGTACCTGCAACTGGCGATCTGCGGCGAAATGCTGCTGCTCGCCGGGCTGCTGTTGCGCACCCACGCCGCCGACCAGGCCTTCGACTTCGCCAGCTGGCAGGCGCAACCGATCGATCATCTGACCCTGGCCCTGCTGCTGCTCGGCCTCGGCCTGAAGGCCGGCTTCTGGCCGCTGCACGTCTGGCTGCCGCTGGCCCACCCCGAGGCGCCGGCGCCGGCCAGCGCGGTGCTCTCCGGGGCGATGCTCAAGGCCGGCATCCTCGGCATCTGGCGCTGCGTGCCGGAGACCGACCCGACGCTGACCGCCTGGAGCATGCCGTTGCTCCTGATCGGCCTGTTCGGTGCGCTCTATGCCGCGGCGCTGGGACTCTGTGCCGGCAAGTCCAAGGCTGTGCTGGCCTGGTCGTCGGTGAGCCAGATGGGCTGGCTGCTGATGGTCCTGGCGCTGGCCTGGAGCCTCGAGGCGCCGTCCCCCGCGCTGCTCACGCTGCTGGTGCTGTTCGGCGTACATCACGGGTTGGCCAAGGGTGCGCTGTTCCTGGCCGCCGGGATGGTGCACGAGGGGCGCCTGCCACGCCCGGGCTGGCTGCTGCTGGTCCTGCCGGCGCTGGCGATCATGGGGGCGCCGCTGACCAGCGGGGCGGCGGTGAAATACCTGTTCAAGGACGCCCTGCACGACAGCCTTTTCGCCGCCTGGGCGCCCTGGCTGACGCTGGCCAGCTTCGCCACCGCGCTGTTGCTGTTGCGCGCGCTCTGGCTGATGTGGCGCGACCAGCAGCATGCCAGCGCACCACCGGCGGCCGGACAATGGCTGCCCTGGGCGCTGCTCAGCCTGGCGTCGGTGGCGCTGCCATGGATGTGGTCGGCCCTGCGCGAGCCGTTGCTGGCGGGGTTGTATCCGGCTGGCCTGTGGGCAGCGCTGTGGCCATTGTTGCTGGCCGTCGTGCTGGCGGGGCTGGCCTGGCGGCGCCAGTGGCGTGTGCCGGCGCGCCTGGCCCGGCTGCCGAATCCGGCACTGTCGGCTTCGCTGGCGCTGACCCGGCTGCTGCGGCAGCCGCCATTGCCCGAGCCGTCGGTCCGCCTCGATGGGAGCCGCTGGCGACAGCGTGAACGGCGCTGGAATCGCCGCTGGGAAGGCGGCGCGCTGACCCTCAGCGCCTGGCTGCTGGTGCTGTTGCTCTGGCTGGGCTGGTGGTGGTGATCAGGGCAACGCCTTGTCGGCGTAGGGGCGGGTATCCAGGCCCAGCTGGGCGCGGAAGCTTTCCATGTCGAACATGGTGCAGATCTCCTGCACCTGCTGCGTCGGGGTGATGGTCCAGAACGCCATGGCGGAGATGCTCAGCACCTTGTCGCTGGGCGGGTAGCCGAACGCCGCATGCTCGATGGTGCCGATCAGCGTGCTCCAGGTGACCACCCGGTTGCCTTCGGCGATGCATTCTTCCACCACCACTTCCAGCTCCGGCATGGCGTGACGGATCTGCCGGACCATGTCGAGAAACTCGGCACTGACCAGCGGCCGGCCGATAAAGGAGCTCTTGTAGAGAAAATCCTTGCTGTGCAGATGCTCGGCGAGCGCCAGGTGCCCGCGGTTCCAGGTCAGGTCAATGTGCTGACGGACGAGTTTCTTGCGGTCATCCAGTGACATGCGCGTTCCATGAGGCTGCAGGTGGCTCGGTAGCGAACTCTAGCAGCGGCCGGGACGCAACGGGAGTGCCGTTCGTTCAGTCGGCGCGCAGCCGTACCTGGAAAGCCGCGCCGCCCAAGGGCGACTCGCCCAGGCTGAGTTCGCCGCCGTAGCTGTCGAGGATGTCCTTGACCACGGCCAGGCCGATGCCCTGGCCGGGATGCTGGGCGTCGAGGCGTTCGCCGCGACGGATGATCCGTGCGCGCTGGTCCACCGGCACGCCGGGGCCGTCGTCCTCGATGCCCAGCAGCAGGTCGCCGTCATGCGTGCGGGCGCTGATGCGAATCTGTCCAAGGCACAGCCGGTAAGCGTTTTCCAGCAGGTTGCCGAGCAGCTCCATCAGCGCGCCCTGTTCCATCGGTACGACACAGGGCTCGACCAGCTGCACGTCGATCTGCACGCGCTTGTCGCGATAGACCTTGTCCAGCGTGCTGCACAGGCTGTCGAGCAACGGCCGCAGTTCGACCCGGTGGCGCACTAGGCCGCTCTTGCCGAGGCTGGCACGCTGCAGCTGATAGCCGATCTGCTGGCTCATGCGCTCGATCTGCGCCTGCATCACCTGCGCCTGCTCGCGGCTTTGGCTCTGCGCCGAGAGCGTCTCGCCGACGCCCTGCAGCACGCTGAGCGGGGTTTTCAGGCTGTGCGCCAGATCGCCCAGGGAGTTGCGGTACTGCTCGCGCTGGCGACGTTCGCTGTCCAGCAGGCGGTTCAGCGAACGGGTCAGGCGCAGCAGTTCGCGCGGGTGGTCGTCGCTCAGACGCTCGCGCTGCCCGGCTTCGACCTGGTCGAGTTCGGCGCTGACCCGCTTGAGCGTGCGAAAGCCCCAGGTCAGGCCTAGCCAGAGCAGGGCCAGCAGCACCAGCAGACCGCTGCCCAGCCAGAGATAGAGCTGCCGGCGAAATTCCTCGAACAGGCTGAGGTACTCGCTGGTCGGCTGCATGGTGACGAAGCTGAAGGCGTTGTCGCGGCTGCCGGCCAGGTGCAGTTCCACGTCGTAGACGAAGTACTCCACGCCATCGGCATCGCGCACCCGCAGGAATTCGGTGGCGCCGCCCTCATAGCGCGGACGGTAGTCGATGCGTTCGTCGGCAGCCGAGCGGGAATGCCAGATCAGCTCGCCGCGGCGGTCGTAGATGAAGCCGAGCAGCTGTGCATCCGGCAGGTCGAACTCCTCGTCCGGCAGCCGCTCGGGCATCTGCAGCCGGCCGCCTTCGACCTGGGCGGCGGTGATCAGGGTGCTGGCATCGGCCGCCAGGCGCTGTTCGATGACCTTCTCGAAGGTCAGGCTGAAGGCGCCCTGCAGTGCGGGCAGCAGTGCCAGCATGAACAGCGCGGCCAGGCTCGCGGCGCCGAGCATCAGCCGCAGGCGCAGCGACATGGCGCCGGTCAGGCGGGTTCGCACGCGCGCCTGCAGCCGGCGCCAGCGTCGGCTCATCGGCAGCGCTCGGTGAACAGATAGCCGAGGCCGCGTACGGTTTCGATGGGTTTCATCGCGCACTGCGCCTCGAGCTTGCGACGTAGCCGTCCGACCAGCACCTCGATCACGTTTGGATCGCGCTCCTCGTCGCCGCTGTAGAGCTGTTCCATCAGCCGCTCCTTGGCCACCACCTGCTGCTGATGACGCATCAGGTACTCGAGGATGCGGTATTCGTAGGCGGTCAGCGCCAGCGGCTCGCCGTTGGCCGTGGCCTGTTTGCGGTTGAGGTCCAGCAGCAGCGGGCCGGCTTCGATGGTGGCCTGGGTGAAGCCGCTGGAACGGCGCAGCAGGGCGTTCAGCCGGGCTTCCAGTTCCTCGAACTGGAACGGCTTGACCACATAGTCATCGGCGCCGGCCGCCAACCCCTCGACCTTGTCCTGCCAGTGGCCGCGGGCCGTGAGGATCAGGATCGGAAAGGTCTTGCCGCGGCTGCGCAGCTGGCGGATCAGGTCCAGCCCGCTGATGCCCGGCAGGCCGAGGTCGATGACGGCAAGGTCATGATTGAATTCGTGGGTCTGATACAGCGCTTCTTCGGCATTGGGCACGGCATCGACGATATGCCCGCTTTCACCGAGCCGCGTCTGCAAGTGGTGACGCAGCAGCGCCTCGTCTTCCACCACCAGCACTTTCATGTTTTTGTGCTCCCAGTGCAAAAAACGGCCGGGTTCGTCCCGGCCGTCGTTCGACATTCTGTCAGCGAAACGCCATCAGAAGTGATAGTTCAGACCCAGGTAGGCCTGCTTGCTGCTGTGCACGTCGATCGAGCCCAGCTTGCCGACCCCTCGCTCGGAGACTTCGGTACCGGCGTTGCTGCGCAGGTAGCGGTAACCGGCTTCCACCGAGGTGTTGTCGCCGAGCTTCTGCAGGATACCGGCCTGCAGGCCGACCAGGTAGCCGATGTCGGTATCACGGCTGTAGCCCTTGGACTCGTTCTCCAGCTTGGTCAGACCGGCGCTGGCACCGCCGAACAGGCGGGTGGTGTCGCCCAGCGGGACGAACATGTCGTAGCTGCCGATCAGGTTCTGCTGACGCAGCTTGAGGCTGCTGCCGTAGTCGTCCGAAACGTTCTCGTAGGTCATGTAGTAGCGGCCTTCGTCGGTCATCTGACCGGCGCGCACGCCCCAGGTGCCGCTGTTCTTGATCACGTCATCGAAGCGGTTCTTGCCGTCCATGTTCTGCTTCAGCGAGCTGGAACGGTCGGTATTGACGGTGCTTTCGCCCCAGGTGAAACCGGCGAAGTTCTCGGCGGCATGGGTGCCGAGGCTGAAGATGCCGAAGGTGGTGGCGATGGCCAGGGTGCTGAGTTTTTTCATCGGTGACTCCTTTTCAGGCAGCGGGATACTGACGGCCCCTAGCCTGAACGGGTATCACTGAACCCAGACTGAACCTTGCCTGAACCTGCGCTGAACGGATGCCCCATGGGCTGCCATTGGTCGGTCGCGACCTTCAGGCCAGCTGTTGCGGCTGGTCCGGATCGGGCTCTTCGTCGCTGTCGCCGCCGCGCGGCGGATAGCGCTCGAGCAGCGGCGGCTGCTCCTGATCATCGATCCACCACTGCAGTTCGGCCTCCACGGCGGTATCGGCGGCGATGCCGAGCCGGTTGCGCAGCGGGCACTGTTCGCTTTCGCCGGCAGTCAGGCTGCCGCTCTGGGTGGTCTGGCCCGTGCCGGCGGTGCCACTGGAGCGGACCTTGAGACGGTAGCGGACCTGCTGGCCGCTGCCCTTGAAGCATAGCGAGAGCGTCAGTCGTTGCTCGGCGGCGGCGGGCTGCAGGTCGAGGCGGACCTGCACCGGGGCGTCGGTTGTCGCGGCGGCGGCGGCCGCCAGCAGCCAGGGGGCGAGGGTCATGACGAGCATCCTTGTGGTTCCTGCGAGCCGGTCCGTGGCCTTGGATGATGGTGCTACTGCTGGATGATGGTGGCGCTGTTGCCGGTGCCGCTCTGATGAATCGTCGCGACGCCCGGCAGGCGCGTGTTGTCGTTCGCCGGGAAGCCCTGGCGAATCATCGCCTCGTTGGCGCTGCCCAGCTGCGTGATGGTGGCCTGATGGCCCCAATTGCCCTGCTCGATGCTAGCCAGGTTGTCGTCGCCGTTCTGGGTCACCGATGCACGGTTCGAAGCAAAACGCTGATCGATGTCCACGCTGTTGCGGTTGCCGGTGGACGAGCCGCTGATGACGCCGCCATAGCCGTTCTGGTCGACGGTCAGGCGGTTGTCGTCACCGCTCTGGGTGAAGTTCAGTTCGTTATGGTAGTCGCCCTGGCGGATGTCGGCGTCGTTGTAGTTGCCATCCTGCACGAGCGCCAGGCGATTGCCGTCACCCTGCGCGATCTCGGCCTGGTTGCTCACGCCGTCCTGGCTGACGCTCAGCCGCGAACCTTCGTAGTAGGTCTGCTGGCTGAAGCTGAGCGAGTTGTTGTCACCGCGCTGGGTGATCTCGGCCACGGCGAAGCCGGTCTGGCTGCCGCTGAGCTGGTTGCCGTCACCGGTGCTGCTGGCGGTCAGGGTGTTGGCTCGCCAGGTCTGCTCCAGTGAGGCGACGTTGAGGTTGCCGGTCTGCTGCAGATTGGCGACGTTGAAATGGCTTTCGCCAACCTGGGTGACACTGGCGTCATTGAAGTCGCCCACTTGGCTGACGGCGATGTCGCTGGATTGCACCAGGCCGATCTGCTGGAGCACGGCGACATTGCCGGTACCCGTCTGCTCCAGCTCGGTGCTGTTCTGCGCCATGACCTGGGTGGCGCCGAAGGCGAGCAAGGTAGCGATTGCTGCGGGTTTCAACATGCGATTCTCCATGGCCTCTAGCGGCCCTGCACGATATTGATCTGCTGGCCGTAGCCATATTGCGTGACGGTGCTGCGCAGGCCGTCGCCGACCTGTTCGATACGCGCGTCGTTGTAGGCGCCGTACTGGCTGATGCTGGCCTGGTTGTCGCTGCCGGTCTGGCGGATCTCGGCGTAATTGCCGTGGCCGACCTGTTCGATGACGGCCAGCAGGTCTTCCCCGTGCTGCAGGATGAAGGCTTCCTGGTCGCTGCCCTGTTGCAGCACCTGGGCGCTGAGCGCCTGACCGTTCTGCCGCAGTTCGGCCAGGTTGCCCTGACCCAGCTGCTGCAGATAGGCCTGCTGCGCACCGGCCGCCTGTGTCAGTCGGGACGGTGCGGCGCCGAGCGGGATGCCGCCCGGCGCGAGGTCGCCGTTGTCCATCAGATCGGCAGCGAGCAGCGGGGAGCCGATCAGGCTGACGATCAGGGCCAGCAGCAGTGCGGCGCGGGGCGGAGAGCAAAGGGTCATTGGTAGATACCGGATGACAGTGGAGGCGATTCTTGAACGCCGCGCGCAACCTTGGATATCCATCGGATGATGTAAAAGACCGCCTGAATAAGGCGGTCCATGGATTAATCCCGGCGGTGCCATGGGGGTCCAGTCAGCTCGAGCGCGCCCCGGCAGTGCCGCCTGCTCGGCGTGCGCTGCCGGGGCGGCCCGCGCTCAGACGCTGCAGGACTTGTCCCAGTCCAGATGGCTGCGCAGCAGGTAGGCCGCCTCGGCGCGGTTGGAGGCGCCGATCTTGCGTAGCAGGTTGTGGATATGACTCTTGATCGTGTGCGGGCTGAGGCACAGCTGCTCGGCGATCTCGGCATTGGACAGGCCCTTGCCGGCAAGGCTGAGGATTTCCCGCTCGCGCAGCGTCAGGCTGGTCTTGCTTTCCGCCAGCTGGCGCATGCGCCGCCACTGGCCCAGTAGCCGCTCGGTGAGCACCCGCGGCAGCCAGTCGCCGCCCTTGAGCAAAACGCGAATGCCTTCGAGCAGGTGTTCGCGGGTGGCGTGGCTGTAGAACACCCCACGGATGACCGGGTGTTTCTCCACCAGCTGTTCGGCCTGTTCCGGGACGATGTTCACCAGTGCCACCGGGGTGTGGTCGTCCAGTTGGTCGATCAGGCTGGAAATCTGTTCGGCCTCGCTGTGGCCGGCGTCCACCAGAAACAGGTCGGCATCATGCTGCTCCGGCGGTTCCAGGCCGGCGAGGGAGACTTCGACCTGGGCCTGTTCGCCGAGGAAGTGGCGGAAGAACAAGCCAAGCAGTTCGTTGCCGGTTAATAGCGTGACGGTTGGGGATGTGTTGCCCCGCGTAAGATCCGCGTCCATGTTCGGTACCTAGTCAGTCGGGCGTAATCGTTTAAAAAGCTACTAAACGACCAGCACCTTGCAGCGAAGTTCAGCCCAGAGATGGCGAACGGGCACTATCCGGCCAGCAGGTGCGCAACCTGGCCCAGAGACGGGCGAGCCGCCGGTAAGGCCGCGCGTTTTTGCACGGAACGGCTGCTAAGGTAGCTGCATGAGCCAAACCTCTGCTGCCGTTTCACCTCGCGAACTCAGCGCACGCGCTCTGGCGACCGGGTTGTTGCTGGGTGCGCTGCTGGCGCCATCGAATGTCTACTCGGGCCTCAAGATCGGCTGGTCGTTCAATATGTCGATCATTGCGCTGCTGGTCGGCATCGCCTTCTGGCAGGGAATCGCCAGGGCATTCGGGCGCCCGCGCTGGTCGTTGCTGGAGAGCAACATCAACCAGACCACCGCCTCGTCCTGCGCCTCGATCATCTCCGGCGGGCTGGTGGCGCCGATTCCGGCCTACACGCTGCTCACCGGTCAGCAGCTGGACAGCCTGGCGCTGATGGCCTGGGTGTTCTCGGTGAGCTTTCTCGGCATCTGGGTGGCCTGGTACCTGCGCCCGGGGCTGATCGCCGGCTCCGGGCTGCGCTTTCCCGAAGGCATGGCGACGCTGGCCACCCTGCAGCAGATCTACAGCCAGGGTGCCGAAGCCGGGCGCCGGTTGTGGGTGCTCGGCAGCGCTGCGCTGCTCGCTGCCGGCACCAAACTGATCGATACCTTCTTCTGGAGCCTGCCGCGCTGGGCACCCTCGGCGCAGCTCGAGCGACTGACCTTCACCTTCGAGCCGTCGCTGCTGCTGGTGGGCTTCGGTGGCATTGTCGGCCTGCGCGTCGGCTTGTCGTTGCTGCTCGGCGCACTGCTGGCGTGGGGGCTGCTGGCGCCCTGGCTGCTTGCCGAGGGTCTGGTGCGCCTGCCAGCCGCTGCCACGGGTCCGCAGTTCGCCACGCTGATCGAGTGGCTGCTGTGGCCCGGGGTCAGCCTGATGGTCTGCGCCACGCTGACCTCGCTGGGGCTGCGCCTGCTGCGTTCGCGCACGGCGACACGGCGCGGGTCACGCCGGTGGCGTCCACAGGGCTGGCCGGCCGCTGGCCTGGCGCTGGCGATCACGCTGGTGGTGGCGCTGCAGATCAGCCTGTTCGGCATCGCCCCGGCGCTGGCCTTGCTTTCGATCCCGCTGGCGCTGCTGCTGGCGATGGTCGCCGCGCGCGTGGTCGGCGCTACCGGGATTCCACCGATTGGCGCAATCGGGCAGCTGTCGCAGCTTGGCTTCGGCGTGTTCGCACCCGGGCAGGTGCCGGTCAACCTGATGAGCGCCAACACCGCCGGCGGCGCGGCCGGGCAGTGCACCGACCTGCTCAATGATTTCAAGGTCGGGCACGCCATCGGTGCCACGCCGGCGCGCCAGGCGGTGGCGCAATGCGCCGGTATCCTGCTCGGCAGTGTGGTGGGAGTGCTGGCCTATCAGCTGCTGATCCCGGACCCGCAGGCGATGCTGATCACCCCCGAGTGGCCGGCGCCGGCGGTGGCGACCTGGAAAGCGGTGGCCGAAGCGCTGACCGGCGGGTTGGGTGCGCTGGCGGTCGATGTGCGCTGGGCGATGCTGGTCGGCGCGCTCTGCGGGGTCCTGCTGGGTGCGCTGGAAGGTCTGTTGCCGGAGGCGCAGTTGCGCTGGCTGCCAAGTTCGGCTGCGCTCGGCCTGGCGTTCATCATTCCCGCTTCGATCTCGCTGCTGATGACCTTCGGCGCCGTGCTCGCCTGGGCCTTCACCTCGCGCTGGCGCAGTCTCGGCGAGCGTTTCGTGATCGTCGCCGCCGCGGGGCTGGTGGCCGGCGAAAGCATGGCGGGCGTCGGTGCATCGCTCTGGCAATTGCTGCGCTGATTAGCGAAACGCCTGAATTAAAGCGCCGCGTGGTCGGTCGTACCCCTTGTACTCATCTGGGGGAGAGGCATGACCAAGCCAACATCGCCGGACGACAACAAGCAGGTCGCCAACCGCGCCATGGTGCAGGCGGCCGTCCTGGCCGCCGTGGTGCTGCTGTGCATCGTCGCCTGGCTGGCCTTCGACTTTCTCTTGCTGCTGTTCGCGTCCATCCTGTTCGGCGTGCTGATCCACGGCGTGAGCTGCTGGCTGAGCAGGCACAGCCCGTTGCCCTACAAGGCTTCGATGGCCGCATTCTTTGTGGTCCTGCTGCTGGGCCTGGGCGGCGGGGGCTGGCTGGTGGCGCCGAGCATCGCCGAGCAGGCCGACGCGCTGTCCGATTCGCTGCCGGAGGCGGTCGAGCGGCTGCGTGAGCGTGCCGAGCAACTGCCCTGGGCCAACGAGCTGCTGCAGCAGAGCGATCGGCTGGCGGATTCGTTGCCGGAGGGCTCCAGCGCCTTCAGCGTGGTGACCAAGGTGATGGGCTCGGTGGCGGGCGCGCTGAGCAGTTTCGTCATCGCCTTCGCCATTGGCATCTGCCTGGCGATCGACCCGCGGATCTACCGCAGCGGGTTGCTCAAGCTGGTGCCGCAGGGCTATCGCCCGCGTGCCGCCGAGGTGCTCGACGAGAGTGGCGCGACGCTGCGCGCCTGGTTGCTGGCCAAGCTGCTGGAGATGCTGCTGATCGGCGTGCTGACCACCCTCGGCCTCTGGCTGCTGGGCATCGAGCTGGCCCTTGTGCTCGGGCTGATCGCCGGATTGCTGTCGTTCATCCCCAACATCGGCCCCGTACTGGCGGTGATTCCCGCGCTGTTGCTGGCCTCGCTGGAGGGTGGGCGCACGGTGCTCTATGTCGCCGGGCTCTACCTGTTCGTCCAGGCGCTGGAGAGCTACGTCTTCACGCCGTTCATGCAGCAACGCATCGTTTCGATCCCTCCGGCGCTGACCATCGGCGTTCAGCTGCTGTTCGGCTTGCTCGCCGGCACCCTCGGTCTGCTGCTGGCCACACCGCTGGCGGCGCTCGGCATGGTGCTGGTGCGCATGCTGTACGTGGAGGATCTGCTCGGTGATCGCAGGTGACCGACGGTTCGTCGTAGCGGCCGCTCTGCGCCGCCGCCTGGCGGGCATGTCATGTTTTGTAAAGGCTGGCGAGGAAACCCCTGGCCAGCCCTGCTGCCGGAACCTGTGTACCCCCTGAAAAAATGGCAGGAGACGCATCATGAACATGCACAAGATCGCGGCATTCACCCTGGCGGGTCTGCTTTCCGGCGCGGCGTTCGCGGCGGACAACACCGGCACCGGCACTCACAATTCCATGGATCACGGGACCCATGAGCAGGGCACCATGGGCGGCACTGGCACTGGCACTGGCACTGGCACCGGCGCCGGCACCGGCGGCATGGACAGCGGAACCGGTACGGGCACAGGCACGACCGATATGCCGGGTTCGGCAGATCGTCCGGCCACCACGACCGGCAGTGACCAGGGCACCGGTGCCGATACCGGTGCGGATGGCGCCACCGGTGCGCCGGGTACCACTGGTACCGGCGGCGAGGGCGGCGAGCGCGGCGCTTACTGATTCCGCGAACAGCACAACGGCCCGGCAAGCCTCTGGCTTCCGGGCCGTTCCGCGTCCTGCCGATGACCGCTCGGCCGAAGACCGTGGCGCCGGCGAAACCTTGGCGGCGCGGATCTGCCGAAAGCGCAAGAGACGATCGGAGGTGCGACGATGAATTTTGTGCGCTACGGCATCCTGCTGCTTTCGCTGGCGTTCGCCTCGGGCGTGATGGCAGAAGGCACCGGCCCCACCCAGCCCGACAAGGCGCGCCAGCACCCGCTGGACAACAGCGAGCCCCGTGACGAGCCGGCCGAGCAGCCGAGGCAGCAACAGCAGCTCGATNNATGTTCCGCCTCAGCTCGATCCGGTGGACGAGCAGCCCGGTAGCGATGTGGACGCGGCCGGCCCGCGCGTGCTGCGCAGCTAGCGCGCCGCTGCGTGCCTGGCGAAGGCTGCGGGAATGAAAAAGGGAGGCCGAAGCCTCCCTTTCACTCGACCGCTTCGCAGCGTCAGAACAGCACGCGACTGCGGATGGTGCCGTTGACGTGCTGCAGTTTTTCCAGCGCCAGGTCGGAGTATTCCTTGTCCACGTCGATGACGACGTAACCGACCTTCTCGTTGGTCTGCAGGAACTGGCCGCAGATGTTGATGCCGTTGTCGGCGAAGACCTTGTTGATCTCGCTCATCACGCCCGGAATGTTCTGGTGGATGTGCAGCAGACGGTGCTTGCCCGGGTGCGACGGCAGGGCGACTTCCGGGAAGTTGACCGAAGACACCGAGGTGCCGTTGTCGCTGTACTTGACCAGCTTCTCGGCGACTTCCAGGCCGATGTTGTCCTGCGCTTCGGCGGTGGAACCACCGATGTGCGGGGTCAGGATCACGCGGTCCAAGCCACGCAGCGGGCTTTCGAATTCCTCGTCGTTGGACTTCGGCTCGACCGGGAATACATCGATGGCGGCGCCGATCAGGTGCTCGTCCTTGATCGCGGCGGCCAGGTGGTCCAGCTCGACCACGGTGCCGCGGGCGGCGTTGATCAGGATGGCGCCTTTCTTCATGGCGCGGATTTCCTTCTCGCCGATCATCCACTGGGTGGACGGCAGCTCCGGAACGTGCAGCGAGACGATGTCGCACATGCCCAGCAGCTCGTACAGCGAGCCGATCTGGGTGGCATTGCCCAGCGGCAGCTTGGTCACCACGTCATAGAAGAAGACCTGCATGCCCAGCGCTTCGGCCAGTACCGACAGCTGCGTGCCGATGGAGCCGTAGCCGATGATGCCGAGCTTCTTGCCGCGGATCTCGAAGGAGTTGGCTGCCGACTTGATCCAGCCGCCGCGATGGCAGGAAGCGTTCTTCTCGGGGATGCCGCGCAGGAGCAGGATGGCTTCGGCCAGCACCAGTTCGGCCACGGAACGGGTGTTGGAATAGGGCGCGTTGAACACCGCGATGCCGCGCTCGCGGGCGGCGTTGAGGTCGACCTGGTTGGTGCCGATGCAGAANNACGCGAGCGGATGCCGATGAAATGGGCGTCGGCGATCTTTTCCTTCAGCTCATCGCCGGACAGCGCGGTCTTGAGGTACTCGATGTTGGTGTAGCCGGCCGCCTTCAGGGTATCGACAGCGTTCTGGTGCACGCCTTCGAGAAGAAGGAACTTGATCTTGCTCTTGTCGAGAGAGGTCTGGCTCATCTGCATTAAAACCTTAAGGCCGAAGGATAGGACTGAAGTGTCCAGCGAAGGCTGGCCGACCCGGCAATGCCGGTGCCGGGAGTCTGCCGAGGCACGTTTCAAAGGGGTGCGTATGCTAGCATACGAGCCCCTCGAAACACCCCCACTCCTGTGCTGAAGCGTGCTCAGGGTGACCATGAATCGTATGAGAGTTCCCGTGATGACCGACCCCGCCCTGATCGATGAGCTGAAAACCCTGGTCGAGCCCGGCAAAGTGCTGACCGACGCCGATTCGCTGAACGCCTACGGCAAGGACTGGACCAAGCATTTCGCTCCCGCGCCGTCGGCCATCGTCTTCCCCAAGAGCATCGAGCAGGTGCAGGCCATTGTGCGCTGGGCCAACGCCCACAAGGTCGCGCTGGTGCCGTCGGGCGGTCGCACCGGACTCTCGGCCGCCGCCGTAGCGGCCAATGGCGAGGTGGTGGTGTCTTTCGACTACATGAACCAGATTCTCGAATTCAACGAGATGGATCGCACCGCCGTCTGCCAGCCCGGCGTGGTCACCGCGCAGCTGCAGCAGTTCGCCGAGGACAAGGGCCTGTACTACCCGGTGGACTTCGCCTCCGCCGGCTCC
>JABAHQ010008083.1_pt2 | contig 43505 bp, 46 predicted proteins | sample 7062091 | NCBI WGS metagenome assembly JABAHQ01 (sample SAMN14534359, study PRJNA622989) | marine sediment metagenome | biome: marine biome [ENVO:00000428]; feature: marine pelagic biome [ENVO:01000023]; material: deep marine sediment [ENVO:00002113] | place: India: Gulf of Kutch | collected... | reverse complement strand
CTGGTCTCGTTCGACGAGCCCATCGCGAACTCGTCCATGTTGGTCTTGCCGAGCATCACGCAGCCGGCGGCCTCCAGACGCTCCACGACGGTGGCGTCGTAGGGCGCGACGAAGTTGTCGAGCATGCGCGAGCCGCAGCTGGTGCGCACGCCGTCGGTGCAGAAGATATCCTTGTGAGCGAGCGGCACCCCCGTCAGAGGCCCCGCCTCGCCGCGCGCGCGCGCGGCGTCGGCGGCGCGCGCCGTCTCGAGCGCGCGGTCGGCCGCGACGGTGATGAAGCTGTTCAACCGACCGTCGAGCCGCTCGATGCGCTCCAGATAGGCCCGTGCGAGCTCCTCGGCGGATACCGCCTTGGCGCGCAGCGCACCGGCCAGCTCGGCGACGGTCTTGTCATGCATCGGCGACTCTACTTTCCGATCACTGGGTCGTCGCTCGGGCGGCCGTGCGGCACCGCACGCCGGGCGCCGCCGAGCCGCACGCGCGGGGCCGTGCTACTCGATCACCCGCGGCACCAAATACAAGCCCGCCTCCACCCCGGGGGCGGTCGCCTGAAAATGCTCGCGCTGATCGACCTCGGTCACCTCATCGGGGCGCAGGCGCTGGTGGGTGTCGAGCGGGTGGGCGAGGGGCTCGACAGCGGCGGTATCGACGCCGTCCATCTGCTCGACGAACGCGAGGATGTCCGATAGATGCTTCGTATAGAGCGGGATGTCCTGCTCATCGAGCGCCAGGCGCGCCAGGTGCGCGATCTTCTCGACATCTTGCGGCCCGAGCGCCATGTCCGTATATCCCCTGAAGTGCCAACCGGTTAACGAACTCAATAAATTACCACACTCGGTATCTTGCCCAAAGGCCCCCCCGTTGCTAGAGTAGCCTCCGGCTTTTTGCCGTTTAGAGGCCCTTACGGTCGCTAGCTGGGAAAATACGTTAAATGGTATTCAAACGCCTCCGCGGCCTGTTCTCCAACGACCTCTCCATCGACCTCGGCACGGCCAACACCCTGATTTATGCCCGTGGCCAGGGCATCGTGCTCAACGAGCCCTCCGTGGTCGCGATCCGCCAGGACCGGGGCCCCGGCGGCCCACGCTCGATCGCCGCGGTGGGCACCGAGGCCAAATCCATGCTCGGCCGCACCCCGGGCAACATCCAGGCGATCCGTCCCCTGAAGGACGGCGTCATCGCCGACTTCACCGTGACCGAGAAGATGCTGCAGTACTTCATCCGCAAGGTGCACGAGGCCCGGGTCCTGCGCCCGAGCCCGCGAGTGCTGGTCTGCGTGCCCTGCGGCTCGACCCAGGTCGAGCGCCGCGCGATCCGGGAGTCCGGCGCCGGGGCCGGCGCGCGCGAGGTCTATCTAATCGAGGAGCCCATGGCGGCGGCGATCGGGGCCGGGCTGCCGGTCGACGAGGCGCGGGGCTCGATGGTGCTCGATATCGGCGGCGGCACCTCCGAGGTCGCGGTGATCTCGCTCAATGGGGTCGTGTACTCCGCCTCCGTGCGGATCGGCGGGGACCGCTTCGACGAGGCGATCGTCAATTACGTGCGCCGCAACTACGGCATTCTCATCGGCGAGGCCACCGCCGAGCGCATCAAGCACGAGATCGGCTCCGCCTTCCCGGGCACCGAGGTGCGCGAGCTGGAGGTCCGCGGCCGCAACCTGGCCGAGGGCGTGCCGCGCACCTTCACCCTCAACAGCAACGAGATTCTCGAGGCGCTCCAGGACCCCCTCTCGGGCATCATCGAGGCGGTCAAGACCGCCTTGGAGCAGACACCGCCGGAGCTGGGGGCCGACGTGGCCGAGCGCGGCATCGTGCTGACCGGCGGGGGGGGCCTGCTGCGCGACCTCGAGCGGCTGCTCATGGAGGAGACCGGGTTGCCGGTGGTGATCGCCGAGGATCCGCTCACCTGCGTCGCCCGCGGCGGTGGCCGTGCCCTGGAGCTGCTGGACGAGCGCGGCAGTGAGTTCTTTCTCGTAGAATAGCCCGCTAAAATTTCCCACAATCGAGCCGGCACACTCGGACGTGACCGGCGCGCGACCGAGCACGAGGGGTTCCGTCGGACCCGAGGGGTCCGGGGGGGATTCAGCCGATCAACCGCCTATTCACACGCGGACCGTCGACGACAACTCGGCTGGTGGTGTTCGCGGCGGCCGCCATCGCCTTGATGACGGCCGACCATCGCTATCGACACCTCGAGGACCTGCGCGCCGGCCTGTCGGTCGTCGTCTACCCCATCCGCTACGTCGCCGATCTGCCGGTTCAGGCCTGGGGATGGGCGCGCGAGAGCCTGGCGAACCGCCAGGCGTTGCTCGAGGAGAACGCAGCGCTGAGGCGCCAGCAGCTCCTGCTCGACGCCCAGCTGCAGAAGCTCGCCGCGCTCGAGACCGAGAACATCCGGCTGCGCGAGCTGCTCGAGTCCTCGCTCAAGGTCGGCGAGCGGGTGCTGGTGGCCGAGCTCCTGTCGGTCGACCTCGACCCCTACCGCCACCGTGTGATCATCAACAAGGGGACCACGAGCGGCGCTTATCCGGGACAGCCCCTGATCGACGCCGAGGGGGTCATGGGCCAGCTCGTGCACGTGGGGCCCGCGAGCTCGGTCGCCACCCTGATCACAGACCCTAACCACGCCGTGCCCGTGCAGGTCAACCGCAACGGGCTGCGCACCATCGCCGTGGGCACGGGCCGGATCAACGAGCTGGATCTGCCCTACCTGCCCAACAACGCCGACATCGAGGTCGGCGATCTGCTCGTCACCTCCGGCCTCGGGGGCCGCTTCCCGCCCGGCTACCCCGTGGGGCGCGTCAATCGCGTGGAAAAGGATCCGCGCGAAAACTTCGCGGCCGTGCATGCGAGGCCGAGCGCCCAGCTCGATCGCACCCGTCAGACGCTTCTCGTCTGGTCCGAGACCCGGACGGGGGGGGCGCAGCCGTCCTCGGCGGGACCGGCGGAGGCCGCGCCGTGAGCGAGCAGCGACAACGCACCGCATCAGTCGTCGCGCTCTCGGTGGTGATCGCCCTCGTGCTCGCCATCATGCCCATGCCCGAATGGGCCGGGCGCTTCCGGCCCGACTGGGTGGCCCTGGCGCTCGTCTATTGGTGCATGGCGCTGCCGAACCGGGTCGGCGTCGGGATCGGCTGGGGGACCGGTCTGCTGACGGACGTGGCCACGGGAGCCCTGCTCGGCCAGCATGCGCTGGCGTTCACCGTCCTGGCCTACGTCACCGGTCGCCTCCACCAGCGGCTGCGTGTCTATCCGCTGTGGCAGCAGGCGGCCAGCATACTCGTGCTGCTGATGCTCAACCGGCTGATCCTGGTGTGGATCAACGGCATCGTCGGTCATCCGGTGGAGAGCTGGACCTATTGGGCGCCCGCGCTCACCGGGGCACTGCTGTGGCCGTGGATCTTCGTCGTGCTGCGTGGGCTGCGACGGCGCTTCGACGTGAGCTGAGCCGCGCGCCCCATGGCCTACCTGCCCCTCAAGGACACCTCCTCGGAGTCGCGGCTGTTCACGCGGCGGGTGCTCGTCGCCGCGGCGCTCACGGCGCTCGGCCTGTCCTTGCTGGCCGGGCGCCTGCTGTTTCTTCAGGTGATGAGCCACGAGCACTTCACCACCCTGTCGAAGGAGAACCGGGTCAAGATCGTGGCGCTGCCCCCGGCGCGAGGACTGATCTTCGACCGCCACGGCCGGGTGCTGGCCGAGAACCTGCCGGCCTACCGTCTGGAGATCACCCCCGAGCAGATCGAGGACCTCGACGCCACCCTGGCGGCGCTCGGCGAGCTCATCGACGTCACGGACGCCGACCGGCGCCGTTTCGCCACGGAGCTCAAGCGCAAAAGACCCTTCCAGGGCGTGCCCCTGCGCCTGCACCTCTCCCCCGACGAGGTCGCGCGTTTCTCCGTCAACCGCCACCGCTTTCCGGGTGTCGACATCGAGGCGCACCTGAGGCGTCACTATCCCATGGGCGCCCTGCTCGCTCACGCGGTCGGTTACGTCGGACGAATCAGCGAAGCGGAGCTGAGCCGCATCGACGCCGCCCGCTACAGCGGCACATCGCATATCGGCAAGGTCGGCATCGAGGCCTACTACGAGGAGCGTCTCCATGGCGACGTCGGCTACCAGCAGGTCGAGACCAACGCGCAAGGTCGCGTGCTGCGCGTGCTCGAGCGTGACTCCCCCACGCCGGGGCGCAATCTGCACCTCACCCTGGACGCTCACCTGCAGCGGGTCGCGCGCGGCGCGCTGGGCGAGCAGCGCGGCGCGGTCGTCGCCCTGGACCCGAGCGACGGCGCCGTGCTGGCGCTGGTAAGCACGCCGAGCTTCGACCCCAACGCCTTTGTCAACGGGATCGACCCCGAGACCTATGCGGCGCTGCAGCACGACCCGGACGAGCCCTTTGTCAACCGCGCCATCCGCGGCCGTTATCCGCCCGGATCGACGATCAAGCCGTTCATCGCCCTGGCCGGGCTGGAATTCGGCGCGGTGCGCGCGGAGCGTAAGCGCTTCTGCCCGGGCTATTACCGTCTGCCGGGGCGCCGGCGCGTCTATCACGACTGGAAAAAGCAAGGCCACGGTCACGTGAACCTCACCGAGGCCATCGCGCAGTCCTGCGATGTGTACTTCTACGACTTGGCACGCTCGCTCGGCATCGACCGGATCCACGAGTTCCTCTCGCGATTCCCGCTGGATGGAAAGACGGGGGTCGATCTGCTGCCCCCGGAGTATCCGGGCTTGGTGCCCTCGCGTGCGTGGAAACGCGCCGACAAGGGGGAGCCGTGGTTCCCGGGCGAGACGCTCATCACCGGCATCGGCCAGGGAGCCTTCCTGGTCACCCCCGTGGGCCTGGCCTCGGCCACCGCCACGCTCGCGACCCGCGGGCTGCGCGTGCCGCCCCACGTGCTGCGCGCCGTGGAGTCGCCGCTCGCGGGGCGCCTCGAGCCCTACGCCGGCAGCGCCCGTCCGCCGCTGAAGCTGCGGGCGTCGCGGCGCTGGAAGACGATCATCCAGGCCATGGTCGACGTCGTGCACGGCCCCCACGGCACCGCCCGCGGCATCCGCCCGCGCAGGGCGGGATTTCGGGTCGCCGGGAAGACGGGCACCGCCCAGGTCTATGGGCTGCGTGCCGATGAGGAATACGACGAGGAGGCGGTCGCCGAACGCCTGCGCGATCACGCCTTGTTCATCGCCTTCGCGCCCGTCGAGCAGCCGCAGATCGCCGTCGCGGTCGTGGTGGAGAACGGCGGCAGCGGCAGCGGCGCGGCGGCGCCGGTGGCGCGCGCGGTCATCGATGCCCGTCTCCGGAGCGGCGACGATGCGACGATGGCTCGAACCGGCGATTAGGATGCTTCGGATCTCGATGCAAAGTGCGCGACGGGCGCGCGCGCGGCGGCGCGCGCATCTAGGAGCACGGACATGGATCTAGCAGGCGCGCTGAGGCGCATTCACCTCGACGGGCTGCTGCTGCTCGGTCTGGTGGTCATCTCCCTGCTCGGCCTCGGCATCCTCTACAGCGCCGGCGGCCAGACCCCCGAGCTCGTGCTGCGCCAGGCCGTGCGCCTCGGCGTAGGCTTCGCGGCGCTGCTCGTCCTCGCGCAGGTGCCCCCCCAGACCTGGCGGCGTTGGACTCCGTGGCTGTACCTGGCCGGGGTCGGGCTGCTGCTGGCGGTCTTCTACTTCGGCCGCAGCGGCGGCGGGGCGCAACGCTGGCTCGACCTCGGCGTCGTCAACGTTCAACCCTCGGAGCTGATGAAGCTCGTGCTCCCCATGATGATCGCCTGGTACCTCTCGGAAGCGACGCTGCCGCCGCGACCGACGCGTCTGCTCATGGCCGTCGCCCTGATCGTAACGCCGGCGCTGCTCATCGCTCGTCAGCCCGATCTCGGCACCGCTGTGCTGGTCGCCGGCGCGGGTTTCTTCGTGTTGTTCCTGGCCGGCCTCTCCTGGCAGATCTTGGCCGTGCTCGGCATCGCCGCTGGCGGCCTCGCGCCGGTGGCGTGGTACTTCATGCACGCCTACCAGCGCCAGCGGGTGCTGACCTTTCTCAATCCGGAGAGCGATCCGTTGGGCGCGGGCTACCACATCATCCAGTCGAAGATCGCCATCGGCTCGGGGGGACTTTACGGCAAGGGCTGGCTCAACAGCACCCAGGCGCGGCTCGATTTCCTCCCCGAGCGCTCGACGGACTTCGTGTTCGCCGTGTTCGGGGAGGAGTTCGGTCTGCTCGGCACACTGACGTTGCTTGCGCTCTACACGTTCGTCGCCGGCCGCGGCCTGTACATCGCCGTGCAGGCCCAGGATACCTATACGCGGCTCGTCGCGGGCGGGCTGAGCCTGACCTTCTTCCTGTACGTGTTCGTGAACACCGGCATGGTCACCGGCCTGTTGCCGGTGGTCGGCCTGCCGCTGCCGCTGGTCAGCTACGGCGGGACGTCGCTGGTGACGCTGATGGCCGGTTTCGGTATTCTCATGTCGATTCACACGCACCGCCGGCTGCTCTCGAGCGGATAATCACCCGATGCGCATCGGCCGTCCCCGGTTCCTGCTCGTGCTCGGCTTGTTCCTGACGCTCCCGTGGGCGGGCGCACACGCCGTGTCGCCCGCCGGGGCGGCCTACCGCCCCGCGGTGCACCAGTTCGTCACCGACATGGCCGCCCGGCACGACTTCGACCGCACGCGGCTCGGATCGTTGCTCGAGGGGCTGCAGATGCGCGAGGACGTGCTGCGCGCCATATCACGTCCGGCCGAGAGCATGCCTTGGCACCGGTACCGGCTGATCTTCGTCAACCGCGCTCGCGTCGAGGAGGGCGTGCGGTTCTGGGAGCGGCACGGGCGGGCGCTGGCCCGGGCGGAGGCCGCCTATGGCGTGCCCGCGGAGATCATCGTGGCCATCATCGGCGTGGAGACCCGTTACGGGCGGCACACGGGCCGGTTCCCCGTGCTCGAGTCGCTGACTACGCTGGCCTTTGCCTACCCGCCGCGAGGCGCGTTCTTTCGCAGCGAGCTCGAGCAGTTTCTGCTGCTGGCGCGCGACGAAGAGCTCGACCCCGCCGAGGTGACCGGCTCCTACGCCGGGGCCATGGGCACGCCCCAGTTCATCGCCAGCAGCTACCGGCGCTTCGCGGTGGATTTCGACGGCGACGGCCGGCGCGACCTGTGGGACACCACGGCCGATGCGATCGGCAGCGTCGCGAACTACTTTCGCGTCCACGACTGGCGGCCCGGGGGCCCGGTCGCCGCCCGTGCGCGGCCGGCAGCGGAGGCGCGGCCGCGATCCCTCGTCGAGGGCCTCGAGCCCCGACGCACGGTGAGCGCGTTGACGCGTGCCGGGCTCGTCCCGCAGGTGCCGCTCGCCGGTGAGGCGCGCGCGGCGGTGATCGCCCTGGAGGCGCGCGACCGGACCGAGTATTGGTTGGGTCTGCACAACTTCTATGTGATAACCCGCTACAATCACAGCGCGCTCTACGCCATGGCGGTCTACCAGCTCAGCCAGGAGATCGTGATCGCACGCGCACGACGGGCGGCCCGATGAGGCGCGCCGGCCGTCAAGGCATCCCGGCGTCGGCCGCCGCCCGCTCATGCGCCATCACTTTGGCCGGGCTGCTCCTCACCGCCTGCGCGTCCGGACCGATGCGCGACGGGCCGCCGCGCGATAGGCGCGATGTCGCTTCGATCCCCGACGCCGTCCCGCGCATCGAGCCTCGCAGCCGCTACGGCAACCCCTCTTCCTATGTGGTCGACGGCCGTCGCTACTACGTGATGGACAGCGCACGGGGCTACGCCGAGCGCGGGATCGCCTCCTGGTACGGGCGCAAGTTCCACGGCCGGCGGACCTCGAGCGGCGAGATTTACGACATGTATGGCATGAGCGCAGCGCACCGCCGACTGCCCCTACCCACCTACGTGCGCGTGAGCAACCTGCGAAACGGCCGGCAGGTCGTCGTCCGGGTCAACGACCGCGGACCGTTCAAGGACAATCGCCTGATCGATCTCTCTTACGCCGCCGCCGCCAAGCTCGCCATCACCGAGGCCGGCACCGGCCTAGTGGAGGTCCAGGCCCTCGACGCGGCGGCCCCGCGCATGCGCACGGCCGCTCGAACGCAGCCGGTGAACCTCGACTCGCGCGAGCCGCGGCTCTACCTGCAGGTCGGCGCCTTCGTCAGCGAGCACAACGCGCGGCAGCTGCTGGGCCGGCTGCAGGACGCCGATCTGGGGCAGGTGCGCATCGAGCAGACCCACCGTCATCAGCGGGCTGTCTACCGCGTGCGGGTGGGCCCGTTGGCGAGCGTCGAGGCGGCCGATGACCTCGCCGACCGCCTGGCGGTTCTCGGCATCGAGCAGATGCACGTCGTCGTCGACTGAGGCCGGGGATGCGACCACATCGCTACTTTCCTGCGGTCGCGCGGGATAGAATGTGCGCCGGGCCTCATTCGACAAGCACCGTGGAGCAGATCTGTGGCGTCTAGAATCCGTCGCTTCCTGGAATCGGTCCTGGTCCTCGCCGGGTTGTCACTCGCCCCGGCGGCCGTCCCCGCCGCCGACGTGCCGACACCCCCCGACATCGGGGCCGAGAGCTACATCCTGATCGACCACCACAGCGGCCGCGTGCTCGCCGCACGCGAGCCCGACGCGCGCGTCGAGCCGGCGAGCATCACGAAGCTGATGACCGCCTATCTCGCGTTCAAGGAGCTGGAGGCCGGCGATGTCGCATTGTCGGATAAGACCGTCGTCAGCGAGAAGGCCTGGCGCATGGAAGGCTCCAGGATGTTCATCGAGGTGGGCACCGAGGTCACGGTCGAGGCGTTGCTCAAGGGGATGATCGTGCAGTCGGGCAACGACGCGAGCGTCGCCCTCGCCGAGCACATCGCCGGAAGCGAGACCGTTTTCGTCCAGATGATGAATCAAGAGGCCGAGGCGCTGGGGCTTGCGAACACGCATTACACGAACGCCACCGGTCTGCCGCACCCCGAGCACTACACGACGGCGCGGGATATCGCCCGCTTGACGAACGCGTTGATCGGTCGCTTCCCCCAATACTACGAGTGGTATTCACAGAAGAAATACGCTTACAACGGTATCCCGCAATACAACCGCAACAAGCTGTTGTGGCGCGATCCCGCGGTCGACGGCGTCAAGACCGGCCACACCGAAGCAGCGGGCTATTGCCTGGTCACATCGGCCCAGCGCGACAACATGCGGCTGGTATCGGTCGTGATGGGCACCGACAGCGAGGAAGGCCGTGCGCAGGCGAGCCAGGCGCTGCTCAACTACGGGTTCCGCTTCTTCGAGACGCGCAGGCTGTACGCCGCAGGAGACGCCGTCACCGAGGCCCGGATCTGGAAGGGCGCGAGCGAGGTCCTGGCGCTCGGGCTCAGCCGGGATCTCTACGTCACATTCCCGCGCGGGCGCTACACCAAGCTGCAGGCCACGATGGACCTCGACACGGCCATCGTGGCGCCGGTCGCCCGCCACGAGCCGCACGGCACGCTCAATGTATCGCTCGGCGACGACACCCTCGCCGAACGTCCCTTGGTGGCGATCGAGGCCGTGCCGGAAGGCGGCTTGTGGCAGCGGCTGACCGACGGCGTGCTGCTGATGTTCGAGTGACCGCCCAAGCGATGGCCCAAGATTCGCTCGCTTACCTCGACGGCACCTTCCTGCCTCTGGCCGAGGCCTGCGTGCCCGCCCTGGACCGCGGCTTCCTCTTCGGTGACGCCGTCTACGAGGTGATCCCGGCCTACGGCGGGCGCCTGTTCCGACTCGAGGAGCACCTGGCACGGCTGGGGCACAGCCTGGACGAGACGCGCATCCCGCAGCCGTTGACCCGCGAGGCCTGGCAGGAGGTGCTCTCCACGCTGGTGGCGCGCAACGGCGGCGGCGACCTGTCGGTCTACCTGCAGGTCACCCGCGGCGTCACTCCCCGGCGCGATCACGCCTTCGGTCCGGAGCTGACCCCCACGGTCTTCGCCATGACAAGCGCCCTCGAGCCCCCGCCCGCCGGCGCGCGGGAACAAGGGGTGGCGGCGGTGACGTGCGACGACATCCGCTGGCGCCGCTGCGACATCAAGGCCACCACGCTGCTCGCCAACGTGCTGCTGCGCCAGCAGGCCGTGGACGCGCAGGCGCAGGAGGCGATCCTCGTCCGCGACGGGCAGGCCGTGGAAGGCGCGGCGAGCAACCTGTTCATCGTACGCGCGGGCGTGCTCGCCACGCCGCCGAAGGGCCCCGCGTTGCTGCCGGGCATCACGCGCGACCTTCTGCTCGAGCTCGCCGAGGCCGAGGGCATGCCCTTCGAGGAGCGCGCCATCCCCGCCGCCACGCTCGCCGAGGCCGAGGAGATCTGGCTGACGAGCTCGACCAAGGAGATCCTCCCGGTCACCCGCCTGGACGGGCGTATCGTCGGGACCGGCCGGCCGGGACCGGCCTGGCGGCGCATGTTCGCATGGTTCCAGAACTACAAGGCGCGGCTGCGCCGCGGCGAGCCCGACCGGGCCGCACGGGGCTGAGCGCCCGCCGGGGGTCGGACGTTGGCGACCCCTCGCCCCGCCGGATATGATGGATGACGAGACGGACGGGGAGCCCGTTATGGCCGGTGCCGATCGCCAGACCCCGCTGGAGTTTCCCTGCGAGTTCCCCATCAAGGCCATGGGCGAGGCCCGTCCCGGCTTCGAGGCGCTGGTCATCGAGATCGTCCGCGAGCACGCGCCCGATCTCGCCGAGACGGCGGTCCACAGCACCGCCAGCCGACACGGGACCTATACGGCGGTCACCGTCACGATCACCGCCCGCAGCCGGGCGCAGCTCGATGCGATCTATCGAGACCTCACGGCGCGGGCCGAGGTCATCATGGCGCTGTAGCGCGCGGACGGCGCGGCAGCGTCTTTGATAGGATCAGAAAAATGCCGAACGATGCGAGTAACCGCCAAGACGCCGAGTCCGCCCAGAAGATGTCTTTGAATCAAAAGCGAAAAAGCTTGGCGGCTTTACGGTTCCACAGGTACTGATCAGAGCTTTCTTGGTGTCTTCGCCTGTCCGTGCGATGGATTCTGAGCCGCTCCAGCTCCGGCGCCTCGGTCGACGGCCCTACGTGCCCGTCTGGGAGGCCATGCGCGCCCATACCGCCGCGCGCGGCTCCGAGACGCCCGACGCGCTGTGGCTGGTCGAGCACGAGCCGGTCTACACGCTCGGCCGCAACGCGGCCACCGAGCACCTGCTCGACGCCGGCGAGATCCCCGTGGTCGCGGTCGATCGCGGAGGACAGATCACCTACCACGGGCCGGGGCAGGTGCTCGCCTACGTGCTGCTTGATCTGCGCCGGCGCGGCTGGGCGGTGCGCGGCCTCGTCGAGGCGCTCGAGCAGGGCGTCATCGATCTGCTCGCCGAGCACGAGGTGGTCGGCGCGCGCCGGCCCGGCGCCCCGGGCGTGTACGTGGACGGCGCCAAGGTGGCCGCGCTGGGCCTGCGCGTGCGGCGGGGCTGCACTTACCACGGGCTCGCTTTGAACGTCGACATGGACCTCGCGCCGTTCGCACGGATCAACCCGTGCGGCTTCGTGGGCCTGCCGGTGACCCAGCTCTCGGCGCTCGGGGTGCGGCTGGATGCCGAGGCCGCGGCAAGCTCGCTGGCGCGCCATCTGCGCCGCCGGCTGGACCGCCCGACTTTCCGCGGCGCCGCAGCCCCGGCCGGCACCGAAATCCCGACGATGGAGGCCGATCCCCGATGACCGATCCCAAGTCCGCGCGAACGAACGCCGGCCGCGACCGGCCCGAGCGCGGTGCAGCCAAGACGGCGCGCATCCCGATCAAGGTCGAGCCCACGACGCGACCGGCGCGTAAGCCGCCCTGGATCCGCGCGCGCTCGCCCGGCCACCCGGCCGTGGCGCGGGTGAAGTCGGTGCTGCGCGAGCGCGGGCTGCACACCGTGTGCGAGGAGGCGTCGTGCCCGAACATCGGCGAGTGCTTCGGCAAGGGCACCGCGACCTTCATGATCCTCGGCGACGTGTGCACGCGCCGCTGCCCGTTCTGTGACGTCGCCCACGGCCGTCCCGAGCCCCCGGACCCCGACGAGCCGGAGAGCCTCGCGCGCACCGTTCAAGCGATGGGGTTGCGCTACGTGGTCGTCACCTCGGTGGACCGTGACGACCTGCGCGACGGCGGCGCCGGTCATTTCGCCGACTGCATCCATGCCCTGCGCGCGCGCAATCCCGAGCTTCGGGTGGAGATCCTGGTCCCGGACTTCCGGGGCCGCAACCGCATCGAGCGCGCCCTGGGGGCTCTGGCGGCCGAGCCGCCCGATGTCTTCAACCACAACCTCGAGACCGTCCCCCGGCTCTACAAGCAGGCGCGTCCCGGCGCCGACTACCGCTGGTCGCTGGACCTCATCCGCCGCTACAAGGCCCGCCACCCCCGGGTTCCGACCAAGTCGGGGCTGATGCTCGGTCTCGGCGAGGAGCTCGAGGAGGTGGAGGCGGTCATGCGCGACCTGCGCGAGCACGATTGCGACATGCTCACCCTCGGGCAATACCTGCAGCCGAGCGTCCACCACCTCCCGGTCGCCCGTTACGTGCATCCGGACGAGTTCGACCGGCTCGCGGACATCGGCCGCCGGCTGGGCTTCGCGCAGGTGGCGAGCGGGCCGATGGTGCGCTCCTCGTATCATGCCGACGAGCAGGCCGGGGATCTCCTGCCCGACGCCGCGGGCTGAGCCGATATGGAGCACGCGCTGCGGCGGGCCGTCGAGGCGCTCATCATGCCGCCGACCGGCCCCCTGCTGCTCCTGGTCGCCGGGTGGGCGTTGAGCCGGTTCCGGCGGCGGCTCGGACGCGCGCTGGCGGGGGCCGGGCTGGTCACCCTGTATCTCGCCGCAATCCCGCTGGGCGCCGCCGTGCTGAGCGGGTCCCTGCAGCGCCACCCCGCCCTGCCCGCCCAGCCGCCTCCGGCCCAGGCCATCGTCGTGCTCTCCGCGGGACGGCACCGCGCGGCGCCCGAGTACGGCGGCGACACGATCGACGCGCACACCCTGGAGCGCGTTCGCTACGCCGCGCGGCTGCACCGGCGCACCGGCGCGCCGATCCTGGTCACCGGCGGGCGCCGGGCACACGAAGGGCCGTCGATGGCCGCCTTGATGGCCCGGGCGCTCGAGCAGGACTTCGGCGTGGAGGCCCGCTGGATCGAGCCCCGTGCGCGCAACACCTGGGAGAACGCCACGCGCTCGGCCGCGCTGCTGGCGGCCGAGGGCATCGCGCGAGTCTATCTGGTCACGCACGCCTGGCACACGGCGCGCTCGATGGCCGTCTTCGAGCAGGTGGGGCTTGCGCCCGTGGCGGCGCCGACCGCCTTCTACGTGCCCGCGCCCGGGGATTACGGTCCGGCGGGGCTCGTCCCGGGCGCCGAGGCGCTCTACCAGACGCGGCTGGCGTTGCACGAGTGGGTGGGCCGCGCATGGTACGCGCTGCGTTATTGACTCGCCGCGCCTGCCCGACGCGCGTCGCCATTCCCGCTAGCCGCCCACCGGCCCCTGAGCGGCGAGCTGCGGTGAGATACGCTCCATCAGATAGCACAGGCAATCCTGGCGCACGGCACGCCGGTTGGCCGCGAGCATCGACGGCATCACGGGCACGCGGGTGCGGATCGCGTCGCCGTCGAGGCGGAAGTAGTGCTCCGTGCGGTCGCGCCCCTCGGCGTCTCGCACGTGCAGCCAGGCGTTGACCCCGGGGCGCGCCCAGCCGAAGGTCGTTCCGGCGGGCAGCTCCTGGAAATTGAGCCGTTCCAGATCGCCGCTGAAGCGCACGTCCACCTCGGCCTCCCCGAAGGCGAAGCTCACCGCGTCGGGGACCTTGACCACCGCCACCGTGTGGAAGAGGTCGATGTCGCTGTGGGCCACCGGGTGGTCGGGGATGGCGGCCAGGCGCAGGCCGGCCTCGAGGTATTCGCGCGCGTGCGCCACACCCTCCGGCTCGCCCGCCCGTCCGCACTCGAGCGTCACGGCGGGACCCAGCTCGGCGAACGCGAGGCTCTGCACGCCGCGCGGATAGGTGAAGTAGACCACGGTCCGGCCGAACAGAGTCGCCAGATGCAGGTAACGATAGTCGAGACGGTTGACGCAGGCGTAGTGAGGATTGAGGCCCGTGTTGTTGTGGATGTCGATGCTGGCGAATACGCCCCGCCGGCCCATCTGCTCGACGACCTCCCGAGCCATCGCGTGCTCGGGCGCGTCGCCCTGCGGCGCTCCGGGCCAGATCCGATTGAAGTCGGCCTGGCCTTCGAGGCGGCGCACGCCCCACCGGGCGGCGGCGACATTGCCCACGAGGATCGACAGTGCCCGGGGAAGCTCCCGTCCGGCGTAATCACTCAGGAGCGCCTGCACGGCCCGCAACCCCGTGTCCTCATCGCCGTGCAGCAGGGCCGACACGAACAATGGCGGCGCGCGGCGCCCGGCGAGGTGCATCAGCGTGGGGCCGGAAAATACCCTATAGAGCTCGCAGGCGTCGGCCTGCAGAAACTCCTCAGGGCAATCTTGGCGTACGCTGAGCACGGTGTCCTCGTCGGATGATGGAACCTATCTACGATATCAGACCTGCGCGCGCCGCCCGAAGCACGGGCTGCACGCGCGCCGGTCCCCGTGTCATCATGAGCCCCTCGCAGGCAAGGCCCACGACGGTGAGATCCCCATGAAGCCTCATCTGATCAGCTTCGACATCTGCCCCTACGTCCAACGCTCGGTCATCACCCTCCAGGAGAAGGGTGTCGAGTTCGACACGACCTACATCGATCTGGACGATCCCCCGCAGTGGTTCCTCCGGGTCTCGCCCTTGGGCAAGGTGCCCGCCCTTCAGGTGGAGGGCACCACGCTGTTCGAATCGGCGGTCATCAACGAATACCTCGACGAGGTCCATCCGCCGCCGATGCACCCGCAGCAGCCGCTGCGCCGCGCGCAGAACCGCGCCTGGATCGAGCTCGGCTCGGCGCTGCTGGTCGATCAGTACCGGCTCATGGTCGCCGAGGACGAGCAGGCGTTCGAGCAGGCCCGCGCCGAGACGCGCGCGAAGCTGCGCCGGCTGGAGCCCGCGCTCGGCGAGGGCCCCTATTTCAACGGTCCGCGGCTCGCCTTGATCGATGCCGCTTTCGCGCCCTTGTTCCAGCGTTTCGCGGTGCTCGAGTCGATCCGGCCGCTCGAGCCTTACGACGGGCTGCCTGCGGTGGAGCGCTGGGCGCACGCCCTGCTCGAGCGCCCGACGACGACGACCTCCGTGAGCGGCGACTTCGTCGATGCCTTCAAGGCCTACATCGCCGCGAAAGGACCCTATCTGGCCCGGTTCCTGTGAGGGGGAGCGCGGCGCGCCCGCGCCCGGGCTAAACGTCCCACTCGTGCACCGGTGCCCCGTCGCGCTGGCGCTCGGCGTAAGCCTTGGTCAGCCGCGCCATGTCGCGGCCGTGAGCGGAGACGTAGGCGCGCTGCCAAGCGGCGCCCGTGCGCCCGGTGCGTGCCCGCTCCTCGATGACGCCGAGGTAGCGGTCGCGATCGTCGGCGTCGATGGCGAAGGCGTCCAACCCCGCCCGGGCGAGGGGCAGGAGGTCGTTCAGCACCAGGCGCCTGGCGTTGTGCCGCTCGCCGTCGAGCCAGGTGACGTGCGCGTTCAGCCCCTGGCGGGCCGCCCCGTAGAAGTTGTCTCGCGCCTGGGAAAAGGGCAGCGCCTGCTCCGGAGGACGCTCGCTCGCCGCCAGCGCGCGCGACAGACCGTAGAAGAACGCGCTGTTGGCGATCTCGTCGATCACGCTCGGGCCGCCCGGCACGACACGATGCTCGAGCCGCAGGTGAGGCCGCTCGCCGCCGTCGAACCCGATCAAGGGGCGGTTCCACCGCCAAATGGTGCCGTTGTGCAGCCGCAGATGGCTGAGGGTTTCCGGGGCCGCGTCATAGAGGATGGGCAACAGCACGGGGTAATGCTCGACATTGTCGTCGAAGCATTCCATCAAAGAGCGGCGCAGGTAAGCCGACCCGAAGGTCACGCGCTTGACCGGACCGTAGATGGCGCCGGCCGGGCCGCCTACCGCCACCGATTGCTCGAACAACGGGATGCGGGTCTCGTCCCACAGGTCCCGGCCGAAGAGATACGGTGAGTTCGCCGCCACCGCCACCATGGGCGCCGCGATCACGGTCGCGGCGTTGAAGTAGCGCACCGCTTCCTCGGGCGCGATCTGCAGGTGGATCTGGAACGACGTCGCCGCCGACTCCAGCATCACGTCGTAGTGCGTGGTCTTGAGATGCTCGTGGCCCTGGATGTCGAGGGTGAGCGGCTTGCCGGCGCGCTGGCGCAGCACCTGCTCGTTGAGCGCATGATAGCGGTGCAGCCCGGACATGTTGTCGATCGACAGGTCCTCGTCCCGCAAGGTCGGCAAAATCCCCACCATCAGGATGCGGGCGTCGAGCGCCGCGGCCCCGGCGCCGCACCTCGCCCAGGTCGCGTCGAGCTGGGCGTGCATCCGCCTCAGCGCCGCGCCGGTCAGGGGCTGGGGATCGGCGTTCAGCTCCACGTTGAAGCGCGCGAGCTCGGCCACCACGAGCGGATCGTGCATGCGCCTGAGGTACTGCTCGTTGATGGGCGCCGGGCGTCCGTCGGCGTCCGTCAGCCACGCCTCGAGCTCGAAGCCGGCCACACCGCCCCGCGCGCCGAAGCGGCCCTCCGCCAGCCACTGCTTGAGCAGTGCGGTCTCCGCTTTCAGCCGCCGGGTGAATTCCTCGAAGTCGGCCGTGCGGAAGTGACTGCGGTCGATCTCCTGGCCCATATCTCGCGCGCCCCGCCGAAATCGATGCCGGCAGGGGCTCAGCCCTCGCCCGCCTCGTCCCCATCCTCGCCGGCGTACTGCGACTCGAGCAGCTCACCCCACATCGACTCGTGCGGCTCGACGAGCTCGAGCAGCCGCCGGCGGAAATCGAGCAGCTCGTGCTCGAAACGCTCGAAATCGGCGCCGCCCTCGACGAGCTTTGCCGCCCGCTCGAGCCCGAGCAGCGTGTCGCGCAGCTTGAGGCTCGCGCCCAGCGCCCCCTTGACCCGCTCGCGCGGGCGTGGGATCCAGCGCCGGTCGGAGACCACGGAGCGCAGGTCCTCGCCGAGCTCGAGCAGGCGCTTGCGCAGGCGGGGGACGGCCCCCACTTTCGCCGCCTTGAGCTCGCCCCAGACAGCAAGCTCCATCAGGCGCGCCCAGCGCGCGCGCAGACCCGCCACACGCCCGCGGTCGAAGGCGAACGTTCGCTCCACGGCCTCGGGATCAATCCCCATCGCGACTCCCGACCTCCCGGGAGACCCCGAGCGGGACGTCGCGCCCGCCGCGCAGCCAGCGGTCGAGCGCTCGCAGCCGCTCCGGCGCCCCCACGTCGAGCCACGTCCCCCGGTAGTGCTCGCCGCCGAGGGCATCGCGCGCGGCCGCCTCGGCCAGCACCGGCCCGAGAGGGAAGCGGTCCGGTCGCCGCCCCCCGAAGAGCTCCGGGCGATACACGCCGAGGCCGCTGAAGGTGAGCCGCGGCTCACCCTCGAGCCGGACGCGACCGTGGGCCAGCGCGAAGTCGCCGCCCGGATGGTGCGGCGGGTTGTCCACCAATACGAGATGGGCGAGACCCTCGGGCCGAGCGGGCAGTCGCCCCAGCGGATAATCGGTCCATACGTCGCCGTTGAGCACCACGAACGGGGCATCGCCGAGCAACGGCAACGCACGGACCACGCCGCCGCCGGTCTCCAGGGGCGGCGTGCCCTCGTCGGAATAGGCGATGCGCGCGCCGTAGGCGCGCCCGTCGCCCAGTGCCTGGCGCAGCCGCCCGCCGAGGTGACCGAGGTTGATCACCAGCTCGCGCATGCCCGCGCGCACCAGCGCCTCGATGTGGTAGACGATGAGCGGACGGCCGCCGACCTCGAGCAGCGGTTTCGGCGTCTCGTCCGTCAGCGGACGCAGCCGTTGCCCGCGCCCGGCGGCCAGGATCATGGCCCTCATGATCACAGGACGATACCCGGCCCGCACGCCGGCACACAACCGAATCCGGGCGCGCACGGCGACCGGAGTCCCATTCATGGGATGCGATCGACCCGCCGCCTCACCGCGGTGCCCGCGCGTCGATCTCGAGCTCGTCCAGCAGTCGCATCAAGGTCTCGAGCTCCCCGTACCGCCCGCCGATGTCGAGCACGTAGCCGAGGGTGCGCGGGATATCGGCGAGGTAGCCGGGCTTGCCGTCGCGGTGGTGGAGACGGGCGAAGATACCGGCGGCCTTGAGGTGGCGCTGCACACCCATGAGATCGAACCACCGCAGAAAGCGCGCGGGCTCGACGGCGCGCGCGCCCGCGTGCGTCGCTCGCGCGTGGAACTCAAGGGCCCAGCCTTCCACGCGCTCCCGCGGCCAGGCGATGTAGCAGTCGCGCAGCAGCGACACGAGATCATAGGTCATGGGCCCGATGACCGCGTCCTGGAAATCGAGCACGCCCGGGTTGTGCGGCTCGGTCACCATGAGATTGCGCGAGTGGTAGTCACGATGGACGAACACCCGGGGCTGCTCGAGCGCCGCCGCGGCCAGGCGCTCGAAGACCGCATCGAGCGCCGCGCGTCGCTCGGGGGTCAACGCCACGTCGAGGTGGCGCTCGAGATACCAGCCGCGAAACAGCGCCATCTCCTGCATCAGACGCGGCCGGTCATAAGGAGGCAGGCCGGCGCCGTCGGGCTCGATGCCCGCCTGCATTCGCGCCAGGGCGTCCATGGCGTCCCCGTACAGGCGCTCGACCGTCGAGCCTCCGAGCGCGTCGAGATACAGGCGCGAGCCGAGATCGTCGAGCAGCACGAAACCCGCCTCCGCGTCGCAGGCCCACACGCGAGGCGCGTGCACGCCCGCGGCGCGCAACAGCCCCGCCACGTGCACGAACGGCCTCACCGACTCGCGCTCCGGCGGCGCGTCCATGGCGATGTGGCTGCCGCGCGGGTGAGTCACACGGAAGTAGCGTCGGAAGCTGGCGTCGGCGGAGGCCGGCGCAACGGTGAAGCGCGCCAGGCCGCAGGCGCGATGCAGCCAGGTCTCGAGGGCGTGCAGTCGTTCGTCGCGCCGGGGCCGGCCGGGAGCAGAGGATGTCACACGGGCTACCGCGTCGATCCGGGTCGGCCCGATTCTAGCCGGTTTAGCGCGGAGGCGCCCGCGACCCGGCCCAGGGCGCGCCGGCTCAGCCGCGGGCGCGGCGGCGGGCGCGGGAGAACACGGCGTTGTGACGCCAGTAGGTCGCCTGCCACGGGTCGGGCTCGAGCCCGTAAAGCCCCTCGGTGTAGGCCCGGGCGAGGAAGGCCTGGGCCTCGGGGCTGCCCTGGCGGGCGGCCAGCACGAGCCACTTGACCGCCTCCCCGAGATCGCGCGGCACCCCGCGCCCCTCCCCGTAGAGGAGGGCCAGGTTGGCCTGGGCGTCGGGATGGCCGTGGCGGGCGGCATGACGGAACCAGGTCGCAGCGACCGCCTCGTCGCGGCGCACGCCCTGGCCCGTCGCATACAGGTAACCGAGCGCGTTGGCGGCCTCGGGGTGGCCCTGGACCGCGGCGCGGTGATACCAGAACGCGGCCCGGATCAGATCCTGAGCCGGGCCGGCGCCTTGCTCGTAGCGCTGCGCGCGCTGGAAGCAGGTCTCCGGCGGCTCGATCCGTGCCGCCGCGCTGGATCGCCTCGGGTCGCCCTCTTGCGGGGCCTGCTGTTCGCTGCCCATACCACCACCCCCGGCCGACTCGGTGTCGTGCGTGAGCATGTGACCAATTGCACGTTCTGTGCCAGGCCGCGGCACGCCGGTGACCGGGCTGCCGCGCGGCCTCGCGGGCGCGGGGTGACGCGCAGGGTCAGTTTTCGGCGCGGGGCGCCGGGCCGGGCTCACCCGGCGCCGCCGAGATCCGCCGCTCCGGCCGGGCCGACCTTTCCTTCCCCAGGGGATGTGGGTACGCTCGGCCCGTTTCTCGGCGCCACGGCACGCCGCCCGATCCCCCGATGCCCCGGAGGCCGATGACGAGACAGCGCCGCAGAGCCGCCCCGCGGAGGCCCCGGGGATGACGGCCGGCCCGGAGCGGGCCGCCGCCTGGCTGCTGGCGCTGTGGGCGGGTCTCGCCCAGGCGGGCCCCCAGCTCGGCGCGAGCTGGTCGCTGTGCACCACGACCCCGCCGTCCACGCCCGCGCCCGAGCCGCCACGTCCCGGCGCGCCCGTCCAGATCGAGGCCGAGCGGGTCCTGCTGACCGCCGGCGACAGCGCGCGGTTCTCCGGGGAGGTGCTCATCCGGCGTCAGGACCAGCGCCTGCGCGCCGATCGGGCGAGCTACGACCTGCGCGCCGATCGGGTCGAGGCGCGGGGCGACGTGGAGTACGCCATGCCCGGTCTGGCGGTGATCGCCGAGCACGCCCGCATGCGGCTCGAGGGGCGGCGCGGCCGGCTCGACGCCGCCGAGTACTGGCTCGAGGCCCGGCACGGGAGCGGGCGCGCCGAGACCGTGCGGATGGACGGGCCGGAGACTCGCCTCGCCCGGGTGACCTACACCACCTGCGACCCGGACGACGTCGATTGGGAGCTCTCCGCGCGCCGGCTGACCCTCCACCACGACAGGGGCGTGGGCGAGGCGCGAGGGGTGGTCACGCGCTTCAAGGGCGTGCCGCTGTTCTACAGCCCGTATCTCTCGTTCCCGCTGGACGACCGGCGCAAGTCGGGGTTCCTGGTCCCGAGCGTGGGGCGCTCCGACGACTCGGGCACCGACGTCAGCGTGCCGTACTATCTCAACCTCGCCCCGGAGTACGACGCGACGCTGACCCCGCGCTATCTGAGCGAGCGCGGCGCGATGCTGGGCGCCGAGCTGCGCTATCTCACGCCGGGCGGGCGCGGACAGCTCTACGGCGAGGGACTGCCCGACGACGACCTGTTCGGCGAGGATCGCGGCTACGCCCGGCTCGAGCACGACGAGCGCTTCGGCGCGCGCTGGCGGGCGAGCGTGCGGGCCGAGGACGTCTCCGACACGAGCTACTTCGACGATCTCGGGGGAAGCCTGGACGCGGTGAGCCGGACCCATCTGCCGCGCCGCGCCTCGCTGGCGTACGCGGGCCCCGCGGTCTCGGCCCACACGCGGGTCGACGCCTATCAGACGATCGACCCGACCCTCTCGCCCCGCCAGCATCCCTACGAGCGCCTGCCGCGAGTGGCGCTCGACGTCCATCCGCGGGCGCGCTGGCTCGGTCTCGAGGCCTCGCTGGAGACCGAGGCCGTGAGCTTCGAGCACGACGTAAAGGTGGACGGCGCGCGACTCGACGCCTATCCGCGGCTCGCCCTGCCGCTCGGGGCCCCCGGCTACTTCGTCACGCCCGCCGCCGGGCTGCGCTATACCGCCTACGAGCTCAACGGCGCCGCGCCCGGCGCCGACACGACGCCCACGCGCACCGTTCCCATCACCAGCCTCGACACCGGGCTGGTCTTCGAGAGGGATACACGCTGGGGTGAAACGGCGTTGATCCAGACGCTCGAGCCCAGGCTGTTCTATCTCTACGTCCCGTTCCGCGCGCAGGACGATCTCATCCTGGACGCCGACGGCACCCCCGCGGTGTTCGACACGGGCCGGCTCGATCTCAATCTCACGAGCCTGTTCCGCGAGAACCGCTTCAGCGGCCCGGACCGGATCGGCGACGCCGACCAGCTCACCACCGCGCTCACCAGCCGGGTGCTCGAGCGCGACTCGGGCCGGGAATGGCTGCGCGCGAGCCTGGGCCAGATCCATTACTTCCGGGATCGCGAGGTCACCCTGCCCGGCGAGCCGACCGGAACCGACGCCCGCTCGCCGCTGGTCGCCGACCTCGCGCTGACACCGACCGAGGCGTGGATGCTCCACGGCGGGCTGCGCTGGGACCCCGTCGAGGAGGTGACCGAGGTCGGCAGCGTCCGCATCCAGTACCGGCCGCGCGGCGACAAGATCGTCAACCTCGCCTACCGCCAGAGGCGCGGGGTCCTCGAGCAGACCGACCTGTCGTTCGTGTGGCCGCTCACCCGGCGCTGGCACGCCGTGGGGCGCTGGAGCTATTCCCTGCGCGAGGACCTGACGCTGGAGGGCCTGGGGGGGCTCGAGTACGAGAGCTGCTGCTGGGCCCTGCGCCTGGTGGGTCGGCGCTACGTCAACGACCAGGCCGACGGGGCCGAGGCCGCGATCATGCTGCAGCTCGAGCTCAAGGGGCTGACCTCGATCGGCGAGACCGTCGGGCGCCTGCTCGAACGTGATATCCTGGGTTATCGTCGTTGAATCCCGCGCCCGGAGGGCGTCTCTCCGTATGCGCCGTGCTCTCTTGCTGATCGCCTGCGCCCTGTGGCTGGCCGCCGCCCTGACCGTCCCGTGCCCACCCGCCGCCGCGCAGCCGCCGGCCGAGGGCCGCACGCTGCTCGATCGCGTGGTCGCCGTCGTCAACGACGAGCCGATCCTGCTCTCGGAGCTCGAGCGCCGGCTCGAGGAAGCCCGCTCGCAGCTGCGGCGGCAGAGCACCGCGGTCCCCTCGCCGGCCGTGCTGCGTAAGCAAGTCCTCGAGCGGATGGTGCTGCAGCGGCTGCAGCTCCAGGTCGCCGAGCGCAGCGGCGTCCGCGTCGACGACACGACCTTGAACCGCACGATCCGGCGGATCGCCGGACAGAACGAGCTGAGCCTGTCCGAGTTCCAGCGCGTGCTCGAGCGCGACGGCTATTCGTTCGAGGCGTTCCGCGAGGACGTTCGCGAGCAGATCCTGCTCTCGCGCCTGCACCAGCGTCAGGTCGAGGACAAGGTGCGCGTCACCGAGCGCGAGGTGGAGAGGCTGCTCGCGGAGCAGCCGATCGGGCGCCAGAACGCGCAGTACCACCTTTCCCACATCCTCATCGCCACGCCCGAGGCCGCCTCGCCGGAGGAGGTCGGGGCCGCGCGTGCCCGCGCGGGGGAGATCGTCGAGCGACTACGGGCCGGGGCGGATTTCGCGGAGACGGCGGTGGCGGTCTCGGACGGCCAGCAAGCCCTCGAGGGAGGCGACCTCGGCTGGCGCGGCCCGGCGGAGGTCCCCACCCTGTTCGCGGAGTTCCTCCCGGACATGGCGGCCGGCGAGGTGCACGGTCCCGTGCGCAGCGCGAGCGGCTTTCACATCGTCAAGCTGCTGGACAAGCGCGGCGAGGAACGCCACGTGGTGACGCAGACCCACGCCCGCCACATCCTGATCCAGACCGACGTGCACACCGATGAGGAAGCCAAGCTGCGGCTCGAGCAGCTGCGCACACGGGCGCGCGGAGGCGAGGACTTCGCGGGGCTCGCACGCTCTCACTCCGCCGATACGCGCACCGCGCCGAAGGGCGGCGACCTCGGCTGGGTCGATCCGGGCGAGGTGCCGCCGGAGATCGAGCGCGCCATGGAGGCGCTGGCACCCGGCGAGGTGAGCGCGCCCATCGAGACCGAGGCCGGCTGGCACATCGTGCAAGTGCTCGAGCGACGCGAGCACGACAGCACGGAGGCGTACCGCCGCGCCCAGGCGCGCGAGCGCATCCGTCAGCGCAAGGTCGAGGAGGAGCTCGACGTGTGGCTGCGCCAGCTCCGTGATGAGGCCTATGTCGAGTACCGCCTGGAGGACGTGGGGGAGGGCTGAGGTCCCCGGGCCCCGCGCCGGGACACACGAGCGTCGGGGAGGCGCGGGCATGCCGGGCCGCGCGACCCCCGCCCGTGGGCGGCGGGTCGTTTCGCGATCGGCCGCGACGCCGCCCCGCCCGCCGGGCTTGCGTCTCCGATCCTCCGGCGTCGTTGCGCGGAACAACTGACTATATGGCCGCCGATCCTGTCCCCCGGATCGCCCTGACGCCGGGTGAGCCCGGCGGCGTCGGGCCCGACCTCTGCGTCGCGCTCGCGCAGACCGGCCACCCGGCGGAGCTCGTGGCGGTCGCCGATCCCGAGGCGCTGCGCGCGCGGGCGGCGCTCCTCGGCCTCGAGCTGGAGCTGACCGAGCTGGACCCGGGCCGCCCTCCCGCCGCCCAGCGTCCCGGGTGCCTGCGGCTGGTGCCGGTGCGCAGCCCCCGTCCGGTCACGCCGGGCCGGGGCGATCCAGGCAACAGCCCCTACGTGCTCGAGACGCTGCGCACGGCGGTGCGGGGCTGCCTGAACGCGCGCTTCGACGCGCTGGTCACCGGTCCGGTCCACAAGGCGCTCATCAACGAAGCGGGCATCGCCTTCCAGGGCCACACCGAGCTCCTCGCCGAGCTCTCGGGCCGGCGCCGCACGGTGATGATGCTCGTGGCCCCCGGCGGGCTGCGAGTCGCGCTCGCCACCACCCACCTGCCGCTGCGCGAGGTTCCCGGGGCGCTGACTCGGGCCGGGCTGACCGAGGTCCTGCGCATCCTCGACGCGGACTTGCGCTCGCGCTTCGGCATCGGGCGGCCGCGCGTGCTGGTGTGCGGGCTCAATCCGCACGCCGGCGAGGCCGGGCACCTCGGCCGTGAGGAGATCGAGGTGATCGCGCCGGTGGTGCGCGAGCTGCGGGCGGCGGGGCTGGCGCTCGAGGGGCCGCTGCCGGCGGACACCGCCTTCACGCGGTCCCGCCTGAAGGACGCCGATGCCGTGCTCGCGATGTATCACGACCAGGGCCTGCCGACGCTCAAGTACGCGGCCTTCGGGCGCGCCGTGAACGTGACGCTGGGGCTGCCGTTCATCCGCACCTCGGTGGACCACGGCACCGCCTTCGAGCTCGCGGGCACGGGGCGGGCCGATTCGGGCAGCCTCTCCGCCGCCCTCGACCTGGCGCTCGATCTCGTGGCGCGCGTCCGTGGCGCGCCATCTTGAGACCCGTGGCGCACCGCCCGCGCAAGCGTTTCGGCCAGCATTTCCTACACGATCGCGGCACGATCGAGCGCATTCTTCAGGCGATCGATCCTCGATCGGGCGAGATCCTGGTCGAGATCGGGCCCGGCCTGGGCGCCCTCACGCTGCCCCTGCTCGAGCGCGTGGGCCGGCTGCAGGTGATCGAGCTCGACCGCGACCTGGTGCGGGAGCTCGAGGCGCGGGCCCGCGGGCGCGGCGAGCTCGCGATCCATAGCGCCGACGCCCTGCGGTTCGATTTCACCGCCCTGGCGCCGCGCGCGGGCGCGCTGCGGATAGTGGGCAACCTGCCCTACAACATTGCCTCGCCCCTGCTGTTCCACCTGATGGGACAGCTGGAGACGATCCGCGACATGCATTTCATGCTCCAGCGCGAGGTGGTCGAGCGCATGATCGCCGAGCCGGGCGGCGGCGAGTACGGACGGCTCAGCGTGATGCTGCAGTACCGCTGCCGGATCCGGCGCCTGTTCGTCGTGCGCTCCGGCGCGTTCCGGCCGCCGCCCAAGGTGGACTCGGCGTTCGTGCGGCTCGTGCCACGGGCCGCGCCCGAGGTGCCGGCCGACGACGAGCGGTGGCTCGAGCGGCTCGTCGCGCAGGCCTTCTCACAACGACGCAAGACCCTGCGCAACGCCCTGAAGGGCTGGGTGACGGAGGCGGCGATGACGGCGGCCGGGGTGGACCCCGGCGTGCGGCCCGAGCGCCTGACGGTGGCCGACTACGCGCGGCTGGCCAACGCCTCGCTCACCAGCGGGCGCCGATCGTCATGAAAAAGACGGTCCGGGCGGGAGGATCGAGATCGCTCAGCTCGGCGCCGGCGCGCGTGCCCCGGTGCCGCTCGGGGACCCGGCCCGCGGCCTCCTCGACCGGCAGCCGGAGGCCGAGGCGCAGCTCGCCCCGCCGGCCGGCGGGCATCGTCCAACCCTCGTCGGCGGCCTGCGCCAGGATGTCCATGCCGCGGGCCCAGACGCTGCGCGCCTCACCGAGCAACCGGCCGAACGCCACCGGCTCCTGGCCCGGCTCGGCCGCTTCCGCCGCCGGCGGAGCGGGCGTCCGGTCGGGGTAGGAGACATCCGGCCGCTGCGGGGCGGGGGGCTCGGCGGCATAGGCGCCGCTGGTCACCAGGACACCGATGGCCACGACGACCGCGATGACGAGCAGCAGGTCGGGCTTGCGATGGCGGCGACGGACGGTCATGTGCTGCCGGGCTCCCCTTTGCGCGCTCCCCTGAGCGGGGAAGGAGACGAGACTTTGACGCTCGAGAGTTAGCGTGGAGGAACGCCGGCGGGCAGTCCGTGAACCCCGTCACACGGCGACATGATTTTGGCGGGAGCGGCGGGCGCCACGGCGGGCGCCCGCCAATATAATTTATTGATATCGATGAATATTTAAAAGGCGGCCATCTCCAAATCCGCCCGGACCGCCTCCAGACCGGCCCGGGCGCACTCCTGGTCCGTCTCGCCCGAGGGAGCGCCGCTCACCCCGACCCCGCCGAGGATGGTGCCGCCGGCCTCGATGGGGAGGCCGCCCGCGGCGATCAAAACGTTCTCGGCCTTGCCGACGGAATAATTGCCCTCGAAACGGCCGACCAGGTCGGAGGTCGGCGTGTTGAAGTTGGTCGCCGTGTAGGCCTTCTTGTAGCTCACCTCCAGCGTCAACGGCATCGCCAGCACGTCACGCAGCACCGCCTGCGGCTGTCCCGCCCGGTCGACGACGGTGGCCGCGACCTGCACCCCCTTCGCCCGGCAGGCCTCGACCGCTCCCTTGGCGACGCGATAGGCCATCTCCATAGATAAGCGCTTGATCTCGAGCACGGCCGGCTGGTCCTCGGCGGCGACCGGACCGGCCGCCCACGGACCGCACAGAAACAGAACGCCGGCAACGGCGGAGAGTCTCATGGTCATGGGGCATCCCTCACGCTTCCTGGCTTCGAATGAATGCATGCGAAAATGCATGCGAACGCGCTTACGCTAGCCGCGCCGGGACCGAGCGCGCAAGTGCGCGCCGGGCTTCCCGGCTCGCTCGCGGGCGGCGTATCCTGCGTCCAGGTCGGTCGTTGAGGTGCTCGTCGGGATGACGGCGCGAATCGTGATCCACGCCGACGCCGAGGCGCTGGCGACGGCGGCGGCCGGGCGCTGGCTGGAGATCGGCCGTGAGGCCATCGCTGAGCGGAGCCGATACCACGTCGCGCTCGCCGGGGGCGAGACCCCGAGACGCCTCTACGAGACACTGGCTCGGCCCGGGCACGCCGAGCGCATCGACTGGTCGGCGGTGCACGTGTTCTTCGGCGACGAGCGCTGCGTGCCGCCGGACCATCCCGACAGCAACTATCGCATGGCCCGGACGGCGCTGCTCGACCGCGTCCCGATCCCCGAGGCCCAGGTGCACCGCATCGACGGCGCGGCCTCGGATCCGGCCGAGGCCGCCTGGGCGTACGATCGGCGGCTGCGCCGCACCCTGCCCCTGGGCCCGGGCGACGTGCCCACCTTCGATCTGGTGCTGCTCGGTCTCGGGGAGGACGGCCACATCGCCTCCCTGTTCCCCGGGACCGACCTCCTCGAGGAGCGCGCGCGCTGCGCCGCCGCCGTCCACGTGGACGCGCGGGTGGGCTGGCGCATCAGCATCACGCTGCCGGTGATCAATCAGGCCCACCGCGTGCTCGCGCTGGCCGCCGGCCGGCGCAAGGCGGACATCATCCGGCGCGTGCTCGCCGCTCCGCCGCCGACCCCACCCTACCCCGCGCAGCGCCTGGCGCCGCGCGCGGGCGTGGAATGGCACCTGGACGAGGCCGCCGCGAGCGCGCTGCCGGGGGAGGTGCGCGCGTGAAGGTCCTGGCGGGCGACATCGGCGGCACCACGGCCCGGCTCCTGCTGGCCGCCGTCGAGCGCGGCGCGGTGCGGCCGATCTTCGAGGCCGACAGCCGCAGCGGGGACTATCCCGACCTCGCACCCCTCGTCCAGGCATTCCTCGCCGACGCGGGCGAGGCCGCACGGGGCGTCGCCGCGGCCTGCTTCGCCGTCGCCGGTCCCGTGGCCGAGACGCCCGAGGGCGAGACCGCGCAGGTCACCAACCTGCCCTGGCGGCTCGACAGCGCCGCGTTGAGCGAAATGCTCGGCCTGCCCCGGACCCGGCTGATCAACGACTTTCAGGCCGCCGCCTACGGCCTCGAGGCGCTCGCGCCCACCGACCTGCTCACCCTGCAGCCCGGCCGCCCCGTGCCCGGCGCGCCGCGGGTGTTGATCGGTGCCGGCACCGGGCTCGGCGAGGCGGTGCTGGTGTGGACGGGCGAGCACTACCGGCCGCTGCCCTCGGAAGGCGGGCACGCGGACCTCGCGCCGGGCGACACCGAGGAGCAGGCGCTGCTCGCCCACCTGCGCGAGCGCTTCGGCCATGTCTCTTGGGAGCGGGCAGTGTCGGGGCCCGGCCTGGTGAACGTGTTCGAGTTCCTGCGCGCCCACCGCCGCCGGGAGCCGAGCCCGGCGCTCGCCGAGGCGCTGGCGGCGGGCGATGCGGCGGCGGCGATCAGCGAGTCCGCGCTCGCCCAGCGCGACGGGCTGGCAATGGCCGCGCTCGCCATGCTCGTCCGGCTGTACGGGGCGCAGGCGGGCAATCTCGCGCTCACCGTGCTCGCCCGGGGCGGGGTGTACATCGGCGGCGGGATCGCGCCCAAGATCCTCGAGTGGCTGCGCCATGGGCCCTTTCTGGAGGCGTTCCGTGACAAGGGGCGCATGACCGGGCTGATGGAGGACATGCCGGTGCACGTGGTCACCCAGACTCGGGTCGGGCTGCTCGGATCGGCGCTGGCCGCGGCGCGGTCTTGATCCCCAGCGCCGCCCGGGTTGGGTCGCGCGCCCGCGCGGGCATACAATAGCGCGCCGGCGCGCCGGACTCCCGGCCGGGCGAAGGAGCAGGCCATGAGCGATCCCCACCCCTACCACGTCGATGTCGAGGTCGAGCCTCAATACGTGGAGGACCAGTCCGACCCCGAGCAGGGCCGCTATGTGTTCGCGTACAAGGTCACCATATACAACCGGGGCGCGATCGGCGCGCAGCTCTTGACCCGCCACTGGCTCATCGAGGACGCCAACGGCAAGGTCCAGGAGGTCCAGGGCGAAGGCGTCGTGGGCGAGCAACCGCATCTCGAGCCGGGCCAGGCGTTCCAGTACACCAGTTGGACGATGATCGCGACTCCCGTGGGCAGCATGCGCGGCAGCTACCAGATGGAGGCCGAGGACGGCACCCGCTTCGACGCCGAGATCGCGCCCTTCAGCCTCTCCATCCCGCGCACGCTGCACTGAGGCGCCGCACGGGGCCGAGCGCCCGATGGGACTGCGTGCGAGCTACACGCTCTTCAGCCCGATCTACGACGCCTTGGTGGGACCCGCCACCGCGCCCATGCGGCGCGCGAGCCTCGCGCGTCTCGCGGGCGAGCCGCCCGGTCGGGTGCTGTTCTCGGGGATCGGCACGGGGCTGGACATCCCGGCGCTGCCCCCGCAGCACGAGTACGTCGGCCTCGACCTCACCCCCGCCATGCTGCAGCGGGCCCGGCGCCGGGCGGCGCGCGCGGGACGCCGGCTCGCGCTGCAGGTCGGCGATGTCCACGCCCTGCCTTACGCCGACGCGTGCTTCGACGCGGTGGTCATGCATCTGATCCTCGCCGTGGCGGGCGCGCCCGAGCGCACCCTCGCCGAGGCCGCACGCGTGCTGCGGCCCGGCAGGCGGATGCTCGTGGTGGACAAGTTCCTCCGCCCCGGGCAGCGGGCGCCGCTGCGCCGGTGGGTGAGCCCGTGGCTCGCCCGCGTCGCCACGCGCACCGATGTGGTGCTCGAGGACGCCCTGCGCTGCTGCCCGGAGCTCACGATCGAGACCGACCGCGCCCTTGCGGGTCGGGGCTGGTTCCGGGAGGTGGTGGTGGTGAAGGCGGAGGCGGCGCGCTGATGGCGCATTACGCGGTCGGCGATGTCCAGGGATGCCTCGGGCCGCTGCGCCGCCTGCTCGAGGCGCTGAGGTTCGATCCGGCCGCCGACCGCCTGTGGCTCACAGGCGACCTCGTGAACCGTGGTCCCGACTCGCTCGCCACGCTGCGGCTGATCCGCGAGCTCGGCGAGGCCGCGGTCGCCGTGCTCGGCAACCACGATCTGCACATGCTGGCGGTCGCCGCGGGCGCCGAGCCGGCCAAGACGAGCGACACCTTCGACGACGTGCTCTCGGCACCCGACCGGGAGACGCTGCTCGAGTGGCTGCGCCACCGGCCCCTGCTCCATCGCGACACGGCGCTCGGCTGGACGTTGCTGCACGCCGGGCTCCCCCCGCAATGGGACATCGACACCGCCCAGGCGCGCGCGCGCGAGGTAGAAACCGCGCTGCGGGGCCCGCGCTGCCGCGAGCTCCTCACAGGGATGTACGGCGATGAGCCGGAGCGCTGGTCGGATTCGCTGGCCGGGGCGCCGAGATTGCGGTTCATCATCAACTGCCTCACGCGGCTGCGCTTCTGCGACGCGGCGGGACGCCTGGCGCTGGGGGTCAAGGGCCCGCCGGGCGCGCAGCCGGAGGGTTACCTCCCCTGGTTCGAGATCCCCGGCCGGGCGAGCGCCGGCGCGCGCATCGTCTTCGGCCACTGGGCCGCGCTCGGCACCCGTGCCGGGCCCGACGCCTACGGCATCGACGGCGGCTGCGTTTGGGACGGACGCCTCGTCGCCTTGCGACTCGACGTCGATCCCCCGCGTTGGCACCTCGTGCCCTGCGCGGGAACGCGCGGCTGAGGCGTCCGCGCGCGGGCTAGGAGACGCCGCTCTCGGTCTTGCCGCGCGTGTTGATGCCGAGCAGCGACCACGCCGGGCACCAGCCGAGCACGACCGTCGCCAGCGGGATCAGGCCGAGCAGGCCCCACCAGCGCGCGGCGCCTTCCAGGAACACGATCAGCGACAGCAGCGCAATGCCCACGATGATGCGGATCACGCGATCCGCATTGCCGATGTTGTGCGTCATCTCTCACCTCCGCGGGGGTCGAAGCGGCATCGGACGAGAACGACATATAGGCGTGGCGGGCGAATCCCAACGCCGCGCGCGGCCCCCTCAACGCCGCTCCAGCGTGACGAAGCTGTAGGGGTAGGGGTTGCGCTCGTCGGCCGGGTGGTCCTCGCGCTCGATCTCGCGCCAGGCCGCCGGATCGAGGCGCGGGAAACGGGCATCGCCCGCCACCTCGGCGTGCACCCGGGTGAGATAGATGCGGGCCGCGCGCGGCAGCGCGGCCTCGAACACCTCGGCGCCGCCGATGACCATCACCTCAGGGACCGCGCCCGCGGCGTCGAGCGCCTCCGGCAGCGCGCGCGCCACGAGGCAGCCAGGCGCCCGGAAACCGGGATCCCGGCTGATCACGATGTTGGTGCGCTCGGGCAGCGGCCGGCCGAGCGACTCGTGGGTGCGCCGCCCCATGATCACGGGCTTGCCGAGGGTCAAGCGCCTGAAATGACGCAGATCGGCGGGCAGGTGCCAGGGCAGGGCGTTACCGCGCCCGATGACGTCGTTGCGGTCCATGGCGACGATCAGGGAGATCCGCGGGGACCGCGCTCGCTCCGACATCGAGGGCTAGACCGCCACGGGGGCCCTGATCGCCGGATGATGGGAGTAGCCCACCAGCTCGAAGTCCTCGTACTCGAACGCGAACAGGTCCCTGACCTCCGGGTTGAGCCGCATCTCGGGCAACGGGTAGGGCTCGCGACCGAGCTGGGTGTCGGCCTGCTCGAGGTGGTTGAGATACAGATGAGCGTCGCCGAGGGTATGGACGAACTCCCCCGGCTCGAGGTCGGTCACTTGCGCGACCATCAGGGTCAGCAACGCGTAGGAGGCGATGTTGAACGGCAACCCCAGGAAGACGTCGGCGCTACGCTGATAAAGCTGACATGAAAGCCGGCCCTCGCCCACATAGAACTGGAACAGCGTGTGACAGGGCGGCAGCGCCATGCGCTCGATGTCCGCGGGGTTCCACGCGGTGACGATGTGCCGGCGCGAGTCGGGGTGGCTGTCGATCTGCTCCAGCACCCGGCCGATCTGATCGATGCGCCGCCCGTCCGGGGCGGGCCAGGAGCGCCACTGGTGGCCGTAGATCGGCCCCAGCTCGCCGTGCTCGTCGGCCCACTCGTCCCAGATGCTCACCCCGTGCCGGTGCAGGTAGGCCACGTTGGTGTCGCCCGAGAGGAACCAGAGCAGCTCGTGGATGATCGAGCGCAGATGCAGCTGTTTAGTGGTCACCACCGGGAAGCCCGCCCGCAGATCGAAGCGCATCTGATGGCCGAACAGGCTGAGGGTGCCGGTGCCGGTACGATCGGCCTTGCGCAGACCGGAATGGCGCACTCGGTGAAGTAGCTCGAGGTATTGATGCATCCCTCTCCGCTCCGACGGCTCGGTGGGCGAGGCTCAGGCCTTCTCACCCTCGAGGTAGGCCTTGAGCGCCACGGCGTTGTTGCGCTCGGTGTCCTTGGCGCCGAACAGCAGCGTCACGCGCCCGCGCCGGGCGCGGCGGCGCAGCGGCTCGAGCGCCGTCTCGTGCCGCTCGAGCTCTTTGAAGTAGCGGCGCCGGAACTCGTGCCATTTGCTCGGGTCGTGACCGAACCACTTGCGCAACCCGGTGCTCGGCGCGACCTCCTTGAGCCACTCGTCGACCCGCGCCCGCCCCTTCGACAGCCCGCGCGGCCAGACCCGGTCGACCAGCACCCGGTAGCCGTCCTGCCCGGCCGGGCGGTCGTAGACGCGCTTGGTCCGGATCGCCATGCCGACCTCGGTGCCGTCGCCCTCGGGCCACGGGATGGAGCATACGGGCGCCGCGCGCCCCGGTCATCCCCCGAGCCCGCCGTCGAGGGCGCGCCGGCCGCGGGCGTGGGCCCACCAGATCAGGACCACGCCGCCGGCGAGCATCGGCAAGGACAGCGCCTGACCCATGGTCAGCCAGCCGAAGGCGAGGAAGCCCAGGTGCGGGTCCGGCGCCCGCACGAACTCCACGCCGAACCGGAAGATGCCGTACCACAGCAGGAACATCGCCGACACGGCGCCCAGCGGCCGCGGGCGGCGCGAGTACAGCCACAGGATCGCGAACAGGACGATCCCCTCGAGCCCGAGCTCGTAGAGCTGCGAGGGGTGGCGCGGCTCGGGGCCCACGTGGGGGAACACCATGCCCCAGGGCAGGTCGGTGGGCCGCCCCCACAGCTCGCCGTTGATGAAGTTGCCGAGCCGGCCGGCGCCCAGGCCGATCGGCACCAGCGGCGTCACGAAGTCGGCGACCGCCAGGAACGGCCGCCGGGTATGGCGGGCGTAGAGCCACAACGCGAGCAGCACCCCGAGCAGCCCGCCGTGGAAGGACATGCCGCCTTCCCAGACGCGGAACAGCACCAGCGGGTCGGCCAGAAAACGACCCATATCGTAGAAGACGATGTAGCCGATGCGCCCGCCGAGGATCACGCCGAGCGCGGTGTAGAACAGCAGGTCGCCCACCTCATGGCGCCGCCACCCCGAGCCGGGCCGCCCGGCGCGCACACGCCCCAGCGCCCAGCCGGCGGCGAAGCCGACCAAGTAGAGCAAGCCGTACCAGTGAACGTCGAGCGGCCCGACCGAAAAGGCGACCGGATCTATCCGGGGATGAGTGAGCATCCCGCGTATGCTACCACGCGCCGCCCGCGGCGCGTCACGATCGAAAGGCCCGTGCGAAGAGCACCTTCAGGTACTCGGTCTCCGGGATGGCCGGATGCACCGGATGATCGGGCGCCTGATGGCCCTGCTCGGTGATCTGCAGCCCCCGGTCCAGGTGCCGTGCGGTGCGCGCGAGCACCTCGCGCAGCGTGGCCCGCGGCAGGTGATAGGAGCACGAGGCGGTGCAGAGAAAACCCTCGCGCCCGAGCAGCCGCAGGCCCCGCTGATTCAGACGGCGGTAGGCCTCGGTGCCGCGCCGGAGGTCCTTCTTGCGCTTGATGAAGGCGGGCGGGTCCAGCACCACCATGTCGAAGCGCTCGCCGGCCTCGTGCAACGCCTTCAGCGCATCGAACGCGTCCCCGGCGAGGGTCTCGACACGATTCTCGAGGCCGTTGAGGGCGGCGTTCGTGCGTACCCCTTCGAGCGCGGTCTCGGAGGCATCGACGCACAACACCGCTTGCGCGCCCGCCCCCGCGGCCGCGAGGCCGAAGCCCCCGATGTAGCTGAACGCATCGAGCACGCGAGCGCCTCGGGCATAGCGCGCGAGCCGCCCGCGATTGGCGTGCTGGTCGAAGTACCAGCCCGTCTTCTGACCCTGACGCGGTGCGACCCGGTAGCGCAGCCCGTGCTCGCGCAGCTCGACGGCTTCCGGCACCTCGCCGTGGGCGGTCTCGACGTAGGCGGGGAGACCCTCGAGCTCACGTATCGGGTTGTCGTTGCGAAGCAGCACCCCGCTCGGGCGCAACGCGCGCACCAGCGCCTCGACGACCGTCTCGCGCCGACGCTCCATGCCCGCCGTGGTCAGCTGCACGACGAGCACGTCGCCGAAACGGTCCACGACCAGCCCGGGCAGTCCGTCGCTCTCCCCGTAGACCAACCGGTAGAAAGGCTCGTCGTAGAGCTTCTCGCGCAATCCCAGCGCGAGGTTCAGCCGATGCCGGATCAGCGATCGGTCGAGCACCGGCTCGGCGCCGCGGCTCATGAGCCGCGCGCAGATCAACGTGTGCGGATTGACGTAGGCGGTGCCGACCGATCGCCCGCCGTGCGTGAGCACCCGAACGGCGTCGCCCGGCTCGAAGGCGGTCAGTGGGGTCCGCTCGACGTCCACCTCGTTGCTGAAGATCCACAGGTGCCCGGCCCGGAGTCGCCGCTCCTCGTTCTTCTTGAGTCGAAGCGGCGGCAGTGTCGGCTGCTCCATGGGCGGACGTCGCAAACGGCTGCGGGCGAGGTCGAAGAGCCTACCAGCCGGGACCCGGACAGGCCAATGCGCGCGGCGCCGGCGAGGCGTCAGGGCTCAATTGCCCCGGCCGCGGGGCGCTCCCTATAATGCCTCTAAACCCCGCAGGGACAAAGGCCTCGCCTTCATGGCCAATCTGATCACCACCATCCGCTTCGGCCTGCTCTTCGTGCTGGTCGTCATGGCCTACCGGCTCGACCCCATCTGGCAGCTCGTCAACGCTCCCCTGCTCGCGCTCATCTTCGCGCTCGACGGCGTGGACGGTTACGTGGCGCGCAGGCGGGGCGAGGAGTCGCTGTTCGGCTCGATCTTCGACATCGCCGCGGATCGCGTGGTGGAGAACGTCCTGTGGATCGTCATGGTCGATCTCGGTTTCGTCCCCGTGTGGGTGGCCATCGTGTTCATCACACGCGGTTTCCTCGTCGACTCGATCCGCAGCCAAGCGGGTAAGTCCGGTGGGACACCGTTCGGGATGATGCGCTCGGTGCTCGGCCGCTGGCTGGTCGGCGGCCGATTCATGCGTATCACCTATGCGGTCGCCAAGATGCTCGCCTTCGGTTGGATCTTTCTGATCCAGCCTTGGCCGAGCGTATTCCCCACCTTGTGGGCCTCCGGCGCGGAGACTTTCACCCTGGTCAAGGAAGTGCTCGTCTACCTCGCCGTGATCTTGTGCATCGCGCGCGGGCTGCCGGTGGTGGTCGAGTTCGTGATACGCGAGCACGGCGCGCTCGGGCTCGGCCCCGGGGCCCGCCAACAGCGCCCGCAGTGAAGCTGGCGCTGATCGACGTCGACGGCACGCTGCTGCCCGACACCCGCTCGGAGCCGCGCTTCATCCTGGAGCTCGCGCGCCACGGCGCGCTAGGGCCGCGACAGCTCGGCGCCTTCCTGCTCTTCGCGCTGCGCTGGGCCCCACGCTTCGGGCGTCACGTCTGGAAAAAGGACAAGGCCTACCTCGCGGGCCTCCCGACCGGCGAGGTGGAGGCGCGGGCGCGTGCCTTCGTGGAAGAGACCTTGCTCGGGCGGGTCTCTCCCGTCATAGCCGAGCGCATCGCCGCCCACCGCCGCGACGGCGACGCGCTGGCCCTGCTGACCGGCACCCCCCAATTCATCGCCGCGCCGCTCGCCGAGTCCCTCGGCATCGCTCACGTGCGCGCGACTCGCTGCACGCGGCGCAACGGGCGGTTCACCGCCGATCCGCCCGAGACCCACCCCTTCGGGGCGGAGAAGATCGCGACCGCCGACCTCCTGCGGCGGATGCTGGGGCTGCAGTGGCGCGACTGCCTCGCCTACGGCGACTCGATACATGATCGCCCGCTGCTCGAGCGGGTCGGCCGGCCGGTCGCGGTCACTCCCGACCGGCCCCTGACGGGGCTCGCCAGGGCACGAGGCTGGGAGATCCTGGCCTAGGGAAACCCCGAGTTATCTATATCGAACCGCCAAGGACGCCATGAGCGCCAAGGTTTTCTCTCTTGATTCAGGCCATTGTCTCGGCGCCCTTGACGGTTCAAATCAACTATTCAGCGCTCGCCTGGAGGGTGCGCGGCGCGCTGCCGGCGGGCGCCGGCGCGGGGGGCGCCGCGTCGGGCTCGTGGGGCACGGTCCGGCACTCGCCGAAGATGCGCGCGGTGCACCGGCGACAGCGCGCCGGGTCGAGACGCTCAAAGATGCGGGCCACGGCCTCGGTCTTGGACTGGAAAATGTGATCCTCGCCGAGGATCTCGATGTAGCCGCCGTCGTACAGCGTCGCGCGCGCGCCCTCCTTGACGCGATAGAGATAGAGATCGCCGCCACGGGCACGTCGGCGCCGCGCCTCCTCCGCGAGGAGCTCGGCCCCCTCCATGTCGATGAAGTTCACGCCTTGCGCGAGGATCAACAGGTGCCTCTGCCCGGGCCGTTGCTGCTCGAGCTCGCGCAGCGTCTCACGCACGTGCGCCACCGCACCGAAGAACAACGAGCCGTCGATGCGCAGCATCTGCAGCTGCGGGCACTCCGGCGCGCCGGGAACGGCGGTGGTGAACTTGCGCCGAGGATCGTCCGGGTTCGGCACCCGCGAGTACATTCGCGGGCGGGAGGTGCGGCTGAGGTAGACCACGAGCGAGGACAGCACGCCGATGAAGATCGCGTACTGGAGCTCGAGGAACAGCGTGGAGAAGAAGGTGATGCCCAGCACGGCCGCTTCCGAGCGCGAGACGTGGAGGATCTCCCGGATGCGCGCGCGGTCGATCAGCCCCCAGGCGACCAGCACCAGCACCCCGGCCATCGCGCCGTAGGGCAGGTAGCGCCCGAGCGGCGCGAGCTGGGTCACGATGAGCATCAGGGCCAGCCCGGCGATGATTGCCGAGAACGGGGTACGGGCCCCGGCCTCGTAGTTCACGCCGCTGCGATTGAACGAGCCCGAGGCCACGTATCCCGAGAACAGGCTCCCGGCGATGTTGGACAGGCCTTGCCCGATGAACTCCTGGTTGCCGTCGATGTGCTGGCCGGAGCGCAACCCGATCGAGCGAGCGATCGTGACCGCCTCGGTAAGCGCGAACAGCGTGGCCGCCAGGGCGATAGGGGCAAGGTCCGCCAGCGTCTTCGGCGAGAGGTCCGGGGCCGACAACGGGGGCAGACCGCTCGGCAGCGCGCCGACCATGGCGATCCGGGTCGTCCCCGCGCCGAGCACGGCGTCGAGCGCCACCGCGATCACGCCGCCCGCCAGCATCGCGACGATCATGTAGGGGATGCGCGGCAGTCCCCAGCGCACCAGCACGCCGACGAGCAGCGTGCCGCCGGCGACCGCCAGCGCGTAGGGATTGGCCTGCCCCAGATGCCCCGCCACCCACAGCACGTTCTCATAGAACTCGCCGCGCGGGACCTCGAGGCCGAGGAAGTTGCCGAGTTGCTTGGTGGCGATGAGCACGCCCGCCCCGGCGGTGAAGCCGACGATCACCGAATGCGAGACGAAGTTGACCAACACCCCCATGCGCACCGCTCCCAGCGCGAGTTGCATGACCCCGACCATGAAGGTCAGCGTCAGGGCGAGCGTGACGTAACGGGCGGACTCGGGCTCGGCCATCGGGCCCAGGGCGGAGACCAGCACCAGCGAGACCGCCGTGGTGGGCCCGGAGACCAGGTGCCAGGACGAGCCGAACAGGGCGGCGACGATGGGGGGCACCATAGCCGCGTACAGCCCGTACTCGACGGGAAGCCCGGCGATGTGCGCGAACGCCACGCCCTGCGGCAGCACGACGATCGCGCCGGTGAGACCGGCGAGCAGATCGGCGCGCAGGGTCGCGCGGTCGAGGCGAGGGCCCCACTTGAGAAAGGGCAACAGCTCATGCAGCCGCCGCGTCGCCGTGGGGCCGTACGCCAAGACGGGACCCCCTGATCGGGAAAATCGAAAAAGGGTCGGCATATTAGCAAATCCTTAAGATTTGCTCCAGACGCAGCAGGGATGGGAATCGCGAGAGACACGGCCCGGGACGCTGCGTTATAGTTGATTTTTTCCGTCGGAATTAGCGCGAGGATGGCCATGACTCAGGCGCACGAGCGCCCCAATCGGCTCGCGGACGAGACCAGCCCCTACCTGCTCCAGCACGCCCACAACCCCGTGGACTGGTACCCGTGGGGCGAGGAGGCGCTCGAGCGGGCGCGGCGCGAGGACAAGCCGGTGCTCCTGTCGGTCGGCTACTCGGCCTGCCATTGGTGCCACGTGATGGCGCACGAGTCGTTCGAGGATCCCGAGACCGCGCGATTGATGAACGAGCGGTTCATCAATATCAAGGTCGATCGCGAGGAGCGTCCCGACCTCGACAAGATCTACCAGGTCGCCCATCAGCTGCTCACCCAGCGCACCGGCGGCTGGCCCCTGACGATGTTCCTGACGCCGGACGACCAGGCGCCATTCTTCGGCGGCACGTACTTCCCGCGCGAGCCGCGCCACGGAATGCCCGCCTTCAAGGACGTGCTCGGGCGCATCGCCGAGATCTACCACCAGCACCGCACCGACATCCGCGAGCAGAACGGCTCGCTGCTCAAGGCGCTCGAGGCCGTCGCCTACATGGGCGCCGATCAGGCGGGCGGCGCGCTCGACATGATGCCGCTTGATCTCGCGCGCCAGCAGCTCGCCCATCAGTTCGACTCGCACGCGGGCGGCTTCGGCGAGGCCCCCAAGTTCCCGCACCCCACGAGCGTCGAGCGGCTGTTACGGCATTGGGCGCACAGCACGCTGGCGGGACGCACCGACGCGCCGGCGTTGGAGATGGCCGAGACCACCTTGCGCTGCATGGCCCTCGGCGGCATCAATGACCAGCTCGGCGGCGGCTTCTGCCGCTACTCGGTGGACGCGCACTGGATGATCCCTCACTTCGAGAAGATGCTCTACGACAACGGCCCGCTGCTCGCCCTCTACAGCGAGGCCTGGCAGGCGACCGGCGAGCCGCTGTTTCGCCGCGTCGCCGAAGAGACCGCCGAATGGGTGCTGCGTGAGATGCAATCGCCGGAAGGCGGGTACTACGCCAGCCTCGACGCCGAGAGCGAGGGCGAGGAGGGCAAATTCTACGTGTGGGCACGCGAGGAGGTCCAAGCGCTGCTGACCGAGGAGGAGTATCAGGCCTTCGCCCCGCGGTTCGGGCTCGACCGCGCGCCGAACTTCGAGGGTCGGTGGCACCTGCATGCCTTCGAGGACATGGAAGTGATCGCCGCGCGGCTGCAGGTCGACGAGCCCACGCTCGCCGAGCGCCTCGCGCGCGCCCGCGCCAAGCTCTTCGCCGCGCGCGAGCGCCGTGCGCGGCCCGGGCGTGACGAGAAGATACTCACCTCCTGGAACGCGCTCATGATCAAGGGCATGGCCGCCGCCGGCCGGCGACTCGACCGGGGGGATCTGATCGACTCGGCGGCGCACGCCCTCGACTTCCTGCGCACCCGTCTCGCGCGCGACGGGCGGCTGCTCGCGAGCTACAAGGACGGTCAGGCCCAGCACACCGGCTACCTCGACGATTACGCCTTCCTGATCGACGCGGCGCTCGAGCTGCTCGCCGCGCGATGGCGCGACGGCGATCTCGCCTTCACGATCGAGCTCGCCGAGGCGCTCCTTGCGCACTTCGAGGACGCCGAGCACGGGGGATTCTATTTCACCGCGGACGACCACGAAACGCTCATCCAGCGCCCGCGGCCGTTTCTCGACGAATCGACGCCATCCGGCAACGGCGTCGCGGCCTACGGGCTCGCGCGCCTCGGCCACCTGATCGGCGAGATGCGCTTCGTCGAGGCCGCCGAACGCACCCTGCGGGCCGCGAAGGGATCCATCGACCGGGCGCCGCACGCCCACAACGCTCTGCTGCTCGCGCTCGAGGAACGTCTCTATCCCGCGCAGATCGTCGTGCTGCGCGGCCGCCCGCCCCGGCTCGCCGAATGGCAGGCCAGAGCCACCCAGCGCTACGCCCCGCGCCGTCTGGCGCTCGCCATCCCCGACGGCGCCGAGGACCTCCCCGGACTGCTCGCCGAGCGCCGGCCGCAAGGCGAGGTCGTCGCCTACGCGTGCACCGGCCCCGCCTGCTCGCCGCCGATCACCTCGCTCGAGGCGCTGGAGCAGGCGCTCGCCGCCACGGAGGTCACGACAGCGGGCTGAACCGCGCCCGACCGATCTCGCGCAGCCGCCGCGACCGCGCGGGCCCGCGTGGCAGGCAGGCGTGCCGAGCAGCGCGCAGGCTTCACACTCCGTATCGCCCGTTCCGCGCCGCCTTCGCGCACATTGCCCGGATATCGTTCGCGCACGGGCGCGCGGCGTTAATTGAAGGTGAGGGCCATGCCCAAGACACTCGCCGATTTCATAGCCGACGCACGGGCGCGCACGCGCGAGATGCCGGCGCACGAGCTCGAGCGCCGGATAGAGGCGGGCGGCGAGGTCCTGGTGATCGACGTGCGCGAGCCCTACGAGCACGAGCGCGGGCACGTGCCGGGCGCGCTGCTCGTCCCGCGGGGCACCCTGGAGGGCGCGGCCGATCCGGCCAACAAGCACCGTATGGAGGCGCTCTGCGGCGCGCAGGCGCGCCCCCTCGTCGTGTGCTGCGACACGGGCGCGCGCAGCGCCCTGGCCGCGGCCACCCTGCAGGAGATGGGCTACCCCGAGGTCTATAGCCTCGCGGGCGGCATGGCGCTATGGGAGGCGGAGGATATGCCTATGGAGGACGGGCCCGCCCCCAACCCGCTGCCCTGACGCCCGGGGTCGCGCGCTAGGCCGGCGAATACCCGAACGCGTCCTTGAACCAGAGGTCGAACTCCTCGCGTGTGAAGTGGTGGTTCTGCGTGCCCTGGGTCTCGATCTTGATCGCCCCCATCAGCGAGGCGACGCGCCCGGTCGTCTCCCAGTCCATGTCGCTCATCAGCCCGTAGAGCAGACCGGCCCGATAGGCGTCGCCGCAGCCGGTGGGATCGGCGAGCCGGTTGGGCTTGGCCGTGGGGATGTCGACCTGCTTGCCCCCGTTGACGTAGACGACCGAGCCCTTGCCGCCACGCGTGACGACGAGCGCCTTGACGCGCTCGGCGATCTGTCGCGCCGACAGCCCGGTCCGCTCCTGCGTCAACTGAAACTCGTAGTCGTTGAGCGTCACCCAGCTCGCCTGGTCTATGAACCGCTCGAGGCCCGCGCCGTCGAACATCGGCAGACCCTGCCCCGGATCGAATATGAACGGGATGCCCGCCTCGGCGAACTGCTCGGCGTGCTGGATCATCCCGTCGCGTCCGTCGGGCGCGACGATACCGAGGGTGGCGCCCCCCGCGTCGCTCACGCGGTTCTCATGCGAGTAGTTCATGGCGCCGGGGTGAAAGGCGGTGATCTGGTTGTCGTCCATGTCGGTGGTGATATAGGCCTGGGCGGTGTAGGTGTCCTTGATCTCGGTAATATAGCGCCGATCGATGCCCCAGCGGTCCATCCACCCGGCGTACACCCCGAAGTCCTGGCCGACCGTCGCCATCGGCGCGCCGTCACCGCCGAGCAGCTTGAGGTTGTAGGCGATATTGCCGGCGCAACCGCCGTATTCGCGCCGCAGGTCCGGCACCAGAAACGACACGTTCAGTATGTGAACCTTGTCGGGCAGGATATGGCTCTTGAATCGATCGTTGAACACCATGATGGTGTCGAATGCGATCGAGCCGCAGATCAGCGCTGACATATGATTCTCCCCTTCGCCAATTCAAGCCGTCGCAGAGGTCAGGCCGCCCCCCGTGCCCCTTCGTGCTCGCCGCGCCACGCGAGGTCCAGCTCGCGCGCAGCGCGTACCTCGTCGAGACGACGAACGGGCAAGGTGCGCGGCGCGCCCTTCAGCGTGTCGATGTTCTCGCGCGCCTCATTCTGTATCCTGACCATGGCATCGACGAACGCGTCCAGTGCCTCTTTCGCCTCCGTCTCGGTGGGCTCGATGAGGAAACACTCCGGGACCAGGAGGGGGAAGTAGACGGTGGGCGCATGATGACCGTAGTCGAGCAGCCGCTTGGCAAAATCGGTCGCCGTCGCATTCAGCTCCTTGGCCTGGCGCTTGAGCGTCACGATGAACTCGTGCGTCGCGCGCCGATCCGGATAGGCCAGATCGAACCCCGCCTCGCGCAGCCGTGTCGCAAGGTAGTTGGCGTTGAGCGTCGCGAGCTCCGCCACGCGCTGCATGCCCTCGCGGCCCAGCATCCGGGCGTAGACGTAGGCGCGCAGCAGCACGCCCGCATTGCCCATGAACGCCGACAGGTGCCCGATCGTCTGCGGGCGCTCGGTCTCGGCCACGAGATGATAATCACCCTGATCGCCGCGGGCGACCATCGGGACCGGCAGGAACGGTCTCAGTCGCTCGTTGACCGCCACCGGCCCCGCGCCGGGGCCGCCGCCCCCGTGCGGCGTGGAGAAGGTCTTGTGCAGGTTCAGGTGCACGACGTCGAAGCCCATGTCGCCCGGACGCACCTTGCCGAGGATGGCGTTGAGGTTCGCGCCATCGTAGTACAGCAGGCCGCCCGCCTCGTGAACGATCCGGGCGATCTCGTGAATCTCACGCTCGAACACCCCCAGGGTCGAGGGATTGGTGAGCATGATGCCCGCCGTCTGCGGACCGACCGCTTCGCGCAGGGCATCGAGGTCCACGTCGCCGTCCTTGCGCGTGGGGATCTCTCGCACCCGATAACCGCACATCGTCGCCGTGGCGGGGTTGGTCCCGTGGGCGGCGTCGGGGACAATGATCTCCCTGCGTCCCTCATCGCCCTGCGCCTCGTGATAGGCGCGGATCATGGCGACGCCGGTGAACTCCCCCTGCGCCCCCGCCATGGGGGCAAGGGAGACGGCGGTCATCCCGGTGACCTCCTGGAGGAGCTCCTGAAGCTCGTGCATGCAGCCGAGGAAGCCCTGACCGGTCGCCGCGGGGGCGAGCGGATGGCGCGCCAGGAAGTTGGGCAGCATCGCGAGCGCGTTGCAGGCCCGTGGATTGTATTTCATGGTGCAAGAGCCCAGGGGGTAGAACTGGGTGTCGATCGAGAAATTGCGCTGCGAGAGGCGTGTGTAATGACGCACGACCTGCAGCTCGGACACCGCGGGCAGCACCGCGCGGGACTTGCGCCGGAAGCGCTCCGGGATCGCCTCGATGGGCGCGTGCGCGGCCGGCGCCTGCGCGCGGGCATGGCGGCCGGCCCTGGAATGCTCGAATATCAACATCGTCTCAGCTCCACCGGACACCGCGGTCCTCAACGCAAGGGGCGTAAAGACGCAAAGGACGCGAAGAAAGATTCCATATTACG
>JABAHQ010007511.1_pt1 | contig 43628 bp, 35 predicted proteins | sample 7062091 | NCBI WGS metagenome assembly JABAHQ01 (sample SAMN14534359, study PRJNA622989) | marine sediment metagenome | biome: marine biome [ENVO:00000428]; feature: marine pelagic biome [ENVO:01000023]; material: deep marine sediment [ENVO:00002113] | place: India: Gulf of Kutch | collected... | reverse complement strand
TCTGTAGCAAGCTTGGCATTATTGACTGCATCATCCAAAATCTGATTGGTATTCACGGCATCTGGAGCAAGTTTGGCATTGGTCACCGCTTCATCCTGAATATGATCCGTCTTGACACCGCTCCCTTCATTAGTATTTTGCCCGGTTTCACCATCTGCTTCCGCTATCTTAAATGAAGTCACCGCTCGATGTTGAAGATGCGGGGTTTTAATCCCTGTAGAAGAAACCCCTGAAGGTGTATTTTCCTCGTCTGTATTTTGCCAGTAACCGGTGGGATCATGGCTATCCTCCTCTAAATCTGCGTCGTCAATCATGAAAGATTTTATCTCATCAGCAACCAAGTCTATTGTGGCATCATCCGCTAACTTAGCTAAGGTAACCGCTTTATCCTGAATATGAAGGGTCTTGATACCGCTCCCGCTGTTGATGTCTTGACCGCTTGCTCCATCTGCCGGGGGAATTTTTGGTGAAGTTATCGAATCGTCCTGAATCTGATCGGCGCCCACAATATTGGCTTCCTTCCGCACGCGCGGTCCGCCTTCAGTATCCTGCATCAAAACCTCAACATCATCACAACTATCAGCGCTGGTTTTCTCTGGTTTTAAACGGATCAACGCCAGGCTAATCGTCGGGGCAACATTGGGCGTGGTATCCCAAACAACTTTAAAACTTTCCACCACCCGGTTGTTTTTCGGGGTGCTGTCACAGATCCCGTTTCCTTGTAATGTCTCTTTTTCTTCATATTGAATACCCAGGTAAAGTTGATCACTGCCCTTTTCTTCCCGTTGCTCGTCGAATTCGGTTACCGGGATTTTCTTACCGCCTTCCGCTACAATTATTTCATTACCGTCCGCATCCACCGCAAAACCCCGGGCAATGAAAAAATGATCAACATCGCCGGGATCCTCCTCATTCTTTTTTCGGCACTCCACTTCCAGACCCCCGATAATTCCGAACGGAAATCGTTGCAGAAGATTTCTAAGCTTTTTGCGATGATACTCCTGCTGATCGGTAAAATCCCGGGCGGTCAACATCTGACCCTTATAGTACTTTATCCTGGCAAGTCCATTATTATTGTTATTATTATTCATTTTAATTTTCCTTTAACTGCTTGATTCTTTATCAAATGTTTATTCGAAAACTCAGAACCGGAATACTATAGTTGGTTTTCTTTCTATGACCCTCTTCTTTTCTCTGCGACGAGAGGGAAGACGATGCATTTTCCCTGGCGATCGGTGACCACATCGATCTCATCCGAGTTTTCTGGGTTCTTATTATCCCGTTTAGCATAAGGCAGGGCAGTCCTTGCTCTTTTCAGGATTGACTCCCAATTTTCTGGTGTAATCGAATCAGCAGAAGCGGTCGAAAAAATACTTCCTTTCTTTAATTTTAACTCTTTTACCAATTTTTCAAAATTTTTAACGGATTTCCCGATAAGAAAAGAAATATCCACCCACTCTTCCGTCGGTTCTTCGCCAAAATCGGTATTTTTTAAGGCGGCGCTGAGCATAGCCTGCTTATGCCGCTCCCAATTCTTGGCGGGGTGCAACAACTCCGCTATGTGTGACGGCGTGCTGAGCGTATTATCAAAATTGGTAATCGTCGCTTCTCCATGATTGGGCGGATCCCCGCTGACGTCATAATTTTTTACACAACCCAGGAAAATAGTTAATTCTTCCTCGCTGCAAGGGGGGATGCCGGCGCAATCACAGCCATGCGTCTTTCCGTTCTGTTCGCCCAAACCATTGGTGCAGTTGTAATACTCTTCCTCGGTCAGGATTACCACATCAAATCCTTCCCGCACCCGGGAAAACTGCGGACGCAGTTGATCGTCGTCGCATTCGGCGGTCAATTGCTCGGCTGGTTCCGACTGGCACTCACAATATTTAATCCCGATATATAACTTGGGCGGGGGATCGCTTAACTGGTTACAGTCTTTCAATTTTTTCACTTTATCACCGATGGGAACCAGAAAGTCATGGCAAACCACAATTTCATTTCCGGAGCAATCCAGCGCCAGGCCGGGCTCAATAAAAATTTTGGTGATTTTCTCATTTTGTGGCGTGATCTCAATACATTTATCTACCAGGCAAAGTCCCCATACTACACCGCTGCCGTGCAACCGGTTATGAAGTTTTAGTTTTTCGCGGATATAAGCCTGCTCGTCCCGGAAATCCTGCTCGGTTAAGAGCATGCCATGGAAATAATTCATCCGTTTAAAATTTCCGGAAACACATTTCTGCTGTTTGGTTTTAGTATTCATTGCTCTACTCTCCTACGGTAAAAGTCTGTGAATTTTGCCTTGTTTTACGACGGTATCACCTTCGGTATTTTCGATATGCGCAGCCACGTATAAATAGGCACCGTCGAATTGCATATCCGAAATGCCAAAGCCATCCTCTGTCTTCGGGTCCAGTTCGATCAGTTCCAACCATTGGGCAAAATCTTCGCTAAAGATATTGATGCGGTTAACATGGGCTTCCTTTTGCCCGGGTAAGATTGCATACAGGTAGTCTCCCCCGCCGTAAGTCATCGTCGTATGCCAGGTGCGGCTATTGATCAGCTCCACTTCTTCGCCGGTTCGAATATCAACCACTGAGACCCCGTCATTATGGCTGATCCACAAGCGGGTTCCGTCGAAAACCATTTTTTCCGGATTATCTCCTCTTAGCTCCCGGGGATCGCTAAAGACAGGGTTCCCATCCCGGTCGAAGTATAGTTTTCGAACCACGGCTCTTTCGCCTCGCTGCGTTGCGGCCTGAACCCGGTAGGTAAACCAGAGGGCGTCGCCGTCGGAAGCCATCGCAATAATTTCCGAACAAGGTTTTTCATTGTTCTCTGCCGGCACCTCCAGTAGCTGTCCATCCAAGAGACACCCCTTTCGAGGATCGATTCGGGAAAACCATAGTTGATAGGGAATCTCACCGTTGATTTTATCCGAGTGCGCTACATAAATATACTCGTCGTGAAAAACGATCTCACCGGGATAACTCCCTACCCTTTCTCCCCCGGATTCGATGTAGCTATCCGGAAAGGTCTGGCACTCGGGAACATCGTCGCAATTTTTCATATTGGTGATTTCCCACTGATGCAGACTACAGACATCGATCCGGGTGAGGGTTCCATAAAATTCCTCATTGTTATCTGTTTCAGAATCATGGTGAGTGATCCACATATACCGCCCGTCAAAGGCGATGCCCCACCCCGGTTTGCTTAAGCGCAGTTGCGGTTCGCCCAGGTATTTTATCCCATCCCCGGTTTGCTCCACTTCCCCTTCCGGTTGATGAGTCTTCCGGTTAATCCGCCACACCTGGTTGTTCTCATCTTCCGTATCGGTGATCCAAATATGGTCGCCGTCGCTGGTGAGCCGGAAAGGATGGGTGCCCAACGGATATTGTTTTAACTTTCCATCCTGGTAGGTTAATCCTTTAATGGTTTGGGCGAGCAGGGGAATATAACGCCGGCGGTCATATTTGGCACTGTTTTCTTTCCAGGCATCCTGTTGAATACAACGGATCAATTCGTAAAGCATTTCGTTGCTGAAGGCCAACTTGCGGTTTTCCGGACTCATGTCGATCTCCCAGGCCGGCGGATCAGCGTCAGGATTGTAGCAGACACACGCCAGGGGAACAACATCGCAGGGAGGGCGGTCCGGGCAACGTTCGCTAATCACCGGGGAGGGATTGTTTAAGAAACGATGGCAATCGGTCTCGCAGTTAAGAATTTCCTTCAAGTCGGATTCCAGAAGATTGGTAAAATCCGGCTTGCGGCGTTCAACCACGAACTGAAAATTTTCCTGAATGCGGTTATATTCGCAATCCGCATCCAGTTCGCCACAATCCTCAATCGGCACCGGCGAGGGATTGGTGAGACATTCCTTATACAGGACAGACACATAATAATAGTAATCCGATGATTGCGACGGATCGTTATCCTGAACGGTTCTCAAGTCAACCATCTGTTCTTTAAAGACGCGAATCTCATGACCGTAGGCATCCAGTGCGAAGCCCGGTTCCACCAGTATTTTATACGCTTCGGTAGGATGCGGCTTAACCTGTAAACCGCACAATACGCCCCAGCCCAGGCCCAGCCGGTTCAACATCCAGCGCTTTTCATTCAGATAAAGCTGCTCATCGGTAAAATCCCGGGCGGTCAACATTTTACCAAAATAATAGTTGTTCCGCTCAAAATGAGCGAGCTGTTCCCGGGCTATCTTAGCTGTCTTATAATTCTCCATGGTAGTCTTCCTCCATAAACCTGGTTAATGTAAAATGGTATCAATATTGATTTTCGAACGTATGCTAATCACGCCTCTGTGGCAATTTGTTGTTCCCACAAACGTCCCTTTACTGAGATGCGAGGTAAGCCCCAGGCGCATCGACGGCCACCCCCGGGAAAGTTTTGTATCCACCGCCAAAAAATTGCGCACCCCCAATTGCATGACCGCTTTCTGACCGGTGCGCAAAAATCCCCGGGTATGCGCAGGCTTCTCTTCTTCCACCAACCGCTGCAAGGCGCTCTGCTGCTCCACATTAGCCAATTGGGAGGTATCGGCCAGGATGGTAAAATCAAAGGCGTTTTCTGCAAATGGCGCTTGCGGCGGGTCTTTGGCCTCTTTAAGGGCAAATTCGTTTATCCGGGAAGTTTCTTCCACGATCAAGGGCGTCGGAAATCCTTTCCCGATGACGGTGGATTGCCCGATGCGAGAATTCACCCGCAACACCATCGGTGTTTTCAAACGGTAATGTTCGATGATTGTCGTCTTCTCCCCGGTAAAAAGAGAGATGATTTCCTGCAAGCCATCCAATGTACCCCGCTTCCGGTACAGTTGATAGGCATTTTGCAGCAGCTTTTTCCGTTTTTCTTCCGGCCAGTTTTCATCTTTCAGAACAGCCAGCCAGGTACCCAGCCAATCTAAAAATTCCCCGTCCACCGCCTGCGGATCGAAATAACGAGTGATACCGTCAATTTGATTTTCAATCTCCAAATTCATGGTTTCGAAAATTGACAGGTAGCGTTCCAAAAAATCCCTGCCGGCGTCATCTTCCTGATAGACGGCCGGTAAATAACGCAAATAGGATAGCCGTTGAAAAAAGACCTGCGCCGCTTTAATGCGGTAAGAGTTGACGCCATCGCCATTGAAGGCAAGCTTCAACCGAAGATAACGCCCGATGGCGTTCGAAAAAAGCGCATCGGTAATCTCTACCGAATTATGCGGAGCGCTCAGCAGGAGATTCCAGGGATCCGTTTGTTGCAAATCCTGGAGATCATCATAGTTGTCCGAGGCGCGGAAGAAAATCGTTAGATTGGCTTTTTCCGCCGGCGTCATTTCCAGCGTCAGCCGGTGCCATTCACAGGCTTCGATGGTGCTGTCGAACACCGGCGAGTAGTAAACGCCTTCCTTTTCAAATTGCAGACCGTCATTAAACAAGAATACATCGGAATCACAGGCGGCAAACAAGCGGCCTTTCCGGTCAACGGCCAGACTGTAACAAGCGGTCGAATAGCGGCCGAAATGAGCGATCCATCGCCCGTTTTTATCGAACTGGTAAATGTGTAAATCTCTATCTGTGCTTCCCCGGCGTTGTTCCCCCACATAGACCAAACCCTTGTCATCTACGGCAAGGCCGGTCGGAAGAATCGACAAACCTTCCCTATCAAAATCGATGACAGTGCCCAGGTGTTCTCCGGCATTGTTGAACTTTTCTACTGTCAGAGTCTCCAGGTCAAGTACAAAAATCGCATCTTCCCGGTCAATGGCGATGCTTCCCGGGGTTTTTAACGCGCCGTCCCGATCTCCGATCAGCGTAATAAACTTGCCGCGGTGATTAAAATTCTGGATTCGTTTATTGCCACGGTCGAGCACATAAAAATTGCCCCGGGAATCGGCAACGACATCTTCGGGCAGCTTAAATTCGCCTTCACCATTACCGCTAACCGGCTGATGATTCTCCATTCTGCCCAAAACAAAACGAAGCTGGAAATTCGGCAGGTAAAATGCCTGGAGGCGATGATTGTAGGTATCGGCGACATATAAAGTTGACTTGCCGAAAGCCAGCCCCCCGGCATAGTCTCTTCGCAACGGTGGCCGGAATTTGAACTGACCCAGGTCAACGCCGCAATTTTCCAGACAGCTATGCTCCAGAATTACCGCCCCATAATCAACCGTTCGTTCATACCCGAGAAGCAGGTTTAAAATATGCAGGAGCTCATTTTTATCCGGGAATTGGGTATCCTTGATGACAGTTAATGCGGTCAAAACATCACCGGGGAGACCGGCTGCCTTCAAGCTCTCCAGGGAAGCGTCGGTTATTTGATACCCCGGACAGGCGCAGGGGAATCTTTTTAAAGTTTGCCGGGAAATGTTATATTTGAAAATATGGCAATTGAGCGCCTCAATAACATATAAATCTCCCCGGGGACCAAAGGTTAAATCACTTGCATAACCGAATTTTTCCAACCGGGTGATATTGTGCATCGGGGTTAAAGACAAGAAGCCGTCCCGGTCCACAACCGTCGATTCACTGTACCCCCGCTGCCACTTGGCGGGAGTATTGAGAACAAAGTGTTGATATTCTTCGGTGGTTATTCTGCTCATAGCTGCGCTGTTTTTACTCGATGATGATTTTATGCTGACCGGAATAGACAAGCCCGATTTTAGGGATTGGGATCTTATCTTCGGTGCGAGGCCCGCATCCCATTGCGGATATCGATACGGCCTCTACACAAACCACCCCGGTTATTTGTTTTAGTATTTGAAAAATTTCTGATTTAAAGACCGGTCGTCCGAAGGGCCAACCGTCACCGTCAATGCCGCCGGACAGGGGATCGAGAAATTCATGAAGTTTGCTTTCCGATTCTACCCGAACCGATTCAGATCCACTGCGGGGATCAATCTTAATCCTGGCTGAGACAATGACCTTAATAAACTCCGGCCCAACCACCTGGAGATTGGTGGTCAACAGCGTTTTTGACCGTAAGTGTTGTCGCACCGTTTGTAAGAAACCGGGACTGGGTTCCGGCAACCGTTCCAAAGGTCCCGGCAATATCTCCGGCACCACCACTATCGTTACCGCTCCCGGCATGGGGATTGCCGGAAGCTCCGGGTAAAATTGCGGCAACACCTGTACCCGGGCGATTCGCAGTCCCGGCGTTTGTTTGGCCAGGGTTTCAAAATCCCCGGTATTGACGGAACGGTGGCGCTTTTTAAGATTTCTTCGCACCCGGGTTTGGGCATCCTCTGAAGATTCCACCTCACTTCCGCCGACCGCCGCCCGACGGTTGGTTACCTCAAGTTCCAACAGTCTTTTCTTATCCACACTATGGGTTTGCGGCAGAGGAACGATTTCCTCATGATAAAGTTGAATTCGTTCAGGGCTAAAATTCAGATCCAAAATTTCAGTAATCGTATTCGCTTCAACATTTCCTTTTTCTCCCCCACCAGCCCGGTATTGCTCGATAAGGATATTCTCCACCGGTTCGTCATTCTCCTTTATCGCCGGGGGAACGCGCCCCTGGATGCCGTCGCCAAAATGCACCCGGCCTTCCGCGGCCATTACCTGAAAATGGTGGTCTTCCGGGCCGGAGGCGTCAAAATCTTTAACCTCTGTCCATTCATGCCACTTCCGGTCATCTTCTAAAACTTTCACCCGAACCGTCTCTGCCAATACCGGCTTATGCTTGAGCGTTACGACCTGAAACGGTAAACCGGTCGCCGCAGCTTTCTCTCCCCGAATAGTTTCCCCATGGGAGACTGTGGCGGTATTCAGCAAAATGGTATCGATTCGCGGGGGGAGTTCATAGTTCGCATATTTTACCCGGACTCTTATCCAGTAAAGCGCTTTATCAGCAAACGGTTGAGCCGCTTTGCGAATATCGCCGGGACCGGTAAAGCCAATTCTCCCGCTCCGGGTTAAGGCGGCCGTATTGTCCACTGTAATTGTCAATGCTCGCCAGCGACGGCCGTTCCAATACTCCCACTTCAATTCTGCAGAGGGGATAATGTGCCCGGATAGCGGTTCACCGCCCGGACTGCCTTCAGAGCGATCATTATCGATAACATTTACCGTTAATTTTATTTCCCCTTCCGGAAAATCATTCGCAGAATTCAACCCCAGGTGAAACTCATCGATTGGAGACGGAAGTTCTCCCAGGGGCAGGTAAAAAAGATTCGTTGTATTATTGACGGCAGTATGTTCAATCTGGCGACGGCCGTGCCGGGAAAACAGTCGCTCCAACACTAACGGCGTGACCATCACATTTTCCCCAAGCTCAAACACGATGCGCTCTGCGGTATTGGGATTTGTGGCGGCGAATTGGGCGCCTTTTAATAAACTTATCGGCTCCTTATCCGACCCCGACAGCGTAAAGGTGAGGTCTGCCATTGCGGATTGGGCGGGTATTGGCCGTTCACCCAACAGTTGTAGAAATTTCAAGATATTTTTATCAGTGATGCGGTCCAGGTAAAATACCTGCATCTCCGCCAGCCAGGTGAACAGTTCGATGAGGGTGATTCCCGGGTCACTCATATTATGGTCTGTCCATTCCGGCGCATAGCGGGGAATTAAATTGCGCACTTCTTCAAACAGTTCTGTAAACGTCCTATCGTCTAATTTGGGAATCGGCAGTGTCATTTTATGATTTTGGTTTAAGATGAAAAAAACGTTAGATCGGGTTCTTCGGCACAGGTTGACCGGGAACGGCAATGCACAAGGTCGCCGTTAGAACCGAATTTGATCTTTATATTATGGTCCCCGGAAAACGGCAGGGTGAAAACATCCAGCCGGAAGTTTCCGGTTTGCTCCTCTCCATTTAACCACACCTGTATTTTCTCTACATAATCCACTTTCGGGACAGCTTCTAATAGGGCAAACAGGTCCGAAACACAGACCTCATCGCCAAAGTCCCATCCCCGGCTTCCCGGGCCGCCGGTAAGGGGATGGAAATATTGGCTTAATTTTTGAAGGCTCTTATTTTCCACGCTCGCGGCGTCTTCCAAACTTTCGGGAAAAATTGTCGCTTCTATCCGCACCTCAGCATAATCGGGACCGGTAACATGAATTTGATCCGGCGCTGAAACGATATTTGCGCACACCTCTTTCAAACCATCTTCCACGGATTTCGTCAGCAGTTTGGTCGGTTTCGGTTTGTCCTCTTTAGAATCGGGGACAATCATCACCGTCACCCATCCCGGTGTCCGGTCTCTGCTTTCGTCAATATTCGGGAGGCATTTGGCGCGCGCTACTTTACCGGAAATACCCTTTGCTAAGGCTTCAAAATCCTCCGGAGCCACTGCCCGGCCGCGGTGTTTTAAACGCAACGGTCCGCGAACCAGAACGTTCTCCAGAGTTTCAATCTCCGAACCGCCGTCAGCCGGCAAATGATTCATAACCCCTTTTACAAAGGGAATGGCGCTCTTCAGCCCGGATATGGCCGCGGCATCAACATTACCTTTTCTACCGCCCCCGTAGGTATAGGTTGCCATAATATTGTCAACACCGGCAGGAGGAACCATACCCTGCAAACCATTGCCAAAGGTGATCTTTCCTTCCGATTTGTTGATGATATAATCACGGCTGTTTTTATCGGAGGCGTCAAAATCAGCCACCTCTCGCCACAACGCCAGGATTTCCAGAACCTCACCGGTCTCACTTTTTTTCTCCTCTACCGCTTCTTCGCCTTTGTCGGCGCGAATTGCCTGCTTTTCCTCTTCGGTTAATAGAGGCTCTTTTACCCATACCTGCTGGGAAATCACCAGCGGGTGCTGAAGGGTGAACGCCTGGTTAGCCGTTCCGTTGCCGGAACCGACGATCTCTTCAGGCGCCAGGTTGGCCTGGAAGCTAGAGGTGGAATTGGGATGAATGCTCTCAATGTGCACCGGATCGGGATGCTCTCCTTGCACAATGCTTCCCTTTAACCAGAACAAATCTTTATCAAACAATTTCCGGCGTTTAAAATCATCACTGCCGACGAATTCCAGCAGACCGATTTTGGTCAGGTGTTCTGTTCCGTCATTAACATTTAACTGCTCCCATTTTAGACCGTCCCAATAGAACCAGAGCATCTTCAGGCGCGCATCGGCGCTTAAGAACTGTTCGGTTAATTTAAACAGGATGCGCAGAGGGCCGCTGGCCAACCTCTCATTAAATCCTAAAAACAAGCCGGGGAATTGCTCTTCGACGATCTCAAAAGGTTTGAACACTTTGTTTTTCTCTTGACATTCTTTGGTACGATCCTCGAAGGTCAAATTGTTAAGTGTGAGGCAATGTTGGGGAATTTCCTGAATATTTTCATAGGATATTTTCAGATCGGTGAGAATGGGAAAATGCACAAACCCTTGCCGGGTTTTTACACCGTAAAATGTCTCCCCTTCGATAATGATCGGCGTCCCGTAGTTACCGTCAATCAGGCGGGCCCGAATCCAAAATTTCTCTTCACCGTTGACGTCAATTTTTTCAATGTCTTCCGGGCCGGTGAAGCGTATTTCCCCGGGACCTTCGTTTAAAAAATTGCCGGTTGTATCCACTACCCGAATACCGCGCCAGCTCTTGCCATTCCAGTATTCCCAGGACAATACCGGATCCAAATCCTTTTTGGCCGGTATTTGCGGATCATCAGCCCCGGGTGTATTCACTTCTAATTCTATTGTAAGTTTGATTTTTGCTCCTCTTTTAGAAAAGGCTTCGTCGCTGGCAATATAGAAAGTATCGAATTGCTGGGGGAAATCCCCGAAAGGTTTGATTTTGGGAGTGATTTTGATGCGATCGCCTTCGATATAAAATATGTTCACGTCAGCATTTGGTCTTGAGAGTATTAATTCGCTTTTGTCATTAGAAATATCGGTTAAATCTGCGGCTTCTTTTTTACCCCTGTGAAACAAGGTAACTTTACTATTTTTGATTACTTCAAAACCTTCCAGGGATTCAACGTTGACTGTTTGACTCGGTGGGGACTGAAGCGTTTTTTGCGGTGGTCGGAGCGCCGTGAACAAACTTAGTGTTGCAGTTACATCATAATCAAATCCTAACACTTCATTGAGAGTAATTTCATCACCGTTGTCCCCTTCGATTTTTACAATCTCTCGTATTTCCGCTCCATCATACCGGTTATCCAATTTCAAAAAATCACCTTCGAACAGCTCAAGCTCACCTAAATTTACCTTTACATATATTTTCTTCTCTCCTCTTTTGGGAAATATTTCAAATTCCATGGGTACACCCTCCAGCGCCAACATCTTAACGCTGATCTCTTCCAGTTTCAGCGGAATATCATTGTTGAACGCCAGTTCCGGGGCAAAGGGATCGATTGGGTTTACACTGAGGCGAATGGTGTTAATCTCCGGCAATATTACCGATGATTGAGTGTTCAGCTTCTCAGTAAGTCGGCAGCGAATCCAGCGATTTTTGATATCATTAACCTTGGTTTGGGCGATCTCGCCGGTTTGTCCCTTTATCAAAATCATTTCACCGCTTTTCGCAAACAAGTCGGTCTGGTCTTCATCTACTTTATTTTTGCCGGTTTGGCTGCTCGCAGTACCGGTAGTGGTCGTAGCCTGGCGGGGAAACCTTGCAAAGGGTAGCCAGCGGACGCCATCCGAATATTCCCAGACCAATGCCAGTTTTTCGCTGCCATTGGAAAATTTGGAGAGGGTGAAGTTTATTTTTATTTCCGAAGGAGTTTCCTGGTTAAACAACTCCTCGTGTCCAATGTAAAGACTGCGTTCCTGCTGGTTGGTTCCGTCGAACAGGCTAAATGGTTGCAGGTCGTTTTCTTCATCATCTTTGGTATGCCTGACGAGTTTGTCTTGCGAAACGTTAAAACTAAGCACCTGTTTTAGAGCGGCCGGCACGACCAGCAAATCTTCTTTGGTCTGAAAGATCACTTCACCGCTGCCGTCAGCCGCCTTCCCGGAGAGAAGCGTTTTTTTTGGCGCCAGTACCGGTTGCGTTGCGCCCCTGGTAAGGGTAAAGGTTACTGCTGCCTCGGCCGGTTGGGCAGATAACAGTTTAATACCCAGCATATCCAGAAAGGCGACAAAGTTTTTGTCCGGCGCCTGGTTAAGACGGGCCAGAACTTGCTCCTGCAAATGTAAAAAAATTCTTAACAGGGTTTGTCCCGGATCCTGGGTTTGTCCGGCGCGCCACTCCGGCGTATAAAAAGGCGCCAATGCTTCGGCTTGCTTGAGCAGTTCGGAAAATTTTCTGGTATCAATTTGGGGCGATGACATGTTCATTTATTTATCCCTGTCCTTGCTCTATATAAAACGGAAACACCAGGTTGAATTGGGTATTGGTTGCCCGGACCCGGTAGTCGATGTCGATTAGCAGCTTGCCAATTTTGCCCTGATCCGGCGTCACATTCACGGTTAGCAATTCGATTCGCGGTTCCCACTCGATCAGCCCGTTTTGAATGGCGGTTTGTATGCTGCCAATATTGGTGGCGCTCATGGTTTCGAATACAAAATCATGCAATCCCGCTCCGAATTCCGGGCGCATTACCCGCTCTCCCAGGGAAGTGAGAAGGATAATCCTGACCGCTTCCCGAATATCCTCCTCATATTGAGACATCGCTATCCGGCCGTTCTCATCAACCTGTACCGGGAATTTCCATCCTTTTCCTAAAAACTCCTTGCCCATTCGGTCATCCTCCAATTATCACGGTTGGCTCTCCTATTACAATGGCATTGGGGGGGCCGCTTTCCACAATTTGATCCCCCTGGCGGGCTGCCGGTAAATTATTGATCAACACCGTGGTGCTGCCCATTGCCACCACCCCGCCCACATGGGGCACGATTCCGGTCACCAGCGGGCAGGTGTGAAAGTCCGCAGTCGCCCGCCAGGCCGGTTTGCCGCCAATCAATACATTGGTGCTTCCCGGTCCCGGGGTAAGTGGTGTTCCGTGACTGGTCAAATCACCCATTCTTGCCGCCATTGGCATATTTTACCTCCTTAGACTAGGTGAGAAGGAGATGTGGAGAAGTAGGAGAGAATTACTATCTCCCACTCACCCGTCTCACTATCACCGTTCTTAGTTTTCTCATCATTTAAGTAACCAATCTTCCTGACGACGAATCATGTTTACTAATTTTCCAATAATACCGTTATAAGTTTGATGCAATTTTTTGCCAATTTCTTCTGAAAGATATTCACACTTAACTGCATACTCGAGCCATACTTGAGTTTCTGCCGCTTCTGCTTCAGAGTCATTTAATTTATAAACAAATGATCCTTCGTATCTCCTCTTTCGCCATGCCTCGGCAATATTTGCTGTAACTGACCTTGATGACCTTCTAATCTGATCCACTAATGAATATTTTTCTTCTTTGGGAAATTTTTTCGTTACTTCAAAAATTCTCATTGACACCTCAAAGGCCATTTTATAAACATCTAATTCCCAATGATTCTGAATTCTTTTACCCAAACCAATCCACCTCTACCCTTCAACAATAATAAATATCATCTCCCAATCTCCCCTTTCTCCTAAACTCTTACTCTCAATTCCATTCAATTAATCATCACCATCGCGCCTTTAATGGTCAGGTTTCCCGACGATTCAAGCTTCATCATCCCCCCGGCTTTGATCTCCACCTGGGTTGATTCTATACTGAGTTTCAGATCGCTTTTGATAGAAATAGCGTTTTGTACCGAATCGATTTCGATACTGTTGCTGCCGGCTTTATCGACGATGGTGATTTTTTCCCCGCCAGACGAATCATCCAATAAAATTTTGTGACCAGCTTTGGTATGGATCTCCACATTGCCGCTTTGATCGTTATCATTGAGAATCAACTCATGGCCGCTGCGGGACTTAATGGCGCGAATGTCATTATTACCATCGTCGTTGGTGTATGGCGGGGTGTCCTGTCCGTTCCACAGCATTCCGATAACGTAAGGAAAACGAACATCGCCATGTTCAAAGGCCAGCAGCACTTCATCATCCACTTCCGGAAGATAAAAACTACCGCGATCCTTTCCCCCCATCAGAGTGGCCATGCGCGCCCAGTGGCTTTCCTCCTCTTCGGACAACCAGGGATATTTTACCTTCACCCGTCCCAGGCTCTCCGGGTCCTGGTTATCGGTGACGATGCCGATCACCACCCCGTAAAATCTTCCGCCGTTCAAATCGGCGTCCGTTTTTCCGTTCAGCAATTCTAAAAGATTCATGTTGCATTTCTCTCCACGGTAAATTTGGTACTGTATCCGTTGGGATCGATGATGTGTTTCGCGGAGGTTACGTAATAGAAACCGCTAAAGCGTTCTCCCAACCCGGTCAATCCGATTATCTTGCCGGCAAGAATATCGGTGTTTCCGACTGCGGTTCCCTCGCCGGTGATGAACTCCACGATCATATCGTTGAATTTTCCTTTGGCAATTTGATTGGCTTCACCTTCGGAAAAAATCGGCTTATCAATAATAAACCTTTTGGTGGCAAAAAAAGCGTTTTCCGTAATCGATGACCCAAGCTGTGCACCGTTCATTTTCGAAACCTCATCTCCGCGGGAAGCCCTGCCGGTAATCGCCTGCTTCCCGATCGCGTCCCACCCCTGCACAACCACCTCGCTCACCTGCGATAAGGTGCTGAGCCGGGGATAAAAAGACTGCAAGGTTAATCCAAATTCTAAAGACACATTTTTGTCCTGATTATTTGCAGCTTTCCGAAAGTGCAAGGTTCCCTCTTTGATAAATAATTCATAACGCATTCGCCGCGCCCGCTCCATTAAAAAATCAATATCACTGAGGTTATTTTGCAAAAGATAGTCATGGGTGATTTCGGTATCCTCCACGTTGGCGCTCAATCCTAAATCCGAAGCAATTTGCCGGGCAATATCGCTGTCTTGCATTTCCAGGTAGGATTTTGTCTTTTTTCCCCGGCGAAAGCGGTGCAGGGAATCGTACCCCATAACTTTTAGCGTAGGTGTTTCTTCCAGGTTAAATTCCGGTTCCAGGGTAGTCACTTCTCCCTGAATGAGGCTGACGAGGTTATTATCATACCCCAATTGAACGTCAATTTTTGCTCCTTCTTTGAAAAGTGGTTCGTTAATATATTTGAATTCTTGTGCATTGGCATCCCAGTTACTGAGGTGAACACAGAACCAGCTTGCACCGGTCACATGATCACATACAATGATCTCCCGAATGTCCAGATCCACCTCCTGCGGAAGCTCATTGCCGTTCGCCAGCACTTTTAAATCAGGAACGGTTCGATTTTTTTGTAAAGCCGGATCAGCCATATTGAACACTCAATTAATAATTTATTTTATATTCGGAATAATTAACGTCTGCCCGGTCTGCAGTAATCTCGGGTTATCGATCTTATTCTCCACAGCGATGATGCGCCATTTCGAGGAATCATTCCACAGGTCAGCAGCAACGCCACTGAGGGTATCCCCTGTTTTTAAGGTATAAGTCTGCGCCGGAAAGGACTTTCTGCGTGGTTTGTGTTTGATCTCCTCTTTCGGTATTACAAACTCTTTAAAACTGACATTCAGCGTGGCTCTAACCGGGACCCCGCCGCTATTAAATAAGGTAAAATTTTGGGTTAACTTCTCAAGCACCCATTCAAATACAAAAATTCCGGTATTGGGGTTGGGATCCGCCTTCCCCCAACTAAAGCGAACGGTGGGTGGGCGTTTGCCGTGGCCGTTGTCATTAAGCGTGGCCACCAGTAGCTTGGCAATTTCTCCGGTAGGCTTGCGAACATCCTCACCGCTTTCATAAGTATCGAAAAACAATTCCATGCTGAGCGTTTTACGCGCGCCGCTGATATATTGTAACTCCGGGTTCAGGCGAGGTTTTTTAAAATCCTGCCAGGTGCTGCTGTCTTCAATTGTAAATTTCGTTGGGTTGAAAAGAGCACTAATTTCTTTCTCAACTTTTTTCTTCTCATCAAGAACTAATATTTTCAGCTTTTCCAATTTCATAAAATAAATCTCCTTATTAGAGTCCCTAACCCATGCGTTCCTTTTCTATCATCAGCCGCCGGGCTAATGAGGAATAGAGGTGGTCTGTCAGGCGAGATAAATCCGCCCTGGACAGACTTTCTACCAATGATTTCTGGCGCATCACTGTTTCAACTTCTTTGCTGACAATCTCAACCACTTCTTTCTGCTGAGTTTTCTTATCTACTGTCTCTTGCCCAGCCGAAGCCTGCATCGGTTGAGCATAAGCATAACGTTGTTGCGGCGGTCGCGCCTCTACCGCTTCTCGCAAAAAGGTAAACTCTTCGGCTAAAAGCGCTTGCTGCTCTCGCGCAGTGGATTTCACAAATGCCCGGTTAATCACCGGCGTCAACATTTCTCCGCTAAACACCTGACGATCACTTTGTTGGGCTTTTTGAAATAAAATACCCCGGGTATATTCCCCGGAAGTGGGAAGAACCGCCTGAAATCCCAGGTCTGCCTGCTGTTTTTCTCCCAACCATTGGGCGATGCTGCGAAGAGCTGCCGGCCATCGCCAGTATATCAGGTGTTCTGCCGCCGGTCCTTGTTGCCCCGGGGACCGGGACGATAATGCAACATCCCTTTCAATTTCTGAAGCACCGGTAAACATTTTCGTTTCGTGACCGGTGGAAAGCGGCAGCCGGGTATAGACAAATTCGATATATTCCGCCATTTTCCATGCCGGGTAGTTTTGTGGAACGGCGTCGCTAACACTCCGCCGGATTACTTCCGCCCCGCCCACCTGCGACGGCAGTACAAAAATTCGCGAGGAGGAAACCGGCGAATTCAATATCTCATTTAGCATTTCAAATCGCATTATTGGCGCAGCAGCAGTCCGTTTGGGAAATACCGCTTGCTGCACGGTCTCTACTACCGGCAGCATTGCCTGCCGTTCTACTTCGGTTAATTTTCCGGAGCGCAGTTGGGTTAATACCTCCTTGCGGATCATCAAGGGTAACATGCGGGTTTCTACCAGCGATGTGGAACGTGCGGCATGCGACAAAAACTGCGCGGTGGATATCTGGTTCAGCCAGATTTGAAAAGATTGCAGCAGCCGGTTGGTCGTCAACGACAACGTCTTATTCACAAACCAGCTGTGAAAGGATTGCTGCAACGCCCGGCCCGGTTCCCGGTAAACCATGCTGTCGCGGTAGCCGGGTGATTGGGAGGTTAAAAATCTTTCGCCGAGGAGAGATTCCAGGAAGCTCGGAATACAGGTTATGAATGGATACCAGTGTTTGTTGGATATTTTGGAAGAAAAAGAGAGCGAACGGAAAAATGATTTGTCCATCTTTTCAGGGAAATCCGCAAATGGATTCATCGCAATAAAACGTTGAAGAGGAATTAGCCAGAAGGTCGTAAAATTCTCTCTACTCTCCAAACTCTCCTGCTTTGTGGATCTATTATTTGACAATCTTTCTCGCGACAGCATCTACTTCTCCTTCCCGGAAGTCATTTCAGAATGTTTCCTTTCTTCTTGCATTGAGTGGCTATATCTATTGCTATGATTTAAGTACGGTCGTTTCAAAAATTCCTCCAACTCCGGGCTGACAATCTTCTTCTCAAAATCCTGCCAGATGCGCTTGTCGTTGCGGCAGTCGTAAGAACGACAGACAAAGGGGCGGTCTTCATAAATGCTGCAAAATCTGGCTTTACGATCGAAGTGATGGCAGTAGCCGTCTTCACCCTGGCGGATCATGTACGGCTGCCCTAAGTTCCATTTCACCTTTCCGTTTTCCACATCAGGGACGGTCAGCGCAAACCGCAAGCGACAGCAGGCAGCCTGGCAAAGATGCACACGGTTCTGACAGTCAATTTCCACCGATTGCGGGTTGCCGACATCGTCTTGCTCCTCTTTGGTCAACGCCACCCCCATCCCGGTCTCCGAAAATTTTTCCGATAGCCGCCGGTTGACTTGCTTTTTTCGCTCATCCAGTTCTTCTATACTGATCAATCCGCGTTCGCTGAGTAACTCAATCAATGCATAAGAAAAAGAGGCAACCTCCAGCAATTTACCGGAATTGGCATTTGACCGGCTGTGGGTGTAGAGCAATCCGTATGCAACCTCTTCACGCAGATCCTCCACTGTCCGGTCGTTAATAGACGGCTTTCCCGACCGACCATCTTTCCCATTTTCCGAAGGTCCCTGTATGGGTATGCGAATATCCACCGGAATTCGGATGGAACGCTGATGATTTGATTTGGTGGTTGTCTCCATCATAACATCCTAACTTATGATTTAACAATGCTGANNAACAATGCTGATAAAACCGTTTAGAAAAGCTTGTGCAAAGCTACCGGTTGCCCATCTTCGTGAGAAGCGGCATCGTTCCGGTTTTTATTTTCGTTCATTCACTTCCCCCTTGCAGAAGGTCGAAATATTCCTCAAAATCTGCCGCCACCACCATCTTGCCCATTTTTTGAAATTCCCGGTTAGCGGCGCGCACAATATGCTTCATGCTCACGATACCTGAATTTTCCGAAGCCAGAAACGCGGCGCTCAGGGCAATGTTTTTAATATCGCCGCCCGATATTTCGAATTTCCGGGCCAGAAAGTCATAGGCAATTTCCTTGCTGAGCGGCATCTCCCCTGGAAATATGTTCCGCCAAATCCGGGCCCGGTAAGAGCGGTCCGGAAAGGGAAAGTCCACAATAAACCGCAATCGCCGGGTAAAAGCCTCATCGATGTTTTTCTGGAAATTGGTGGCCAGAATAACCATGCCCTCATATTCTTCCATCTTCTGCAGCAGGTAGTTGATCTCGATGTTGGCATAGCGGTCGTGGGCATCCTTCACTTCCGAGCGTTTTCCGAAGAGCGCATCCGCTTCGTCGAAAAACAGGATGGCATTGCTCATCTCCGCTTCCTCAAAAATGCGGCTCAGGTTTTTTTCCGTCTCCCCAATGTATTTGCTTACCACTGTCGAAAGGTCAATTTTGTAGAGATCCAAACCTAACTCATTGGCGATAATCCCGGCGGCCATTGTTTTACCGGTGCCGGGAAGACCTGCAAACAATGCGCTGGCGCCCCGTCCCAGGGAAATTTTTTGATTGAACTTCCAATCGCTGAATACCTGCTGGCGATGTTTTACATGCAGGCAGATTTCCTGCAAATGACGCAGGGTGTCTTCAGGCAGTACAATGTCGTGCCAGATGAAGGGCGAGTTTATTTTCTGCGCCAGGCTCCCCAGGTTGGTGGTGGACTGCAACCGGCAGGCTCGATACACGTCCTCCGAAGAAAGCTGTCCGTTTGGCTGGCGCATTTCCGCATAATGTTTTGCCTCGGCAACAGCCTGGTAAATTTTCCCCGCCGTAAATTGAAATTTATTGGCGATTTCTGCAATTTCCGCCGTCGATAAACTTCCTCGAGCTTGAACATCAAGCAGTTTCTGCCATAGCTTTTGCCTTGACCGGAATTCGGGTTCCGGGAGATAAACATTTACGATGGTTTCCGCTTCTAACGGGGAATCGGTTTTCCAGCTTTTGTCATTGCCGAGAAAAATGATCCCGGGAAAGGAGTTTATGAGCTCTACCAATATCTCCCGAATTTGTCCGATTTTTTCTCCATCTCCCTGGAGCCTGTTAATCCGATCCAGGTAAACCGCCGCCCCGTGCAATCGCGCTTCCCGAATAAGCCGTTTTAACAAAATCTCAACCGGCTTTCTGCCGACCGGCAAATGAGGGAAGTTTACGATCAGCAGCGGCATATGGGCGGAATGGCACAGGGCCTCCGCAGTAAATTTTTTTCCCGCGCCCGGTGGGCCGAACAAATTAAATACTTTGCCCCGGCGATGGTCCTCTTCTTGAAGGGAAGCCAGAGAGGATAAAAAATGATCCCGCAAACCGCTCATTTTCTCCGGTGCCAACAACACCTCTTCTATGCCGACGCTTGGCCAAACCAGGCGAGTAAATGATGAGATGTTATTATCCATCCCGGGTAGGCCGAGCAAGAATTGCACCAGCCCTTCATCTATTGTAAGGGTTTGCGATAGGAATGATTTGGAGACGTCAGGTTCATTACCGGTAAATGCAATTAGGTGATGCTTGAATAGCGGGGCATCGTTGTTAAAGCGGGTTCGTGCCCGGATTCTTTCCGTAAAGGTGTGACAATGCAAATGCAACGCTAAGTCGATGGTTGGTCTTTTGGCGGTAACATCATTCTGCAAATAAGCGTAGAGTTTCTCATACTTCAAATCCAGTTCCGGCGCCAGGCAAAGAAGCAATACATCCGTATCGAATGGCGTCAGGTAGAAGCGCTGTTTCACATTTAACAGCGAGAGATGAATTCCCGCCTTTGTCGCCCCGTTTACTTTATCAGCAATTTGATGCTCGAGTTTTTTTGTCGCCTTTTGAAGCTGTGCAATGTTGGCATTCTTTGTTGATTGATTGGCCAGGGCATCCTGTTTCGGAATTTCAAACACAGCATCGATCTCCTCTTCGGAAAGAAACAATCCGCGAAATTCGCTCATATTTACCGCCCCGGCTTCACTACGAAATTGTTCGATCTGCATACGCAGCAGCAATTCCAGTCGCTGAAGCTCGTCGAATAAATGTTCCTGGCTGGTAGGGTATGCTTGCATTCTTGTTTTTCTATAATTTTTCGGTTGCAAATTTTTGTTTATACATGTTGATTTTCCTTTTCCCTGACCCGGGTGATATCCCGTTCGATAATCGAATCGATAAAAACAATGCGCACCTGATAACATACCGATAGGCGATACGGTTGATTGAAAGCATTCCAGATGCGGGTAAGTTCTTCCAGGTTAAATTTGCATAAATCTACTTTAAGTTCCTCGGAGGTATGTTCCAGGGAACCTTTTAGAAAAAGCCCCCCAATAATCGCATGATCGTATAAAATCCGCATCGCTTCGCCCATGGCGCGAAAACCGGCAATCTGGTCATTGGCGTGGGGCGTCATCACATAAATGAGATTCAACGCCAGCGGTGGATAGTGAAGCGCTTCTGTTCCCACTGCCTGCCACTGGCGATTCTGGGCAAAATCGTTCTCTTCCACCCGGAATAAATAGAGATTAACCACCGGTCTCTGGGTAGCGGTAATATCTTCTCCCGGCGGTGTCACCGTTACATCAAAAGAGTTTGGCGGGCGCTGCTCATCTTTGAGCAGATCCACCAGGGTGGTAGTTACATCGCCTAATACGGTTGAAGCGCTCATATAAATTTACTCTACTCTAAAGCCCTCATGGGCAATTTCTATTGTTTCAATTGCTACTTCATTACCGGTTGATTTCAAATCGGGACCAACCCATTTGACGGGAATAGCGCCAATCAGGGTCCAACGCCACACTTCATCCCTTAACTCATCCAATAATATGATGGCTACTGGTTTGGCATTTTCCCTTAACCCTCCCGGCGGCGATGACCTTGGATTGAGGCGAAATTGCCCAGTGGCGATATCTTGCTGCCAATCTAAAAGCAGGTCATTTATGAACGTTATTCCTGTTTTTAAAGTAATGTTACCATAACTCGTGTGTTCCGGGAAATGAAGTGTTGTGTTATTTCTACCGCCTTCTTTATATTGAAAAGTTTTTGTCTCCGCCTGTAGCCCGGAGCATTCGGTAAACCCGGCGGCATAAAATCCGTCAATCCCGAGGATAAATTTAAAATTATAATTTAAAAAAGGATCTTCAAATCTTCGGGACATGAGGTATTCCTTATCTTTTTCATTATTGTTCAGACACGGAAAGTGAATCAGCTGACCGTATAATCGTGACAAAAATAAATTCAGCCGGTTTTGCCGGTGCGAATCCGATATCAGTAATTACCTGACCGCGATCAATGATTTCTGGCGGATTATTTTCTTCATCGCATTTAACAGAAAAAGCCTCATCCGGAGTAGCACCGGCCAATACACCACTTTGAAATAAACCCAAGAAAAAAGTATTTAATGTTGAAGAAATAGTTCTCCGTAAATTTCGATCATTTGGTTCAAATACTAACGTTTGAATATTCACCAGAATATTCTTAACAATTGCCAGTGTGACTCGCCGAACATTTACATAACGCGACAACGATTCGAGGCTGAGCGTCCGCGCCCCCCAAACTCGCAGGCCGCGTCCCGGCAATACTCGCAAACAATTCACGCTGCGGGGATTGAGAATGGCGTTCTCTGCATCACTAAGACAGAATTCCAACTCCACCGCGCCGCGCAATATCTCATTGGCCGGGGATTTGCCGATACCGCGCTCCAATTCTGAACGCGCATAGATACCCGCCAAATGCCCGCCCGGCGGGATAAATAACTCCCGTCCCTGGAAGTCATCGCTTTTCTGTTTGATCCACGGATAATACAGCGCCCCGTATTTTGCGGCCGGAGATAGTTGAAAGTGATTGGGCCAGTCTTCGATCTTGTTCTTTCCTTTGCCAATCTCCGCCGCGGGCGGCGCATCCAAAATGGCAAAGCGGTTGCCTTTTTTCAGGCAGTGCAGTAACATGTCTGCCTGCCCGGTTTTCAGATTCACCAGGTCAAGTTCCTGGCGGGGAATTTCTGCAAATATAATCCCTTCTTGCGGAAGGGGGAGGGAGCGTTGTTGCGTCAATTCATAGAAGTCCGGTACAATCAGATCGGGAATGCCAATCAACCCAATTTCCTCCACCGCTTCCAGGGCTGCCAGACCATTCAATTGATCCGGTTGCGGAAGCAATCCGTTTTCGTATCCCGTCAGATGAGAAGCTTTTAACTTAGTGGCATCTCCATCTTCGCCTCCGCTCAGCGTATCCGTTGCCGTCTCGATACGCGAGCAAGTATCCGGTTGGCTGTTACAGAGATCCGTCACCCGAACCAGAATCGAATGACCCGCTTCGATCTTTTTAACATAATCCGGTTCTTCCGGATCGCCATTAATGACCCGAACAAAGTAACGCTCGTGATCCGGATCCATTGAAAGATTGTCGAATATCTCTCCGTCAACCAGTTTTCCTTCCCGCATGTAGCGAAAGGTAAGCTTAATTCCTTTCCCTAAAATTTTGCTGCCTTCCGGAAACGGGTGGTTGACTGCCGGTTCGAACATAACCCTTTTTTCACCAGGCACGATGTTATGGATATGCAATTGCATCTGTTGAGTGGGATTGCCGGGATGAATTAGCGTTACCCGATCGCCTTCACCACCGCCGTTTCCGTCAAAAAAACCGGCGACGGACTTGAAAAGAGCCTCTGAAGCATCCCTGGGTATAGCAGCTTCCAGTTCGGTTAAGATTAATTCGTCGGTCGATTCCGCTTCCGCCACGACCTCAATTCCGTTTCCCCACTGGCCCTTATTGATCGCTTCAACCTTGATAATTGGCGTTCCTTTTTGGTCAGGAAGGCCACCCGGATGTTCCTTCAGAACTGCCTTCGCTGACCCGGCTGGCGCCACCCGTACAACATAGCAGCGTTCTCCGCCGTTGGCAAAAAAAGCGAAAACCGTGTAGGGTAAATAGCCGAATCCGCCAAAATCGCCGAACACTTGAAGGTACTGTCCCCAGCTGGGAAGGGGTTGAGGCAAATCCAGCGGCCCGCGTTCCGCCTGCCCCACGAAACCGGTAATATCCAGCCGTAAGCCCGGCGGGGCCTGGGTTTCGACTTCGCGTATGTAAACTCCCGGTGTACGTAAATCAATCATAATAATCGTTAAATGAACAGGGATTAATATTTAAGGACCAATCACTCCGCCAATCCGACATCACTTATGGCGAATTAAGTTTCGTTATTTGCCGATTCATTGATTTCCTGGTTGATACCGGAAATCTCCGCTACCCACTGGTGGCGCTCCCGGTGAGGCATTTCCAAAATCTCTTCCCGGGACCAGTGAAAATGATAGGCCACATAAGCAACTTCTTTGGAAATCTGCTCCAGTGGGTAACAAACTACCCCCCCAGGCCCTGTCCTCCATTGAGCAGCGATTCATCCGCTTCAAATTCTTTTTCACAATGGGGACAAAGGATCGTCATCTGAGCGTCACCATTGGAATTGATCCGCCGGTAAAAATCCTGTAGGTATGCTAGATCGCTCGAAAAAAGACTCTCTATCACGGTAGAATTTATGGATGAAAGATCGCCAAGCTTAGTAATAACCCTTGAAAGCAGTATTAAAACTAAGTAAGCTTTGTTACGCTGCACTCTTGGGTCCTCTAAGGGGGCAATCTCGTCTTTGGCATTGGCCAACCGCATAATACCTTTCTTGTGGAGATTGCCATCGCTATCGATATAGCCTTTCGGCAAAATAAATTCAAACTCTGTTTGGAGCATAATACTTCTCCAGGCTTCATTCTTTAGGTGTTAGATTATCATACTTTTTGTGTTTCGAGTCTTTCTATACAGATTTCCAATGTTTCAATCGCCATTTCATCGGCACTTGCTTTTAAATCTGGTCCGGTCCATTTGCAAGGCCATGCCTCAAACAAATTCCATTTCAACACTTCCTGATGGTTTTCGTCTTGCAACGTGATTGAGACATTTGCCCGCTCGATGACCCCATTTTCCACCTTCTTTAACCAATCTATCAGATCGAAACTTTGGGTTACACCGCGTTTGAGCGTGATATTTCCATATTTCATCAGACCCGGTTGTTTGGTAACATGATTATTTTTATCACTTCCCCTCCGATACTCGATAGGTGTATTTTCAACATTTAAACCGGTAACCTCGGAAAAACCCGCCTGAGTAACTCCTTGAATTTCCAATAAATAATTAAAGGCAGCATACGGATCAAAATCTCTTCGTGCCATATAATTCTCCTTCTAAGCATTTAGTGATAACAGATTGAGCTTATGTTTATCTCTAACGGATAAGTAGCACTGCAGGTACCAAATCGAATGATCCTCAAATTTGAGATCATTCAGAACCGGGTCTTTTTTGCATAATTCTGAATATGACAAATTCTGCCGGTTTTGAAGGTGCTACTCCGATCATTGTTATTACGCGCCCCAGATCGACCGATTCGGGTGGATTAGTTTCTTTATCACACTTCACAAAAAATGCTTCTTCAGGTGTATTTCCCACTAGTTTTCCTTCAGACCATTGGATGCGTAAAAAGGCGCTAACATTGCGTACAATTTTAGCCCATAGGATGGGATCATTGGGTTCAAATACCACCCACTGGGTGCCTTCATCGATGGATTCTTCCAGAAAAAGGAATAACCGGCGAACGTTGACATATTTCCATTCCGAGTCAGAGGTAGTGGTGCGGCTGCCCCAGATGACGATGCCCAGCCCCGGAAAAGAGCGGATGACATTTACGCCCTGAGGATTTAACAAATCGTGCTCACCTTTGGTTACAATTTTTTCGATGCCAACCACAGAGTTGAGGAATCCGTCTTCAATACCGGCAGGGGCTTTATGCACGCCGCTGCGAACATCGGTCGCAGAATAAGAACCTATTATTGCTCCAGCCGGAGGCATAGTAATTGGCCGACCACTAAGAGGGTCGAGAATTCGCAGCCAGGGCCAGTAAATAGCACCGAATTTGGAATTGAGGGCCTGTTCCCCAGCGAACGGCCCGGTGGCATTCTTAAAATCTAAAACCTCCGTTACCGATTGAGCTGAAAGCGCCACATCGCCGACATAAAACACATCCTTTCTGTTTTCACAGTATGTCATTCCGTTTAGAATAACATTTCTACTTTGTCCGGGAGCTGAGAGAATATTAATATCATCAATGACATCAAACGCGAAGAAACCGGTTTGAGTCGCTTCACTGCCAATATAATCATTATCGTCTTCCGGATCGCCGTCCGCACCGCCGGTTAAAAATTCAGGAACATCGAAGGGAGCCGGTGGATCGTTACTCGTTTCTCCTGCTTCATCACTGACTCTGATGTATCTCGACCTTCCGCCACCTTCATTTATCCTATTAATCACAAAATCGGTGGCATTCGTATCTTCCATAGACAGATTTTCAAACGTTTCCACTACGTCGTCTCCGTCTCGCACGAACAAAGTAAAATCCTGGGCAGAGGCGATGGCCCCATCCGGCACATCGGCGCTGATCGCAGAAAAAAAGATCTGATTTCCGGCAACACGTGTTACTACTATTGTAGTAATTATTGTATCCGGTGTATTCGGATCAGCGAAACCGATTATTGATCCAACCTCTACACCTCCAGCATTCAACAGATTAGCGCTTTCATCCCCTGACGTAACAGCACCATCTACGATAGTAGAAAACTTACTTGAAGCGGAAACCAGAACGCTGAGATTATTCCCCCATTCGCCTTCATGAATGGCATTGATCGTTAAAACATGCGTGGCGCCATCTGCGGCTAAAAGCGTGGCTGAGGCTCTTACTGCGGTTAAATCTATCGTAGCAGGATCGGCTATATTGTTAAAATGAGCGATTCGGCCAACAAAACACCGGGTACCACCTTCTGCAAAAAATTGTTGTACTGCGTAAGCCAGGAATTCGCCATTAATAAAACTGCCAAACATGCGAACAAAATCGCCGAAATTGGTAACCAATACCGGTCGGCCAATACCATCTTCATATTGAGCGCCGCAGATTGGGCCCTTCTGAGCAATACCGATAAAAGCGCCAGTTGACGTACCTACTCCTTCAATGGGTTTTAATCCTGAAGATACCTCTTCTACATAAACTCCCGGTGATAGATATTCTGGCATTATCATTCTCCCCTTTTTTATTCATTGGTTTCATTTTCTTGATGTGACCGACCTCCGGTCGACTTTCTCTCACCTCTTGCTGATTGCACTCCGACACGATTCGATTTAATGGCTGAAGATTTCTCGATTTTAGTCAAATTACCGCGCCCCAAATGAAAAGCCATATCCGGACATTTTAAATCCTCTTCATCAACCTCTGCTGTTTTGCGGGCAGGAATTTTCACCGAGTTACCCTTGAGTAAGTAAACATAACAGGGCTGCATACCATTATTTTTCACCATTACTTTTGCCATAAATATTTCCTCCTAATTTTGAAGATTTTTAATCAATCTTTGGCTAACTCAAAATTGCCAACTTTCCGCTCTGTACTTTTTATTGATATTTCTTCCATTTTATCTTGAAAATTTTCCTTCGAAGCTGTCAGGGTGACTTTTTCCAATAAATCCGTTCGAACGATCCCACCATCAATTTCCTCTTCTATGATAAAGATCTCTTTATCGAAATATAGGTTATAATCTCCTTTATGATTGGTTGCTGCAATGAGGTCTTTGGCTGTCCCCAACAAAAGTTTCGTTCCCCCAATTTCCACAGTAGCAATATCCACTCCGCCAATAGGTGCCCAGGTAATGTCTATGTCATTAATTTTCATCAAGCTGACGGTAGCATCCGGTAAAGGAATCGTCGGTTCTCCCGGGATTGCTGGATCGTGTCTTTCACTCACTTTACCAACAATCCGGGTGACCTTTATGGGGAACTGATAATAGGGATCAAATTTCATACGCAGGGAATTATTACGAATAATCCGCACAATATCTCCGGGCGATAGACTGCCTGTGTTCTCTAATTTTGCCTGGGTTCTTCTTCCCGGGCTCAAAGTAGCGGCTAATTCGGTCTCAGAATTCTCGGTTATCACACGAGCGCCTTCACGTATCCCTTTAGTTAAAATCACCGGTTTGAAACTAATGATATCACCACCATTAATGCCATTAACAACCACGATTAATTCATTATCACCATTGGAGGGGATGATTAAATCCGACAGAGGAATATTAATCGGAAATTCAAGAGATTGAAGTCGATGGCCTGTAATTTTTATGTTATAGCTTCCGTCACTAAGATCTGAGAAGATAAAAAAACCCTCCGTTTTATATTCCGGTTTCTTTTTCAGATTCATCAATTCTGCCCCAAACTGAGTTGGCAATATGGCAACATAACTCAAATCTTCCACCACATGACCAACCAACGATGCTTTTTGAATAATTTTCTCGATGACTAAAACCTGGTTTTTAAGAATTGTCTATTTTATTGTAAAGGCTGTAATCGCTGTAATTGAAAGCTACTCTGTAATTCAAGAATTTGCTCAATCACTCAAGCCAGCAATGCACTCACTCTCTCCACCAACATCTGCCTCCGGTATGGCTTATGAAATGCGTCTTTAACGCCAAAACTGAAGGCTTTAACGAAGAGTTCGCGGTCTCCATTAATCAAAATGATTTTTACATCATGAAATTGATGCTTAATATTTTTGATGATCTCAATTTTTTGGGATTGTTCGCCTGAAGGTTCTAACAAAATCATATCAATTTTTTTGTTTTCAAGAAATGTTTGAATCTTTCGATTATCTTTTTCTCTCAAAACGACTGTCGTTTTCTCAAGTGCATTGATAAGCTCTTCATCTGCACTGATTGTTGGTCCGGAAATTAAAACATAGGGTTTAAGCATGACCTTTACCAATTCAACTGTTATCAATATTGGGTCAACTATTGTGCCACGCTTCATCAATACAAAAACAGCCCTTCAGGATACTTACCTAAAGGGCTGTTTTTTCAAAACAACAGATTTGGTTTTGTGTTTTAGGGAAGAATGAATAATATGCTTACAACTATAGACAAAACTCTATAGTTATAGTAAAGACTCAATACTTATTCACCGATTAAGCTTGCCAATTTTAAATAAATTGGGATCAATATTATATTGCTTGAGCTTTGTATGCAGGTGAGTTACATGAATACCCGCCTGACTGGCGGCATGCGAAATATTTCCTTTTGTGGCTCGTAGACACTCGGTAATATAATACCGTTCAAATTTTTCAACCGCAATCTGCTTTGCTTTTTTAAACGGAGCAGAATTCGCACCGGATTCCCTGGCATCATCTTGCTCGACCACCTCATCCGGCAGATTCTCAGGCTTAATCATCCTTTCGGTAGCAAGAATAACTATTTTCTGGATGATATTTCTCAGTTCCCGGATATTTCCAGGAAAATCATAACTACAGAGCAGTACTTTTGCCTCCGGAGATAACTGCAGAGTTCCTTTCTTATATTTAGCGGCGAACATCCGCAGATAATGCTGAACTAAAAGTGCAATATCACTCTTTCTTTCTCGCAGAGGAGGAAGGGTAATGTCAATCACATTGATTCTATAGAACAATTCTTCGCGGAATTCTTCTCTGGTGATAAGGTCTGATAAATTTTTACTAGTTGCTGCCAGTATTCTAACATCGCTTTTGCGAAATTCGGTACTACCGATAGGCGTATATTCACCGGTTTGCAGAATCCGAAGCAACTTCATCTGCATGGCCGGACTCAAGGCATGAATTTCATCCAATAAAATGGTTCCACCGGTTGCATACCCAAACCAACCCTGTTTTTCCCGAATTGCGCCGGTAAAGGCCCCGCGAAGGTGACCAAAAAATTCCGATTCGAGCAAATGATCGGGAAGTGCTCCGCAATTCAAAGGCACAAAAGGCTTATGCCTGCGAGAGCTATTTTCGTGTAAGGCACGCGAGATGAGTTCTTTACCCGTACCGCTCTCTCCGTAAATTAAAATGGTCGCATCTGTATCTGCAACTTGTGCCACAAGATTGAGGATATCGATAAGCTTGGGATGACAACCGATAATAGAGCCGAATTGGTAATTTTCATCCAATTCGGCTCTTTCCGGACACTCGGGAGCATCAATCATTATTGTGACTCCCCAAAAGTATGATGATAGATTTTAGCTATTTAATATTCATCTCAACTTGCGCCCAAAGATATTCTATAAAGAGCTGTAAGGAACTTTCAAATCTAGTCTAAAGGTAGTTGTTTATATACCAAATCGAGCAGAACTTGTCTAACGCTGGTGTCATAAATTTTGACGTTAATGTAAGATTTTTAGATTTTTGCTAAAGCTTATTTGTTCATTTTAGTTTACATGGTTTTGATATTTTTGTCAAAACACTTTACTGTCTATTATCAATCATTATCCACAACGGTTATGGATAGGTCATTATTTTCGGCAGCGTCGGCTACCAGCGGATAAAAGCGGCGATAAGCAGCAGTACTATTAACAATTTTCATATCTCCAGGTTCGGCAACCGCCTGGGAACCTACCAGCAGACATCCGGCGGTGTCCTCGTCCGTATTTCCACAGTGGATAAGAATCCATTGAAAATTGGGAACATCCAAAATGTGCAGCATCCCCTTATGAATATCTGCAAACCGACTCATATATCTCTCATGATGGCCGCCTTCGGTTCTAAGCCCAATTCTGTAGTTCCCGGCGGGAATCCGGGTCTCACCGATCACTTTCTCCGGGCGATATTCATCTTCCAAACCAAAACAAACAAATTTTCCATCCACCGAGACAATACTAAGTGTAGTGTCATCATCAGAAACAAAACGGTCGACTAATATTTCCATATCATTCTCCGAAATAGTTGGTTATATTATTAATAATAAGCTATTGAACTGCTATTCATGTTTTTGCTCCGCCATATACTATTATCCTTAAACTTACTTGCGGTGAGCAGAACTTAGATTTCGGCCTGATATATAAAAAGACTGTGATATCCTTAACATCGTCACAACATCTACCTGCCGTAATTGCGAAGCATGGGTGACAATCAAGCGATTTAGCCAGTGTAGTTCATTTTGAGCAGATGGACGTGGGCATATGAACATAATAGATTGCCTGTACCTGAAAAGTGGACTTTTCTCTTTTCGGCATGGTTTGAGTCGCTACAGGTTAAAGGTAATTAATTCTTTTTGGTAAAACATTAATTCCCAAGAGCTGAAGACTCTCTGCGAATGCGGCAAATCTATATAAAAATGAGGAGTGTTTTCTACAATCAAATGGAAAACCTTTTTCACGCTCAAACAGGAATGGAATAATCCGTTTGTGCATTCAAGAGAAAATCTTACGAAAAGGTAGTGAGATAAACCTATCTCAGGTTTCAATAATTACTTAAGGATCGCTAAAGATTTAACTACTAAACCGCACTGAAAAAAGATTTCCCTATCGGCTTTAAAATGATCCTGTTCGGGAATTGATGGAAAATAATAGCACATTCCTTTATGAATGTCAAGCATTAAAAGCAATTTAATGCATTTATTTTAATTTTTATATATTTTCTTTTTATTCTCTACCGTGCACTTTTTATTTTGATCATTGGTCATAAGCGGTCAAGTTAATTGGTATAAAGCAAAACATTGATTCCAGATTTCGAATAATCAAATGATAAAGAGATCTTAAAACCAATTGGTATCGTCAACAATCCTTGAGACGATCATATCTGCGTTCGAAGCCCCTATTACCAACGAAACCGCTTATTAGCCAGCACAATGTAATTAGGCGACAAACTAAACTCCCTGAGCTCCATCGGGAAACATTTTTTCTAAAGCGTTCGGATCACACTAAATCTTCTTAAATTGTCATACCTTGTTAAGGTGCCCTGTTCTTACTTAATTGTTTTGATTGATTGATAATACATTAAAGCGCTGACAAAGAGCTTTTTTCAAAGAACTTTTAAAAAGCGCACAGTAGAGACAGGAGGTATTAAAAATGGCAGCTTTTTTTAAGCTCTTTTTAATTGATAGCTTACCAGATCCGGTGAGGAAGTTCTCTGGACAGAAGCCTTTAATGCCAATATTGATTCGGAAATATTTATCAAGGCAATATTTCTTTGCACTTTTGGGGTTCATTCAGTATAAGGCTTGAGTGATCTTAAAAGTGGTAATATAATGGTAATTTTGGGTAATTTATGGTGATTTTGACAGACGAAATTTTGAAACGTAAGTAAAATAAAATTAATATAATAGCTTGTTTAACCTGAACGTATCAAAATCGGCTTTAAAGGACTTAAAATCCCTCGCCCCATTGGGGCGTGCCGGTTCGAGTCCGGCCCCGGGTACTAATAAAAACAACAACTTAAGGCTGGTTAGTTAGGGCGGAAAAACCCGCTGATCAGCCCTGTTTATTTGCAGTCAGTTTCGATTATCTTTTTGCATATTCCTACCAAAAATGATAATTTCATCATATTGATTTATTATGAGGTTCCTTTGCTCAAAATTTGTTGCGTAATAAGCAAGATAAATAAGAAGCACGTTGCTTCCGGTAGAACATTAAATAACTGAAAAAACGCTGTATCAAGATTATGGTAACGACACTAAAAGGCATCGTTTCAACTATCGATTTTCACGTCACCAGTGATTGCAACCAGAAGTGTCCATATTGCTGGGGACCTCAGGATTATAACAAGCCAGTAGATACTGATATTGCGCTTCGGATCGTCTCGCGTGTCAAGGGCATTGGCGCGAGGCGTATTGTCTTCACCGGAGGGGATCCCTTAAAGCGGAACGACCTGGCCAAACTCATCCGTCATGCAAAGCAAGTCGGGCTGGAAGTGGCTTTGTCCACCAGCGGTGATGAGTTAACCAAGGGGTTTTTAAATGAAGTAGCACCCTATCTTGATCTTATTTCTTTGCCCCTGGATGGATCGACAGAAGAGAAAAATGCGAAAACCAAAGAGAAGGGGCACTTTTCAGCAATTATGCGCGACCTGGATTGGCTGAAGAAATATCCGGAAATAGATGTAAAGCTCTGCACTCCGGTTACTCGCTACAATCTGGATGATGTGCCCGACATCGTCAAACTTGCCGATGAGTATGCGAAATCCACACAGGCGGGTGTGTTCTACAACATTTTTCAGGCCTATCCCCGGGCAATGCACTCCGTTGATTGGCAAGATTTACTGGTTACGGATGCAGAATTTCAACGATTGCGAAGAAGAATTCCAGCAACAGCCCGGATTCGGGTAAATTTTCTGGATCACGAAACGCTTGACAAATTGTACATGATGATCTTTCCCGATGGGAGTCTGATCATCCCCAGAGGCAAAGAATTCATCAATTTTGGCCCATTTCTGGAAACTGAGGATTTTGACGTTGCTTTATCTAATAGTGAATTTGATTCATCCAAGCATTTACACCATTCCAGGGGATGGCAAAAGCATGAGAGTGGGAGACGACTCAATTCGACATAATTGTCCAATACCATTAACACGTTATTTAGCAACTGACTAAATTAAGGGGATATCATGCGTCCATTAAAATCATTTTCCTTACTTTTTCTGCTTAGCTTATNNATCATTTTCCTTACTTTTTCTGCTTAGCTTATTGCTAATAAGCTGTGGTTCCCAAGTGCCCATTGCCTCCATTGATAGCGCAATTGAGGATGATCGAATTGTAGGAGCCTGGTTAGCCAAAGATTCATCCGGTACTGAATCGATAAGAGGTGTTGTCTATAAACTTAATGAGACAGAATATTTTATTGAATTAAGAGAAGAAGAATATTGAAAATGAAGCATTATACGGGGAATCGTTTATCTTTTCGAGACAAAATGAGTGACCCCTTCGAAGTTGCCTTCCACTATAAGGATTTCTGTGAATGTGACAAGACTTTTGGCTTTTCATGCATTCTACCGTATGAAGGCATTTGTCTAAATTATATCAGCAATCAGTAGCACTGGCCCTTTCATTGAACAATTTATAATAGAGCCGCTTTCGGGAAAAAACAGAGATTTGGGGGAGCAGCCCGCTCACCGCAATAGCAACATTTTGCGGCTTTGCACCCTTTCACCGGCTTCGAGTTGATAGACATACACTCCGCTGCTCACTTCCCGGCCGGCGTTGTCACGTCCATCCCAAACAACTTCATGCTGTCCGGCTCTTTGGCGTTCCTTCACCAACGTGTGCACTTTCTGCCCCAGCATATTGTAAACGGACAATTCAACTTTCCTACCAACTGCCAACTGATAACTAATAACTGTTTCGGGATTGAACGGATTGGGATAATCTTGGTAAAGTTTAAATCCAATCGGATTATTCAGATGTGGTTCTTCCACCGACGCAGCCGGGTGATTCAAGAATACGGATATGTTTCCCCCGCCTGCGTTGGCTACTACAAAATCGATTGTCTGATCATTATTAAAATCAGCAGTAGATACCGCAAAAGGAGAGTAAGTATAATTGCCCCAGTAATGCGGAGCGCCCAGCAAACCGGCCTGGTCATTCAATAGAATTGAAACATTATTATTGCTTACCGGGACATTATGAACGCAGACGACATCCTGGAATCCATCACTGTTAAAATCAGCTCCGACCGCATAATTGGGATTGGTCAACAGAGTGTAGTAATCGATTTGAAACCCGCTCCCCTCATTGTAAATCATAATTACCCGGTCATCCGTGGGGCTGTAATATCCGGTTCCCACCAGGATATCAACGACGTTGTCATTGGTAAAATCATTGCAATAGATGGAATTCAGTTCTCCCTGCGTGAAAAGCGAAAATTGAAAACTAAAAATACCGTCGTTGTTCTGATACACATGTACAATCTTACCATACTTATCAGCAAATAAAATATCCACATCGCCGTCATTATCGAAATCACAAGTGCTCAGGTGTTCGGGGCTGGCCGGGAAAGTATCGTGATGGTAGATGGAATCGAAGTTGGCGTCCTGATCATTCAAAAGAACTGCAAAACTTCCCCCGGTTACATTAGATACCACCATGTCGATAAATCCATCCAGGTTTACATCTGCATTCGCTATACTCCAGGCCCTTTCTCCCGGCCTGGTCGGATAGGGGGTATAATAGATGTCCGGCGCGCTAAGTGTGGCATCTCCGTTGTTAAAGAACACATACAAATTTGAATCACTGGCAACAGAGATGTCCAAAAAATTGTCTTGATCGTAATCCGCCGTGAACAGGAAGACAGGAAATCCGGCCACCGGGTAAACATCCGAGACTTGAAAGGTCGCGTTTCCATCATTCAATAACACCGAAATGTCTAACAAGGGATTAGCCGTGGCGACATCAATATCTCCGTCATTGTCAAAATCAGCGGAGGTGATGTACCAGGGACTTCGCTGGGATCCGACATCAAAATCCAATTAGCTTGAAAAATTTGCAGAACCATTTCTGGTTTCAGCTGTAAAGCTCCAGGCAAAACCTGTAAAACCCGGAGACGCAGGGAATTGTACATTGCCGGTCAGGATTAACTGGATAATTTCACCTATTTTGAAATCGGCAGCCGGGTAGAGGCGCACTCCGGTTGGATGATTCAAGCTATCCAGAATAAATTCATGATCATAACCAGAGTATCCGCACTGGTTTCCTATAACAAAAGTAGTGCTCTCATTCAATGTAAGTGTATCAACCGTCGCCAAAAAATGGATTTCGATGGGGGAATTCAATGCCACGCCCACCGCATGTTGTAAAGGCAGCGTAGATGAGATAATTGAGGTATCTCTCCCAAATCTATAGCCAGAACTTTACCCCTTTGTGAGTTTAGCAGCAATTCTCGAGAAACATCGGATTTTGAATTCGATAAATCCGGCGCAGCTATATATTCGCTTTGTGCCTGTAAAGTCCGGCAGCAGAAACAAAACAGGATCGTCAATAGTATTAATAACCACTTCATGTTGTATCCCCCTGTTTTAAAACAAATTAAAGTTATCAATACCCCACGCATGACTAAAAAACAGAGTGTTTTAATCTCACTAAACCTCTCCCTTGAAAAAATTCCCGGATCATCTGCCGGATTGTTACGAAAAACCATCTTCAGCGTACCAAAAGCATCTTCTTCACACTCACAAATTTCTCATCTTTCGTTTTAGCTGCAACATTTAACCGATAAATATACAAACCGGAACTCACCTGATTACCGGAATCATCAGTGCTGTTCCACTGAACGGTATAAAAACCTGCCTTTTGTCGAGCATTCACTATTGTTTTTACTTTTTGACCGAGAATGTTATAAACATCCAATCTTACTGTAGCGGCGTGTGGTAACTGATATCTGATGGTTGTAGACGGGTTAAAGGGATTGGGTTGGTTTTGATATAAAACAAAATTTTGGGGCGGTAACTCTGTATCGCTATACAGTCCCATTGTCCCGCCGGAAGTGGTAAACAGAATGGTTCCCGAATCTCCCACCACAATGCCGATGAAATCATCATAAAAATCCAGCGCATTCAAATTCATGGCACCGGCAATATAATTGACGTTCCAGGTATCTCCGCCGTCACCAGTTTTGAGGATATGTCCGTAAGTTCCGCAGGCATAAGCAACCTGACTGCTCGGGACAGCAATACCCTGAAGCCCGGTAATGGGTGGGGGTGGCATAAAGTTATATCCTTGCCAGGTAGTATCGACAAGCAATTTTCTCAAAATGACCGGACTGGCGAGGAATTGATCGTCAGCGCCAGCCACAAAGGCGACGTCACCCGTCGGACTAAATTCGCCATCCATAGCAGCACCCCAAATGGTAAACGGCAAGGATTGCGATTGCCAGCTTCCACCGGAATCCAGCGTCTCAAAATCAAGGAGAGGCAAAATGATATGCCCCCAATACTGCTGCAGCCCGCCTGCAGTGAAGAAAATATCCTGTACCGGTCCACTTCCGAAACTCATGCTGGTCCAGGTCGCTCCGTCATCAGTTGAATAGTAGACCGTGCCTAACTGATCGCCCACATAGAGCGTAAACTCTCCCATATAGGAAGCTGCGGTAAGATGACGGGTGCTGCTACTGTCAACGAAAATCCAACTATCTCCACCATCAAACGTAAAAGCAAATTTTGAGCTGTCTCCTACCGCTACCCCTTTTTGTTGATTGGCAAAAGCGAGCGCGTTCCAGGTTACATGAGGCCGAGAGAATTTCTCTATCCAATTTTGCCCGGCATCGCTCGTTCTCAAAATCTTTCCGCTGTCACCAACTGCAATGGCGGTTACGCTATTTAGCATCTTCACATCACTTAAGGTGGCTGAGGTGTGACTGTTTTGCTGAACCCATTGGGCCTGTGCTGGTAAGTTATTGATTAATATAAAGCCGATCAGGATTAATGACTTTGGTAAAAAAGACTGATTAAAATTGATTTTATGCATGATTTCACCTCCTTCTAAATGAAAATTTGCGGGAGCCAATAAATCCCGTAAATTACTGCGTTGCAAATGCCTAACGGAGCAGGAACATTTTTCGGCTTTGCACCCTTTGACCGGCTTTGAGTTGATAAACATATACTCCGCTGGCAACCTCTCTTCCCGCATCATCCCATCCATTCCAGGTGGTTTCATGCCGCCCTGTGCCTTGGTGCCCCTTCACCAACGTGCGCACCTTCTGCCCCAGCATATTGTAANNGTTTCCGGATTGAAGGGGTTGGGGTAATTGGGAAAGAGTTTAAACGAGGTTTGTTCTTCAAATGGCGGCACACTTCCTATCCAATCTAACTCGGTAAAGCTGCCCCAGATCTGCCATCTATTGTTGAGATATCGTTGCCAGGCACACCACACCCGGAATTGCATATTTTGTGCTCCCGCCCATGAAAAATCAGAAACCGCCGGAAGCCTATGAATGCCACTATATTGTGATACATTGGCCGGTGAACCATAAGGCGGTTCGCTGGCATAAATCTCCACCTCACCATTCATATCACTTTCAAAAGCATATAATGAAGGTCCATCAACATATTTTTCGGTGATGATGAAGAATTCGACACCCTCCACATTGGTTTCATTACCGGAACCAAGAGTTAAACTATCTAAGGCCTGCCACTGGAGGTCATAACTCATAATATCCCAATCATCATACTCGTCCTGGCGGTGCTGCCAGAGTATAAAAGATCGCCACCCTGGCACAATTTTGGGAAGACGATTTTCTCCGTTGGAAGCGATCAGTTGTGAAGGTTGCCAGCCCTGAGACAGCACTCGTTCTTTGAGATAAACCGATAAGTCCTTTTCATAAGATACCAGGGGTTCAGAATTGTAATATGCGCTTACTACCGGATGCCTGGCATTCAAGCTGTCCAAAACAATTTCCGCACTCCAGGTTGAATCGGTGTTGGTGTACTCACTGAATAATATTTTTCCCCTACGTTCCCAAACCAAGTAATTGTGACGGACGTACGGATTAATATCATCCATAGCAATGGATGTAATCTGAACATTGGATTTGAATTGCCCGTTTTGATAGACTATCGAAAACAAATCTTCATTGCCATTCCGATTTGACTGCCATACAATGAGAATGTAATTAGAATCGGGATAGTTAAATACAAACGCTGCGGATGGATTAGTCGCATATACGCCGGGTAAATCCGGTGAGACGGGAAGCTCGTTTTGAGGGTTTTCGAAGGACTTAAAATAAATTTGCGAACGATCACCAAAGTCTCTCTGCCACAAAAGCATGTTATACACATCAACTTGATCATTAATATCTTTAACGAAAGTGGGTTGAAGATTATTGGCTGTGGTGTCTGTAAGTGAGGCGGGAGCGCTCCAGGGCATTTGTGCAATGGACAAAGTTGTCAAAGCAAATAAACCTAAAATGAATATCAATTTTTTCACTTTACCCTCCTGAGTGGAATTATTAACGAAGCAGCAGCATCTTACGGCTGCTGAAAAACGTTTCGGTTTTTAATTGACAAACATACACCCCGCTGCTCACTTTCCGGCCGGCGTTGTCCCGTCCATCCCAAACAACCTCATGCTGTCCGGCGCTTTGGCGCCCCTTCACCAGCGTACGAACTTTCTGCCCCAGGATATTGTAGACGGACAACTCAACGTCGCCGGCCACCGGAAGCTGATAGCGGATTACTGTTTTGGGATTGAAGGGGTTGGGGTAGTTTTGATCAAGTGCTGTTTTTGATGGAATTGTTAATGAGGTTGGCGATTCATCATGGATCTGAACAATGCCCCCAGTGGTGGTTTTTAAAATTGTGCCATAATCACCTACTACCCAACCAACATCGTCATTAATAAAAAATGTCGAGTTCATATTATGTGTTGTGACATTTGGTTGTATATTCCAGGAATTTCCGCCATCAGTTGTATGTAAGATAGTTCCTTCTCTGCCGACAACCCATCCAGTATTTGAATCAATAAAATGAACAAAATTCAACGATTCGGATGTTCCGCTTGATTGTTGCTCCCAAGTCATACCTCCATTAGTTGTCTTCGCTATAAATCCTCCGACATTTTCACCAACAATCCAACCGATATTTTCATCTACAAAATAAATAGCAATTAGTCCGGCATTAATTCTATTCGTTTGAACAAACCAATTATTTCCTCCATCTGTCGTTTTTAAAATTGCCCCGCCAATCATACTCTCATAACCAGCTGCCCAGCCTACGTTATTATTCACAACGCTAATGGAATTGAAACCATATTGTACAAACGATTGCCCTTGCCATGTATCCCCACTATCTGTCGTTTTCAAAATTATGCCCCCACCAATCGGTGAGTCAAAATTTCCGACCACCCATCCTTCATTGACATCGATAAAATCAATAGACCTTAGTATGTAAGATAATCCTGGAGATCGCTGTTCCCAACTGCTTCCACCATTAGTAGTTTTGATGATTGTACCGGCTTCGCCAACAGCCCAGCCTGTATTGACATCTGCAAACTCAACGGACATCAAGTTAGAAGAGGTAGTACTTGATTGGGATTGGAATGTATTTCCACCATCAGTTGTATTTAAAATCATGCCTGCTTGTCCAACTACCCATCCGTAGTTTTCGTTTATGAAGTAAGTTGATTTTAGGGTCAAAGTTGTTCCCATCGATTCGATGGTCCAAGTTGTCCCACCAGTTGAAGTTTTTACAACTGTACCATGACGCCCTACAACCCATCCTTTGGTGCTATCTATAAATGAAATTGAAAATAAGTCCTCGTGGGTTTCACTATTCTGAAAATACCAATTATCTCCACCGTCAGTAGTTCTCAAAATTTGACCATTCAGCCCAGCAACCCAACCCCTATTTTCATCAAAGAAAAAAGAGGAGGTTAACATAAATCCGGTTCCAGTTTTTTGAATATTCCAATTTAAGCCCCCATCAGTTGTTTTAAGAATCATATAAGATGGGGCACCGCTACTTCCAATTGCCCATCCTATATTTGAATTCACAAAAGAGATTGACATAACCATATCTATAATTCCATTTGACAATATATTCCATGTAGCCCCCCCATCAGTTGTCTTTAGAATATGTCCACCATCTCCGGCTGCCCATCCTGTCATCGTATCCAAAAAATAAACAGAACGCAATGTATGAGGAATTCCACTATTCTGAGGATACCAATTTATTCCGCCATTAGTAGTTTTTAAAATAGTACTGCTACCTCCGACCACCCAGCCTATATTTTCATTTATAAAGAAAACCGAACTTAACCAGCTGGAAACCCCGCTTGTTTGGATTTCCCAATCAGTGCCGCCATCAGTTGTATGCAAAATATTTCCATTTAAACCAACGATCCAACCTCTACTTGAATCTACAAAATATATTGATGAAAACCCTTCTGAAATTCCACTTACCGAATGCCTGATGTTCCAATTAACACCACCATCAGTGGTCTTTATGATAGTGCCAAAATTCCCGACAGAAATAACAGTATTAGGATCGAGGATAAAGGCATCCATCAGTGAATTCCCCTGAGGTAAAGGATTTTGCCACTGCCAAGCGTTTGTTTGAGCAAATAAATCAATTGCTGCCAGAGAAACCGTCAAATAAATGAGGATGATTTTAATATCGGCTTTCATTTTTCTTATCCTGACGTAGTTTTAAGCTATGAGACTTCATAAACGTTTTTTGGGAAAAGGACAAGAGTATTATTCACCGCAAAACCAACATTTTCCGACTCAGCACGGTTTTACCGATTTTGAGTTGATAGACATACACCCCGCTACTCACTTTCACCCCTCCATCATCCCTTCCATCCCAGGTAACTTCATGCCGACCGGCGCTTTGGCGTCCCTTCACCAACGTGCGCACCTTCTGCCCCAGGATATTGTAAACAGACAATTCAACGTCGCTGGCAACGGGCAGCTGATAGCTGATCACTGTTTCCGGATTGAAAGGGTTGGGGTAGTTTTGATATAGAACAAACCTCTCAAGTTGTTCAAAAGCTTTATCATCTAAATTAGTTAGTACATCATACGCATAAATGCCATGGTTGGTGCCCAGATATAAAGTAGAAGTGATTGAATCTAACTTCATGGACCTAATAATCAAACTGTGAGCAGGTAATCCATTGTTGATTTCATTCCAGTAAATGGGAGTCATCTGGCTTTGATACACACTATCTTTTGAGGCCAAAAAAAGTTTATTTGCGGTGTGGTCAATTTCAATAGCTCGAATAGTAAGCGAAGAGGGCAGTCCATCATTATACTCCATCCAGGTAATACCACCATCTTCACTCTTATAGAAACCGCCTGTTGTTCCCCCAGCATAAACTATATCGGGATTTCTACTATCGATTTCGAGGTCGTACACAGCATCTAGCTGGAGTCCGGTTGGGATCCAGGTCAACCCACCATCGGTTGTCCTCATCACATCGCCTGATCCCCCAGTTCCCACAAAAACAATTTGAGTATTGAGCGGATTAATTGCTATTTTGGTAATACTCTCATGTAATTGAGCTATAGTGTCACTGATACATTCCCAATAATGACCTCCATTAGTGGTCTGATAGAATTCACCACCAAAAAATCCTACGCTTCCTGAATATAACGTATCGGGAAATTTGGGGTCGATGGCAAGCGAAGACACTAAAGCTTCGATTATGATAATTCCACTATCTGCAGGAAACCAGTTTTGCCCCCCATCAGTGGTTTTCTCAATGAGATTATCTGCAATATACATTATTTGAGGATTTTCAGGATGAATAGCGATATTCCAAACCATCCTGTTCGCATATAAAGTATCCCAGGTTAAACCGCCATTGGGTGAAATAAAAAGCGTACTCAGGGAAGAACCGGTCCCACCTGCATAAATCGTATCCGGGTGTTCAGGATGCATAGTAATTGAAAGAATAGTATGCTCATCTAATCCCAACAATTGCCAATTTTGCGCATTTATTACTAAAAGTGAACTTAAAAGGATGAGGCCCAGAAATATCCGTTTAAACTGTTGAGACATTTTAATCCCTCCATAAAAATTGCAGCCATTTTTTAAGCACTTATTTTAAATACAGCATTTTTCGGCTTTGACTAAAATTCTTCATTTTTATTTGATAGATATAGATTCCGTTTGCAACCTCTCTGCCCAGCTCATCTCGCCCATCCCACTCTACCTGATAAAATCCGGCGGGTTGTCTGGTATTGACTAATGTTCTAACTCGCTGCCCCATTGAATTATAAATCGTTAACTCTACTTTACTACTAATTGGCAATTGGTAACTGATGGTTGTGGTCGGGTTGAAGGGGTTGGGATAGTTTTGAAATAACTTAACGAATGTAGGAAGATATTCCGAAGGATCGTCAATGCCGGTTAACATCGTTTCCGCAAAACTTCCCCAGATCTGCCACTGTCCGTTTTGGAAACGCTCCCAGGCCAGCCATATCCGCACCTGATAATTGGTGGCCTCGGCAAAAGACGGCTCGGAGAATACCGAACGCTGGTCTTCGCCTGCAACAGATGAAAGGTTAATGATTGAATTTTCATCGGACGGAATATCATTAACATAAATTTCCCCATCTCCGGTTTGCGCATTTTCAAAGGAGAAGTAGAGTGGTGCGAAAAAATCACTTTCGGAAATAATAGACGGTTCAACGGCCCGGGGACGAATTTCATCTGCGCTGCTGAAGATGAAAAGTTGAGGCTGCATCGCCGCTTCGGATAAATTCATAATATTCCAGTCGGTAGTATCGCGATGTTGCCAGATGAGGCTAAGTGGCAGACCTTTGCTAAAGCTCGGTAAGCGGCTATCGCCGTCCGGTGAAACCAACTGCGGAGGATTCCACACACCGCCGGAGGTTTGAGTTCTTCGGTAAATGCTAAAATCATCTCCCACTCTTTTCTGATAAGCGACTGCTCCTCTGCTAATGGTGGGATTGGCGCAGCTTCCACTATCCAGCACTTCAGGAGCACTCCAGGCTGAATCCGTTAATGTGTAATGGCTATGCAAAATAGTGCTGTCCCGCTGCCAAACCAGCGAATTTCCGACCAGATCGGGATGGAGGTCATCCGACGGGTGAGTGGTAATTTGCTGATAGTGTCGGAATTCACCATTGACATACAGAATAGAATAGAGATCAAAATTACCGGGCTGATCGGATTGCCAGACGATCAGCAGAGCACCGTTAGTCGGAAAATGCGCTGCTACCGGTTCTTGTGAGAATCCACCGGCCGCCAACGGGTTAACCGCGATTTCCGAGTCCGGGTCGGCAAAGGTCTTTAAAAAAATATGGGAGTAATTTCCAAAGTCCCGTTCCCATAGCAACACGTTATACTCCCGTAAAGGATAGTCTGCCCTGGCAAAGGCCGGGTTGCGGTTATTCCCCATCGAATCCACCAATAATTTCGGTGCACTCCAGGGGAGCTGTGCCAACAGCGGTGTTGTTAAAATTACCATTAAGGAGAGTAAAAGATAGCGTTTCATAGTATCCCTCCGATTACTTTAAATTAAATCAAATATTAAATAAATTCAAGAGGTTCGCTAAATCCCTCTTTAAATTAATGTCAGCATAAAATTTCGCACGTACTGAAAATTGTGGAAAAACTCTGAAGGACATTATTCATTGACAATGCTTCTCACAATTCTCAATATGATTATCATTAATTGCATAGTCCTACCTAACCAATAGCATTTTCCTGTTTAGCGCATGATCCCCGGTGGTGAGGCGATAAAAGTAGATACCGCTGGAAAGATGTTTGGCATCAACACGCAGCTTATACTGTCCGGCGGGTTTCTTTTCATCAAACAATGTTTTGACTTTGCGGCCCAGAATGTCATACAAGGTTATCTTTACCCGGCCGGAA
>JABAHQ010003549.1_pt6 | contig 43638 bp, 43 predicted proteins | sample 7062091 | NCBI WGS metagenome assembly JABAHQ01 (sample SAMN14534359, study PRJNA622989) | marine sediment metagenome | biome: marine biome [ENVO:00000428]; feature: marine pelagic biome [ENVO:01000023]; material: deep marine sediment [ENVO:00002113] | place: India: Gulf of Kutch | collected... | reverse complement strand
GCTCACCAATGCGACAATACGCAATCACATCATCATCCGGTTTAATCCCGATTTCCTTTTCGTAGATTTGTTTCAACTCATCCGGTGATTTAAAGGTGCCGTCTTCATTGGTGGCACGCGCCCAGGGAACATTTTTAGCGCCGGGGATATGTCCTCCCCGCAGCGCGCCTTCCTGGGGATAATTTTCCATGTGCAACAGCTTGCCACTGTATTCGTCCGGCGAACGCACATCGATAAGGGGCTGCTTTGCTTCGATATGTTTCATAACATCTTCCCGAAATGCCCGAATGGAATCTTCATCCAAGCGAGAGACCTTATAGTTAGTGGATGGAAAATTGGGCACTTCTTTGGTCAGCTGGCGATTTTCTTCAATCCATTTCTGACGCCCGCCATCTAATATATAGCAGTGTTCGTGTCCGAATAACTTGAATGTCCAAAACGCATAGCAGGCCCACCAGTTACTTTTGTCGCCGTAAAATACCACTTTGGTATCATTCGCAATGCCTTTTTCTGACATGAGCTGCTCGAAACGTTCTTTATTGATATAGTCCCGAAGCAGAGAATCCTGCAAATCATTCTGCCAATCGATTTTTACCGCATTGGGAATATGACCGGTATTGTAAAGCAAAATATCCTCGTCAGACTCGACAATGCGAACGTTTCGATTATTTATATTATCAGCCAACCATTGGGTGTTGACTAACACTTCCGGATGGGCATATTGACTCATGATAAACTCCTTTGAACTTATCGTTTCTTATAAAACTATTTATTTAAACAGGCTTCACCATATCTGATATTGCAATGTATTAGGCTTCCTTAACGTCAGGCTTTAATTGTGAATCCTGTTGCTGAGAAAAATGATCGAATATTTTTAGCGCATGATCGTGAGCATTTTCGATAAACCAACGACTGGTATTCATTCCGCCACAAACAACTCCGGCTAAGTACACACCTTTTCGATTGGTTTCGAATGTGGTTAAGCTGTATTTGGGTGTCAAATCATCATCCTCTAAAATTTCTATGCCAAGCTTTTTCAAAAATTCGTATGCCGGATGATACCCGGTCATTGTCAAAACAAAATCGTTTTCAAGTGTTATTAGCCCATCAGGGGTTACAATATCGATCTCTCTTTCCCGAATTTCCGTCACCTTTGAATTAAAATAGCCTTTAATTGAGCCTTCACTTAAACGATTCTCTATATCCGGTTTTACCCAGTATTTTACCGAGGGTTTCAACTCATTTTCTCTCACAATCATGGTGACATCCGCGCTGCGACGAAACGTTTCCAAAGCGACATCCACAGCAGAATTGCCGCCGCCGATCACGGCAATTTTGTGGTATACATAAGGATGCGGTTCATCAAAATAGTGTTTGACTTTGGGCAGATCTTCTCCGGGCACATTCAGCCGATTGGGTTGATCATAAAAACCGGTGGCCACAATGACAGCTTTGGAATGATAGATCGCCTTGTCGGTGACAACCGCAAAATTGCCTGCACCGCCTTCCACGTCTTTCACTTGCTCATAAGTGTTAACATTTAGGCCCCACTTTTCCTTAACCCGACGATAGTATTCCAGAGCTTCCCGGCGGGTTGGTTTATATCCGTGGGAAATAAAGGGGACTTCGCCGATTTCTAATCGCTCCGAAGTAGAAAAAAAGGTCATATTGGTCGGAAAATGAAAAATGGAGTTGACCAGGCAGCCTTTGTCCAGCATTAAGTATTCGTATCCACGTTTAACAGCCTCAATGCCGCAGGTAAATCCCACCGGCCCCGCACCAATAATTATTACATTGTACATGTGGTTATTTCTGTTCATCATCTCTAACTTTGTTTTGGGGTTATCTTCTCATTCATTATAAAAATAACAAACGTTTCGGCAGAATAATATACGCCTGCTTACGAAATGCAAGCGGTTTTTCATAAATGTCATCTAATAAAAAAAAGCGGAAGTGTGGGTGCTTTCGCCTTATGGATTATAAATATAGAGCTCATCCTAAAAACTATTTAACCACGAATTGCGCAAATTTTCGCTAATTGTTTTATTTTTCATAATAGTTCATTTATTTAGTGTAATTAGCGAAATTAGTGGTTATTAGAGTAATTCAGTAAATCTTTACAACTAAAACTATTACGGAAATATCCCCAATTCCATGTAACTCACCGCCACTTTGTCAATGGCATTGATGAAAGCTGCCGTCCGCAGGGATATCTCATCCTTGTGCTGTTTTCGTATCTCTCTTATTTGATGATAGGCATTGATCATGGTTTCTTCTAAACCGGAATTCACCAGGTCTTCTTCTCCGGCACCCTGGATAATGCCATTAAACGTATTCTCAGGGAGTTGTTTACCGGTTAGGTCTTCCACCGCTCTCAATATTCTCCGGTTGACGTCCTCTTCAAAACGACGGCTCATTCTACCCAAACGCACATGAGATAAGTTTTTTAGCCATTCAAAATAAGAGACCGTAACCCCACCCGCATTGAGATACATATCCGGTAAAATCAATTTTCCTGCTTTCATCAGAATTTCGGCGGCATCCGCAGTGACCGGTCCATTGGCGGCTTCTCCGATGATTCTCGCTTTAATTCGATGCGCATTCTCTACCGTGATTTGATTTTCCAGCGCAGCCGGTACCAGAATGTCGCAATCCAATTCCAATGCATCAGTGGTTTGGGCTAAATTTTTTGCACCGGGATAGTCAAGTATGGACTCGGTTTCCTTACGATGGGCTAACACCTTATCCACATCCAACCCTTCAGGATTGTGTATGGCGCCTTCGTATTCAGCCAATCCGACAATTACTGCGCCACCTTCCTGTAAAAATTTAGCCGCGTGATACCCGACATTACCCAATCCCTGCACCACAACTCGCTTGCCTTCTAATCCCTTGGTTAAACTTAGCTTTTGCATATCTTTCTTGATTTCACAAGCTTCGCGGATGCCGAAAAACGTTCCTCTTCCGGTGGCTTCTATCCTGCCTCTCACGCCTCCTTGGGCAAGGGGCTTACCGGTCACACAGGCGAAATAATCTAACTGGGACTCTGTCAGGGCATTATACGTATCGACGATCCAGGCCATTTCGCGGGGCCCAGTTCCGTAATCCGGTGCGGGAACATCAACCCCCGGCCCGATAAAGTTTTTACGAAGCAATTCAAATGTAAAACGACGGGTCATTCGCTCTAATTCATCTTCGGAGTATTTCCACTTGGAAACATTAACCCCCCCTTTTCCCCCGCCGAAGGGAACATCGACAATGGCGCATTTGTAGGTCATCAGGGCGGCTAATGCCATAACCTCATCTTCATTGACCGTGGCTGCATAGCGGATACCCCCCTTTACCGGCAATTTATGTTGACTGTGTTCAGCGCGCCAGGCCTGGACTGTTTCAATCGATCCATCATCTCTTTTTAAGGGAAACGTCATGTGATAGACACTGTTGCAAATCTTTATCTGATCCAGCAAACCGGACGGATGCCTGGTGTATGCTGCGGCTTTGTCAAAATTTCGATTAACTTGTTCAAAAAATTTGATCTTTCTCGCCATATGCAGTCCTTTCTTGTTATAAAAACATCTTTGAAAAAAAAAGAGCCGCCCTTTTGGGGCAGCTCTTTATCAAATATTACTGAAGGTTTTAACGTATAATGGTTTTAAAATACTCACGCCTCATTTTTGCAATATTCATAATTGAAATTCCTTTCGGACAGACTGCTTCACACTCCGCATGGTTGGAACAATTACCGAATCCCTCTTCATCCATTCGTTCTATCATTCGGGTAGCTCGAAGAGTTCTTTCCGGTTGTCCCTGCGGCAAATATGTATATTGAGATATCTTGGCTCCGACAAATAACGCAGCGGAAGCATTCGGACAGGCGGCGACACAGGCACCACAACCAATACATTCCGCGGAATCCATGGCCTTATCCGCCATTTCTTTGGCTACCGGGACGGAGTTACCATCCTGAGCATTTCCGGTATTAACAGAAATATATCCTCCGGCCTGAATGATTCGATCGAATGCACCACGATCCACGGAAAGGTCTTTTATGACCGGAAACGCTTTAGCCCGAAACGGCTCAACCGTAATGGTTTGCCCATCCCTGAAATGTCGCATGTGTAATTGACAAACCGCAGTCCGTTTTTGCGGACCATGTGCAACACCGTTAATCACCAAACTACACATACCGCAAATCCCTTCCCGACAATCATTATCAAACTCAATCGGTTCACCCCCCTCTTTAATGATTTTTTCATTTAATACATCCAACATTTCTAAGAAAGACATATGTTCAGAGACATCTTGCAGGATATATGGCACTAACCTGCCTTTATCATGCGGGCCGTCCTGTCGCCATATTCGTAAATGTAAGGTCAATTTTTTCATTACTTTATTCTCCTACACTGGATTATGAACTGAGTCTATCGAGCACTTATTTTCAACTCTGGGTTGACCTACTTATTTATAACTTCGCTGAGTCAATTTCACATATTCAAATTCCAGCGGTTCTTTGTGGAGCACTGGCTTCTCGTTTTCACCTGTATATTCCCAGGCAGCAACATAACAAAAATCATCATCATCGCGGAGCGCTTCGCCTTCCGGAGTTTGATGTTCTTCCCGGAAATGACCGCCACAGGACTCTTCGCGATGTAATGCATCCAATGCCATTAACTCCCCAAGCTCCAAATAGTCAACTACCCGGCCGGCAAATTCCAAATTTTTATTCAACGTTTTTTCATTGCCCGGTACCTTGACGTTGTTCCAGAAGTCTTTCTTAATTTGGGGAATTTCTTCTAAGGCCTCTTTTAGTCCTTTTCCATTCCGCGACATGCCGACTTTATTCCAGATGATCAACCCAAGTTCACGATGGAATTCGGTGACTGTCTTGTTCCCTTTAATGGCCAAGAGACGTTTGACCATTTCATCAATTTGCTGTTCGGATTCTTTAAAAGCCTTTTCATCTACTCCTACTGAGGGCAAATCGGTATTGGCAAGATAATCGCCAATTGTATAGGGTATGATGAAATAGCCATCGGCCAGTCCCTGCATTAAAGCGCTGGCTCCCAGCCGGTTAGCGCCGTGATCGGAAAAATTCGCCTCCCCGAGAACAAAGAGGCCGGGGATAGTACTCATCAGATTATAGTCTGCCCACAAGCCGCCCATGGTATAGTGAACAGCCGGATAAATTCGCATCGGCGCATGGTATGGATCGTCCCCGGTAATGCGTTCATACATTTCAAATAAATTGCCGTAACGGTCCCGGATGGTATTTTCACCCAGCCGATTAATGGCATCGGCAAAATCCAGATACACAGCAAATTTGGTCTCTCCAACGCCACGTCCTTCATCGCAAACTTCCTTGGCATTCCGGGAGGCCACATCGCGGGGAACTAAATTGCCATAGGTTGGATATTTCCGCTCCAAATAATAATCTCTTTCTTCTTCCGGAATTTCATTGGGGTGACGATTATCATTTGCCTTCTTGGGAACCCATACCCGCCCGTCATTACGCAGACTTTCACTCATTAGCGTTAATTTGGATTGATAGTCCCCGGAAACCGGAATGCAGGTGGGGTGAATTTGGGTAAAACAGGGATTTCCGAAAAGAGCCCCTTTTTTATAACAGCGCCAGACAGCCGTCGCATTGGAATTTTTGGCATTTGTAGAGAGATAATAGGCATTTCCGTATCCTCCGGTGCAAAGGAGCACCGCATCTCCGGTATATTTTTCCACCTCTCCGGTAATCAGATTGCGTACTACAATTCCCCGCGCTTTTCCATCAATTAATACCAAATCCAGCATTTCTCGGCGAGGAAACATTTGCACTTTGCCTAAATCCACCTGACGGAGCATAGCCCCATAGGCGCCCAACAACAACTGCTGCCCGGTTTGTCCGCGAGCATAAAAAGTTCGCGAAACCAGAACGCCTCCGAAAGAGCGATTGGCTAAAAGCCCACCATATTCTCTGGCAAACGGAACGCCCTGGGCAACGCATTGATCGATGATATTGGTACTCAATTCTGCCAGGCGATAGACATTTGCTTCGCGAGACCGGTAATCCCCTCCTTTGACCGTATCATAAAAGAGGCGATAAACGCTATCATTATCATTCTGATAATTTTTGGCGGCGTTGATACCCCCCTGAGCAGCGATGCTGTGTGCCCGGCGGGGAGAATCCTGGATACAAAATGTTTTGACGTTATACCCCAACTCAGCCAATGAGGCAGATGCGGAAGCTCCTGCCAGTCCGGTACCAACGACAATAATATTATACTTTCGTTTGTTGGCCGGACTGATAACTTTTATGTTATTTTTATGAACTTCCCACTTTTCTTCAATAGGGCCTTCAGGTATTTTGCTGTCTAAAAGAGCTTTTTGATTCGTTTCAACTTTAGCCGTCATTCGATCCTCCAAAAAGGTTTTCAGTATATAAAATAAATCAATATAGGTAGTACCACAAAACCAAGCGCCAGAACTATGGCCAAACCTACCCCGACGGTATAGATTCCGGCCGAGTAGCGAGGATGATTGGCTCCCAGGGATTGAAAGGCGCTCCAGAAACCGTGGCGCAGATGATAACCAAGAAGAATCATCACGATAGTATACCCGAAGGCATAGAGCGGATCATTAAATGTTTCTTTCACCAGGCTATACAAATCACGCATCGTTTCTCCATTAATGGTAGTGACGTACCCCTCAGCAATTCCCGGTCCGTACTTAAAGGTTTTGATATGAATGATGGTAAACACCAGGAGAATAATCCCGGTATATATCATCGAAGTTGAAGAAATGGTCTTTCGGCTGGGCTCACCAATACTTTGAAGTTTATGGTATTTTTCCGGGCGGGCTTGCCGGTTGTTTAAACTAACACTAATGGCATAATACGCATGAAGAAGAAAGGTTAGAACCAGAAGCGCTTCCAGTGCCCAAAGAATAGGGCCTAAACTGATCAGCTTGTGTGAATAAGAATTGAAGGCATCGGGTCCTGCCAAAAACGATAAATTCCCAAGCATGTGAATAATTACAAAAAGTACCCAGAAAAGTCCGGTGATTGACATAACAATCTTTCTGCCAATCGTAGAATTCATTGACCTGAAAAACAATTTACTAGTCATGACGCCTGCTCTCTTGATTTAGATGCGGTGTGAATAACCATTACCTTTATGATGATGTATTTTTTGTGTTAAATCGCCAATTCAGGGGAATTAAATAAATCATCTCATGTTGAAAAATCAAGCTTTTTAGAAAATTATGAACTCCAAAAAACAAAATAAAATTTCCTTGAAATCAATAGTTTATAGATTTAAATTTTTAGATTGTAACTAAAAATTAGCAAGACTTGGAGGCTTATTTTTTATGTATACTGTATTAGTAACTTTGTTTGTTTTTATTTGTATTGTAATGATCGTAACCATTTTGATGCAAGCCAGCAAAGGCGGCGGACTGGCCAGTTCCTTCGGAGGGATGGGAGGAGCCGGTGGCGTGCTGGGCAGTCGGGGAGCTGCCTCATTTTTGCAAAAAGCAACGGTGGTACTGGCTTTAATATACGGCCTTCTCTGCCTGGCAATCGGTTTAATGGGACGTCCGGGTGAAGGAACGCAAGAAAGTGTTATCCAGGAGCAGTTGAATCAGCAACAACAACAGCAAGCCCCTGCGAATTTGCCTGCAGTAGAACCATTTCCCGAGCAGGGTCAACCAGGCGGACAAGGGGGTCAGGATGAAGCAGAAAGTGAAAATCAATAAACGATGTGGCACACAATACGCTGGAGTGGTGGAATTGGCAGACACGCTATCTTGAGGGGGTAGTGCCCTATCGGGCGTGCGGGTTCGAGTCCCGCCTCCAGCACACCATTCCCGGAATTTCTCCGGGATTTTTAATTCCATATCAGGTTTTACATCTTTGTATTGCCTGAGCAACAAGCCTTTTACCTTCAAGGGAAATAAGTCTTTCAGGATAGATGTCAAATCAAAGATAGTAACGTTGCTTCTCCTCATGAACTACAATCACGCCATCCAATTTATTCAGTCAAAATTAAACGCTCATAAAGCGAAGCGTTTAAAGATTCCTAATTTTATTCCGGCTGCAGTCATTATACCCTTCTTTAATAAAAATCGAGAAGCACATATTTTGTTCACAGTGCGCACCAATACGGTGGAACATCATAAGGGGCAGGTTTCTTTTCCGGGCGGTGCCCAGGAAAAACAGGATACAACCCTCCTGGAAACGGCATTACGTGAGACTTATGAAGAGGTGGGCATCCCTCCCGATGCCATTACCTATCTCGGTCAACTGGATGATTTTCCAACTATCACCAACTTTTTGGTAACCCCTTTTGTGGGCAAAATTCCTTATCCCTATCCATGTAACATCAATACGGACGAAGTGGCAGAGGTAATAGAAGTTCCTTTGGACCTTTTTCTAACCGATCGGGATTTTGAACTGAAAGAAAAGGCATACCAGGGGAAGAAATATCCGGTGTTTTACTATCATTTCCAACACACGGTGATTTGGGGTGTAACGGCCTTTATCATCAATCGATTTATTGAATTCATATTTGATTATAATCCGGCGCCGAAAAGCATATTGGAAGACCCACGCCAGCAACAATATTTAGCCGATAATATATACAACAGGAAATAAGATTTTATTCACGAGCGGCATTCCGGGAAGTCTCATTTTCTACAAATTCTACCGTTTCCTTTTTTCTGAATAATCCTCCGAAAACAATTATGATTCCCAGTCCAACCATAATTACTACATCAGCAAAGTTAAAAATACCGGTGCGGAGCGATCCAATACCCATATTCATGAAATCGATCACCCAACCGTCGTTGAATAGTCGATCCATAAAGTTACTCAAACCGCCTCCTATAATTAGGGAAAAGGCAATGGTCTGCGTACCGGCTAATTTTTGATTGAGAAGAATGTAGCCCAAAAGTGTAGCTAACAAAACTCCAACCGAAACAGTCAGCAGCCAGAAACGGATGGTCTCCGGTAAATCGGAAAATATTCCCAAAAGGGCTCCTGAATTTTCAGCATATTGAAACACAAAAAATCCGTTTAAATAAGAAATCGGAGGCGTAAATTTAAGCGCGTTTTCCGCGATCTCTTTGGTAAACTGATCAACGGCAATACATAGCAGGATTATGCCGAAAATTACAAATATTCTTCTCTCTTTACTCATAATTATTCCCCAAAGGCTTACTTTTGACATTTACCAAAATATTAACGACAAGACTATCTTATTGTTCAACCGGAGATTCTAATTTATCGCGCGGTTTAGCATTCGGTCTCCTGATGATTTTACTAAAATAATAGCCACTTAAGGAGGAGCACCCTGCGCAAATAAGCCCAATTGCGGTGGTCAAGACGAGCAATAAAGGCCGTGATAGAAACTCGACCATATTGGCCACCCGGGTAACGATAATTTGAGCATCAGTAAACAAGAAAAACACTGCGGCAAGCAACCATAACAATCCGACACTAAATGCGCCAGTACGAAAGGCATGCCACCCACTTCGAGCACCGATTGCTCCATAAAGATACGGGATAATAATAATCCACCACCAAAAAGGGGTTAACAATTGTAAAATCAATACACTTAAAAACGTTATCCACATGGTTCGCTATTACCTCTCATGCCAGATTATTGACCAGTTCCAAAAACTGTCGTTCCTTTTAGACGCGGGTGTGATTCCCGGGGGGATTGCAAATATAGCAACTGATAATATTGTCCCCTGACCCAATCATCTACAGCATTATCATAAAATCGTGAACCCGGATTACCGGATTGCCCGCCAGGATATATTCCCCACGCTTTCACTTTCCTACCCAGTTGAACAATCATTCGCCAAGTAGGTCCATGATCGCTGGTAATCGCATTGATAATATCCCGATTACCATCGGTTTTTAAATTGCCCCTTCCAAACCCTTTAATATTGGCCAGATGAGGGATGTGCGTTTTACGCGCTTCCCCCCATTCCCAATTTTCTCCATGAGGACCAAACTTCTTTGTCAACTCCTGATGAGTTTGCTGAAACGCTGACCTTAAGATATCTTCCCGGAATTCCCTGATCTCGGTATCACTTATATCGTAAAACATGTTTACGGAATCGTGAAGCAACATTTTGACGGTCACATCAGCATTGGGCCAAAGTAGCTTCGTCCCGTTTTGTTTGAGATCGTCTTCCCAAATTAAATTTGTAGTAAAATTCCACCATGTTTCAAATAGCGTCGCACCAATCGACTCTCGGGAATTCATATAATTCCAGTTTTGCAATATATCATAATCGTGATATTCGGCCACAGATAAATCCCAGGCCGGTAAATTCTCCAACATTACCGGCAATACGGTGCGTGCTCTCATATTCATCAAATCAGTTTGCAAAGTCATCATGTCTTTGGGAGTTATTTCCTCCATTTGTGATAATCGCTGATGAATGCGGGTGCTTCGTTCAAAAGTATCGTAATTCCCTGCCAGATAATAAGGATATGTCTCATCGGTTGGGGGTTGATTGGCGGAATACAGGAATCCCCGTTCAGGGTTCTTAATTTGGGGTAAATGATTACGGGGAATCCATCTTTTCCAGTCAAATTGCGGATTGCTGCCCTCACTAATAAACCGTCCCTGAAACTTCCAACGAAGTGGAAATTTCCCATTATGGTGAATGGCAATATTATTATTGGCATCAGCAAATATGAAGTTCTGTGCAGGGGAATTGTAGTAAGACAGTCCATCCATAAAATCTTGATGAGCTCTTGCCTGATTGATTTTTAAAAAGGCAGCTAATTCATTGGACGGATCATGGGCAACCCAACGCAGGGCCATACCGGTGGGAACCTCTTTGTTAAAAGATTTCTCATCCCTCCGATAGACGACTAATCCATGATGGGTAATCGGAATGGTGTCGGTTACCGTTTCTTGGCCGCGAACTTTTATTTTTTCAATTCGTTGAGTGGCCGAATGCCAGTCACCATCATAACGATATTGTTTCGCATCATTGCTCTTAAACTCAATTCGGTACCAATCCAAAACATCAGTTTCGGCATTGGTGACTCCCCAGGCAATATCTTGATTGAATCCAATAATTATCGAAGGCGCTCCGGGTAAAGAGACCCCGTAAACATTTATGTTTGGTGCCACCAGTTGGGCTTCATACCAAATGGATGGCAATTTCAAATCCAGGTGCGGATCGTTACACAATATTGGTAATCCACTATCGGTTTTTTTACCTGAAACCGCCCAATTATTGCTGCCATTTTGGGGGTGAGTATACTGCGCCGGCAGATTCATCAGGCTGCCCGCATCCTTGAAATACTGAGGAGGCGGCTCGGGAGTGTCTATGGGTTGAAAATCCCATTCAGTTCCTTCGGGAATAACCGGTTTCAGCATCAGGGACTGAGAGAAGAATAGCTCTTTGGTTAAGGAATCTCCGAGAGCTTCCAGAGTGCGGGTTCTCAGTTTTTCCTCACTATATCCGCTTAATTTCCAGGCCATATATTTTAACAACAGCACACTTTTGATGGGCGTCCATTGCTCGGGACGGTAATCGAGAATCTTATATTCAATGGGCAATTTCTCTGGAATTAATCGCTCGATCCAGGCATTGACGCCATCTGCATAAGCATTAATCGCCAGACGACTTTGATCATCACTTAAAATAGATTCAAGCGTATTTTCCGCTGCATAAACCATACCGATGCGGCGACGGAAACGATCGTAATCTAAAGCCGCTTTACCCACGATCTCCGATACACGCCCTGCCGCTGCATGGGTTAAAAATTCCATTTGCCAGAGCCGATCCTTAGCAGTCAAATAACCTTGCATAAAATATAAGTCATAATTATTCTTAGCGAAAATGTGTGGCACCCGACGATCATCCCAGAGCACAGTGACCGAATCCCTAAGTTCTATTAGATCCCGGTCAGTCATAATGTTATCATCACGGGTATTATTTTGCCAAAATCCGGCAAATGGATTGAGAAACTTTCCCAATGGCGGAGATGTATCCTGTGGAAAATGTAAGAAATAAAATAGTAACAACGTGATTGCCAGTGAAAAAGTGAACTTTACCCAGTTCATGAACTATTCTCCGAAGACAAAAAGAACTCTTAAATTTACAGATATCACGGACTAAATCCGTCATCTGAATAACATTATCGTCAGGGCAAAGAATAGCGAAAATTTATGAAGAATAAAAGAGATGGATAAAAAAGCAGGGAGAAGCTAAAAACGTCATTTACGATTAAAAAATTTTATCTAAACTGAGTCCCAAATCATTAAACAATGGCGTTGATAATTTCTGATTTTTGGGTAAGACTTTAATTAGTTGATTTGCTTCCAGGTCATAAATTTCAATCAGTTGTTTCCGAGGATCAACAACCCAGTATTCCTTGACGCCGTAATAAGCATATCGTTTATATTTTAATTCCTTATCGCGTTTTTCGGCGCCAGATGATAATACTTCAACGATTAAATCTGGCGTATCCTGAATGTTTTTCTCTTTAATGATAGATTCATTTGCTCACTGCTAACTGCACACCTATTCCTTTTCCTTGCCTTTGGCAAATCCTATGGCATGATTTCCACGCTTTAGCGTGCCTTTTCTGACTAAAAGATTAATCCCTGGCAAAACGGACTGAAGTCCGGCAACCATTATAATTTATTCGCTAATGCTTTCAAATACTGTCGATTCGGTTTGATGCCGCCATGTTTCACCTCTTTCGGCCAGGGAAGAAAATAATCGGGAATTTTGAAGCGGGGGAAGTGTTCAGCCAGGTATTGCCTTATCTCAGCTTCATCAAGGGATTTATCCTGATTCATTGCGATGAATGCCACAGGCCGATACCCAAATTCCTTATTCTTGACCGGCACGACCACAGCTTGTTTAATCCCCTCTCTCTGACAAAGCTGTTGCTCAATTTCTTCCGGCTGAATATTCTCGCCACCGGAAATAAACATATTGTCTTTGCGACCCAAAATCGTTAAATAGCCTTGGTGATCCAATTTTCCGATATCACCGCTATGAAACCATCCGTCCGAATTTAGTGCCGGTTTTAAAGAATCGCCCTCCCAATATCCCCGGCACAATGTCTTCCCCCGGACCCAAATTGCTCCATCTTCAGCAATTTTCAATTCTCGGTATTTAAGCAATTTGCCGGACGTAAACAGTTTTTCCGGTACAGGATTGGGTGGTGTAGTTGTTATCTGGGAAGCCATTTCGGTAGACCCATAGCTGGTGTGAATCGGCAACCCCAGATCGATTGACTGTTTGATTAATGAAGCAGGGATGGCGCTCCCTCCCAGCAAAATTACTTTTAAATTCCTTAGCGCCGCTCTCCCTTGCTCTGTTTGCATCAGTCGATACAACTGGGTTGATACCAGGGAAAGATGCGTAATTTGAAATCTTTCCAGAGCCTCTTCAAGCCGCATATCAGGCTCGGGAATTACCATTGCTCCGCCGGCTAAAAAACATCGCATCAAAATCGCCAATCCGCCCACATGATAAAGCGGAAGAGAGAGCAACCCGAGATCACCGGGCTGTATCGGAATATTAAGGTTGGATCCCAAAGCACTGAAATAATGATTCCCAAAACTGTGCAATACCGCTTTGGGAGAGCCGGAACTACCGGAGGTAAAAATAATAGTGGCAGGTTGATCAAATGGGATATTTTGCCAGTAAAAATTTTGCTGTGACTCGGTTTTGGACAAATCAACTAAATTCTCCAGAATCAATATTTCTTTATCTTGAACCTTATACAATTGGGCGCTTTCTTTAGAAACGATCAAATGTCGAGAACCGACGAAATCCCTCAATGCATAGATTTGCTGGAAGGGAAATCGGGGGTTGATCGGCACAACCGTTGCACAAAGGCTCCATGATGCCCATAATAAAAATGGATATTCCCGGCAATTTGAACTGACAATCGTAATCCGATCTCCCTTCCCGATTCCCAACGATGCCAATTTATTGGCCACTGTCCCGATCATCCGCAAATACGTAGCATAATTCATTGCCCAATTAGAGGTGATGAGAGAGGGGTAGGAGCTAAACTCCTCAGCTATTTCTTTTAATGGTAGGGAATTTTCAGCAGGCATTATTCATTGCCCTCAATTTCTTTTCCAATCTCTCGTAATTGATCGAACAAATTTCCGGCTGTACAGGCATACTCGGGTCTGAGCGGATAGCCGGCCTCTCGCACTGCCTGAGCCACCCAGGTATTGCAGGTGTTGGTAAAAAAATAATGTCCTCTGGCTTTGTAAAATTGACTATTGCCATACAATCCTTTGCCAAGCGGGATAGGATTCTCCTCCTCATCCGTTTCATAGGCTTGTTGAATAAAGCGACAAAGCCGGTCATAGCTGGAATCCGGCAACTCAATCAGGATAATATCATATCCATAAAAGTATTGATCGACCGGCCGATCGAATCCCACCACATGCAACACACTGCCGGTTGGCCAGAACAAGGCTTTTATTCCCATCCAAACTGTATTCTCTTCCGCCTGGTAGAAGTCCGCATCTCCCCAACCGACTTCCACGTATTTGGCATCGGAAAAATCCTCTATCGCTGGCCAAAGGCTGTCATTCACATCCTGGTATCTGAAGATAACCCCGGTATGCCAGCCTTGATTGATGACATAAATTGTTTTGATGATCTGATTCGATTCCGGTGGGTAGAGCGGCTTTTTTGTTCCCTGGCAGGAGAGATTAGAGACAAGCGAAAGGATAAGAAAAAGTTTTATAAAACCATAAATCCTCATGGATTGTTCGCGGATTGTCGTTTGACTTGTAATTCTTTAGAGAAGTTTAATTCCCATTTCTCTCTGTCTTTCTGGACTTCCCCAATACTTCAATACTTAAAAATTCCCCGGGGATACGTAATTGGAAACAGTTTGTCTGCAAATCGCCATAACTCAGCGACTCGTTTGAACTAGGCATCATCAGGAAAAAAGTCCCACAAATCTCTTTCAGCTTCGTCAACGGTACGATACTTATAAACTGGCATTTTATGACCTCTTAGATTATTCAGCAATTAGTCTCATTAGTTTTTCTCGTTTTGATTAATTCGTTTAGGAATGCCACATCAATTGTATCACGCTCACGAACTGGATTTCTCTTCAGTTTATACAGAGTTTCCGGTATAGCGATTTTAATTCTTGTACCTTACCCCCGATGAGAACATAATCCACACCGTACCGGCCAAAGGACTTCAAGCTTTTCATAAAATTGTCAAATTGATCGTCCATCGCAGTCCTTCTTCGATTAAGAAATAGTTAATGTAGTGAATACCATATGTAAAATCAAGCAAGTCGCTTCTAACAACGGCGTTTCTGGTTTCTCCGATAACAATTCCCACCGCAATGACAGATCATCAACTATTCTACTAACTTCACCAAATCTAGCCGCACATTCTTCCCATTTTCATAAGCTTCTTCCGCATCAACACAGCCATCTTTAGTGGTAAACCTCTCCGCCAGCACATCTTCGGCTAACCATTTGTAAGTATCCAGACCGGCCGGAACATCTTGTTGATTCATGCAGGCGGCTAAATTTGCTGCTGCAGCTAATCCAATCCCGGATTGGAATGCGGAACTAATCACTGCCTTAATACCGCTGTTCTGCGCATATGTCGCGAATTGCATGGTTTTTTCAATCCCCCCTAATACGGAAGGCTTTAATATCAGCGCCACAATACCATTTGGCAATGAAAGAGTAGTAAAATCTGTCTCAGGCAATGTTTCATCCAACGCGATTGGCATTCCTGTTTGTTGATAAAATTCATCAAGTAAAGTCGGATCTGCCAGCGGTTCTTCAATGTATTCTATCCGATCATTGGCGATTGTTTTTCCAAAAGCAACTGCGTTGTCCAATGGCCAGATGCGATTAGCATCGAGACGCAAGCTAACGGAGTTCGGCAAAACCGTACAAACTTCTTTGGTCAGCTTAATATCGTCCTCCAGCACGCCTCGCCCTATCTTTAACTTAATAGTGTTATATCCCTCTTTAACCAGACCGGAAAGCTGGTTGAATATCTCCTCCTTAGTGCCGGATAGTAGACCATTTACGGAGACGGTTTTACGATAATTTCGGGATATCAAGCCAGCGAGAGGCGTTCTATAAATCTCGGCCAGTAGATTGAGTAGCGCCAGTTCAATGCCATATCGCACTGATAAGTGTAATTGATAACCACCCAACCATTCTTCGAAAGCACCATTTAATTCGATTAATTTGGGGGAAATTGACTGCCCGATTAGGTCTTTTCTGAATTGTTTTATTTGGGTAACAACTTCCGGTAAATCTTCTTGATGAATTCCCGGAAATGGCGCAATCTCCCCCCAACCGCTGTATTGATGCTCATCGAATACACGGATTAATATCCCAGATCGAGCTGAAATCTCTCGCCCCATCAGCTTCAGCGGTTTAACCAGGGGGATATTGTAGCGGAAAATCTGTAAAGCGCAAATCTGCATCTTTATTTCCCCATGTGATACAGGTCTCAATAGAGTCAATATAATTAATTATATTAAAAAATCGTGGTAAGAATTTAAAACTGATTTAAATCATTTACCTTACTTTTGTCGTTTTACTGAAAGTTACAACCAATAAATCAAAAGGAGCGTATTATGAAATTTCATTACTATATTTTATTTGTATTACTGGCATTGCCGTTCTTTGTATTAGCACAAAATCCCATTCCCAATCCCGGATTTGAAAATTGGACTGGAGGCAATCCGGACGGATGGGTTGCTAATAACATTCCCGGATTCACTCCGGTAACTCAATCGTCTAACAGCCATTCGGGATCATTCGCATTGCGTGGTGAGGTCCTGAATGTTGCTGGTAGTCCTTTCCCACCGAGTATAATTAGTGGCGATCAAAACAATATCGGTTTTCCTGTATCTCAACGTCATGCACGATTGACTGGATTTTATCAATTTGCTCCCGTGGCTAGTGATCAAATGTTTATTGTTGTCACAATGTTCAAAGACCAACAAGGGATTGGAGCTGGTGTAGCCACCGTTCTAAATCCTGCCTCTTCATATAATCAAATCACTGTACCTATTCAATATGCGACTGGCGAGGCGCCCGATTCATGTATCATCAGTATCTCCGCGGCAGACTCGACTGGTGGGAATCCAGGGACTGTATTTTTGGTTGACGACTTGCAATTCGAAGGCATAGTCGGTATTGAAGACGAAGGCGAAAGCGGCGTGCCTCAAAAATTCGCTTTGGAACAAAATTTTCCGAATCCGTTTAATCCCTCCACAACATTCAAATTCTCGCTTCCGCGAGGCGCAAATGTGAGGTTAGAAGTTTTTAATCCACTCGGGCAAAGGGTAGCAACTGTTTTGAATGAGAAAATGTCTATCGGCACTCATGAAGTGGAATGGCAGGCAAAAGACCTTCCCAGCGGCATATATTTTTATCGGTTAACAGCCAATTCGCCATCCGGTCAAAAGTTTGTGGAAACCAGGAAACTGGTATTGATGAAGTAACCGAGTGGTTGCGGGTTTACCGGTTCAAAGTGTCAAAATTTATTTTGACACTTTACTCACTGCAAGCCCAACAATTTTTATAGTCTAGATCACCCAACCGATGGAAAAGAACACGCTATATATCAAAATCATCTTGCCGGTATTAGCCAAAGCTAGATTGAGTGGCGCTCCTCCTTTCTTCTGAAAAACAATTTTAATCCCGGGTAATGCAAACAGGAACGAGCCCAGCGCAATGATTGAATAATAGTTGCCCCGGGTCAATAAGACCAATCCCACCGGCAACAAGCATGCAATTAAAATGGAGAGCAGATATTCCATACGTGCAAAGGTTGCGCCAAAACGCACTGCCAGTGTTCTTTTACCTGCCTCGCGATCGGTTTGGATATCACGCAAATTATTAACGGTAAGCAATGCGGTAGCAATAAATCCTGGCGCCAACCCGGCCAGGATGACAATATAATTGATGTCCAGCGCCTGCACATAATAAGTGCCGCCAACCGCCACCGGCCCAAAGAATATTAGCACAAAAATATCCGCAAGTCCATTATAACCCAGCGGATAAGGGCCACCCGTGTATAAAATTCCAAACAAAATGGATAACAGCCCGATCACCAATACCGGCCACCCGCCTCGCCAAATAAGATATAATCCGGCCAGGAAAGCCAGGGAGAATACTAAAATAAATGCTTTTTTCATAGTTTGCGGCTTCACCAAACCGGCCTGGGTCACCCGTAACGGGCCGAGGCGTTTTTTGCTGTCAGCGCCTTGCTGGTGATCGTAATAGTCATTGGCGAAATTAGTCCCGATCTGGATCATCACTGCCGCAAATAGGGCAGCCAGGACTGCGCCCCAATAGACTACGCCATCATGATAAGCCATTGCAGTTCCCATTAACACCGGTCCAACTGCGGCCCACAAGGTCTTGGGTCGACTGGCCAATAGCCATATTTTGAGTTTATTCAGGTTATTCATAGCAAACTTATTTCATTATTATATTTTATGATGACCAAACGTAATCATATTAGAATTTCAAAATCTTCTTCACTTAAGTTGGCAGCGGGCAAAAGGCAGTTGGCAATTTAAATCGGTGATTTCAAACATTTCCATCTTTTTCCTTTTCCCTTTTAACTTTTGCCTTTTTCCCTCGCTTCACGGTCTACGAGTAAACTTTTTAAAATCCGGCTTCCGTTTTTCCAAAAAGGCGTTCTTCCCTTCCTGTCCTTCTTCGGTCATATAAAATAGCATGGTCGCCGCGCCTGCTAATTCCTGCAAACCGGCCTGACCGTCACAGTCAGCATTAAACGCAGCTTTCAGGCAGCGAATAGCAGTGGGTGAATTGGCTAAAATCTCCCGGCACCACTGAACCGTTTCTTCTTCCAATCTTTCATAGGGAACTACCGTATTGATCAATCCCATCTCCAATGCCTGCTGCGCATTATACTGACGGCACAAAAACCAGATTTCTCTCGCTTTTTTCTGTCCGACAATTCTGGCCATGTAACTGGCCCCATAACCGCCGTCAAATGATCCGACTTTGGGGCCGGTCTGTCCGAATATGGCATTATCGGCGGCAATGGTCAGATCGCACATTAAATGCAACACATGACCTCCGCCAATGGCATATCCGGCAATCATGGCAATCACCGGTTTGGGGCAGGTGCGGATTTGCCGTTGAAAATCCAGCACATTGAGTCGATGAACCCCTTGATCGTCAACATACCCCGCGTCTCCGCGAATCCGTTGATCCCCCCCGGAACAAAAGGCTTTTTCCCCTTCCCCGGTCAAAATAATCACCCCAATCTCTGCATCATCACGGGCCTCAGCCAGCGCATTAATCATTTCGTTTACGGTTAGTGGCCGAAAGGCATTGCGCACTTCCGGACGGTTAATAGTGATCTTGGCAATCCCCTCTCCCTTCTCATATTTGATGTCTCTATATTCTCCTGCAGATTTCCAATCCATCACACTCACTTTTACCTCCTAAGGATAGTTGATAAGATTTACAAATTACGGTTAACGTCAGTTAGATCATTCTTAAAAAATCGCCATATTATTTTTACAAACACATCCGGCCTCTCAAAGTGAATATTGTGTCCACTGCAAGGAGCTAATTCGATGCTTGCTGATTGACACCTGACAGTCATCTCTTCGGCAATGGCCTTAAATTTAGCATCTTTTTCTCCCACTACCAAAAGAAGAGGAATTTTATTGTACCGTAGCTGCTCCCATAACGAGGGCTGAATACCGGTTCCCATTTCTCTTAGCGATTTTGCTAATGCGGTGGGGTTATTTTGAAGACGTCTCTCCAACAAATTATTAAATTGCGGATGTTTGGACAGGGATCGAAAAAGTGGTTGTTGGTACCACCTGGTTAGGAATGATTGAAAATCGTGGTTCTCCAATTTTTGAGCTCGCTGTTTGTCGATCTTCATACGAGCGACTCGTTCCGACCCGGTTTTTAATCCCGGCGAGACCGACTCTAAAATCACTTTCTCAAAAAATTGGGGAAAATGAAGGGTGAGATACAGCGCCAATCGGCCTCCCATTGAATAGCCAACCAGAAAACATTGGTGAATTGTCAATTCTTCAAGCAGAGCGATTAAAGCACGGGAAGTGTTCTCCATTCTCCAGGAAACAGAAGAAGCAATTGAAGCGGACTGGCCGTGGCCGGGAAGGTCTACAGTTAAACACCGAAATTGCGAAGATAGTTGAGTGATAATTGGTTTCCAGTCTTCTCCCCTACCCATAAATCCATGCAGAAAGAGGATGGTTGGCCGATGCGGAAGACCGGTGATGTGGTAATGAATAGCAGGATAAGTATGCCCGTTGCTCCTCGTATTCTTCATCCTCTGATTCTCAACGGAAATTCGATGTTAAAAATTACTGCATCGCCAGGATTGTCATTATCCTTAGTTACCGAATTGTATCGATAGGCGACAATCTTAAATTTTCCAAGCGCCTCCGGGCCGGTGGTTACGATGACGGTGTATTCTAATCCGAGGGGAAAACCATTACTATCGAGATCGTTGGTACCAACCAAAATGCGGTCTAGATGACCAGTGACAGCTGAATATGAATAGACCATCCGATGGGTTTCCGCTTCTTCCATTATTTTTTCTCTAAGATCATACCCCTCTTGTCCGGCATCCAGTCGCTCGTTAAAAATTTCAATCACACCAACGTAAGTATTATGCGATCTCAACCGCAACGTATCAATAGTCGGCGGTGAACCACCTTCTCCATCAAAATCACGGTAATTTGCCAACACATGAACGGTCTGATTTGTGCCAGCTTCGGTTAACATTAAGGAAATTCTGGTGAATTGCATTGAACCATTTCTGCTGCCATCGGATTTTTGGGAAAACATTCCCGTATCTCTTTCACTACAAGCAGAAAATATGAGGGCGGCAAAAATCCACAGAAAAAAACACCCTTTTATTATTGATTGAAAAATTTTAACCATAAATACCTCATTTAATTCAGTTATAAACTGAAATTTGATATTCCTGCTTCTACCGGTGAATACCCATTTGGTCGAGCATAAAGGCGTAGATCAATGCAGTTTCTTTATATCGTCTAAATCGACCGGAGGCGCCGCTGTGACCGGCTTCCATTTTGGTGTGCAATAGAAGCACATTGTCATCCGTTTTGAGGTCACGTAGTTTCGCGACCCACTTGGCGGGCTCCCAATACTGCACCTGGGAATCGTGTAATCCGGTCGTAACCAACATCGCCGGATATTCCTGCCCGGTGACGTTGTCATATGGAGAATAAGATAAAATATAATCATAATATTTTTTGATATTGGGATTTCCCCATTCATCATACTCGCTGGTGGTCAAGGGGATGCTTTCATCAAGCATAGTAGTTACAATATCCACAAAGGGAACTGCGGCGACAATGCCTTTAAAGAGCTCCGGTCGCATGTTCGCAACCGCACCCACTAACAAGCCACCGGCGCTGCCGCCCAGAGCAAATAATTTATCCGGATTGGTATACTTTTTCGCAATCAGATGTTCGGCACAATCGATGAAATCAGTAAAAGTGTTTTTCTTGTTCAACAGCTTACCGTCTTCATACCAATCTCTGCCCATTTCCTGACCACCCCGGATATGCGCAATCGCGTAAACAAATCCACGATCGATGAGACTCAAGCGATCTGAACGAAAGGAAGCGTCCATACTGTAACCATACGATCCATAACCGTAGAGTAAAAGCGGATTATCCCCATTTTTCTCGGTGCCTTTTTTATACACCAGCGAAATCGGAATTTTAGCGCCATCATCCGCCTTAGCGTATAATCGTTCCGCATGATAATCGTCTCGATTAAATCCGCCCAATACTTCTTCCCGTTTGAGCAGAGTCTTTTCCTTAGTCGCCATATGATAATCATAGGTGGAGTGAGGGGTCGTAAGAGATGAATAGTCAAATCTGAGCAAATTGGTATCGAATTCCTCATTAACAGAAATATAAGCCATATAGGTTTCTTCACCAAAATCGACATAATGTTCGCCATTATTTTGGCGATCGATTATGCGCAGTTGGGTTAAACCATCGCGCCGCTCGTCAACGACCAGATAATCCCGGAAAACTTCAATATCTTCCAACAGGACATGGTCGCGATGAGGAATAACTTCTTCCCAATTTTCCCGATTAGGAGAGCTAACCCTGGTTTCCATTAAGCGGAAATTTTTGGCTTTATAATTGGTAAGAATATAAAATTTATCCTCAAAATGAGATACCGAATATTCACGTTCCTGTTCCCGGGGATTCACTACCTGAAAATCTCCATCAGGCTGATCGGCGTCTAAAAACCTCATTTCAGTAGACAGGGTGCTGTAAGAACCAATAAAAATATACTTCCTTGATTTAGACTTGTAAACATAAGTATTGAAAGTGCTATCTGCTTCATGATAGACCTCTACATCATTTTCAGGATCAGTTCCCAGGACGTGTTTCATAATCTTGTACGGACGCAAGGTGCTGTCTTTGCTGGGATAAAACACGGTTTTGTTATCATTCGCCCAGGCGACGTTGCCTGTGGTATTGGGAATTTGATCTTCCAATATTTCGCCGGTAGACAAATCTTTAAATCGAATGGTATAGATTCGTCGGCTCAACGTATCCACACCAAAGGCCAGCAATTTGTTATTGCTACTCACCTCCAATCCTTTGACCTGGCAATAAGAAAATCCCTTAGCCGTTTGGTTTACATCGAGCATAATCTCTTCTTCGGCATCCAGAGAGCCTTTTTTTCGTGCATGGATGGGATATTCCTGCCTTTCCTCAAACCTTTTGTAATAGTAATATCCATTGGATTTATATGGCACTGACTGGTCATCTTTTTTGATCCGGCTAACGATTTCACTGTAAAGCTTTTGTTGCAGAGGTTCAGTTTGCTTTAGAGCGGCTTCAGTATACCGGTTTTCAGCTTTTAAGTATTCGATAACTTTGGGATTATCGCGCTGATTTAACCAATAATACTCATCAATGCGGGTATGACCGTGTTTGGTCAACTCTTTTTCGATCGTTTCTGCCTTCGGCGGCATAAGTTCCTCCGCTGCATTTTGCTTATCTCCACAAGCGTTTAATAAAAATCCGATTATCAAAAATAGTAAAATAGGTTTAAAAAAGTTTGGAAAATTACCCGTCGAGTTCATGTCGGCTCCTTTCTGTTGATCAAGAAAAATCAAGCTTTTTGATAGCGGCAGTTGATAAATTTCCCAGAGCAATGTGTTCGATTCCCTTATTCTGTAATTGTCTGGCAAACATAAGCATGCGATTTTCATGAGCGATGCCATCAATACCGTTTAGAAAGAGTAGGGAAGGCCACTCACGTTCAAATAAAAACCGCAGACCCCGATCCTCATCCGTTAAATGTGCCACAATCAGATCGGACTTTTGGGATGAAGTTTTGTAATTTTTGGGATTAAAAGCAGGCAATTGATACAGCAGTTGATTGTAGATCGAATCTTGAGAATCGGTTAGTTCAAAGTAATAAATCAATTGTTCCCAGAAAGCGCACTTGATCGATTTTTTGAGGTCTTTTACGGCATAGTCCGAAAGTTTGCCCTCGACGCCCAGCTCTATGAAAAAATAATCAACCGTTAAATTCGTTCTTAAATGGGCCAGTTCGGATAATTTAAATCCGGAGAGCCGATTGTCCTTCAATTCTTTTGCGATATAAATCACTGTTTTTTGTTCAAACTGCTTGACTAACTGGTCATTCAGGATTTGCATATTTCGACCGACAACCAGGTCTCCTTTTAAAGGAGGCATTTTAGGGTGAGTCGCGGCAATTAGAACCTTTTTATTTTTACGAGTTAATTCCTCCGCCATTCGTTTGATCAGAGCCGACTTTTCTTTGCCGCCACAGACTGCAACCGTCCTGCCAGTCCGCGGGGAGTCAAATTGATGTCCAGATTCTATTATAAGCTGCTCGACGACACTCATAAGAATCTATTCTCCGAGCTGGGGAATTACCTTAAGACCGAGTTCGTTAAAACCTGATTTGGTAGTTAATATGCTATGTATTCTGCGTTTGTTCATTAAGACAAAGCTGGCAAAATCATATACATGAAGGGAAATGGTTGCATTTCGTCGCATTTGTCGAACCGCCTCTTTCTGTGTTCTTCTTCCGATCCACAGAATTTTAAGATGAGTCCCGGTATAAGCTTCCTCAATGGTCTCATGAAATTTTCCGGCAATATTATCACCCAGTTTCTTTTTTATCTCGCTTAGCGCCATTCCGATAATGATATTATGGGTAAATAAACGATGGCCACCATTGTTTAACGCATAACTGAATTCATTATTGATCTGCTCATGAAATCTGGAACTGCTGTCCAGTAAATGCAGCCAGGCAGTGTCATCTATAAACAGCTTCATTTTCCCTCTGCTTGATTTTCGGATTTGGAAACATTTATCAATTTGTAAAGGGGATTTTCAGATAGGATGAGGTCCAACCGTCCTGATTTGATTTTCTTAAGGGAAACTTCTACCCGATCCCCTGCTTCCAGCCTCAACTTTTCGCAGACTTCTGCCGGCAATTGAATCGTTTTCCCATTCCTGATCTGGGTTATAAAAGTTGCATACTTCATAAATAACCTTAATTTTTTGAAAAAAAATAGTAATCTTTCCGGTAAGTTCCAAGATATTTCTGTGAGAGAAGAGATCTATTGGGGGGCGCTACCCAAAATCAAAAGAGGTTGTAAATATTTCGCTATAATTGTAACTTAAATATTAGGCAAAAAAATGATTTAAAGTGAACCGGGAATTACAAATCGTCTTTGCTTCGGAGATAAAATGGAAAAACAAACCATTAATGTAGCCATTCTCGATCTGTATGATAATGAACCGAATCACGGAATCAGATGCATCAAGGAGCTTGTCACGCAGAGCGATGCACAGCTGGCAGAATGTTCGGTAAAATATAGGGTGTATAAAGTGCGTTATAAAGCCGAAGTGCCCGGTATGGATCATGATATCTACATTTCTACCGGCGGTCCGGGCAGTCCCTTTGATGGAGAGGGCAAGGTTTGGGAAAAGAAATTTTTTACCTTAATTGAAAAAATCTGGCATTACAACCAGGACACAACATACCGCAAAAAATATATTTTTTTTATTTGCCATTCCTTCCACATGATGACCCGACTTTTTGAACTGGCCAAAATTCAGGCACGCACACAAATATCATTTGGAATTATGCCGGTCTATAAGACCGAAGAAGGCCGGTCCGATCCGTTATTAGCGCCATTACCGCAACCCTATTACGCAGCCGATTTCCGCCAATTTGAAGTGATTGATCCTGACCGGCGAAAGTTGGAGTCTCTGGGAGCGAAGATATTATCCTGGGAGCAGAGACGAGTGGATCCAACATTGCCACAAGCCGTTATGGCAATCCGTATCTCCGATGAGATTGTCGGAACCCAATATCATCCTGAAGCCGAGCCAAAGAGTATGTTATATCACTTTCGGCAACCGGGAAGGCCGGAACAGGTGATTGCAGAACACGGCAAAGCAAAATACAAAGAAATGCTTCGGCGACTGGGAGATTCTGCCAATATTTTGCTTACCAGAAAGACGATTTTACCAACTTTTTTGAATGATGCACTCAACCGGTTGTATCACCCAAAATGTTCTTAGTCCATCCGGAGGCCAAAGCCTTTGGGCATTGCACCAAAATTAAATCACTTTTAATCCTGAAAGTTCTAACAAGTATAAGAGGCAAAAATGATGTCGTATCAATTGTCTGCTGAAGAAGCGCGTGTCCTTGGCGTACTCATCGAAAAACAATTGACAACACCGGATTATTATCCAATGACGGTCAATGCATTGAAGAACGGATGTAACCAAAAGTCCAATCGGCAACCGGTGGTGAATTATGACGAGACCACCGTGCTGCGAGCGATAGATAGTTTACGAAACAAAGGATTGATTATCACGGTGAGCGGGAGCGGCAGCCGGATTCGTAAATACGACCATAAACTGAAAGACACGCTGTTTTTGAGCAAAAAGGGAATGGCTGTCCTGGGTGTATTGTTGCTTAGGGGCGCCCAGACTGTGGGCGAAATTCGTCAAAGGACCGACCGGATGGTTGATTTTGCCTCACTGGAGGAGGTGCAGGAAACGCTGGCAGATCTGGCGAATCAGAATCGTTCTCCGCAACCATTGGGCACCAAGTTACATCGCCAGCCCGGACAAAAGGAATATCGCTATGCCCATCTGTTATGCGGGGAACCGGAAATGCCGGAAACAGACCTGAATATGGCTTCCTCTTCCCTGTCACCGAATGAAAACCAGCTTGAAAAATTGGAAGAAAGAGTGAAACAACTGGAAATAGAATTGACATCCCTTAACGAAGAATTTCAGCAATTTAAAAAACAATTTGAATAAACCGGATTATTCCCCTGCCTGCGGCAATCGCGCCACGGCTTGTTTGCCACTCAGGACCGCACTTTCAATTGTGGCGGGCAAATCGGTGTCCACCCAATCTCCGGCTAAGAAAAAATTTTGGTACGCGGTATCGATTTCAGGACGCCATTTTAACGATTGAGGAGTTTGCAGAATTGTGGCAAATTTCTCTTTCACAATTTTATAATTCACCAGCTCGAATCCCTGTTCAACTCCTTTCCCGAAAAAACGATGCATTTGCCTATCGACAATTTGTAAAATTTCCTCTTTGGAGCGCTCAACCAATTCAGCCGCAGCGCTGATAACCATTGCATATCCGTGTAGTCCGTCACCATCCGGCTGATGGGGAAGTTTGAAAATCCATTGAATTGGTGAATCGATCAGGGCGACGGGGAAATAGCCTGGTAGCAAATTCCTGAACCATAGATTTATAGTAATAATGGGCGAATATTCAAATTGTTTGAATGCCTCAATCTCGATCCCGCTTATATTTTCTGAATCAGAGAGCAAAGTGCTCAAGACATTGGGTGGCACCGCAGATATTAAATAAGGTGTCTCGATCACCTGACTGTTTTGCAATTCCACCGCATCAACAGTGGATTCACTTGCCAACAGGCGCTTGACAGGACTCTTAAAGCGCATTTTTCCCCCCTTATTTTTGATATATACCCGGGCCGGTTCGGCAAAAATATTGCTGAGCATATCTTTGGGCAGCCCTAATCCACTGGATTTTGAACGACCTATGAAAGCCTTTTGAAGCACCTGATACAATAAAAAGGCGCTACCGCTTTCGATGGGTGTGTTCAAAGTCGCCAGGGTTAGCGGACTCCACAACGTCATTTCTAAGCGGGGAGATTCTCTCCCTGCTTCCTTCAACCATTCTCGTATCGTAAACAATCGTAACCGTTGGGGGGATGATCGCCGGAATGACCACATCCAGCGGTAAAGAAATTTTCGGTCGGATTTGCGCAGGGGGAATTTAAAAATCAATGGCAGCAAAAAATGAAAGGGCGACGGCAAAGACCAGGTTTGAAAGAGAACCTGGCGCTGTAAACTAAACCGGAAATAAACCTGTAATTTTTCCTGAAAATCTACTTTATTGATGCTGCCCAGACGTGCAAGCAATTGGCGGGTAGCCTCATAATTAGAAGAGAGTACATGTTGGCCGTTATCGATCTGATTTTGCACATCCCGGGCAAAAAGGGAACGAGTTCGTCCGCCCAGATGATCGGTGCTTTCCAAAAGTATCGGTTTCCAACCTTTTTGAATGGCCTCAACCGCAGCAGAAATTCCCGCTACCCCACCTCCGATAATGACAACTGTCTTCTGCATATTTAAACTACTACACTTAAGAACGCATTCCACTCAATTTAATCTGCGAGGCCGTTTTCAGAGCGATCCAACATTTATTCGGTGTTGACAGGTGAATTGAATTGTCCAAAACCTTATAATTTTGTTCTTCGATCCTGGTCAATAAATGATAATAAATATTTCTCATAATTTCGGAAACGAGCATATTCTTTCGCTCATTGCCGGGTAAACAATCGTTGGCCCAGTCATAATATTGGTGAGCGCGGCGAGACTGGAAATTCATAAGCTGATAAAAATTGTTACTGTACCTACCTTCGAAAATATCAGAACTTTCCACCCCAAAATAATCCAGCTCCTCCTCGGGGATGTAGAGACGTCCCATGCGCGCATCGGTCCCCACATCGCGGATGATATTGGTAAGCTGCAGGGCGATGCCCAGATTAACTGCATAATTTTTGATCACCGGATCACGATACCCAAAAATCTGGATGCACATTAATCCCACAATCGATGCCACCCGGTAACAATATAACTTGAGGTCTTCAAACGAGCGATAATTCAGGTTATGTAAATCCATGCGCACCCCGGCAATCAGTTCCAGGAAATAATCGAAAGGTATTTTAAACCGATCAGCAACTTGCTGAAGGGCATCAAAGTAATTGGAAACTTTATTGGTGAAGCATTTCTTCAATTCCTTTTCCCATTTGTTAAGCTGCCGCAACCGCTTTTCAAACGGGCCGTTATCATCGGCGATGTCATCCGTTTGTCGGCAAAATGCGTATAATGTATAAATTGCCTTGCGCTTCTCTTTCGGTAAGAAGAAAAAAGAATACAGGAAACTGCTATTGCTTTTAAAGGCAATTTCCTGATTGATTTCCTGAGTCGAAACAGCAGCGCTCATCAAATCACCCCGTTCCTTCTTGTTATTAAATTAAACGTAATTTTTAACCAGTCATTATTGGTTAGCTGAGGTCGCTCTTTTAATACATTGTAGTGACGTCTTTCAATCTTTTTCAGTATTGTCAGCCCACCCCAAACGGTGAATTTTAACTCCAATTTTAATCGTCCCTGAATGTGTTTGAACAGCGGTTGACCCTGCCGATACAAATCCCGGGTAAATTGAATTAACGAGGCCAGGAGTTTTTTTAAATTATCATCCGCAACGGGATTGTTCAAATTCTGTTCGCTAACTTCAAATTTTTGCATATAATTCCGGGGAATATATATGCGATCTTTTTGTAAATCCAATTTGATATCCTGCCAAAAATTGGTCAGCTGCAAAGCGGTGCAGATGTGATCTGAATATCGCTGTAAACGTTGGTTGTCATATCCATGCAAATACAAGATTATTCTACCAACGGGGTTCGCAGAGCATCGGCAATAATCGAGCAGTTCAGCAATATCAGCATAGCGGGTCTTTTCCAGGTCCTGTATAAAGGCTGACAATAAATCATCAAACAACTGCATCGGCAATTGAAATTTTCTGATGGTATCAGCTAAGGCCATAAAGATAGGATGTATATTCGCCTCTTCCTCACACTGGTGCAACTGTCGGCGCCATTCCAACAATCCTTGCTTATCCGCCGCTTCATCGGCCAGATCATCGGCATGGCGGGCAAAGGCATAAATCGGGTAAACATGCTTGCGGATATGCCTGGGAAGCAGTATAGAGGCAACCGGAAAATTTTCGTAATGTCCAACGGTGATTTCTCTACAGAGTTGATACGCTCTATCCAGTGTGGGTGAAGATTTCATAAACCATTTTACCAATATGCAGTGCGCTATAATCTATTGTTAAATTAACCATTGCACAAATTAAAAAAGAATTTGTTGCTATACGTTTTGATTTATTTTTCGTGCCATACAGAAAGGCATCGCACTCCGTCTGAAATACATTCTTTTTAGATTGGATGTTCCAACCTACTCAAATTCGCTTCAAATTCAATCGGGGTGCATCGCCTTTATACGATGCAGGAGCACTGGCAGTACATTCTTACCATTTTAAAACTTGGCAAGAACTCACCCTCCACGAGTTGCGCAATAGAAGTTGAAACTTCACAACAAATTTGTTGCCTCCCCCCAATGGCACAATCACATTAACCTTATGCATTCCAACTGCCTGCTCAGGCAGGCCTGCGAAATCCGGTCATTTGCCTTTTTGGCCTGAGCCACCACTCTCGTGGGAAGGGATATTATGGAGGATGAGACGGGGTGAAGCAACCCTCTCCCAAACATTGGGTTTGTTTGTCCAGATGTCCTTAGCATCCCCCTGCCCTCTTCGAAGGGGGCTATTTTGCGCTTCTTTCGCAGATAAACGCTAAGGATTATGCCACGGGTTTATGCGGAAAAGAGACAGCGCCCAGCAGCAGAATATTGTATATGATTACAATTTAATGTATATTCATTAATCCACATTATCTAATTACCTCTAATGTTTATTCCGAATTCATCCGATACCTTTTCACAGGATAGAAATTATTCATAAGGCAATGGAGAGCTCAATATTGACTAAAGATTTTGATTACAATCGCTTTACCAAACGCTATTTACTGGCGCTATTGTTAATCGCTCTGATTGTCACCGGCGCATTTGCAATACTCAAAATTAGCACACCGAAGCAAAATCGCCATGTACAAGCCATAAATTTAAGTAGTCGCCAGGAAACCTTAACGCAGAGAATAGCTTACCTTTCCATTCGTTTAACGAAATCCGCAGACGAGGATTCCTATCAGTCAATTCTGGCCGATCTCTCAGAAACGATAGAATTAATGAAATTATCACACCAGACCTTACTGAAAGGCAGCAAAGAATCGGGGGGCAAAGGGATTCAGTCAGCCAGATTTAAAAGACTTTATTACCAAAATCCAATAAATCTGAATAAGCGTATTGAAAATTTTTTGCAACATGCCCGGTCCTTAGTCAAACTCTCATACAATGAATGGGAGGCTAGCAATGCCCATTTTGAGGCCATTCAAACTGCGGCCAATGGTGATATGGCCCATTATCTAAAACGCGCCCAACTGGCCTATCAACAACTTGCAAAAGAGAGCACTGCCCAAATTGGTTTATTGACCACGATTCTGTGGATTATCATTATTTGCACATTGCTGCTGGAAATTTTTCTAATCTTTCGTCCACAAGCATTGGAAATGGTTGCGACAACCGAACGTCTGAAAGGCCAAAATGAAGAAGGGGCAGCAGAATTAAATAAATTGAAGACCCATCAGGCGGAGTTAAAATCATCTGTACGAATTTTGCGTAATTCGTTAAATGCGATCGCCGACGGTTATATGCTGGTCGATTCAGAAACCCGGGAGGTACAATTTAACGAGCAGTTTACCGAACTCTGGCAATTACCGGATCCGCTGGTGCTCTCAAAAAATTTTACCGATTTGAAAGATTTTATCCTCAATCAGATGAAGGAGCCGGAAAATTTCCAAAAGCAGCTCACTGAAAACGAGTTGACCACTACCCCGCTTAAATTGGAATTAACTGATGGCAGAGTAATTGAATGCCAGAATTTTCCGCAACAGGAAAGCGACAAAGCCGGGGGAAATGTATGGATTTTTCGAGAAATAACCAGTTCTTCAATTGCCGAAGCTGGAGGGAGGACAGCAGAAGAGGAAAAATCGGTGCGCACAGATGCCAGCCGGCCAACCAATGAATCACAGCTGACATTGGCACAGTATTTAAACAGCGTGGAAGAAGGGGTATTTCGCATAAATCGCCAGTTTGTTATAGACGCGCCCCATTCGAAAATGCTGGAGAAAATGCTGAATCAAGCCCAATTGGCAAATCAAAATTTCATCGATGTGCTCAAGAAATTGGTTCCGGACAAAACATTGGAAATGACCCGCGATTACCTGGAATTGATTTTCCAGAACAGCATGAATCAAAAATTTTTCTATAAATTGAATCCGCTCAAAACGGTTCAAATTCAGACAAAGAACAACAAGAGCGGTAGAGATTCTACCTACCTGGAATTTCAATTTCATCGGGTGATTGAAGACGACGCCGTTTCCCATGTGATTATCACGGTCAAAGATATTACCGCTCAGGTAAGATTAGGCAAACAATTGGAAAAATCCGAGGAAAAGACCCAGCGGCAAATTGCCTTTTTAACCGAGACCCTGAAATTGACCCCGTCGATGTTAGAGGATTTTGTCATTCATTGTGAAGGCGAATTGGGGGAAATTTATTCGGTTTTGAAGAAAGGGGAATATCGGATTAATTTACAGGAAAGTCTGCAAAAAATTTCTCGTGCAATTTGTAACATCAAGCGCGATGCCGCATCACTAAACCTGAAATTGCTGGAAGAAGAAGCACAGCGATTGCAGGCAACTATAGAGCAGTTGCAGGCAAAAAAGGAACCGAACAATAAAGATTTGCAGGTGGTGGCAATGGGGCTGGACGATTTATATAGAAGTGTTCGGGAAATTAAAAAACTGGTGCACCGGTTATCCCGATTTTCTTCAGATCGGGATAAGCGAGAACACAAGGAATTTGAATCGATATTAATGGCATTAGAGCAATTTATCCAAAGGATGAGCGAGGAATTTGACAAGAAAGTCAGATTTGAATGGGACAAATTCCAAAGCAGAGAATTGCCGGTTAAATATCGTCAACTGGTAAAAGATATTTTAATGCAGTTATCCAAATATGCCATAGTCCAGGGTATTGAATCGCCAACTGAAAGAAAGAAGTTGAATAAACCGGCTGTAGCAACGCTGCAACTTGAATCTATTAATCATGGCAGCGAGCTATACAAATTCAAATTAAGGGATGACGGAAGAGGCCTGCCTTTTGACCAGCTTCGTAAGACCGCAATCGCCAAAGGAATGGGAAGTGAGGCGGAACTACAAAACTGGTCTCGCGAGAAGTTAGCCAAACTCATTTTCGAGCCGGGCTTTTCAATTATCGATACGATGGAGAAAAGCCCCGAAATGAATACAGGGCTTACTGTATTGTTAAAACAATTAGAAAAGTATGGCGGAACGATCAATATCCTTTCTCAGCCGGATCAATATTGTGAATATGTCATCAGTTTGCCCGCTATTCATGCAGACCCAAAATCCGCCACTGCTAAGTTAATTAATAAAAAACAAGGCCAGAACTTAAATACGATAATCATAGATTCCGGGGAACAATAAACATCAATTTACGTTTGCAAGAATTGATCATTGTAATTTTATCCGGGGAAGTTGGTTAGAGCCATTCTGTATAGAATTCCGTAATCCTTTAAATCTGCTCACTTTAACCTAAGAAGAAGCGCTTAATCAACTCCCCAGAACATTACTGGCCGGCACAAGCGGTCAGTAAATCTGTGAATGGGGTTGTGTCAAAGCGGAATGGAGGATATTCATAATGAGCTCCAAGAAAAAACAAATAACAGCAGGAAAGGTACTTTTCTTTTCGATGTCCCTGTTAATGATGGCAGGCATCTTTTTCTATAGTTTCAAAACTGTCAGACAGGCCAGTTCGCAGTATACCGCTGGCATCGAAGCTGTCAGCAAATTGAGTGTTCTCTCACAGTCTATTGTTAAACAGGCTGACCATTCTCTTAAAGTTTCAGCGAAAGTTTCGTCAACGGCTTTCAATCACCCTTATTTGCCAAGGCTAAAAGAACTGGTCCGGCGGATGGAATTAAGGCATTTGAGCCTTTTCAGGGGAAATCCAACCTTTGCCGTTGATAGATACCACAGCGCTAAGATTAAGTCAATCTACTATGAAGAACCAACCAATGCCGGCAGCAAAGTGCGGGAATTCCTGCAAAATGCCCATTCCTTTATCAATACTGCTCCGGGAAAAACGTCGGAGAGAAAAATGCATTTTTACGCCATGAAGTCAGCCGCAAATGGGCATCTGGTTCAAGCAATAAGTCAGGTAATGCATAAGTTCAGACTTGAATATGAAAATGAAATCATCAAGATTACCGTATTATTGATTGTGGGAGTCATCGCGGTAGTGGCCGGGGGAGTTTTCGGTTATCTTTATCTGTTCCCCCCCTACCAGCCCAATCCCGGCAAACGAATTAGAAAATATAGACATAATAGCGTTTCCCCGGTGATACGGAATTTGTCGATTGCTCCGGACAAATAAACGGTGTCTGCGGAGTGTTCACGTGTTATTTTTTCAGGTGCTTCGAAAATGGAGAGATGGAATAGTGGAGGAATGGCACACAGTGCCCACTTTGTGGGAGAAACATTTCGTGAACCCCTGAAAGAGAGTATTAGTTTGATTATGCCCTGATTAACCATCTTTTCTCCATTGCTTCCGCAAAGGGATTCCTATGAAGCATTCTCCATAATTCCATTTCCCCACCCTTGTAACCCTCACGCACTCGAACACCTTAACACATTTTTTACGCTACCCGATCATTCAATCACTTTTATTGATTCCAACCGCTTTTCCAATAAGCGGAATATCTCTTTATCAGCTATTTTCTCCACACAATTGCCGTGCGGGCAGCGATCTACATGGCATCTTTCGCAAGGGGTTACCGGTGGCATCAACACCCACTCCGGTTGATGATACGGTCCCCATCGGGTGGGAGAACAGGCGCGGGCCGGACAATAACATCCAATAATCGGAATGTTGAAAGCATTGGCAATGTGTAACGGGCCGGTGCTGCTGGAGATATAAAGGCGGGCCCCGGCGATAATGGACATCAGCTGTTCAATGCTAAATTGCCCTGCTGCATTGAAGACACGCTGCGATTTTACATCTTTGATGATTTCATTGACCAGGACCTTTTCCTCCGGCGTTCCGCTGAAAAGCAGATCGAAGCGGGTGTTTTCCAACAAATACCGGCAGATCATCTGATATTGGCGAATCGACAAATTAGGCGCGGAACCGCCATTGCCAGGATGAATAATAACATACTCGCGAGTGAGGCCCAATTCGGTTAGTTTTGACCTACGCCAATCCTGTAATTGTGAGGGAGGATCGATATCAAAGCTAATTCGGGAAGGAAGCTTTTCGATAAATGGGGTTAACAGCGATAAATTATATTCCAATTCGTGCTTCTTACCGTATTTGCGGTGTTCGTAAACGCGTCGATTGAGGAGAAAAGAATACCAGCGATAACCGATGCCAATACGGAGCGGAACGCCGGCCAGGAAAATAGTGGCCGCCAGGGCCGGGCGGGGATAAAATAAAATGGCGACGTCAAAATGCATTTTGCGCAATTGACCGGCTAATTTAAGGTGTCCCCGCAATCCCCGGTGCGCCTCCAGCGGATCGTAGATAACAATGTCATCGATATGGCGATGGTGGCGCAACAACGGTTCCGTATATTGTTTGGAAAGGAAGGCAATGTGCAGGTTCGGATCATGTTGATGCAAAATCGATGCGGCGGGAGTGGTTAAAACCACGTCACCGATGCGATCGGTGCGTATCAGTAATATGCGATTTATCTTCTGCATCTTTTCTGGGTCAGCCTTTATTAAAAATCCACACGATCCGAAAAAATTTGAATCTAAGAGAAATGCGCTATTCCTCCAACTGTGAAAATTATTTCTTGGAGGGTACTGATTTAATTGCTTTCCCGCCCGGGTGAGACGGGGCTATTTTGTTCGGCATTACTCAAGTACGTCAAATCAAATCATCGGCAATATAAGTAGGGTGTATCATGTCATCCCCGGCCTGCCCCTTTGCGGAATATAGTAATCGGCCTGCTTGCCTCGCATTCAGGCAGGACAACCCGAAAACTGACAGATGGAATCCCGCTGCCACAAAGAGGTACCGCCATATAATGATCGCTGGGTGATTGGCAAAAACATGCCTGCCTGGCATGAACCGGCAGACAGGCGGGAATGACTAAAGCGGCGATTCAATAATTCCAATTCATCTTCACAACTCCGTTAAGAATTTCTGTCGCGCACCATAAGCGAGTTGACAAGTTGAGTCGGTGTTCGTAACTTTTAATCTGGTTCTAATCTCGTCGCAAGATGGCCACCCTGTGGCAACGGCGGGATGAAATTCCCCAGTAGACGGAAACTGAGTTTCCTCTATTATTCCATTGCTAAACAGAGTTTAGCAACGAGTATAAATTAACACCGGGCTTTATGACCTTTGAATAATTAACCATGCTACTTATTATTAACATCGGCACTTCTCACATAGTGACCACTGCGTGGAGCCCGGTGAGTGAGCGCGATCCGTCTCAGAACCAGTGAACCGCTTCAACGGTTTCTAAAAAATATCAAAAAGTGCAATTTGTCGCGCTAAACTTAAGGACAAAAAAACTATGAGCAAAATCTCGGCTGTTATCATTACATTAAATGAAGAAAAAAATATCGCCCGCTGTTTGCAGTCGCTTGAAGAGGTGGTTGATGAAATTGTGGTGGTGGATGAATTTAGCCAGGATCAAACGGTTAGCATCTGCGAACAATTGGGGGCAAAGGTCATCCAAAAAGAGTGGCAGGGATTTGCCGCCAACAAAAATTTCGGCAACCAACAAGCGGCCAACGATTTTATTCTCTCCATCGATTCGGACGAGGCGCTCTCTGAGCAATTAAAAAATTCCATCCGGTCGGTTAAACCCAATTTAGAGGGAGCCTACTCCTTCAATCGCTTAACCAATTACTGCGGGAAGTGGATTTATCACAGCGGCTGGTATCCCGATCCCAAAATCCGCCTCTTTAACAAACATCAAGCCCGTTGGGAGGGCGCATTCGTTCATGAGTCATTGGTGTTAGCAGAAGGGACCCCTCTGACCCATCTGCAAGGCGATCTTTATCACTACTCATTTTCCTCCCTGTCCGATCACATCCGACGGCTGGATAAATATTCGGACTTAGCCGCTCAGGAAATCATCGCCCAAAAGAAGCAGGCCGGCTGGAGCAATTTGGTCTTCAGTCCCTCAATCAAATTTCTAAAAGTCTATTTTTTGAAGATGGGATTTATGGATGGCTTTTACGGATTCAGCATCAGCGTCATTTCCGCCTTTGATGTTTTTCTGCGCTATGCAAAAGTTAGGCGCCTGAATATGCGAAATGAGGGGGAGTGATGAAATTGTTAAATTGCTGAATTGTTAAATTGCTGAATTGTTGAATTGTTGCAGGGTTAAAGTATTGCAGTGTTTCGGGTGTTTTGGTGTTATGGTGTTCGAAGGGTGGTAGAATGGAGTATTGTTCCAAAGGAACCCCTGTGGGGGAGAGTTGGAGTAATGGAGGGATGGAGAAAAAACTGTTAATTAAGATATGACCAAACCCATGTTCCATTATTCCCACGAAGTGGGCACTTCATGCCAGCACTCCATTTCTCCATTACTCCAATACTCCAATCGTTGGTTACTCCATCATTCCCACCAAGTGGGCACTATGTGCCAATACTCCACCTTTTGTTACTCCGTCACTCCAAGTGTCCATGCTGGAAACAGTGCATTAAACAAAAATCAGAGCCAGAACCACGATCAGGGTAAATAACACCGCAAAGCCGCCGTGGCGAGGCCAATCGTGTTCATCGTTTTCGTCGCCGGATTTGGCATTGCTGGCCGGGGAAACAGCAATGGCAATCAATCCGAATAAACTGGTGAACATGCCAATGAAAAATCCGCGGCTAAAATAATCGCGTTTCAGGTAGGCCACTACGCCGCTGGCCACGGCAATTGCCATGTAGATAATAAATACGTTTTTCATGCGGACTTCTCGCTATAGTTTCTTTAAACGTAATCGTTGGTTAAGTAAAGCGCTTTATTGTTCGAGTGGTAAGGTGTTGGTATTACGGTAACACCAAATACAGGAACATTTTTATACATCATCAGTGAACACCCTGTTCATTCCAGGTAAATCCCTGGGGAATCATTCTCAACAACCATCCCTCAGGTTAACAAAGTATCGGTAATTTCCTCCCATTCTTCTTGTAAAGAAATATCCGGCATCTGGCGATCGGCGCGGGTATACCAGTAGTTGGCATTGGACGTATCTCCCTCTTTACGATGCAAGTAAGCATGTACCCAAGCGCCGTCGGCATTGTTGACCGACTGGGCCAGTTTATGGGCCTGCTCCCAATCCCCTTTGGCGTCCATCCAGAGTGCTTTTAGTAAAATATCTATATCCGGCGGCGGGGTATTTTCGTTCAACGTCTCCTTAAATTCTTCCAGCGTCATCAATTACTCCTTGTTGTTTAACTTAAACTAAGTGTTGAAAGTGTTTGGGTGTTCTGGTGTTCCGGGTATTTGAGTGTTCAAAATGTTTAAAGTGTCCCGAGCATGTGCACGTGGGGTGATGGGATAACAAAAGAGTGGAGTATTGGCACATAGTGCCCACTTGGTGGGAATGATGGAGTAGTGGAGAAAAAATTGCGAATCAACAGATGACCCAACCAATCCTCCCTCTTTTCGACACTCCATTCCTCCATTGCTCGCACATAGCGGCTCCTATGGGGCACCACTCCCACGAAGTGGACACTGTGTACCAATACTCCCCCGAAGGGGCTCCTATGGAGCAAATATTCCATATCTTCTCACCCAAGCACGTGAACACTTGAAAACTCGAGCACTAAACCACCCAAACACTTTAACACTATAATTTTTTCTTCATCTCATTCTCATATTCCGGGAAATAGCGATTGATCACCGGCAGATCGAATTGACTTAAAATACTGTTATTGCTTTCCCGTTCCAGCAAAAATTCAAATGATTTTTCAATCAGCATCTCTTCGGTCACTTTCCCGCCGGTCAGTTTTTGATAATAAGCGGGATCAAGGTTGACCGTGTGAGTAGTTGTAGACTTACCTTCCACGGTCACTTTAAAAGTGGTATCATCGACTTTTTCCACCGATACCATAATTTTCTCCTCCTCAGTTGATCAGTTTATCAAATTTACACCCATGCATACTAACCAAAATAAGCTTTTCAGGGAGAAGTGTCAAGGGGGTTAAAGTGTTTCGGTGCTTGAGTGTTTTTGTGTTATCGCGGTTTGAGTGCTCCAGGAATGGAGACATGGGGTAATGGAGAAACGGTGTAATGCTCCACAGGAGCCGCGATAGGGAAGTAATGAATTGTTGAATTGCTGAATTGTTGAATGGTCAAATTGTTGCAGTGTTAAAGTATTCCACTCGAACACTTTAGTACTAAAAAACTTTTTAAATATTTTTCCTTTGACAAATTCAGTGATTTTTATTAAACACTAATGAACGTTTATTATAAATGATCACTGACACACAGGGAAATAATAGCTGAGTGAAAAATGAGGCTTTTCAATAGCAAGATAATTTTTTTGTGATTTGAACACGAAATATTTTGATTGATTGGGAAGCATAAATATATTTTTTAAAGAAATGCAAGCCCTGTTACGGAGGATTTGAAATGTCCAATGTCGAAATCATAAAAGGTTATTTTGAAAAGTTCTTCTCCGGTAAAACGCGCCATTCGGAGGTGCGGGAGCTGCTCACCGATGATTTCTCGTTCCGCGATCCGCTCATGTCGGCCAACAGTGCTGATGCATACGTGGAGCAGCTTAAAGCTTTCGGAGATGAGCTGGAATTGTATGCCGAGGTGCGAGAGTTAGTCGGCGAAGGTGACATTGTTGCGGCACTGGTCGATTTTCAAGGCCCGGAGGGAAAGATCACATATGCGCAATGGTTCACCATGCGGGAGGGCAAAATTGCCCGGCTGGAAGTGATTTACGATCCCCGTCCGTTTTTGAATATGGGTGCAGGGCAGTGATACGTTTTCAGGATATAGATATGATTACTGCAGTCTTGATCGGCGTTTCATTCGTGAAACGGAGAGCCGGAGAATGGGAGTATCGGTGACCGGCGGGATGCGAACAAATCGCAATTGCAAAATCGTTCCTCTGATCATATATTTATAAAAAAGTTGAAACAACCAGGGATTTCAAAGTGGCAAGGTCTTCTCACAAATCAATTTCAGACAATTCAGATCGTAAAGCTAAACAGCGCCAGGAGCCGTTATCTGCGGCCCGGAAACGTGCTCGTCAGATTGAGCATTGGCACAAGAGGCTGGCGCCTAAATTCCCGGATATTGATCCCCATGACCTTGACCTCATTATCGCAGCTTTGCTGAGGACTCCCCGGGAACGAATGCAAATTATGTTTTTGAAACGTCGAGAGGACGGGCGTTATGTCTTTTGACGAAGGCTTTTTGACCGAACTCGCCGAGGCACTGGCGCAAGTGAAGGTACAGACAATATTTGTTGGCAATGCGGCGGCGATCCTGCACGGAGTGCCGGTAATGACCCAGGATGTAGATTTAATGGTTCGCGAACATCCACAACTACAAAAGAAGCTGCAAAAGTTTGCTGATGTTTTTAAAGTATCCCTCATCCAGCCTCATGAGCCATTTTCTAAGGTCATCAGTGCAGTTGGGAGGCCGGTAGGCGTAGACTTTGTATTTAATCTTTCCAGTGGAAAAAGCTTTGAGTCGGTTCGTTCTCGTGCAATCAAAGTGCGCCTTGGTCAACGCATGGTATGGGTAGCAGCATTGGAAGATATTATTGCCGCCAAAGAAGCTGCTGCAAGAGAAAAAGATAAAGCCACTCTGCCAATATTAAAGAACGCCCTGCAAGTAAAGCAGGCGATGCAAACAGAAAAAAACAAAAATAAAACTCACAAAAATAGAGATGAACATGGAACATCTTGACGCCCATCTCCGAAACCAATTCCTCAAAGCTGAATTCAAGCGCCGCGGGCTTGATCAGACCCAGGTCCTGCCCGCTTCCCCGGTTCAGCCGGATAAAGGAAGCCACTGCCGAAGACCTGGAAAGGGAAAACCGGCAGTTAGTGGATTTGCTGGACTGGGTGCAAAAATACGAGCAATGCCGGCACCGCGAACAAATGGAAGCAGACGGCTACAATTTTCCGCCCATCCATCCCGGCATCGATCCCGACAGCGATTGGCTCTGCTCTGAGCGCTGGATGCAGGGTCTGCCGGTACGGGCAACACTGGAAGAACAACTGATGCCATTCGGAGAATTGCTCTCCCAAAAATTACTGGCCAGAGATCCGCAGGAGATGACCGATGTAGAGATCGAAGCAGAATTGGAGCGACTATTTAAACTTATAGCAGATAGCAACTTTTCCATCGATTTAAAGGAAGGGCTTCCGGCCCGTTTTGTTTATACTATTGTACGAGAAGTTCTGGGAGAAGAATTTGAATTTATCGCCGGAGGCGGCGGGCACATCGACGGATGCAGCAGCGTCTGCCCCGAATGCCTGCAACACCCCTGGTGCGAAACCGGTCAGGATTCGTGCCGGGAGGAAGATGAGCAAGCGGGTGCAATGGCTTTCCCGGAAGAAGTCAGGCGATATGTCTCTCCCAGCCCGGTGTCATTAGCATTGCTGAGACAGTCACAGCAAGAGCATGATGAACGGATGAAACCGTATTTAGACCCGGATTCGGATGTGCCGTTTTAATAATTGATGGTTGATAGGTTCACCGTTCAGCATTCCCGGTTGTGGCTTGTCTGCCTGCCAAAAACAGTCAGTCAGGCCTAATCAATATTATGCATCAATGAAATTGTCATGCTTTAATTTTTTTAATTTCGTAACAGCAAATTGGTTGTATTCTTCCAGTCCTTTTTGTCCTGGAGGGACAATTGGCAATAGCCCACCAATTCATTGGTGGGCTAATTTCGAACATCCCTGGCGGGATGGCTAATACTAATTTGAGTTGATTGCGGGGTTATATTCCTTTCCCATGGGGATCACCGTGTGACAAATCTCCGCTTACTTCCCCATCTCCTTCAACTGCTTTAATACCGGCATTTTTTGTAAATCCTCATCGCTGAGGCGATTCCAGTCAATCCCTTTCGGCGGGGGTAACGGATTTTTTACCTCTATGGTCTCGGAAGAGGTGACGATCCAGGAGAGGGGGAGATCGATAGGATCACGCGGAAATTCTTCCACAATTTGAAGCGGATGAACGGTGGTAACCACCGGTAAGGGAGGGAAGCCAAGCTCCCGCAAAATTGCGTACTCCAGATCGCCATAGCCCTCTCCCTTTCCGCAGCGGCGTCCCTCGGTGGTCACTGCAACCGATCCGGTAACAATCGCATCCAGCGCCGGCAGTTCCTCCAGCGGCACCGCTTCCGCCCATCGGTCGCTCCTGGACAGGGTGGCCGCCTCGCTCAGCTTATCCTCGGGGATATTCACCGGGTCAAATTTCTTGAACCCGGCTCTCAGTCTTGGGGTGGGCATGTAAACAATGATTCCACGTTTCAGCGCCAGCTTCCGCACGTATCGTTGCGGAGAATCCGGATTGACCTTGATCCGCCTGGCCTGCTTCATCAACGGAATCTCAAACAATTGTTTCGCGGCCGCTTCTGCGTCTTTAAAATTGGGAATTCTGCCCTGCGGCGGCAGCGGAAAGCGCGCCACCTTCTCCGTCGCCAGTCGTTCCCATACTGACCGCCGGGCTTCGGTTTTGCTGGTGAATTTCAATTGCAAGGTAGTTTCTCCGTGTTTTCATTTGGATTGGCTTAACGGCATCTTTAAAATTAACATTGGTATTAAAAACACTATGAAATGAGTTAGCAATATATTGTGTACTCCAAATTAGCAAATGGCAAAACCATTACCTGCCTGCCAAGCAGTTAGGCAGGTGGGCAAAACGATTAAACAATTTAATGGAAAAAATTGGGTTGCCCTAAATAGTTTTGTTAATGGATTTAATAGGTTATTTGTTAACTGATCCTGAATACAAATTGTGGTTATCGTAGTAGACAAAACAGGGTAATGATGGAGATGAACTTTCGCAAATTCTTTTTAATCGCGATGGGGATGATCGTCTTTTTGGGCGGATGTCTGAAGACGAGCGATAGCAAGAGCCAATCGACTAACGAGGTCATTCGGGTCGCCACTTTTAATGTGGAGGATCTTCGTACTTCCGATTTGAAGAATCCCAACCAGCCTCGTTTAATAAACATTGCCACCATCATCCAGCAAATCCGCCCGGACATTATTTTGATCAATGAAATTGCCTACGATCAACCCGGTGCACCGGGCTATGAAAACGGAGACCCGGAGGGTCAGAACGGCAAACGGCTGGCCAGTATTTTAAAGACGCCCCAAAGACCGGATTTAGAACCGCTGGACTTCAACGCCTTTATGGCGCCCTCCAATACCGGTATGGCCAGCGGATTCGATCTCAATGAAGACGGCGATACAGTGACTACCTTTCCCCCTCCCCCACCCCCGGGACCCAACGGCGAACCGGGACGGCAAACCGAAGCTGGTCGCGCCTATGGCAACGATTCCTGGGGTTTCGGCACTTTCCCCGGCCAGTATGCGATGGCCCTGCTGGTCAACCAGGAACTGCAAATTCTGGAAGACCAGGTGCGAACTTTTCGCCATCTACCCTGGAAGAAGATGCCCGATGCGCTATTGCCGGAGAACCCGCAAAATGGCGATTCCTGGTATTCCGAAGAAGAACTGTCCCAATTTCGGTTGAGCTCCAAAAGCCACTGGGATGTGCCGGTCCGATTGCCCAACGGAAAGGTGCTGCACCTGTTATGCAGCCATCCCACTCCCCCGGCCTTCGACGGCCCCGAAAAGCGCAACCAGTTGCGCAACCACGATGAAATCCGCTTCTGGGCGGATTACCTGGAAGGCGCCAAATACATTGTCGATGACAGCGGTAAAACCGGCGGACTTGAATCGCAAGCACGGTTTCTTATTCTGGGCGACCTGAACGCCGATCCTGATGAAGGATCCTCCATTGACAATCCGGTTACCCAATTTTTGTTGAATCATCCCCGGGTTAACGGAGAATTCGTACCCAGTTCGGAAATAAGCAGGGATGAACTGGACCCTGATGACACCGCCCAGTGGGGATTGCGGGTTGATTATGTGCTGCCTTCCAAGGACTTAAAGATTGTGGATGGGGGCGTCTGGCGGCGTTCAGCAGGAGAATCAGGGAATGATTTTCCCAGCGATCACTTTCCGGTTTG
>JABAHQ010004001.1_pt2 | contig 43640 bp, 43 predicted proteins | sample 7062091 | NCBI WGS metagenome assembly JABAHQ01 (sample SAMN14534359, study PRJNA622989) | marine sediment metagenome | biome: marine biome [ENVO:00000428]; feature: marine pelagic biome [ENVO:01000023]; material: deep marine sediment [ENVO:00002113] | place: India: Gulf of Kutch | collected... | reverse complement strand
CAGGATTTCCTGGTAGGCGCCGGTGAGGAAGATGCCGATGCGGTACGGTTCGCCCGGTTGCACCGAATGCAGGGGCAGGGTGCGTTCGGTGTTGTGGTTGCCGATGAACCCGTCGATGATGCCGTCCGAATCGCAGGTCAAATCCATCAGCGTTCCCCGCCGCACCGGTTCCTCATTGAGTTTCTGTATGGGAACGATGGGAAACACTTGGTCGATGGCCCAGGAGTCCGGCAGGGATTGAAACACGGAAAAGTTGCAGAAATATTTGTCCGCCATTTTCTGCGGAAGGCCCTTAAGTTCGTCCGGCATGTATTTGAGGCGCGAGGCCAGATCCTGAATCTTGCGGCAGATGCCCCAGAACAGTTGGTCCGCCTGCGCCCGTTCCTTCAATGAAATCAAGCCGAGGGCGAACTGGTTGTGGGCCTGGTCCTTGAGGTCGACGGCATCGTGCCACGATTCGATGATATTTTTATTGGAGGCCTTTTCCCACACGTAATGCAGATCTTCCACCACCGTCGGCGCGTCGTCCCCGACGGACAGATCCTGATTGAGATCGGGAAAGGAGGCGACGTCCAGCACGTTGAACACCAGCATCGAATGGTAGGCAGTCAGCGCCCGGCCCGATTCAGAAATGATATTGGGATGCGGCAGGTTTTCCTCTTCGCAGATTTCGAACAAGTGGTAGACCACGTCGTTGGCGTATTCCTGCAGGGTATAGTTGGCGCTGGAGGCGAAGGTGGAGCGGGAACCGTCGTAATCCACTCCCAGGCCGCCGCCGACGTCGATGAATTCGATATTGCATCCCTGGCGCATCAACTCGGCATAGTAGCGGCAGACTTCCTTGAGGCTGGTTTTGATCCGCCGGATGTTGGTGATCTGGCTCCCCAGGTGGAAATGAATCAGGCGGATGCAATCCTTGATTTCTTCATGCTCCGCGATCTCCAGGGCTTCCACCAGCTCGATGGGGCTGAGGCCGAATTTGGAGTATTCCCCGCCGGTAGAGGCCCAGCGGCCGGACCCGCCGCTGATCAGTTTGATGCGCAGGCCGATGTTCGGCCGGATGTCCAGTTCCTTCGCGACGTGGACAATGGTTTTCAGTTCCGCCAGTCGCTCGACCACGATAAATACTTTTTTACCCAGTTTCTGTCCCATCAGCGCCAGGCGGATGAAGGCTTCGTCCTTGTAGCCGTTGCAGATCAGCAGAGCTTCCGGATTGTCCATGATGGCCAGGATGGCGTGCAGTTCCGGTTTGGAGCCGGCCTCCAGGCCCATATGGTAGGGCCGGCCGAATTTGACGATTTCCTCCACCACTTGCCTTTGCTGATTGACTTTGATGGGGTAAACCCCATGATAGGCGCCCTGATAGTTATGTTCTCTGGACGCGATTTGAAATGCCTCCGCCAATTCCGCGATACTGGACTTCAGGATGTCCGAAAAGCGGATTAAAACCGGGAGCGAGTAGCCTTTGGACTGTATGTCATCGGCCAGACTTTTCAAGTCAATGGTATGCTGGCTTTTATTGCCCGGGCGGACTATTATATGGCCCTCCGGGTTGATGCCGAAGTAGCCGGCGCCCCAACCGTCGATATTGTACAATTCCATCGACTTTTCAATGGTCCATTTTTGCATTGCTGTCCTTGGAGGAAGGAATTCCTTCTGTTAAACTGATAAGATACCTTGAGCCATTAAAATGAGATTGATTTAAAATGTCAATCAAATTTAACCGGTCGGGGGGTTTTTTGGAAAACCGGGCTGAAAGCGTTTTTTTTACAGGGTGGTTTGTGTTATAAATCTGCGGATTTTTCTCTTTTATTTTTCTGGAAAATTGAATGAAAATTGAAAAAGTGGATGTCCGGGATATCGTCCGGCAGTACGGTACCCCGGTTTATGTTTATAGTTTGAGAGTCCTTCGTGAATCCATCGCGGAAATCCTGCCCCTTTCTCCCATCGTCCGATTCTCCATGAAGTCCTGTTCCAATGCGGCCATTTTGAAGGAAATGTTGAGTTTGGGCATCAAGATTGACGCGGTGAGTGTCCCGGAAATCCAACGCGCCCTGAAGGCCGGTTATCCTCCTTCTGATATTTGCCTGACCAGCGACGTATTTTTTAATGTGGAGGATGCCGAATTCTGTCTTAAAAACCATATTTTCGTCGTGTGCGGGTCCCTGGGTATGTTGGAGGAATACGGCCAGACCCGGAAGCGTCTGAAATCCGGTTCGGACGGAATTTCCATCCGAATCAATCCCGGCGAGGGGGCCGGACATTCCCGAAAAACCAATACCGGCGGGCCCTACAGCAAGCATGGCATCTGGTATGAAAATCTGAAGGAAGCCAAGGCTCTGGCGGAAAAATACAATTTGCGGATTATCGGGGTTCATACGCATATCGGCTCCGGCGGGGATATGGAACACCTCCAGCGGATTACCGGCAAATTGACCGAGTTCGCGAAGCAGTTTCCAGATTTGAGGGTGGTCAATTTTGGCGGGGGACTGCCCCACGAATATCATCAGGACAAACCCCAAGTCGATATTTCCGAATATCATCCCATTCTGGAAAAGCGCAAGCAGGAACTGGAGGAGCACTTCCGCCGGCCCATCGATTGTGAAATCGAGCCGGGACGCCGCTTTGTGGCCGCCTGCGGATATTTGGTCGGAGAGGTCCGGTCACTCAACCATACGTTTAATGAAAATAAAAAGCGCCTGGATTATGTGCTGACCAATATCGGCTTTTGCCACCTGCTCAGACCCATGGCCTACGGGTCCTACCATCCGATCTGGTTTGTGGGAGAGGACTTGGGTCCGGAAACCGACCTCATCGTTGCCGGGCCGGTGTGTGAGTCGGGAGATTTGCTGACGCAGAAAAACGAGGAACCGGAAATCCGCAAACTCCCGATGCCCAAACGCGGAGATCTGGTGGTGGTGGGAAGCGCCGGGGCTTATGGATTCGTCATGTCTTCCAACTACAACTCACAGCCCCTGATTCCGGAAGTGATGGTCGACGGCCACCGGTTCCACCTGATCCGGCGTCGCCAGACCCTGGAGGACGTCATCCGGGAAGAGCAAGGCTGAGACCCGGAAAATATAAAAAACCCCTTCCCGCTTTGTGGCGGAAAGGGGTTTTAATTTAGAAGGAGCTTCAGACGTCCGCGGGTTTCTCCGGTTCGGCCTGCGGGTTTTTGGACCCGAACAGCTTCTTGAAGAAAGCCCCAATGGCTCCCAGGGCGATAATGATGGGAACCAGCAGTTTTTTACCCAGGGCCGCCAGACTGCCCAGAAGAGCCGCCAAACCCGCCTTGGTTTGCTGATTGCCCCCCGCGGTGACCGCCACCAGACTGGCTATACCGAAAGCCGCCAGCTTGTCCCCAACGGTGTAATCCGCATAGCGGTACCCTTCGTTGAACTTTTGCTGGTTTATCAGGGCGGCCATCAGGTCCATCGACTTCAGGTAATTGTCATAAGAGCTGACCCAGGTGATTTTCTCGTAACCCTGGCGGCCCAGTTTGATGGAAATGGCGTTGACATATTTTTCCTCGCCGTCCACCACATCGAAAACCCAGGAGACGGAGTTGTTGTCTTTATTGAGGCGGGGTTTCTGCAGCCAGCCGCCGATTCTCAAGCTGGGAATTCCATGTTTGATTCTTTCCGCATTGCTCTTGTCAGTGTTCGCAGAAATCTGTTTCAGCAGTTCGTTGGCGTCCAGATCTTCCCAATCCTCGAGCGAGACATAACCGGATTTGTAGTAATTAAAGATCAGTTGGATTCCCGTATCCTGATTAAAGATCAAGGCCTCGGTATCTCTGTCTTCAACCCCCTGCGTGAGATAGTCAAAGCGCCGGGCGGCTTTTCCCCGTAAAAGAGCGAAACCCTCGGAAAGCTTGAAGGTGCTTTTGGATTTATCCAGGGAATAATCCTTCAGCTCATATTCCCAGGGCAGGTTGATTATTTCTTCGTCGACGGCATCCTGATTTTTCGGGAAGTTCTCCTGGGCCGCGAAGGCCGGAAAACTCAAAACCAGCGAAATCCATACCGCGAGCAGGGTATATATCCTTTTCATGGTTTCTCCCCTCCAGAGAAGATTAAATCTTTACTCCCATTTCAATCTCAAATTCCCTAAGCGCTGAAATTTATGGTGTCTAATCTCTCTATATTCGGGGTTTTTTTATAAAACACAAGTGGAAAAGGACCGATTTCCTCAAAAAAATCAATAGCTTAAGGTTTACATGGAAACCGGTGAATGTAAACCTGATGCGGGTGAAAAGGAAAAGGAATTGATATCGGCGAGGATAGGAAAAAAATAACCCACACCCCCATTTTCTTTAAAATTGGACCGGGAAATCATCTGAAGTCAGAAATGAGCCACCTTCGGGTGGACCAGGTTTTCAAAATCCTTGAAAGCCAGTTTGATGACCTCCGAATGCGTACCCGCACTGAATCCGATTTCATCGTCCCAGCTCAACGCTTCCTCAACATAGACATCCATGTCGTACAAATTGCCAAACGGCGGCATGGCGCCGACATCGCAGTCCGGAAACCGGTTCTTGAACTCCCGCTCGTGGGCCAGTGCCACATGCTCCGCGTCTGCGACCTGTTTGAGAAGGAAGAAATCCACTTTGTGATGGGCGGGTACCACCGCCATCGCCATTTTCCCATCCACTTTAACCATCACCGTTTTGGCCATTTGTTTGCCGGGGATATGCGCTTCCTGAGCGATTTCCTCAGCGGTATAAGCCGGTGGATGGCTGATGGTGGCATACTTGATTTTGCGGCTGTCGAGAAATTCTTTAAGTTTGGTGGCTGGCATAATATCCTCCTTTCCATACACTCATCCACCAATAATATAGGCCCGGAGGCGGTCTTTTGCCTCTAAGAGCGACAGGATAACCGGATCCGCAGGAAAACCCAGATCCTTCGTTGCACTCAGGATGACAGCAAGATACGTTTTGTCATTCTGAGCGGAATGAAATGAAGCGAAGAATCTGTGTTTAACAGGAACTATCAGCGGCGGTTCGCCGCCCGGGCACGGCCCAGAGCTGGCTCTAATAATCCCTCCCCTTTCCAAGGGGAGGGCTGGGTGGGGTAGGTGTTTATATTTGTAGTTGCCCCATTGATGGGGCTGTTTTAAAAATCACCTGATGAATCAGGCAACGACAGAATAAGGATGAGAGCATCAACCACCCCCAACCCCTCCTTTTAAAGGAGGGGAGGGTTTCTCCCCCTTCTCCGAAGGGGGCCGGGGGGCTTCTTCCTTNNGGCTCTCGCCGATGGCTCCTCAGGATGACAAGACGCATCTCTTTGTCATTCTGAGCCCTGGCGAAGAATCCGGGTTTTCTCTGTGCCATCTGGACCCTCCCGGGTCAGGGAATTTTTCTTTTTCACCGTTTCGAGTTGACCGCAACAGCCCGGTTTAAAACAAGGGATCGATCTTCTGTGCCATCTGGACATCGGCCAGGGTCACCCCGGAAGCGGTGTGGGTCCAGTAACGTATGGTGATGCGTTTATAGTGGATCAGGATATCGGGATGATGATTGTTCTCTTCCGCCGCCTCCGCCACCTTGCGGACGAAATCGATGCCGTCCATAAAAGCCCTGGCGTGATGCACGCGGTAAATGAACGGCACGCCCTTTTCATTGACGTCTTTTTTCCATTCGGGAGCCAATTCCCGGAGTTTCTGATCGAGTTCCTCTGCATTCAACGCTTTTTTTTCTACCATGATCTCTCTCTTGTAAAATTTCTAAAATTGCGACCAGGGCCGCCGGCCGTCCCGGGTCTTGAAAAAGTCGCCGCCCTTATCCGCTTTCCTGTCGGTGCCCCAGTTGATTTCCTTGTTCAGGTCCTTGAGGTGCGGGATGTGTTTGGAGCAATGAATATAGGCCTCCTCCACTTCCACCCACACCCAGCATTCGGGTTTTCGGCCGCCTGATATTTTGGTTTCCCGTTTGAGGGATTCTTTTAATTTTTTTTTGCTTAGAAGTTCCTCCTGGGAAAGAATACCAGCCTTGCCATTGACGTGTAATCCCATCGTGCTTTCAAAAAAATCGATGAACATCATTCCGATATGCGGGTTTTCCCGGATATTTCCCAGGCTGGCCAGGACCCCGTTTCCCCGGTATTCGGGATAGACCAGGGTTTTGTTGTCCAGAACATGAACAAAACCCGGGAGCCCCGCACGAAAAGAGCAGTCGCATTCGCCCCGACCGTCGGAGGTTCCGATGAAAACCATGGATTGGCGGGCGATAAACTTTTTCATGGCCGGGTTCAGGTAATCCAACATCTGTTGCCGGTAAAACGAGCGAGCCCGGCGGGCCGTCCCCAGCTCCTTTTGCAGTTTTTGTTCTCCTTCGGAACCCGGGGTCTCCATGTAATACTCCTTATTTTGTTGAGAGCAAATTCGTGATGCAGGGAATATTAACGCAAAAGCGCCGGAAAATTCAATGAAACAGGACAAGCAGGGAGGAAGATTACCGGTTCAGAAGACGTTCCAACTTTTTACGCAGGGTGATGGGATGGACTTTGTGAATGAAACTTTCTTCGCCGTTGATCAGCACCACGGGGATTTTTTCCTTATAACGTTCGAATAATTCCGGGTTCGATTCGATATCCGTCGTTTTGATGTGCGCCGGAAAACCGGGGATCACCTGTTCGATCACCGCTTTGGCCTCGTCACACAAACAACAGTCGGCCCTGGTCATGATTTCAATTAAGATCATAAAATTTCCAAATACCCCCCCACCCCCTGAATTCCCCCCGGCCCCCTTAGGGGAGAGGACCGGAGAAGCGCCGGAGCCAATTGGCTGACAGCGATCTGTCAGCGATGACCCTTGGGCGCAAATTGAATTTAGATTTCGCTCCGGGCGGCGAACCGCCGCGGGTAATTCAAAACCCAGATTCTTCGTCACTGCGTTCCTCAGAATGACAGTCGAGTATGTTTAGTTATCCTGGGCTTGTCGAAGGGCTCAGAATGACAAGCCCTATCCAATTTGTCATTCTGAAGAGGCGAAGCCGACGAAGAATCCGGGTTTTAATCTTTTCTCTGTGGTCTCTGTGCCCTCTGTGCCCTCTGTGGTGAGAGTTTCCGGTCACTTACATTGAATGGGTCATGGTGGTGAATTTGCCCCACAGGATGAGAATCACGGCCAGGACAACACAGCCGACCAACACGCCGGTGGCGACGGGCCGCTTTTTCCAATGCGTCTCGGGACCCCGGTCGAGGAGAGGCACCGCCAGCAGAAACAGCACGCCCAGGATGGGGGCGACGATCAGAAACGGCACCCACAGGTTTTCCAGCGCGTACAGCCAGACAAACTGCCAGGGCGGTTTGGTGACCTCCAGTCCCGGCACCGGCGGTTCGCCCAGCGGCGGGGACACGGTCAGCGCCAGCAGGCAGATCAGCAGGAACACGCCCGAGCCGGCCCGCGTCAGGTAACCCAGGTGGCGGGTGAACAGAATCGCCTTTTCTTCATTGGGAGCCTCAGGCCGGGGCGACAACTTATGGTGCTTGATAAAAAACAGGTGCAGACCGATCAAGGGCAGGGTGAGCAGGGGAATCAGGGAAATGTGCCACATGTAAATCCGGCTGAGCAGGGGGACGCCCTGCGCGAACTGTTCGGTCAACGGCATCCCCAGGACGCCAAATTTATTGACCGTCCAGAGAAAATGGTCCAGCGCTTCATAGGCTTCCTGATCCCACTTCAGTACGGTGCCGGTAAACAGAAAGCCCACCATCCCCAACAGCAATCCCACCCCCACATACCAGTTGATCTCCCGCGGCGCTTTATACGATCCCGTGAACACCACCCGGATCAGATGCAACATCAGGATGATGGACAGCACGTCCGCGGCCCAGAAATGGATGCCGCGCAGGAACCATCCCAGCCACACCTGATCGACCAGATAATGCAGGCTGGGGTTGGCCCGGTCGGGATGAGGGACGTAAAACTGGGCGAGCAGAAGACCGCTCACCAGCAGCAGGGAGAACGCGCTGAGCGTCATGCCTCCCAGGGAGTAGGGAATCGAGTTGGAATGTTCCGGAACTTCGTATTCCAGGACGTTCCATCCGACGCGTTCTTTCAGGGTTTGCAGGATTCCGTTTGCCATACGCCACCCGAGTTTCGGCGTTTGCCGGGGTTATTCAAACGGGCGTTTGAATGTCAAAAAACCAAACAGCGCGCCCGAGAAGAGAGTCAGGGCCACCGCCCACCCGTAACCCTTATTGCTGGAGGAAATCCATTCGTGTTTCGCCAGTTCCACTTTTTTCATTTGAGCCATTTGCTGCTCATCGTGTCCGGCCATATCCGACAGGTCCATGGGTGAGCCCTTGTCTCCCGGTTGTTCCGTATCGCCCCACAACGGATCTTCCGTGATCACTTCCGTTTCCAGCTGGTCCTCCGCCGGTTCCATCTGGTACTCGACGGGCCCCGAAGACGTTTCCGGTTCTCCCAGGGGGGGTTCTTCAGGAAGATCGGGCAGAGCGGTTTTTTCCTGGAGCGGTTTTTCATGGGCGCCGCCATGCGCTCCCGCGAGGGCCGGAAAGAGGCCGGGACTGAATACGAGAAGCAGGCTTAAGGTCAAGTGTTTCATGTCAGGATTGCTCCACCAGTTGCGCGAATGCGGCGATCGCATCGTCCGTCGCCCAGTCCTTGGGGCCAATCGCTTTGTGGACGATGATGCCGTACTTGTTCACGATGAAGGTTTCCGGCACCCCGGTGGTCTTATAAAGTTTTTTGGCGACATCGCTTTCGGGATCGAGAAGCACCGGGAAGGTGAGTTTGTATTCGTTCATGAAAGGCTGGATCAGGGATTGGTCCTTGTCGACGCTGATGGTCAGCATTTCCAGCCCCTGGTCTTTGAACTGATCGTATAACTTTTGCATGGAGGGCATTTCCACTTTGCAGGTGGCGCACCAGGTGGCCCAGAAGTTGATGAACACCACTTTCCCCCGGTAGTCCCGGAGGTTGATATCCCCGCCGGAAAGGGAGGGCAGGTTGAAATTCGGCGCGAGAAACGCCTCTGCCGGGTATTCCGTTTCAAACGGTTTCAGCTCCACCTTGTTGAACGCCATGATCAGAAAAGAAAACAGCGCGGTGATCAATAACGCGTAAGGGATGAAAATGCTGACGGGTTTTTTTTCCAGAACCTGTTCCATGATATTCGTTAGATATGCCGGTCCGGCCGGTAGAATTTTTTGTCGACGGCGGACACGATTTCATCCAGACTTTTGCCCTCCTGGTACAACTCATAGGCGTAAATCACTTCATCCATGCAGATATCGCACTTGGAGCCGTGGGAGCTGGTGAAGCAGGTCAGCAGGGTTTTGTGATTTTTGTGTTTTTTGCAGTAGCAATAACAGAACTGGCTGTCGATAACCTTTGGGATTTCCGCCGCATATTGATAGGCCAGAGCCGCCTTGCCGGAGAATAACGCGGGGCTCAGCACCGGCCGGTTTTCGATCAACGAGCCCGTGGCCGGGGCCGGATTGGAAGCGGTCACCCGGCCCGGGGGCTTCGTGTATAAATAGACCCCCGCCAGAACAAGAATAATCATGACCGCCAGCGCCGTCAGGGTCCCGGCGTTGCCGGTTGCCTCTCTTTTCTGACGCTTTTTATTTTTTGATTTTCGTTTGCCCACTTTTACTCTCTAAAGATGGAATGTAAGTTCATTATATCTTCTGCCGGCAACCCCATGCAAGGACTTTGGATCACCGCTTGGGCTGGTACCACCGGCTCAGCCGGTCGGGAGAAAACCCCATGAGAAACAGGAGGGCGATGGCAATGTTGCGGGCGGTGGTGAACGCGATCCCTTCCGCCAGCCAACGGCGGGCCGAGGTCCGCATTTTTTCCCGCAGGACGACAACCGGTCCGCGTTTGCGCAGCCGCCGGAAAAAATCCAGGTCTTCGCAGATCGGCAGGCTGGAAAACCCGCTCATTTCCCGGAACACGTCCGGACGTACAAAAATTCCTTGATCGCCGTAGACCAGGTTCAGATAGCGTGAGCGCAGGGTGGCCAGGCGGGAAATGGTTTTCAGCGACGGTTTGGGAGAATGAATTTCCAGGCTGAAAGCCCCACCCACATGCTCGCCACGGGACATGGTGGAAAGCATTTTCTGGTAAGCCCGCGGGCCGATCTGGCTGTCCGCGTGCAGAAAAAGAAGCAGGTCTCCCCGGGCCTCCCGGGCGGCGGCGTTCATTTGGGCCGCCCGTCCCCGCGCGCTGGTGACCACCGGAACCTGATGGCGGCGGGCGATTTCGGTGGTATCATCTTCACTGCCCCCGTCGCCGATAATGATTTCAAAAGGCCGGTGTTGTTTCACCTGAGTCAGAGTGGCAGGCAGGAGAGCCGCCTCGTTCAGAGTCGGGATAATGACCGATATTTTAAGATCAGAGGCGAAGTGCTCCGGGCTGTTCATATTGGGTTGGGGGGGTTCTCGTATGAATTGTGTCGCTTGCTCAAGCCTCGTCAGTAAATCATAAAAACCTTGATTATACAATGTTATGAAGGGGCGGAGGGGAGGGCCGCCAAGAATAATTCGACGCACCGGAGGAAGTCTTCCGAATCTGTTTGCGCAATGGAAAATCTCGGTTCTGTATTTAGGGTAAAAAATGGTATAAAATTGCGGGACTAACAATCTGGTTGAACGATGCTGGCTCATTTTATTGATTCCAAACCCTTTCAGTGCGGGTATTTCAAGGACCGCCGATCCCTTTTCGAAGAATATCTTCTGGAGGATATTTCCGAGGTCGAGTTTGAATACCTGCTGGCGCACGGGATGCGCCATTTCGGGGAGTACTATTTCCGTCCCCGTTGCCAGTCCTGTCATGAATGCGTGCCCATTCGTCTCCGGACAGACGCGTTTTATTTGACCCGAAGCCAGAAACGGGCTCTTAAGGACTGCAAACGGGTGGAACTGCGGATAAGCCGGCCGGAGTATTCAATTGAAAAATTCAAAATGTACCTCGACCACAAAAACCGGTTCGACTCTCTGCAGGACGATGTGGAGGATGATGAAAACTTCCGGCTGTCGTTTTACACCAAAACGCCCTTTGGGATTGAGTTTGAATATTACCTGGATGGGAAACTGATCGGGGTGGCCCTGGCGGATGTGACACGCAAAACATTTTCCGCCATTTATACCTTTTACACCACGGCCTATTCCCATTTGAGTCTTGGGACCTTCAGCATTCTCAAGCAAATCGAATTCTGCAGGAGCCGGGGTATTCCGTATTTTTACATGGGATATTTCATTGCCAAAAATCAATCCCTGGCTTACAAAGCCAATTTCCGCCCCAATGAGGTTTATATCAACCATGAGTGGCGGCCTTTTCGCAACGCGGCAGGGGATTTTTTGATTCCCGGGGATCACCTGCAGTGGGTCAACTGCGACACACTGGTGAAAGCCACCTCTACCCGCTAAATCCAATGCCGCCGAACCGGGCGGTTTACTTCGTTCCCCCTCTTTGCTCGATCGCCGCCTCGGTGATCATATCCGCGATTTTTTGTTGTCGAAAATTGATCGCCACATCCAACGGCTTCTCACCTTTGGAATTTTTGACATCCAGCTTGGCCCCCTTTTCGATCAGCAGTTCCGCCACGGAAGGGTGGCCTTTTTCCACCGCGAGGTGCAACAGAGAGCCTTCCGGGATGGGCTGGTTGACGTCCTCCCCATAGCTGATAATCAATTTCATGACCCGGTAGTGGCCATTTTGAACCGCGTAGTATATGGGTGTTTTCCCCGAACGATCCTTCCGGTAAGGGTCTGCTTTAAAATCCAGAAGGATTTGCGCGATATCCGTGAAATTTTTTTCGGCCGCCACATGAATGGGGGTTTTGGTGGCGTTCGGCCGTCCATGGACCCGGGCCTTTTTCTTCAGAAGAATTTCGACCACTCTCGGGTTTCCCGCCCACACGGCTCCCATGAGAGGCGACCGGCCGGAAGGGGGGTTGACCTGCGCTCCCTTGTCGATCAGCAGTTCCACCAGCTTGGGGCGATTGTTTAAGCAGGCCTGGTACAATGGAGTCAGGCCTTTTTTATCTTTCATATCCACTTTGGCCTTTTTCAAAGTCAGTATGAAAGCCGACCGGTATTCTCCCGCCAGAACCGCGTAATGCAGGGGCGTTTGCAGGGCGATGTCCTGGCTGTTGACATCAGCCTTATGGTCGATCAGAAGATCGACCAGTTTTTCGTTTCCCTCCCGGGTCGCCAGATGCAGGGGCGTCCGGCCTCTTTTATCCCTGGCATTGACTTTGGCTCCCCGCTCCAGCAGGGTGCGGGCGATTTCCTTGTAGCCTTCCTCCGCGGCATGGTGGAGGGGAGTCCAGCCATTTTCATCCGCATGATTGACATCCGCACCCTCATCCAGAAACCGTTTGACCTCTTCGATATTGCGGGAAGTGACCGCGCTTTCCAGCGAGGTCGGTTTGAGGAGTGAACAGGAGGAAGTTAAAAATCCGAAAAGAATCAGAAAAGTAAAAGCCAGATGGGAGGGAAGGAAGTGTCTCATGATGTCAGAGGCTCCTTAAAAGAGGTTGTTTTGAAGGATTTTATCAAGCCGGGAAACGGAATGTCAATGTGCGGATTGACCTGTATTTTTGACTTAAAAGGCGAATGGGGGGCCGGGGAAAAACGCAATGGGATGGGAAAGCCGGTTCCGCTTTCTCCGTGGATGGAGGGGCCAGAAAACGCCAAAAGCCGCTCCCGGGGGAGCGGCTTTAGGTTTCCGGTATTATTAATTACGGATTTTCTTTTTCTCGATGGCGGCTTCCGTAATCAGATTGGCCACCGTTTCCTGGCGATTATTGATCGCCACTTCCAGGGGAGTATCCCCGGAGGAATTATGGGCGTTCAGCACCGCTCCCTTCTCGATCAAAATTTCCACCACATCGGCATGGCCTTTTTCGGCCGCCAGGTGAAGCAGGGTCGTTCCCTCAATGTGCTGATTCACATCCTCCCCATAACCGACCAGGAGTTCCACCATGTCCTCGTGACCGTTGATCGTCGCGTAATAGATCGGCGGTTTTCCGGTTTTGTCTTTGATGTAAGGATCGGCCTGGAAATCCAGCAGAATTTCCGCCACCTCCACGTGCCCCTGCTCCGCCGCCATGTGCATCGGGGTTTTGACGGCGTTCGGGGTGCCTTGGACCGGGGCGTTTTTCTCGAGAAGCATTTGAACCACCTTGCCGTGGTTGTTCCAGACCGCCGCCATCAACGGAGTGGGGCCGGACGGAGGATTAACCTCGGCGCCCTTATCGATCAAAAGTTCCACGAATTCAGGCAGATTGTTCAGGCTGGCCAGATACAGCGGCGTCCACCCTTTGTCGTTTTTAGCGTTGACCGGTGCATTTTTCAGGGTCAGCGTATAGGCCGCCTCATATTCCCCGCTGAGGACTGCGAAATGGAGAGGCGTCTGGCCCCTGTTGTCGTGGCTGTCCAGGCTGGCTCCCCGGTCGGATAGAAAGTCCACCAATCGCGCATGACCTTCGCGGGCCGCCAGGTGCATGGGGGTTCGCCCCTGTTTATCCTTGGCGTCGACGTTGGCGCTGTTGTTGATCAGCATCCCCGCCACTTCCTTGTATCCTTCTTTGGCGGCCAGGTGGAGAGGGGTTTGGCCGTTCTCATCCCTCTCGTTGACGTTGGCCCCGGAATCCAAATGATTCTGCACCTCCAAGGCATCTTCACTCAGCACCGCGCTTGATAGCGAACCAGACGAGCAGGCGGCGGTCAACATACCGAACACGGTCAGCAGAACCCAGCCTGTCAGGGTTTGAGAATGTATTTTCATAGCGACAAAACTCCTGTTTAATTAACAATTTTTAGCAGACTAAATGAGATGGGCAAAGAAAGTCAATGTAAGTACTGAAAAGAGGGAAGTTGGGTCCATCCAGTCGGGCTTTCACCCGCCCGGAATTTGACGGTTTCGACCGGTATCGGGAAAATTTTCAGCGGGAATTGAAAGTCAGAAACGATTTTCCTTTTGGGCGCGGTGCCGGCCCGGCGATGGAGAAAACCAATAAACGCGAAAACTCTCCGCTTTATTTCCCGGCTTCTCTGAGATTGATGATGGCCCGGGTAATCATATCCGCGATTTTTTGTTTGCGATGATTGATCGCCACGTCCAAAGGTTTTTCACCGCGGGAATTTTTGGCTTCCAGTCTGGCGTTTTTCTCGATCAGCAGGTCGGCCGTGGCGGCATGACCTTTTTCCGCCGCCAGGTGCAACAGGGTCCCCTGGGGGATCGTCAGGTTGACGTCCACGCCATGATCGAAAAGAATCTCCATCACCCGGGGATGATCGTTGTAAGCGGCATAATAGACCGGAGAATTGCCGGTATTATCTTTGCGCTGGGGATCCGCCTTGTGTTCGAGCAGCAATTCCGCGATTCGGGTATAACCCTTTTCCGCGGCCACGTGTAATGGGGTTCTTGGAGAACTGCCTGAGCCATGAACGTTGGCCTCGTGAGCCAGAAGGACCCGAACCACCTCCTCGTGTCCTGTGCTCACCGCTCCCATCAGCGGTGCCGGACCGGATACGGGATTGACTTTGGCCCCCCGGTTGATCAACAGTTCGACCGCTTGCGGGCGGCCGCTGACACTGGCCAGGTACAGAGGGGTGATGCCTTTATGGTCCGCCGCATTCACCCTGGCCCTTTTGTCGAGGAGATACTGAATCGTCTCTTCGTTTTTCCAGCCGAGGGCGGCATGGTGGAGCGGGGTCCGGCCCAAATGATCCCTGCCGTTCACCGCCGCTTTATGGCTGATCAGAAAATCCACCATTTGGGTTTGCCCTTCCTTTGACGCGAGGTGAAGCGGGGTCTGCCCTTTTTTATCTTTGGGGGCTACTTTTGCTCCGTGACCCAGAAGAATTTGAGCGATAGAAATATATCCTTTTTGCGCCGCGATATGCAGAGGGGCCCGTCCGTCATCGTATTTCTCATTCGCGCTGGCCCCTTCGTTCAAATGCCGCTGAACTTCTTTAACGTTGTCGTAGCGGACCGCCGTTTCCATTGAATGAGTGGGAAGCAGGGAACAGGCGGAAGCCCAAAACATCAGCGTTATGATTGCGAAAAACCGATTTGTACCGGTCCGGAAAAATATGTTCATGATCTTGCGTTTCCAAAAAATTGAGGGATTTTTCCCCGAATCATATAGAGTCGCGAAAAACTTGTCAACATGGACACAGGGGTGCAGAAAAACCCTTTGATTTCGCGGGGATTACCGGAAGGCTGAGGGTGAAGGCCGAACCGTCAGATCACCCCGAAATACACCAGGTAGAGCCACACCACGAGAACGACGTTGATGATCACGCCGATGTGGAACAGTACATTAAACAGTTTGCCGTAGGTGGGTTTGTATTCTTCCATGGGTATGGCCTCCTAATCCATGACCAGGGTGGTGAGCCGTTTGGCCAGATCCGAACCGCGAATGATTTTACGGACCGGTTTCTCGATCAGGTTGAGGCTCATGTACAATCGATCCAGATTGCCGAAGGTTTCCGAAGCCGCCATGGCTTCCCCGCCGGCATCCCGGATTTCGTTTCGCCAGATACTGAGAACCCGCAGGGTCTTCAGGTTTTCCGAGATCGATAAGGCTTTCGCCCCGGAGTCGCCGATACCGTTGGAACACAGATAAAGTCTCTGGATTCCGGTCAGGGTTTGCGAGCGGGCCAGAGCTTCGACTCCGGCGTCCCCGCACCGGGTGCTGTCCAGGTGGAGGGCCTCCAACCTCGGAAACGCGTTCGACTCCGCCAACAACTGGATGCCTTCCGGTCCCAGCGGATTGAAATCGAGAAACAGCTCTTCCAGGTTCCGGAAATTTTCCGATTCGGCAAAGGCCCGGGCTCCGGCCGGGCCGATGTTGTTGGCCTCCAGCATCAGGCAGGTCAGGGTCTTGACCAGTTCCGAGTTCGCCAGTATCCGGGCCGCTTCATCCCCCAGCATATTATGATTCAGGTACAGGGCGCGCAGATTGCCCTTCAGGTCTTGGAGCGCCTCGGTTTCCCGGTCGCCCAGCTGGTTATTGCTCAGGTAGAGTTTTTTCACCCGCGGAAAGGATTCCCAGAGGGCGAGCAGTTTCAACTCCTCCAGCCCGATATTTTTATCTTCCAGATCCAGCAGGCCCTGCGCTTCCACGAAACTGTCATTAAACAGCCGCTCGGTTGCCGAACGATCCAATTTTTCCAAAGAATTCAACTCCTTTTCCTGTATATTAAGGTCCACCGTGTGATAATAATCTATAGGATTTTAATATAAAGATCAAATGTTCTCCGGGGCGGCCATGGGGGTTCCGGGGGACCCATTTTCAGGGATGTTTGGATTATGATTGTAGGAGTTCCCAAAGAGGTCAAGGATGATGAATACCGGGTTTCGATGACTCCCGGCGGCGTGGCGGAATTGATTGCCGACGGGCATAACGTGCTGATCGAGCATGACGCGGGGGAGGGTAGCGGTATTCACGATATCCATTACGAGTCCGTCGGCGCCAGTATGGTTTCCTGCGACGAGGTGTATGACCGGGCGGAGATGATCGTCAAAGTCAAGGAACCGGTGCCTTCCGAATACTGCAAGCTGAAAGAAAATCAGATTCTGTACACGTATCTCCATCTGGCGCCCGCTCCCGAACTGGCGGAGGCCTTGCTTCAGAGAAAAATCATCGGCATCGCCTACGAGACCGTTCAGTTAAAAGACGGATCTCTGCCGCTGTTGATTCCGATGAGCGAGGTGGCCGGGCGCATGTCCATCCACGAAGGGGCCAAGTACCTGGAGCGGGAAAACGGCGGACGCGGTATTTTGCTGGGAGGTGTGCCGGGGGTCGATCCGGGCCATGTGGTGATCATCGGCGGAGGCATTGTCGGCCTCAATGCCGCCAAAATGGCCATCGGCACCGGAGCCCGGGTGACCCTGCTGGACGTCAATCTGGCGCGCCTGCGTTACATCGACGATATATTCGGTGGCCGCGTGAAGACCATCATGTCCAACAAGCTCAATATCCGGGAATTTTCCGAGATCGCGGACCTTCTGGTGGGTGCGGTGCTGTTGCCCGGTGCGAGATCCCCCAAACTGATTACCCACGATATGATCAGGAATATGATGCAGGGTTCGGTGGTGGTCGATGTCGGAGTCGACCAGGGAGGCATTCTGGAAACTTCGCGCCCCACCACGCACAGCAATCCGATTTTTCTGGTGGACGGGGTGGTGCATTACTGTGTCGCCAACATGCCCGGAGCCCTGGCCCGGACGTCTACCTATGCGCTGACCAATGCCACCTTGCACTATGCCCGTGAACTGGCCGGCAAGGGACCGCAAAAAGCCCTCCTGCAGAATCCTGCCCTGGCCCGGGGGCTCAATCTTTTCAAGGGGAAGGTGACCCATCCCGCGGTCGCCGACGCTTTGGAAAAGGAATATGTTCCCCCGGAAAAAGTTTTGAGTTAGACTTGGGCCATAACCGGCTTTTGAACCAGCAATTCCTCTTTTCCCTGACTCTTAACGGCCATGCGGCATTCCAATTTCGTTCATTTGCACGTTCATACCCATTACAGCCTGCTGGACTCCTCCCTGCGTCACGAGGCGCTGTTCCAGCGGGCGGCCGAGTTTCGGATGCCCGCGGTCGCCATGACGGATCACGCCAACCTGTTCGGCGCCATGGAATTTTATTCCGGTGCGAAAAAACACGGACTCAAACCGATCATCGGATGCGAGGTCTATGTCGCTCCCGAAAGCCGGCTCCAGAAAGATACCAACCACAGCCTGCGCGATGCCTCTTATCATCTGATCCTGCTTGCCAAAGACGACACGGGTTACAAAAATCTGCTGAAGCTGGTGACTCAGGGATACCTGGAAGGGTTTTATTACAAGCCGCGCATCGATAAAGACCTGCTGGCGGAAAACGCGGAGGGTTTGATCGCGCTTTCCTCCTGCAACCGGGGGGAGGTGGCGCATCACCTCAATAAGGAAAATATTCCGAGGGCCACCAAAATCGCCGAACAGTACCGTGAAATCATGGGCGAGGAAAATTTTTATCTGGAACTTCAGAATCACAAGCTGGAATGGCAGGAGAAGATCAATATCGAACTGCTGGAGATCAGCCACAAAACCGGAATCCCGGTGGTGGCCACCAATAATTGTCATTATCTCGACCGGGAAAACCAGCGCGCTCACGAAATCCTGTTGTGCCTGCAGACCGGCAAGACCATGGAAGACCCCTACCGGATGAAATATCACTCCAGCGAATATTATTTCAAATCCCCGGAGGAAATGACCGATCTGTTCCGCCAGGTTCCGGAGGCGATCGAAAACACCATCAAGATCGCCGAGCGGTGCAATCTGGAGATGGACCTGGGGGTCGACAACCTGCCGGAGTATCCCGTTCCGGAATCGTACACGCTGTACACCTACCTCGAGGAACGGTCGCAGGAGGGGTTGCGCGAGCGTTTAGATGCCATGAAGCGCATGAACCAAACCGTTGACGCCGAACTTTATGAAACACGGCTGGAGGAAGAACTGCAGATCATCAAAAAGATGGGATACCCGGGGTATTTCCTGATTGTCTGGGACTTCATCCATTACGCGCGGGAGCAGGGTATTCCCGTGGGGCCGGGCCGGGGTTCCGCCGCCGGCAGTCTGGTGGCGTATGCCCTGCGCATCACGGACCTCGATCCCATCCAGTACGGCCTGTTGTTCGAGCGGTTCCTGAATCCCGAACGGGTGAGCATGCCGGATATCGATATCGATTTCTGCATGGACCGGCGCGACGAAGTGATCAAATACGTTTCGGAAAAATACGGCGGGAACGAGTACGTCAGTCAGATCATCACTTTCGGAAGCATGAACGCCAAGGGAGTCATCCGCGACGTCGGACGGGTGCTGGGTATGACCTACGGCGAGGTGGATAAAATCGCCAAGCTGGTACCGAACCGGCTGAACATCACCCTCACCGAAGCCCTTAAGGAAGAACCGAAGTTCAAGGAGATGCGCAAGGGTAGCGAGAATGTTGACGAGTTGCTGAACATCGCCCTCAGTCTGGAAGGGCTGCCGCGCCACTGTTCCACCCACGCCGCCGGGGTGGTCATTTCCCCCAAGCCGCTGACCGAGTTTCTTCCCCTCTACAAAGGCAGTAATGACGAAGTCGTGACCCAATTCTCAATGAACAATATTGAGAGACTGGGTTTGCTGAAGATGGATTTTCTCGGCCTGCGGACGTTGACCGTGATCCACAACACACTCAAGCTTATCCAGTCCTCTCTCGACATGGAATTGGATATCGACGCCATTCCCAAAGACGATACCGCCACCTTTGCCCTGCTCAGCGACGCCCGGACGCGCGGCGTGTTCCAGTTGGAAAGCTCCGGCATGCGCGACCTGCTCAAGAAAATGAAGCCGGACAGCTTTGAAGACATCATTGCCCTGTTGGCCCTGTTCCGTCCCGGTCCGCTGGAAAGCGGCATGATTGACGACTACGTCAAACGCAAGCACGGCACGATGGAGGAGAAATACGACCTTCCGCAGTTAAAGGAAATCCTGCAGGAAACCCACGGCGTCATTCTTTATCAGGAGCAGGTGATGAAAATCGCCAACGTGCTGGCCGGGTTTACGCTGGGCGATGCGGACCTGTTGCGCCGCGCCATGGGTAAAAAGAAACCGGAAGAGATGGCTCAGCAGAGAGAAAAATTCGCCAAGGGTTCCGCTCACAACAAAATTCCGGAGAAAAAGGCCGAGCGCATTTTCGACCTGATGGAAAAATTCGCGGGATACGGATTCAATAAATCCCACAGCGCGGCCTACGCGTTGCTTTCCTACCAGACGGCGTATCTGAAGGCGCATTATCCCCTGCAGTTTTTCGGCGCGTTGATCACCAGCGATATGGATAACACCGACAAGGTGATCCGCTATATCAACGATTGCCGGGAAATGGGCATTCAAATCATGCCGCCGGACGTGAACCAGAGCCAGAAAGACTTTTCGATTGCCAACGACCAGCTGCTGTTCGGACTCGGAGCGATCAAGAACGTCGGTTCCGCCGCCATCGATCAGATTATCGAAATCCGGCAGAAGGCGGGACGGTTCGATTCGCTCAAACAATTCTGCGAGCTGGTGGATCTGCGTCAGGTCAACAAACGGGTGATCGAAAGCCTGATCAAAAGCGGGGCCTGCGATTCCATGGAGGAGGGTCGGGCCAGTATGATGGCGCACCTGCAAGCGTACATGGATATGGGGCAGGCCCGGCAGAGAGACCGGCAGTTGGGGCAGTCCAACCTGTTCGACCTGTTTGAAGAGGAAACTCCAACGTCCTCCCCTCTAAATTCCGAAACGGTGAACGAATGGAGCGACCATGACCGCCTGAGGTTCGAAAAAGAAACCATCGGGTTTTATATTTCCGGCCATCCGCTGACGCGCTACCAGAAGGATATCGATTGGTTTACCGATTCCTCTTCCGCCAGTATTTCCGAACAGGATAACGGCAAGAAAGTCAGCCTCGCCGGGGTGCCGTTCAAGGTGATTCCCAAAACCACCCGCCGGGGCGACAAGATGGCCCTGGTGACGCTGGAGGATTTGCAGGGCACGGTGGAGGTCACCCTGTGGCCGGAAACGTATGCCGCCTCCGAGCAGCTGCTGGCCACAGACGAGCCGATTCTGGTCAAGGGCACCGTGGAGTCGGTCGACAATATGCCCAAGGTCATCGCCAATGAAGTGCTGCCTCTGTCGGAAGCCAAGAATCACTGGAAGGGGAAGGTTCATGTCCAGATTCGGACACCCGGCCTGGAAAAGGAAATGCTGGTTTCGGTCAAAAAAATTCTGGCGGAACATCAGGGAACGAATCCCCTGCAGGTGCATTTTATTTTCCCCGACAGCAAAACGCGGGTACGCACCGTGGAATCCGACATGAAAGTGCGGCCCAGCGACGATGTGATTCGCGAGATCGAGGAGTTGCTGGGCGAGGATTCGATTTATTTTGAGTGAGGGCCGGGTTTTAATTCGTCCGGTGCTGCCGGATCAGCGCTTCCATGCGTTCGAAATCGGGTTCCCGCTCCGGCGGGGGTGAATGGAGAGGAATGGTAATGGCCGGCCCTTCGGCGGACTGTACCTGCAGAGCGGGCACCCGCAGCCGTCCCAACAGCAGGGCGGGAAAAAAGAAACAGGATTTTTTTTCAACCGAATGGACCGCTTTCCAGGGAATCCTCGCGCGGGGGTCGAGGGCAGGAAAATGGAACCGCGAAAAATGCATGGCGAGGCCCTCCGGCCCCAGAGTCACGAAATGCTTGCGGGGAAACATATCGCGGTTGTTCAGCATGATCAGGATCACCCGGATCAACCCGAGCATCATCAGCAGGCACAGGGCGGAGATACCCAGGGTGGTTGCGTTGACTTCCCACTCTCCTGAAAACCCGGAGAGAGGCAGGAAGATCACGCAGGCGACCAGCAGGGGCAGGGGCGCGATCATGAACAGGCCCTGGAAACTGATTTTCAACGCGGGCAGGCCTTTGGGAATCAGTGCGTAAACGCCGTTGCCGCAATCGACCACCGCGCCGGCTTGGATGTCTTCCTCGTGGTCCCGCAGGTAATGTTCGGCCCGGTGGAAATCCCGGGAAGCCCAGTTTGTGGTGTTCGCCATATTTATTCCGAAACGTTGTGCGGCAAATTATGAGATAATGCGGTTTTAATTCTTGTGCACGTTCAACAGGTTTTTTTTGAGACTTCAGACCGATACAGAAATCAAAACTTTTCGAGATACACTGGCCAACGGGCTGACGGTGGTGACGGTGGAAATGCCCCACATTCATACCCGGGAAGTGGCCATGTTCATCCGCGCCGGCCTGCGCTTTGAAAATGAAAAGAATAACGGAATTTCCCACTTTTTGGAACACATGATGTTCCGCGGCAACCGGAAATTTCCCGACTCCATCTCCCTCAACCTCGAATTCGAGAAAATCGGCCGCGATCTTCGCGCCTCCACCCAGAGCGAATACACCTGTTTCAGCTTCAGTCCGCACCATGAGCATTTGGCGCGGGGCTTGGAATTGTTCGGGGAATTTTTCACCGAACCGGTATTTCCCGGCATGGAACTGGAACGGGAAATCATTCTGGAAGAATGCCTGGAGGACTTGAACGCCGAAGGGGAAAATGTCGATATCAATAATGTGGCCTGTGAATTGATGTATCCCGGCGATGCCCTGGCCCTGCCCACGATCGGTACCGAACAATCCATCCAGGCGATTGATATCGATATGCTGAAGGACTATTTCCGCCAATACTATTGCCCCTCCAACATGGTGTTGGTGGCGGCGGGCAACCTGACTCACGAAGTTTTTCTGGATCTGGCCCGGTCCGGTTTCGAGAAAATTGCGCGCCGGGGAACGGGGGTTCCCAAAGATTATTTTTCGGGCAGTATTCAGGAAAATCAGCAGGCGCCGCAATTCCGCATTCAGAAAGATGTCGACAGCCAGGATCAACTGCAAATCTGTTTCCGGTCGGTTTCCTACAACCATCCGGATTATTACCATGCCGTCCTCCTCAGCCGGATATTTGATGACGGGGTGAGTTCGCGCCTGCAAAAAGTGTTGAGGGAGGAGCAGGGGTTGGCTTATTCCGTGGAATGCCGGGCCACCAGCCTGGCCGATATTGGGACGATCGATTTTGACGTCTCCGTCCGTCCCGAAAAAGTAACCGCTATCCTGAAGGTGATTTTCGGCGAGATTAAAAAATTTCTCCGGTCGGGCACCGGCCAGGAGGAATTGGACCATATCAAAAAAAGATATTTTTTCGATTTGGAACTGGAGTGGGACGATCCGGGCAAACAGGTGGCGCGGTACGGGTTTGCCGAACTGTACACCCGGGTCATTTCGCTGGAGGAGGAACAGGCGATGGTGCAGGCCGTCACCGCGGAAGATCTGGACCGGGTGGCACGGAAAATTTTTCGACCTGATAACCTCAACGTCATTCTGGTCGGCCCTCACACGCCTGAATTGGACCGCGAACTGGAACGTTTGACGCGCGAATTTTAACCCTCTCCGATTGAACCATGACCCTTACCTTTTTACCGGGAAGATCGTTTCGCCCGCACCCGAGTTTCATTCTCGGTGCGGTTATAGCGCTGTGGGTTGGAGGGTGCGGTTCTCCGGAATCGAAATATTCAAACTGTCTGGAAGAGGGAGACTGCATTCATCAGGTGGACGTGGTGGCGTATTCAGGGGAGATTCCGCTGTCCCCGGATTCGCGTTTCTGGAATTCCCCGGAAGGGCCTTCCAAAACCGTGGTCCATCTGGGACCGCAGTTGATCACCAATCCGCAATGGCCGAACCCTTCGGTCAAACAGGTGACCCTCAGTGCGGCGAGAACCGGCCGGCAAATGGCCGTCCGCCTGGAATGGGAGGACGATTCGGTGGACAACGGCGTCAATCAATCCCCCCTGTATACCGATCAGGCGGCCATCATGTTTCCCCTCAATTCCAACCGGGAGATCCCCCCCGTCACCATGGGCGGTGAAAACGCTCCCGTCAACATCTGGCAATGGAAAGCCGTCCGGCAGGTGGCCGCCGACAAGGCTTCCAAAGGCTCTGCCGCTTTGTCACCGGTCGAGGATTTGAATGCCGAAGGGTTCAGCACCCTGACGCGTCAGGAAGAGCAGGATGTTCTGGGTAAAGGCAAGCGTACCGCCAGAGGCTGGCAGGTGGTTTTCAGGAGATCGCTGATCAATAAGAATGAGCATGATGTCCAGTTCGAGGGGTCCACGCCGATGGCGGTGGCGGTCTGGAACGGGCGCAACCGGGAAACCAACGGCCAGAAAGGGCTCGCCGGCTGGATACTGCTTCGCTTCGTCAAGCGGGGCGGCTAACTTCCCACGCCCGCCAGGTTTTTACGGAAGCGCTCAAACGTTCCCTCCAGATAAGGAATCAGCTTGTCCTTCAACTCCTGCGGCACAAAATTGATTTTTTCCACCGGCCAGTCCTCGATCTGATGAATGTTCAGACCCTCCTGCCGGTAAGGTTCTTCCAGCGCTTCTTCATAACCGTAGACCAGGGCATTGGAATGCACCATGTGATAAAGCTCTTCGATTCTTTCCGGGTCATGAAGCCCCCCAATGAACTGATCGAACAGTTTTTTGATAAGGGGTTCGGCGTGTTCCGCGAAATCCGGGGTCAGCGCGGGCTTGAGGGTGAAATAAATGATCAATACGTCCTGCAACATGAACTTTAATTCGTCCGGCGCCTTTTTCTGAGGGCGATGATCGATATCGAGCAATTCCTTGATCTGCTTGATGTTGCGAATGGCGTCGTAAATGATGGATTCCGCCCAGGTGGCGCGGTTCCAGACGAAGAACGCCCGCACGAATTTGACCCGCCGGCTGGCGTCCCACATCTGCAGGGTGGTGGTGGGTCGAATCCTGTTGGTGCAGGGGACTTTTTCCCCCCAACGGGGATCCACCAGCCGCATCTGATATTTTCCGCAATTGGCGATCAGCGTATCCCGGTAAATCTCCATGAGCTTTTCGAAATTGTCCGGTTCGTCCAGAGGGGTGTTCTGCGGCAGGCTGACCAGGGAATACAAACGAACCACATTGGTCCGGGAAACTCCCAGATTATCCGCGACCAGGTAAGATCCGCCCCACATCCCGGCGGTGATGGGGACATCGATCCCGGTTTCCGCCTGCAGGCGATCACGCACCATCTGAGCGGTGTGGCGGAACATCTCATGGAGATAATACAGATTCACCCGGTGTTCACCGGCGAACAATGTATCTGGCAGGTGCGTTTCAATACTCATCACAAGTACGGGGACTTCCGGTTAATCCGTTACCGCTCCACGGGAAGCCGTGGAGACCAGCCTGGCGTATTTGGCCAGGGCGCCGGATGTATATTTGATCGGTGGCGCCTGCCATTTATTCCGGCGGTTCTGCAATTCGTCGTCGCTGAGGTTGACCTGGATCAGGTTTTTCTCGACGTCGATGGTGACCGTGTCGCCTTCTTCCACCAGGGCGATGGCTCCGCCGACCTGTGCTTCCGGCGCGACGTGCCCGACCACCAGTCCGAAGGATCCGCCGGAAAACCTTCCGTCGGTGATCAGGCCGACTTTTTCTCCCAGTCCCTTGCCGACGATGGCGGAGGTCGGAGCCAGCATCTCCCTCATTCCCGGACCGCCCTGCGGTCCTTCATAGCGGACGACCACCACATCACCGGCCTTGATTCGATCGCCGATGATCGCGTCCAGGCATTCTTCTTCCGAATTGAATATCCTCGCCGGACCTTCGATCCGGCTGACTTTGATGCCGGACACCTTGGCCACGCATCCTTCGGGAGAAAGATTTCCTTTCAAGATGACAAGATGGCCTTCCTTCGATTTCGGCCGGTTCATCGGCAGAATGACGTCCTGATTGGAACCCGGCTGATCGGGAACGCTTTCCAGATTTTCCGCGACGGTCTTGCCGGTGACGGTCAGGCAGTCGCCGTGCAGGAGTCCCGCGTTCAACAGCATTTTCATGACCTGCGGGATACCGCCCGCCCGATGGAGGTCCACGGTGACGTATTTGCCCGAAGGTTTCAGATCGCAGAACAGAGGCGTTTTTTTGCGAATCGCCTCGAAGTCGTCAATCGACAGGTCCACTCCCATGCTGTGCGCGATGGCCAGCAGATGCAGGACGGCGTTGGTCGAGCCGCCGACCGCCATGACCACGGCGATGGCGTTCTCAAACGATTGGCGCGTGAGGATGTTCGATGGAACAATATTTTCCCTGATCAGGTTTAAAACCGCCAGACTGCTCTGCTGAGTGCTCAATTCTTTTTCTTTGTCTTCGTGGGACATGGTGGAACTGTACGGCAGGCTCATTCCCATCGCCTCGATGGCGGAGGACATGGTGTTGGCGGTGAACATCCCGCCGCAGGACCCGTGACCGGGACAGGCGTTTTTCTCGATAGCGGTCAGTTGGTTTTTGTCAATCGTTCCCCCGCTGAACTGGCCCACCGCCTCAAAGGCGCTGACGACGGTGAGGTCCTGGTCCCCCAGATGGCCGGGCTTGATGGTCCCTCCGTAAACGAAAATACCGGGGATGTCCAGGCGCGCCAGCGCGATCATCGCGCCGGGCATATTCTTGTCACAACCGCCGATGGCGATCATGCCGTCCATGCACGCGCCGCGCCCGACGACTTCGATCGAGTCCGCGATCACTTCGCGGCTGATCAGCGAGCATTTCATGCCTTCGGTACCCATGGAGATGCCGTCGCTGATGGTGATGGTGCCGAACATTTGCGGCATGCCGCCCGAATTCTTGATTTCCGCCATGGCGATATCCGCCAGACGGCCCAGTCCGGCGTTGCAGGGGGTGATGTTGCTCTGCCCGTTGGCCACACCGATGATCGGTTTCTCAAAATCCTCGTCGGTGAACCCGACGGCGCGCATCATGGCGCGGTTGGGGGAACGTTTGTCCCCTTCGGTGATCAGGCGGCTTTTTCGGTTCAGACGGTCATTCTCCGGCATTCGTGTTCTCCTTTCGGCCCTGGAGGGGGGCAACATGTTGATCAAATCAGGAAAATCCTCATCATACACCCCCGCGGGGAATTTTGAAACAAAATGTGGGTCAGGGTTCCACCCGTTCCATCCGGGGCCGGGACATATAGCCGGAATCGGCGTCTTTGTGGGCGATGGCGTAATACACCGGGCGGGGGGAGGGGGCGGGCTTCAGCTCCGGTCCGGCCCAGTTGAAGGTGTGACGGAACGGGACCACCATCGTCTTGCGGTCGCCGTCCCAGGTTTTGAGGCGTCCGGAACCCTTCGCCGCCAGGCGGGTCCGCATGAAATCCGGCAGGCGAAAGGTCCTCTGGTGGTACAGATAATCGAGTTGCAGTAAATCCCAACCCAGGGGATCCTCCGCCAGATTAAATGTCTCGGCAAAAATCCGGTACTGATGGTCCAGCGACAGCGCCTTCAGCACCCGGTCCTCTTGTTCCAGGGCCGCCATCAGTCGCCGGAACACGTCGACCGGCTCCTGGGTGCGGAACCGGTGGTTCAGGGAGAAGCGGAAGCGTTGGGAATTGTAATACAGGTCGAACACCTCGGTGAACTGTTTCAGGAAACGGACCTCCTGGGCCGGGAGATTGCGGTGCGACAAGACTTCGTACGGCGGGGTCGACAGGTATTGGTAACCGTGGGGCTCAATCTGATCCCTGATCGGCGCGCCGGGCAAAAACTTCAGAAACCCGAGTTGTAATTCGTGGGGCTTGAGTTTCAACACCTGCGTGAAGGAATCCAGTAAATCGTCCAGCGTCTCGCCCGGCAGGCCGAAGATGAGATCGCAATGCAGGTGGACGCGGTCCTGCCGGATCAGGGCGTCGATGGTTGCAAACAGTTGTTCGTTGCTCTGCTTGCGGTGGATCGTTTCCTGCACCGGTTCGGTGGTGGTCTGGATGCCGATCTCGAACTGGAACATGCCCTGCGGCACGGTTTCAAGGAATCGCATCATGGCGTCGTTGAGCAGGTCGCCGACCACCTCGAAATGAAATTCCATTCCCTCGAATTGCGTGAGCCACTGCATGAGGTCGATCATCCGCCGCGGCTTCAGGTTGAAGGTGCGGTCGACNNTTGTCGAGCGCCGACAGGCAGAACGAGCACAGGTAGGGGCACCCGCGCGAGGTTTCGAGATAGGCGTAACGGTTTTGCAGTTCCGGGTAATCTTCTTCCGTGTAAGGAGGGTGTAACTCCGGCAGGTCCGTGCCGTAGGTATTCCAGCGTTCGAGGACCTCTGGTGCAGGCGTTTCGCCTTTGGCGGCGTAATTGAGGTACTCCACCCACTTGGCTTCGCCTTCTCCGGCAATGAGTGTGTAGCCCTCCGGCAGTTCCTTCTCGAACGACACCTCCGGTCCGCCCAGCGCGATTTTCAAGTCCGGCTTCTGCTTCTGCAGGTGTTCCAGCAATTCGAAGCTCTGCCTGCGGTTCCAGATGTAGACGCTGATGCCGAGGATGTCCGGTTCCTGTTTCAGGATTTCCGCGGCGATTTTCCAGGTGGGCTGGTTGATGATGAATTCCCGAATCCAGACGTTTTCATATCCCGCCCGCCGCGCCGCGTTGCGCAAATAGCGCAGGCTCAACGACGAATGAATGAACTTCGCGTTCAGCGTGACAATGCCGATAGAGGGTTTCATGGGCTTAAGCATACCACTTTGCGGTTGTGGAGGAAAAGCATGGGACAGGATAACGGGATTAAAAACCCGGATTCTTCGTCGCCGGGGCTCCTCAGAATGACAATTTAAAACATGGAGTTGTCATCCTGAGTCCTTCGGCAGGCTCAGGATAAACTCCGCGAAGGATCTGTGTTCATCGGTGGTTAATGGGTTGGGGGCTGTTACCGTTTCTGGCAGGATTTGCAGAAGAAGGTGGAGCGGGCGGTGTGGATGGTGCGCGAAATCGGCGCGTGGCACCGCGGACAGGGTTCACCCTCCTTGCCGTACACCGAAAGTTCTATCGCGAAGTAGCCGGGGTTGCCGTCGGTGTTGAAAAAATCGCGCAGGGTCGTGCCGCCGGCCTGGATGCTTTTTTTCAAAACGTTCCTCACTGCGGTCAGCAGTTTTTCCCATTGCGGTTTGCTGAGTTTGTTCGCGCGTTTCATGGGATGAATCCCCGCCTCAAACAACGCCTCGCAGGCGTAGATGTTGCCGATGCCGGCGATGCGCGTGGCGTTCATCAGAAATCCCTTGACCGGTCCCTTGCAGGTGCGCGCCCGTTCCTTGAAGTGGGCCGCGTTGGCCTCGTCGGAAAACGGGTCGGGTCCCAGATGATTCAGCAGGGGATGTCCTTCATCCTGGGGCACCCACAGGATACAGCCGAATCGGCGCGGGTCGATAAAGTGCAGAAACGTGTCCGGGGCAAAATGAAACACGGCGTGCGTGTGTTTTTCCTCCGGTTCGAGCGTGGCGCGTTGCACGACCCGGCCGCTCATTCCCAGATGCCAGAGCATGGCGCCTTTATCGTTGTGGAGCAGGATGTATTTGCCGGTGCGGGAAATCTCACGGATTACCGTTCCGCACATTTTCCCTTCCAGGTGCTGGACGGGAATGGGGAAACGCAGGTCGGGCCGGAGGAAGGCCAGCCTCTCCAGTTTTTTGCCGCGGGTCAATGGGAGGAGGGCCCTCCGGAGTGTTTCAACTTCCGGCAGTTCGGGCATGGGCGGTGCCGGAAATCAGGCCGGGGTTTCAGCTTCGGGGGAAGCGTTGTCGGCGCTCTCTTCGGCTTTCTTCGCGGCCGGTTTTCTGGAAGTGACCACTTTCGCCGGGAGGAGAACCCGTCCGTTCATGCGGTAGCCTTTTGAATACTCTTCAATCACCGTGTTCTCGTCGTGGTCGTCCGACTCGATCTGGCTCAGGCATTCGTGGACCGAGGGATCGAACGGTTCGCCCTTGGCGCATATGGGTTCGACGTTTTCCTTTTTGAGCAGGGCCAGAATCTGGTCCGAGATCATTTTTACCCCTTGCTTCAGGCTTTCGGCATTGGTATCGGGCGCGGCCAGGGCGCGGTCCAGGTTCTCGAAAATGGGGATCAGGGCCTTGATAAGCCGTTCGTTGGCGAACTGGATGCTTTCCTGTTTGTCCTTTTGCAGGCGCTTGCGCACGTTGTCCGTTTCCGCGCGCATCCTCAGCATTTCGTCCTTCAGGCCGGTGACTTCCTGCTGGAGTTTTTCCAGCTCCGAGGGACCTTCTTCGGCCGCTTCGGCTTTGGCTTCCGGCTTGCTTTCCGCGGGTGCTTCCGCCTCGGGTTCAGATGAGGCGTCGGCGGTTTTTTCTTTTTCGACGGGGATTTTTTTCTTCTTGCCCATAAATCGGATCAGGCTCCTTTGTATTTGCGGCTCGACAGGAATTCCGACACGTTATTGGCGGTGGAATTCACAATGCCGATGATTTTTTCATAATCCATGCGTTTGGGGCCGAACACGGCGAGGGTGCCGATGCTTTTGTCGTCCAGCCGGTAACTCTGGGCGATCAGGCTTCCCGCCCGCATTTCCTCCTCGGCGTTTTCCTCGCCGATGATGATACTCAATCCGCTCTGCTGCATGCACAGGTCGAGCAGTTTGATCAGTTTGTCTTTCTTTTCCACGGTCTGCATCAGCTTTTTCATGGTTTCCAGATCGGCGGCGAATTCCGGCTGGTCGAGCATGTGGACCACGCCCTCCACCAGAAGATCGCCTTCCTCCTCCTCGTCTGCGGCCATGCCGCTCCAGAGTTCGTTGGCTTTTTTCATCAGCTGATCGTGATGTTCCTTTTCCGTTTGCATGCGCCGGCACAGTTCTTCCCGAATGGCATTGAGGGATTGCCCGGCAAACTCGCTGTTCAGATAAGCAGTGAGGGCGGCCAGGGTTTCCCGCGGAATTTCTTTTTTGAGGCGCACCACCTTTTTCTTCACCATGCCTCTTTCGGAGATGAACACCGCCAGCACGCGCTTGTTTTCCAGCGACATGAACTCGATGTGCTTCAGCGACAGATTCCAGAATCCCGGGATCATGACCAGCCCGGTCTGGTGGGAATTCTGCGACAGCAGACTGCAGGCCGAACCCAGCACCTCTTCCAGCGTCTCCTGACTGCGGTAAGGCTGCGGATCGCGGACCACCGGCTCCACCGGCTGGGGATTGCGGGCGTCGAGAATCTGGTTAACGAAATAGCGGTAACCCCGATCCGTCGGTACGCGCCCCGCGGAGGTATGGGGCTGATACAGGTAGCCCAAATCCTCCAGATCCGCCATGACGTTGCGGATGGTGGCCGGGCTCAGCCGGCGAGACAGCTTTTTCGAAATCGTGCGCGAACCCACCGGTTCGGCGGTGGACACGAAATCGTTGATCGTCTCCAAAAGAATGGCGCGGCTTCTTTCGTCAAGTATTACCTGCTTCATAACTATCGAATAAATAAGGTGCGTTAATTGTTCAACAGGTTAAACTATCAGGGACTGTGAGGGTTGTCAACCGGCGAAGCGCCGGGGCGGATTCCACGGGTGTTTTGCTGAGCCTGTCGATGCATGGCGCCCATCAGGTGTCCCCCTTCGACAAGCTCAGGGTGACAGGGAGAGTAAGGTATTTATTTCTCTACGATTTGTGTGCCGATACCCTGTTTGGTGAAAATTTCCAGGAGCAGGGCGTGTTTCACCCGGCCGTCTACGATGTGGGTCTTGGCCACGCCTTCCTTGAGGGCATCCAGACAGCAATTGACCTTGGGCAGCATGCCGTCCTTGATCACCTTCGATCGAATGAGAGTCTGCGCTTTCCTGCGGGTGAGGCCGGTGATGAGTTTACCGCTCTTGTCCTTGACGCCTTCGATATCCGTCATCAGCAGAAGTTTTTCAGCCTTCAATGCTCCGGCGATTTTGGCGGCGACGAAGTCGGCATTGATGTTCAGCGTCTCCCCCTTTTCACCACGGCCGATGGGAGCGATAACCGGGATGAATTCCGCGTGGTCCAGTGTATTCAGGATGCTGGCGTTCACTTTTTTGATGTCCCCGACCAGGCCAAGGTCGATGATCTCCGGCCGGTTGGTCTCCGGGCATTTTTTGACTTTGCGATACCGTTTCGCCTGGATCAGGTCGCCGTCTTTTCCGGTGATGCCGACGGCATTGCCGCCGTGGCTGTTGATCAGGGTAACGATATCCTGATTGATCTTCCCTCCCAGAACCATTTCCACCACATCGATCATTTCCTGGCTGGTCACCCGCTGGCCGTCGATGAACTGTGATTTGATTCCGAACAGGTCCAGCGTTTTGCCGATCTGCGGGCCGCCGCCGTGGACGATGACGGGATTGATGCCGATGTACTTCATCATCACCACATCGAGCGCGAAGTTTTCCTGCAATTCCTCCGACACCATGGCGTTGCCGCCGTATTTGATGACGATGGTCTTGTCGTAGAATTTTTTGATGAAGGGAAGCGCCTCGATGAGGACTTCCGCTTTCTGGATACTTTTTTTCATTTCAGTCTTGTGATTACAGGATGTACCGGCTCAGGTCTTCGTTTTCGATAATATCTTTCAGTTTTTCGCCAACGTAGGCGGAGTCGATATCATATTTCTGGTTTTTTAAATCCGGCGCGTCGAACGAAATGCTTTCCAACAGCTTTTCCATGACGGTTTGAAGCCGCCGGGCACCAATGTTTTCGGTGCGCTCGTTCACCTGGGCGGACATGCGGGCGATTTCGCGGATGGCCTCAACTTCAAACTTCAGATGCACCTCTTCCGTACCCAACAACGCGGTGTACTGTTTGATCAGCGCGTTATCCGGTTCCGTCAGGATTCGGAAGAAATCCTCTTCCGTCAACGATTCCAATTCCACGCGGATGGGAAATCGGCCCTGAAATTCCGGGATCAGGTCCGACGGTTTGGAACCGTGGAACGCCCCTGCCGCGATGAAAAGAATGTGATCCGTTTTGACGATCCCGTATTTGGTGTTGATGCTGGCCCCCTCGACAATCGGAAGCAGATCGCGCTGGACGCCTTCGCGGGAAACATCCGGACCCTGCATGCCCTGGCGGCCCGCGATTTTATCGATTTCATCGATGAAAATGATACCGCTTTGCTGGGCCCGCTGGATGGCCTCCTCCACCACCCGGTCCGGGTCGATCAGTTTGGCCGCCTCCTGCTGGGTCAAAACTTTAAGAGCGTCCGGCACCTTCATTTTTTTGTGGCTGGTTTTCCTGGGCATCAGGTTGCCGAGCATATCCTTGATATTGTTGTCCATCTCCTCCATCCCCGGAGGGGAGATGACTTCCATGAAGGAACCCGACCGCTCCTCGATCTCGATTTCCACCGTCCGGTCCTCGAACTTTCCTTCCTTCAAATAGCCTCGGAATTTCTCGCGGGTTTGATCGTATTGAGCCTGCCCCGGTTTTTCCTCGGCATAGTCCGGTTGATCGGTCTGGGAGTGGCCGGGATGCGGGGGAAGCAGGATATCGAGCAGGCGTTCCTCGGCATATTCCCGGGCCTTATCCTGCACCTCCTCTTCCAATTCCTGTTGCACTGTTCGTTTGGTCAATTCGACCAGGTCTCTCACCATCGATTCGACGTCCCGGCCGACATAGCCGACCTCGGTGTATTTCGACGCTTCCACTTTGACGAAGGGCGACCGGGAAAGCTTGGCCAGCCGCCGGGCGATTTCCGTTTTGCCGACACCGGTGGGGCCGATCATGAGGATGTTTTTGGGCGCCACCTCATCGCGCAGCTCTTCCGGCAGTTGCTGCCGCCGCCAGCGGTTGCGCAGGGCGATGGCCACCGCCCGCTTGGCCTGTTCCTGACCGACGATAAAGCTGTTCAGTTCGGCAACAATTCGTTTCGGGGTGAGCGAGGCCATAAACTGCTCCCGGGCTTGCCGGGCCGCGGGCGGTTTTTCCAAAGCGTGTTCCATGTATTACAGTTCCTCAAGGGTGAGATTGGAATTGGTATAGATACAAATGTCTCCGGCGATTTCCATGGCTTTCTCCACGATCTGCCGCGCCCCCATTTCCGTGTGTTCCGCCAGCGCCCTGGCGGCGGCCTGGGCGTACATGCCCCCGGAACCGATCCCCATGATTCCGTCGTCCGGTTCCACCACATCCCCGGTTCCGGAAATGAGGAAGGATTTTTCCCGGTCGACGACGATCAGCATGGCCTCCAGCCGGCGGAGCAGTTTGTCCGTCCGCCAGTCCTTGGCCAGTTCCACTGCAGATCGGGCCAGGTTGCCGTTGAATTTCTCCAGCTTTTCCTCGAACCGGGCGAACAGGGAAAAGGCGTCCGCGGTGCCGCCGGCGAATCCGCCGATGATTTTATCATGGTACATGCGCCGCACCTTGCTGGCGCCATGCTTCATGACGGTGTTGCCGAGCGTGACCTGGCCGTCGCCTCCCACCGCCACTTTTCCGTTCCGGCGTACCGCCAGAATGGTGGTTCCGTGTATTTCACTGGTCTGGGACATGATAGTGATCTGATCCGTTAAGAATAATTATGAGTGCCTGCCATTATATAAGGAAAAAGGTTTATTTCTATCATGGATTGCGGGAATTGGCATCCGAATGTTGCGCCCGGGGGTGGGCTTTGTCGTAGGTTTCGATCAGGCGGTCGACCGTCAGGTGCGTGTATTTCTGGGTGGTGGACAGGCTTTCGTGGCCCAGCATCTCCTGAATAGCGCGCAGATCCGCTCCCCCTTCCAGCAGATGGGTGGCGAACGAGTGCCGCAGGGAGTGGGGCGAGTGATTGCCGGGCGCGGCCTTTTCCAGATATTTCATGACAATTTTGCGGACCCCGCGCGCGGTCAGCCCAAATCCGCGGGTATTGAGGAAAACTTCTGCGGTATTCAGTTTCTTGCGGGCCAGCAGGGATTTCCTCCAGTCCAGATACCGCTTCAGGGCGGAGGCGCATTGGCTTCCCAGCGGCAGCCACCGTTCTTTTTTGCCCTTGCCCAAAACCTTCACCTGCCGATTTCTCAGATCGATCGAATTGGTCCGAAGGCTCACCAGTTCGCTGATGCGCATTCCCGTACTGTAGAACATCTCCAGCATGGCGAGGTCGCGGCTGCCGATAAACGTTTCAGGGTCGGGCAGTTCCATCAGGCGGAAGACCTCGTCCACCGACAAAAATGAAGGCAGATAACTTTTCTTTTTCGGGGCCGGGATGGTTTTGACGATGTTTTCTTTGAGGTACCCTTCCCGGCACAGAAATTTGAAAAATGAGCTCAAGGCGGAGAGTTTGCGGCCCATGGTGGTCCCGGTATGGCCTTGTCCATGCAGATAAGCGATAAAGGAACGGACGGCCAGCCGGTCGATGGCCTGAATATCGATAGTGCCCTCCGATGAGCAGGCGTGGCCGGATTCCTTGAGAAAACGGGAAAACTGGCCGAGATCGTTGAGATAACTCGTGACGGTATGGTCCGACGCGTTCTTCTCCGCCACCAGATATTTGGTAAAGTTTTCGATGTGGGATTGCAAGAGAGACCTCTTTAAAATCAATGCCTTAACTGTAACCCGTGGATTGACCGATGTCAAGAAACGGGCTTCGTTGGAAAAGCGGGGTCATTTTATCCGGAAAGGACGTATGATATGCTTCCCAAGTAAGTTATTGTTAAAGAATCCTGGCGCGGTGAGCGTCACTAAAATTTCCCCGCCTGAAAAAATAGAAAGAAGGACGTTATGACCACTTTTTCTCCGGAAGACGAACATCGCGCCCGTGAAACCTTAAAAACGTTGTCCGATCTCAAGGAAAAAACCGAACTGTTGTCGGAGCATGTGGAATCCCGCAAAGAGGCGCTGGAAGAAGAGATCGAGGAAAACCTGCATGAGGCCATTCAAAACGCCCGGGACAGCCTGGAGCGGATCCAGGAAAACATCGAACCCAAGCTGGAGAAAATCATTCAGGGGCGGCTGGAGGTGATCCGGCAACAGATGGATGAGATGAAATATGAAGCGCGGGAAATGGTGCGGGGAGAAATCGATAAAAAATCCGATGCTTTGAATCAGAAACTGCTGGGGGCGCTGGAGGGAACGATTCGCGAGAACGTGGGGCAGGGAATGGCGGAACTGCGCGCCAAACTGCCGGATGCGGTCCGTGAGGAAGTGAACGGATCTCTAAAAGAACTGCGGGACACCACCCGCGAAAACCTCGCCAACATTCAGAAACGGGTTGGGATCGCCCTCGGGGCGGGATTGCTGGGGGCCGCGCTGGGCCTGTATCTGGTTCTGACGCGCTAGCTCAGGTGACAAACCAAAAGAGGAAGAACAGCAACAGGGAACCCAGCAGCACCTGCCATGCAAACCCGAATCCCGGACCGGTGAACAACACGCCAATGGTTAAAACGCAGAGAATAATCGAAGCGACGGTCAGTCGGACGCGGTGGCTGAGTTTTTGTTTCATAAAGAAGGTACCGGGAAATCGAAACCGGGTGGAGCGGGAAATGCAGGGGGAAATGCGCTCGATTCATTTCCCGTGAGGGCTCAGTAAAAAAACTTTTTGATCTCCTCGATCATGAAGATATCCTCGGCCTCGGACAGGAGATCCTCAACATCCAGATTGTCGGAATTTTCTTCCTCTATCGATTGTTCCCAAAAAGACTGCGCCTTATCCTTGAACCCCAGCCGGGGATAAGAGTCCAGAAAGTCCTGAATATCGGACAATTCAAACACCTCTTTGATTTCCAGGATGAAATCGTCCCGCAGGCGTTTTAAATCTTCCAGCCGCTCCAGGGTTTTCTGGTAACTGCCTTCCAGGGTGGTGGAGTAACTTTCACGGATCGCCAGACCGCTGGATCCCATAGGATCGCCGATGGATTCTTTTTCATCGGTGTTGTACAAAAACTTGATTTTGGATTCGGTTTGTTTGACGGAAACCAGTAGAGGACAGAATTTTTCGCCGATCAAAAAGGAAAGACCGTCATAGACTCCATATTCATCGGAAATTTCCAGTGCCTCGCGGCAATACCCCTTGATTTGGTGATAATCCAAAGAGTCCATTGTTAACGGCCTATGTGATGAAAGGTTTCGAGCTTATATGCATATTCTCTGCAATCTCGCCAGCAAGATCAACCTATTATTATGATTTTAAAGGAGATGTAAATAAAATTCTTATGGCGTGAAGGGAGGCGATTGCAAAAACCTTTATTAACAAAGGATTATGGGGCCGGAGCGGGTCTTTGGAGAATGAAAAATCACCCCCCCCTCCCAAACCCGGTGGAAACCCCGGGGCTTTAATCCGGCATAGGCGGCAACGGCATTCTCCGGTCACGTTGCCGGCCGACGATTCCCCCTCTGCGTTTGGTGTGGAACCATCGGCTTCCGCCGCGATTCCAGACACGGGGATCGGGATGGGAACCGTGATCTCCGGAAGACGGTTTTTTCCACGTTGCCAGAGGGCGCGATTCTCTCAGCGCCTCAAAATGACCGCCGAATCCGGGAATGTCCACCCCCGGGATGCGGCTTTTGCGCTGAAGGGAGTCGGTCCGCCGCTCGGCGTTTTTTTCGTCCACAATCGGGCCGGGAATTTTCGAGTCGAGTCCTTTTTTCATTGGGTCCTCCTCTCTCAAGGTTCCTGGAGGTTTTGAAATCAACCGGCCTCCACTAATAATATAGTCACTTGAAACCCCGAAAGCAGGGGAATTGAAAGCCGGGACCGTTGAATTGGGGCTTCCCAATCCGGTGGAATTTTGGAAAAGCGGTGCCGGGAGCATAAAAAATGCCTGGCAGGAAAACCAGCCAGGCATGGAATCAAGCGGATAAAGAGGAACGATCAGAATTTGGAATTACATTTTTTCTCCAGTTCGGCGTTAATGATATTGCCGCACTGGGATTTGGTTTTACTCGCCACGGCGTAGCAATAAGTCTGCAGATCCCTGTTTTTTATCAGAGAGCAATAGTAGGTGCTGTGGTCCTTGTTCTGATACCGATTCTTTTTCTGTTCATCGGTTTTGGCCTTATCAATTTCAAATGCGCGGCAAAGGTTCAGCTGATCCTTATCCTTGTGATGGGCGCAGGGATCGGAGGATTTAGGGTCAGCAGAAGCCAGGTGCGGAACCATAAAAACCAGGCCCGCCAATAATCCCAGTAATCCTACTTTCCTAATTATTTTCATAGTCGTCTCCTAAGATATTCGCATAAAACTGAGTTGCCGGAAAACCGAGAGCCCTCGGATCGCTTGGGCGAGCCTGGATTTCTGGAAAAGCGTAATTGCGGGATAGCATATACGTTTTTTAGGGGATGGGTCAATAGGGCAAGTCCTATAAATTTCGAAAAAATCCCGGTTTTGGGTGATCAAGCGGGATCAAAAAAGTCCGGTATCTGTTCACTCCCGGGGCCTCCCGGAGGCGGCAGGAATGCGCTGGACACTCCGGATTACTGTGCTAACTTATAATAATGGGGTAAACAACGAATTTTAAGACCCTTTTCCGATTCTCCCGCGTAAAGGATCGCCATGCCGCAGGACAAAATTAAAAAAGATATCACCCCCTATATCTCGATGGGCGGCTTGATGTTTCTGGTGTTCATGCTGGGAGCCACCTTGGGGACTTTCGGGTATTATCCCGCCCCTTTGATCAAAAAGGCCCGTATGGCCTGGACCGCCGTCAGCGACCCCGCCTTCCGGAAAATGCCCTTTGAGATGACCAATTTTTTCGCCGTGGAAGTGTCGTGGGTCAAAGATAAGGAAAATGTGACGGTCTATAAACCCGGGCAGGCTTACGGAGACTACACCCTGTTTTCCTCCGGTCACGAGCAGTCCGCGGTATTGATGGATATGGAGGGAAACATCGTCCACAAATGGCAGGTGCCGATTGAACAATACTGGGACACGGCGAACGCCCAAAACCGGGGATTCAATCCTCAGCTCGCACACGTCGGCTGGCGGGCCGCCAAAGCGTTGCCCAACGGCGATTTGATCTTTATCGCCATCGCCTACCGGTCTCCCTGGGGATTGGCCATGGTTCGGGTCGACAAGGATTCCAGGGTGATCTGGAGTTATCTCAAAAACGCCCACCATGATTTTGATATCGGCGACGACGGCCGCATTTATCTGTTGACCCACGATATTATCCAGACCGCGCCCAAGGGCTTGGAGTTTCTCGATATGCCGGCTTTTGACGAGCGGATCAATATTCTCAGCCCGGACGGCAAGGAGCTGTACGAGTTTTCCCTGCTGGAGGCCATCGGCCGATCCAAATATAAAGAGGTCCTGCTGAAAGGCGGCGAAACGAATATGAAGGGCGACCTGTTGCACACCAACACCGTCAAGGTCATCGGCCCGTCCTTTGCCCGCCATGCGCCGTTCGCCCGGGAAGGGCAGGTGGCATTGTTTTTCAGGGAGAAAAATGCGCTGGCGATTTTCGACCTGAAGGAAGAAAAAATTGTCTGGGCGAAAACCGGGTTTGGCAAAGGGGCTCACGATCCGGATTTTCTGGACAACGGGCAAATCCTGCTGTTTGACAACAAGGGGCTGAGTAATGGCTGGTCGCGAGTCGTTTTCATGGATTCCAAAAATTTCAACATCCTTCGTTCGATCGAAGGCCATCCCGACCGGCCTTTCGTCAGCGCCATCCGCTCCCGCCAGCAATGGCTGCCCAATGGCAATGTCATGATCACCGAATCGGATACGGGCCGGCTGTTTGAAGTTTCACAAACCGATGAAATCGTCTGGGAATATGTCAATCCGGTCCGCAGATCGGTGAACGGTAAAACCTATGTGCCGGTGATCATGGGCGGGGTGAGGTACCGTGCGGATGATCTGAAATTTCTCAATCAGAGTTAAGGGTATTTATGAAATCAATGGTTAGAAGTTTTTTAATGGGTATGGGGCTCCTGTGGATGTGGGCCGCGCCGGCGTTGGCCTATGTCGGTCCGGGGGCCGGTGTCAGTGTCATCAGCTCATTGGTCGGGGTGGTGGTCGCGGTTTTTGTCGCCTTGGGGGCGATCCTGGCCTGGCCCGTCCGCCGGTTTTTGAAAAAACGAAAACAGCAGGAAGCCGAAGAACAGTGATTCCGGCCCCCGCCACCCTCCCGCAACGGCGGGCCGGCTTTCCCGAATCTATGGAATCGTGATTCTTTTTTAAGAAGGAAAGTGGTTTGGGTTTATTTGACCTGCCGGCTCCTATTCTGACCTGGCTCGATCATCAGTTATCCGGTTTTCTGCCGGCCTGGTGCTGGATGGTTATCCTTGCGCTGGTCAGCTCTGTCCTCTCCATGGGCCTGTATGCGTGGATTTCCCCTCAACAGAAATTAAAACAGTTCCAGCAGGAGGCACAAAAGGCCCGGAGCGAGCTTTCAAAATATGATGGAGAATTCGACGGCTTGCCGCCCCTGGTCAAACGGGTCCTTGGCCTTTCGCTGAAACATCTGGGCATGATCCTGCTTCCGGCGATGGCCGCCTCCCTGCCGCTGATCTGTATCCTGGTCTGGTTGTCCAACCATTACGGTCCGGAGGTGCCCGTCGGCGGGGAAACGGTTTGCGTCCAAACGCATCCTGCGGATATTGAGACCCTGAAGGTTTTCCCGGAACGTACGGCGGGAGGGGAGGGCAAGCGTTGCCTCGCCTGGCCCGCGGACGCGAAAATCACTTTGCAGGACGAAAAGCGTCAACTTTCGTGGAGCCTGGATATGGCTCTGCCGGTGGGCAGGGTTCACAAGAAATCGTGGTGGAATTACCTGATCGCCAATCCCGCCGGATATTTGCCGGACGATCTGCCGCTGGAATGGATCACCTTTGATTTTAAGGATCGCCAGATTATTGCCCTGGGTCCGGACTGGATGCGGGGGTGGGAAGCTTCCTTCCTGATCTCCCTGCTGATCTTCTCCATTGCCATTAAAATTATTTTTAAAATTGAGTAGTCCGCCCATGTCCAACGCCCCGAAAAAAAAATCCGCCGAATTCGCCGTCGCCCCCTGGCTGCATACCGTCGGGGGATGGGTGTTCAATCACCGCGAATTCTGGATCAGGATGGGCCGCTGGGAATCGAAATGGCTTGCCGGTGATCTGGAGGCCATCGAGATCAGGCAACCGGTGTATGTCACCGGGTTGGTGCGGTCCGGGAGCACGTTGCTGTTGGAGATTCTGGAGAAACATCCCGACACCGCCACCCATCGCTACAAGGATTTCCCCTTTCTCGATATCCCCTACTGGTGGAACGGGCTATTAAAATACATCGAGAAAAAAGAAAAAGTGGCGGTGGAGCGGGCGCATAAGGACCGCATCCAGATCACTCCGGAAAGTCCGGAGTCCATGGAGGAAATCGTCTGGATGGGATTCTTCGATCATCTGCACGATCCGCGGGTCAGCAATGTGCTGGACGAAACCACCGGCCGGCCGGAATTCGAGGAATATTATAAAAGTCACATTCAGAAACTGCTGCTGTCCCGGAAGGCCCGCCGGTTCCTGTCCAAGGCGAACTATATGGGCACGCGGCTGAAGTACGTCCAGAAAATGTTTCCGGACGCGCGGTTCATCATCCCCATCCGGGAACCGGTGATGCAGATCGCCTCCATCATCAAACAGCACAAAATTTTCTGTGAGGGCCAGACCCGGAATCCTGAAGCCCGGGAACATCTCCGTCGGCTCGGCCATTTTGAGTTCGGCCTGGACCGGCGGGTGATCAATTGCGGCGATACAAAGGCCGCCCTGGAGATTCAGCGCCTGCTGGACGGCGGCGAGGAGGTGCGGGGGCTGGCCCGCTATTGGAACATGATCTACGGCTACCTGCACGATCAACGGGAGGCCAGCGCGGAATTAAATTCGGCAACGGTCGTACTGCGTTACGAGGACCTGTGCGCCGACCCGGAAAAGGTCCTGACGGAAATGCTGAGGCACACCGGTCTGGCAATGAACCGGGAGTTGATCGACCGTTATAAAGACCAGATCAGCCCGCCGACTTATTATCAGGCCGGGTTCAGTGACGCCGAGCTGGAAATCATCGCCGCCGAAACCCGATCCACCCGCGCCCAATACGGGTACCCGGATTAAAACTTTCTCACCGGGTCAGGTGCAGGAGCTGGGTGTGTTCGGAAATCCGCTGGCTCTCGCCCACCTGTATCCCCTGCTTTTTCAGGCCTTCGGCGGACAGCAGGTCGAACATGTAAAACGCGCTCTTCAAAGGATAGAAGTCGTCGGGAGCGTAAACCACCCATTCGGCTTGCTCCCGCGCCAGATCGGATTCATTGAAATAGATTTGCCGGATAGAGGATATGGAGAGGCGCGGCAATTGGTCGTACAGCAGATAGTTGAGCTGGCCCTCCCGGCGCGAGGATACCATGATTTTCATCCGGCTCCGGTCTCGTTTGGCAATCTCCGCTCGAAAGTGATCCGCCACCTTCGGAATGTCCGCATCGAAAACCTTGTGGTAGTTGATGATCTGGTTGACCGCCGTATGCGCGGGCAGGTGAAGATAAACCGGCACCAGCAACGCCGGCAGCAAGGCGGCCGGGGCGAACCCTTGTTTCTCCGAAGAGCCGGGCCGGCTCCAACGGCTCTCCAGATCCCGGCAGAGAAGGACTCCAAAAACGATCAGGTAAACGGTGATCGGCAGAAGGTATCGTTCCAGAAGAGGAATGTTGAACGGAGCCAACACCCAGTACCCCAGGATGGATAACACAAGGTAAACGTAAAGAAACATCAGGCTCCGGAATTTCCGGATAAACAAAACGAATCCCGCGGCGCTGATCGCCAGTCCCAGAACGGGATAGTAATAAGTGGAAAGCAACTGCAGGAAATGCCGGGGGAAATCACTGCCCGAATAACTCTGTCCCGTGTTTTGCGTGTAGGACTGCGCCACTTGGAAGGCGTAAAGCGCGTCGCCGGTTTTGAGAAAATTGGCGGCCAGCCAGAACAGCGGCGGCAGGGCCAGGAACACCAGCACGCCTCTCAACGTGGCGGCGGGCATTTCTTTCTTCTTCCATTGCCAGAGCGCGTAGCCCGCGATAAACGCGATCAGAACGAACGACTCCGGCCGGCACAGCGACGCCAGCACCAGAAACGCCGCGCCTTTGGTGGTCTCTCCCCGTGTTAAAAAATACAGGGACCCCAGCAGAAAACAGGTGGCATAGACCACGCTGTTGCAGGACAGCACCAGCCAATAGAGCACCGGCGACAACAAAAGGATTCCCCAGCCGGCCAGGGCATAACCCCGGTGACCGGTCAGCGTCAGAATCAGCTCATACAGAACCCAGCAGGCCGCGCCGGCGAACAGGCCGGTGATCAAAGGGAACAGGAGGGGCGCGTCGAACAGAACCGGGATCAGGCCTGCCAGATGGACGAACAGCTTGTTGGGATCGCCAATGAAATTTCCCTGCTCAAACAGAACCCGCCCGGCATAGAGGAATCCCCAGGCATCGGCGTCGATCGACCAGCCGTGCAGATAGAGTCGAAAAGCGTAGTAACCGGCTCCCGCGATCAATAATACCGGGACCCGAATTGGGATTTGTTTCGAAATCGTCAAAAGGTTTGCCTGTTAAGAAGCTTTTGGATTGCCGGGATTAGCCCTATTTCAGCTCAAAATAATCATCCAGAGGACTTGCTACCAGTATAAGGGAAGGAATGCGGACGGAAAGCGTTTAGTTGAAGGGTCGCTTCTTGCTAAAACGGGGAAATTTAAAAATTATTTTCCCGGTCGAGGGAGCGGTACTGGATGGCCTCGGCGACGTGCTCCGAGGTGATGTCCGCCGCGCCTTCCAGGTCGGCGATGGTGCGGGAGACTTTCAGGATGCGGTCGTGCGCCCGGGCGCTGAGCCCCATCTTGTCGATGGCCAGCGCCATGATCTGCCGCGAGGCCTCGTCCAGCGCGCAATGCGCTTTCAACTGTTTCGTGTTCATGCCGGCATTGAAAAAGGTTTTGGAGCTTTCGAACCGTTGCAATTGCACCTGGCGCGCGGTTTCCACCCGCTTCCGGATATCGGAGGACGGCTCGCCGCCCGCTTCCGAGGACAACTCCTTATATTCCACCGACGGCACTTCAATATGGATATCGATGCGGTCCAGCAGGGGGCCGGAAATCTTGGACACGTATTTCTTGATCATCGGCGGGGTGCAGGTGCATTCGCGTTTGGGATCGGTGCGGTAGCCGCAGGGGCAGGGGTTCATCGCCGCCACCAGCTGGAAGCGCGCCGGGAAGTCCGCGCTGCGCGCCGCGCGCGAGATGGTGATGCGGCCGTTCTCCAGCGGCTCGCGCAGCACCTCGAGCACGCGCCGGTCGAACTCGGGCAGCTCGTCGAG
>JABAHQ010002422.1_pt1 | contig 43716 bp, 32 predicted proteins | sample 7062091 | NCBI WGS metagenome assembly JABAHQ01 (sample SAMN14534359, study PRJNA622989) | marine sediment metagenome | biome: marine biome [ENVO:00000428]; feature: marine pelagic biome [ENVO:01000023]; material: deep marine sediment [ENVO:00002113] | place: India: Gulf of Kutch | collected... | reverse complement strand
TGTTGTAGGATAAGCTTTAGCTTGTCCCAGCGGGTGACAAACTAATACCCCGTACCCCGGAGGGCATCTCCGAGAGGGCACAAGCGTTTGTCTTACAATAAGCACTTTTCTAATGCGACAAGATAGGCCCTCCGGCGACGGCGTCATGGCAGCGGTCGCAGTCGGAATTACCACAATGTGTCAAGCCAGGCTGTTCCTGGATCGCTCGGGAGGCCACTGCTAGGACCTGTCTGGCCGAAAAAACACGCCACTGACTCTGGCCAACCTGGATCACTTTCATCAGTGGAGCCAGCACAGGCGTAAGATTGTCAAATCCACCTGAACATCCGCCGGTCTCAACGGCCATGGGCGCGCCGGTCAGGTCATTGGCCCAGCGTCGGAACAGGGTGCGTCCCGCCCTCTGCTCGGCCAGGTGGAGCAGGGTCATTTTATCCAGCCCGACCCCCATGAGGATAATTGAGCCCTTTGCTTTAGCCAGTCTTTTGAGGGGGGCGTAGACGTCTGAGGGCTTTTGCCCGGAAATCAATAGGGGAGCCAACGGCCCAACTGCTGTAAAGGAGCAGAGGGGATGATACCCCCGTACATGCCCCGGCCAGGCGACAACTGTGGCCGAGATAAGGCCCATATCCTTATCTACCTCTCTGGTGTCGGGCGAATAAATTCGTCCGATCCCAGAGGTCGGCCCTCTAAACCGCTCGTAATCCCAGCCATTGCGGGCCGGTCGCACTTCCGGCGGGGGTGGCACAGCAAACCCCCAGGAAAATGTCGGGACCATCACGGTGCAGCCCTCGGCCAGCAAGCCAGCAATAACGGCCCCCGGCCCGTCCGCCACCCCGCCGAAGGAGCGGAACGACGCATGTAGGCAGAGGGGGCACTCCATCAGATCGAGCCTGCGGACAGCCTGGCGGATATCTTGGCGGGTAACCACGGCGCAAATCCCTTTCCGAACGCTTATAAGTCAAGTCCATCGGTGCCCGCACCGCAGACCAGGGCACAGACATGGGCCGCCGGGTCGAAGCGTAAGTCCGGGCTGAATAGGGCAGCAACGGCGGCAGCGCCGCTCAACTCGGCGGCGATACCGAATTCAAACCACAACCAACGGGCCGCCTGTTTCATCGCCTCGTCGCTCACCAACCTAATTTCGTCTACGTTACGGCGAATGATCTCGAGGTTGATCTCGGCGCTACGTCTGGGGGCCAAGGTCCCGGCGGCAGTGGTGATTTCGGGCAACTCGATCAGGTGGCCGGCTTTGAGGCTCTCATACAAAGTCGGCGCACCGATTGGCTCCACGCCGATCACCTTGATCGAGGGTTTGAGCGCTTTAGCCGCCAGGCTGATGCCGCTAATCAAGCCACCTCCGCCAATGGAGACCAGGAGAGCGTCTATCCCCGGGGCATCGGCCAGAATTTCAAGGGCGATGGTCCCCTGCCCGGCAATCACCCTTGGATCGGCGAAGGGATGGATATAGGTCAAGCCCGATTCTTGGGCCGCAGCCAGGGCGACCTGATTGGCATCATCCCAGACGGCCCCGGCAAAGATGACCTTGGCCCCCCAATCCTCCAATTTGCTGGCCTTGGCCATGGGGGTGTTATGGGGCAGATAAATCGTGGCCGGCGTTTGGGCCAACCAGCCGGCGTAGGCCACGGCCAGGCCGTGGTTCCCCCCGGAAGCAGTCACGATACCCCGTTTTAGAGCCTCCTCCGAGAGGGTATACAGTTTATTCAGTGCCCCGCGCGCTTTGAAAGAGCCGGTTATTTGCAACGATTCCAGCTTCAGCCACAGGTTCTCCAGGCCGTCTGGCCGCTGTTTGAGGCCGAGCGCGCGTACCAGGGGGGTACGGCGGACATGATTTTGAATACGGGCCTGGGCCGCCTGAACGTCAGAGAGGGTTAAGGTCATGGTCATTGGCCAGGTTCTTCGACCAACTTCAGAATGGCCAGAGCGTTCAAGAGGGCCTTGGGGACAAATGATCCCGGCTCAACGTACTCCTGGTCTTTGCTCCCGTCCTCACTCCGTTCAGAACAGTGGGTGTTGCCCCCCGACGGCCCCAACCCATCGAGGGTCGGAAGTTGCTGCCAAATGTGGTTGCCATCGCTTAAACCACCCCGCTCCTCGGGTTCTACGGTCATCCCCAGCGTCTGCGCCGTCTCCTGCCAGATTGACAACAGGCGATCGGTCTCTTCATTACGCGGCCAGGGGGGGATTTGCTCCGTAATTTCAACCTGAATGCGACAGGGATGCCCATCTTTCGAGCTTTGCACGACCACCTGGTCTGGCAAGGCCAACAGGCTGGCCATCCCTTCCTTAAAAAATTCGGGCGAAAAGACCCGCATCTCACCCCTGGCTTCGGCGTAGTGAGGGACGCGGTTGGTGACCGTACCGCCTTGGACCCAGCCAACATTATAGGTCAAATGGCGGTCATAATCGGTCAAGGCGGCGATCCGTTCGATGACATCGGCGAGCTGGACAATGGCGTTAGCCCCGGCGTCGTGGTTGTTTCCGGCGTGGGCGGCGCGCCCCTCGACTACGATGTGATAGAGGGCCATGCCCTTGCGGGCGGCCACAATCAAACCTTTTTGATTGGCCAACGTCCCGGGTTCAAAGACCAGGCAGGCCAGCGCCTCCGGAGCCAACCGCTCCAGGCAGAGCTGTCCGAAATTCCCGCCCCCCCGTTCCTCCATCGCGTCGAGTAAAATCACCCAGGTTGTGTCCTCGTAGACAGCGGGGGCAAATTTTTTGAGGGCGTCCAGGGTCATATAGATCATCACCGTCCCCCCTTTGATATCGACCGTGCCGGGGCCATAGATGCGCGCGCCTTCTTCGCGCCAGGCGAAGTTGTTACGCACTTCTTCTTCCGGCGGGAAAACTGTATCCAGGTGAGAGATCAGGCCGATTTTGCGCCCGGATGAGCCATGTTTGGTCAGGATCAGATGCTTGCCGAAAGCCGGCTCTCTCGACGGGGCCATCTCGGATTCAAAACCTAGATCAGCAAAGGCTTTGGCGGTGAAGTCCCCCAGCGCGTTGATGCCCTCAGGGTTGGCAGTGAAGCTGTTAATCTCCACCATTTGCCGTAACAGCTTCAGATAAAAGGGCAGGTTGCTCTCCAGATAGGCTTGCATATCCTGCCGGGTCGTTAATTGCGTCATACGGTTGTCCTCCAAAGAGTCATTTTTTGTTGGGCGGAAGGCGGATAGAGCCAACCCTATTTTGCCTCAATTTGAACCAGGCGGCAAACGGGGGTGAACTATACTATCAATGAAGAAAGTTTTGCTGCAACTTTCATTAAATTTACGCGTATAACTTTCTAGAATAAACCAAGCCATCAAAGTTGGAAAGGGAGGCACGATGAGCCTTTTACAGAGGGATTTTGCGCCCGGCGTTCGGCTGATAAGCTTAAGCGGTCCCCTGATGGCCAGCCAGGCAGAAAAAATCATCCAGCACTTTAGAGAGGTCTCGGAGCAAGGGGTCGAAGGGGTGGTCGTCGATCTAAACGAGGTCCCCTTCATCGACAGCCGGGGGCTGGCTGCCCTACTGGCCGGTTATAAGCTGTTTGCCCGCCAGGGGCAAGACTTTCGGCTGGCTGCGGTCCAAGCTCAACCGAAGCTTTTGTTCGAGTTAACGGGATTCGATCGCATCTTTCAATTTCTTGATCAAGCCATTGAAAGGGAGGCAAGATGACGAAAACACGTTGTGCCTGGGCCGGCAATGATGCCCTGCTGATGGCCTATCACGACCAGGAGTGGGGCGTCCCGCTCCACGACGACCAAGGCTTGTTTGAGTTTCTGATTTTGGAGGGGGCCCAGGCGGGCCTGAGTTGGACGACTATTCTGAAAAAGCGGGACCATTACCGGCAGGCCTTTGCCAACTTCGAGCCCGCGGCGGTGGCTCAGTTTGACGAAGCCAAAAAAGCAGCGCTCTTGCAAAACCCCGGCATCGTTCGCAACAGGCTCAAGATCGAGGCGGCTATTACGAATGCCCAGGCTTTTCTCCAGGTGCAGGTGGAATTCGGCAGTTTCGATACCTATATCTGGCAATTCGTCGACGGCCACCCCCGCCAAAACCGCTGGACCTCGCTCTCAGAGCTACCGGCCCAAACGCCGGAATCCGAGGCGATGAGCAAGGACTTGAAGAAGCGCGGGTTTAAGTTTGTGGGACCGACGATTTGTTATGCTTTTATGCAGGCGATTGGGATGGTCAATGATCATGTGGTAGGTTGTTATCGTTACCAGGAACTGGCTTGAACGGACCCCTCCGGTGATGATCATAGGACAATGCTGCGTTTACGGCCAATCATCCATAAGGCACTTGCCCTTTTTTGGCTGATCTAGAAGCAGTAGAATAATCGAGGATTTGGCCTGGTGCCGGAGGCGCTAGGCCACGCTGCCCCCAAGACCACCCGGATTTACGTCGGAACAGCCCGGAGAAACTGGCCGAGATCATCAGCCAGCTACAAATTTGTTTGTCATGGCTAATTTGCGAGGCCATCCCCTCTGCGGGCGGCATTTTTCAAAAATTGAGTTAGCGCGGGTGGCTTCTTCACTTGCCAACAAAACATCCCCCTTCAGGAAATCTTCAGCCTAATTTCAGCGATTCAAAAGGACTTTCGACCAATTTCCTGGTATGCTGGAGTAGCTTGAGTGAGTCATATTGGTTTGGTAAGTTTTGCCTTATGACCGTCAAGATCAGCCCCATAGCCACGTGGCCAACTTTAAAATTTAGCTTACCATGCTCCTACCCTGATGAATTTTCTATTGAAAAAAGTTCTTTATTCGTGTAATATAGTTGTAAGTAACAAACTTCCTGCTTTTTTAGAATATCTAATTTAATAAATCAACCGGGATCCCTGTCGCCTATGGCATCCCTCATCCTTCCTAACCGGTTGCTATTTAATATAATAGTGAATCCGAGCGTAAACATGACTGCCTTGCATATTTTTCTCTTTGGAAGATTTCATGTTGAGTATGAAAAACAGAGTTTGATATCGCTCGAGGCCCGCAAGGCACAAGAGCTATTTTGCTACCTATTACTCTACCCAAACCGCCCCCACTTTCGCGAGGTCCTGGCTGATCTCCTGTGGAGAGATGTATCCGCCATTCAGCCCAAGTCATACCTGCGCAAGGCCCTGTGGCAGTTACAATCCGCCCTGGAAAGTCAAGCTGAGACTGTTAACATCCCTTTGTTGCTAATTGAACCAGACTGGATTCAACTCAATCCAGAAGCTAGCTTTTGGCTTGATACGATAATCTTTGAGCGGGCGTTCGCCACTGTCCAGAATGTGCCGGGCAGAGAACTTACCCCTCAACATGCTCAGGTCTTGAAAAAGGCTGTTAATCTGTATGCCGGTGATCTCTTGGAAGGCTGGTATGCGGATTGGTGCTTGTACGAGCGTGAGCGTTTCCGGTATATGTATCTGGCTATGCTGGATAAGTTAATGAATTACTGCGTAGCACACCAGGATTACGAAACTGGAATTGTTTATGGGCTACAAGCGCTGCGTTATGACCCAGCTCGTGAACATACGCATCGGCAGCTTATAAGGCTAAAGTATCTGGCTGGCTATCGAACCGAAGCCTTACGCCAATATGAACGTTGTGTTACCATGTTAGCCAAAGAACTCAACGTAAAACCGGCCCAACGCACTGTAGCACTCTGTGAACAAATCCGAGCCGACGGCCTCAATACCTCTGATTCGACTTCATCGCAGATAAACCCAGCTATAGATTCCTCTCTGTCCGAAATCCTCAATCGGCTTCAACACCTCGAAGATACTTTGGCTAACCTCCACTGCCAGATCCAACAAGATATTCAGGCCGTTAAACGAATCATAAACGGTAGACAGTGATTGATCACCTTGGCCTAAGGCTATCTCATCGCACCAGAGGCTTTACTTAATCGAATAAAATCAAATAAATCAGATCGGTTTTAGACGTTTCATCTGGCCTCAGGAACGCTTCAAGATACGTTCAAGGAACGCTTCAAGATACGCCGAGCTTGTACACTGTTGATCAAGATGGTGAGGTTGAGACAATACTTGGGCGGATCTTGCATCCACATTCAGTGACGGGGGGTATTAGCATGGATTTATATGAGTTTAATACCCATCCGTTTATCGTTAAAGTCTGGCTGGAGGAAACCGTTGAAGAGGCCGGCCGGGCCACTTGGCGTGGGTATATTACCCACGTGCCCACAGGTAAACGACAGTATCTGAAAACCCTGGACGAAATCCCAACCTTTATCAGACCCTACCTAGAAGTTCTAGGCGTCGATTTTGGCGCGCGTTCATGGCTATGCCGTTGGTCAAAGTGGCTGAAAACCTGCCTTGACCGCACCCTTTCTGAAAAATGCTGATCGGATGAGGTACGCATGAATAGTAACTCTACCGTAATCGAAGCTAAAGAAAGGATGTTAGACATCCTCAGGGAGTATCTGCCAGAGCAGGTCGACTCACTGCCCAAGCCCATGGTTGTAGTGGATAATCTTACCGAACGATTAGTGGGTTTAGGTAACTGGTTGGGTAATGAGACACGTGGCTCTTTGCCTGTTGTGGCCCGAAAAGGTTGCCGCCTGGATGCCGTGACTCGTTTTCAGTTGTGGGCCAATACTCCTGATGATGTGGAAACAGCCATGGAAGAAATGCAGGACCGCTTGCTGGCTGACAAGGATCATCTATGGACACTCGGCATCCTACGCCTTATGACCGAACAAAGCTCTCTGGCAGAGCATGTTTCCAGCCTCGATGCTTGGCGCAAGACGGCTGACTATCGCGTATTGTTCGAGTATCAATATCAAGAAACCGACGCCGAAAGCCTCATTGCCCGGATCCTCATCGACATCAACAGTCAGTATAACGAGTCCACCGTCGTCACCGATGAGATGGTGCGTTGGGATAACCTGGAAGCGCCTATACTAGCAGTACGCGGGGGTAGGAGTCATCCTTTTCATGTGAAAATGCTGATCATTCTGGCTTTTCTGCCTGATGACTGGGACGGCGACGAGGTTTCGTTCTCTATCACTACCAACGGTACCGTTCGTGGACATACTTTCGCCAGCGTGCGAGCTTTCTTTGACGCTTTTACCCTGGAACCTGGAACTGTAGCGTTGGGTGGGAATCTGTATCACGCTGGCCATCTAGTTTTCCCTGGCGTGGGCTCTCCCGATGCTATAATCCTTAAAGGGGGTGATGATATCTTTCAAATTAGTTATGGTGCTTCGCGTTTCGATAACGACAGCAATGCAGTTGTATATCTGCGGGTGTTAAGCTAGACCCGCAGGAAAATTAGAAGAACCTGAAGAAAACTGCTATGGAATGACATCTACTTTCTTCAGTTCTTGTTACCTCAAAAAAGGAGAAGTTTAGAATGGCAGAAATGATTCTACCAGGAACCTACATTGAGGTCCGCGCTGAAGGACTGATTGTACCCGGAGCGATTTCGATCGGCAATGTAGGCATCGTAGGCACGGCCCAACGGGGTCCGACCAATCAAGTCATGATACCGAGTAACATCGGCGAGGCCCGGGACATCTTTGGTCAATATGATGCGTTCGATAATCCCACCGAGCCCGGAGCACCGCTCACCTTAGTACGTGCTATGGAGTTAGCCTACGCCAATGGGGCCCGGAGTGTGTTTGCCGTGCGAGTCGCTGGGCCAGGCGACAACGCGGTTTATACCTTTGAAGCCGGAGACAGCACCGTTGTTACTGCCACGTCGATCGCCGTGGGTTCGGGCTACAATGGGGCCGAGTTACAGGTAGAGGCCAATGCAGAGGGCTTGAACGTTACCTTTACTCTAGGTCGTCTGACGGAGTCTTGGCGCGACGTCCCGGCTGCGGCGGCCGACTTCGCCGATGTCATCAACGGCGATCATCCGACTTACGCGTATGGGACCCTGTCGTCGACCGGGGGCGGCTCCAATCTGTTCACGCTTGACGCTAGTGCGGCGACTGGTGAGGTGCAGCCGGGAACAGCGACCCAATCACCGCCTGAAGGCACCGATGGTGCCAGTAACGCCAATTACACGGAGGGCTTGGCGGTGCTGGAGAACGAAAATGTCCACATCATCGTCGTGGCTGGCCAGCCGGCATCGAGCATGGGAGCGGATTTGATGGCTCACTGCGAGAACGCCTCAACGGATGCCATCAAGCGCGAGCGGATCGGCATTATCGGCAGTGACAACGATATCTTGGACGATCTACGGAATCACGGCCAGGACAGCTCACGGATCGTCTTTGTTACCCCAAGTATCTGGGTCAATGACGCCGCTAAGGGGGCACCAGTTAGGCTGCCAGGCACTTTCACGGCGGCTGCCGTTGCCGGGCTGATCTCCAGCCTGTCGCCTCATTTTAGTCCGACCAACAAGTCGCTGCGGGCCAACGCCGTTGGTTCCAAGTTCAACGGTATTCAGTTAGAGCAACTGGTGCTCGCGCGAGTTCTGGCTCTGGAGGACCGCCAGGGCGCGATCAAGATTGTCCAGGGTATCACGACCGCAAGTGACACCGCCTGGAAGCAAATCACCACCCGTCGCATTGTCGATTACGCCAAGTTCGGGGTGCGGTCATCTTGTGATCCGTTTATCGGCAAACTGAACAACGAGCGAGTGCGCCAGGCGATGAAGGGCACCATCAACAGTTTCCTGGCCGACATGGTGGATCAGGAGATGTTGATCAGCTACGAGGTGGAGGTTTCTGCCACCCGTGAGCAGGAGATCCGGGGTATTGCCCAGGTGACTCTGATCCTGCGACCTACCTTCAGCATTGACTTCATCCGCGTCACCATGTACTTAGAGTAGAAGAGGTGGAAAAATGGCAAACACAAACGTTTTTCGAGGTTCAGACGCGACGCTAACGCTTGCCCCAAGCGATCCCAACATGCCCGAGGGCGTAGAGGCCAACACAGTGATCGAAGACTTTGAGCTCAGTCCGGTCGGTCGGGCTGTCGATGTTGAGGTCTATGTCCAGACCGACTTGAAGGCCTTCCACGAGGTCGGCAAGCGCCACCCGGCCCAGCTTCGACCGGGCAACATCAACATCAGTGGCAAGATTGGCCGGGCGTACATTAACGGTGCCCTACTCCGACTGTTGTTGGGTAGAGGCGCCCTGTCTAACCGTGAGGCCGAGCCCTATCCCCAGCCAACCTTTAATCTACAGCTCAGCCTCACCGATCCGGCCACGCCGGGCACTAATAGTCTCCTGACTGTCCACGGTGTGAAGCTAGAAAACTGGGCTTATGCCCTGCCCGAGGATGACTTTGTGATGGAGTCAGTGAGCTTCAAGGGACTATTCATCTCTGTCGAGGATACAGAAGGTACATAGGGCTAGTCCATGGCAACCTTGACCGCAGAGGAACTGCTAGCAGGTAGCAAACTGAGTTATCCGATTGAGATTCCGACCAAGCTTCTATCTGAAAATGGGGGTACACCTGGTCAGGTCGTTCTCAAGCCGCTCTCGGTGAAGGACCTGCAGCTCATCATTAGGGCCAGCCGGGACGATGCCAGCCTGACCGCGGCGTTGATGATCCAGCAGGCGATGCTCGAGCCAGAATTAAGCGCGGCTCAGGTGTCAGCGCTGCCGGCCGGTTTGGCTCGTTTCTTGGTGGATGAGATCAACCGCATTAGCGGCCTCATCACCTCGGCTGACGAATTGACCGAGCATGTTCAGGCCCCGTTGGCTCGGGCCTGCTTTGTCCTGGCCCGTGAGTTCGGTTGGACGCCCGAGGAGGTCAGCGGACTGACGATCGGTCAAATCCTGCTATATCTACAGATGGCCCAACCGGAGGCTGGCTGACGTGTACAACCTGGATTGGAGCGCGGAGGAGCGATTAGTATCCAATCTCCTGCAGCCAACTAACGCACCAGCCCGCTGGCTGAACCAACTCAGCAATGCGGTAGCCAACCTACAGGGATTGGCGCGGGCAGGCAGCCTGCTGGTTTCTTTTTGGCGCCCCTTCCCGCTGGCTAACCTAGACCCACTGGCTGTGTTGAGTGGAGTTGTCTCCGAGCCATCTTTAGCGCCGATAGAAAAGGGAGACGCGTACGCGGAAGCCAAGAGTCATATTCCGGCTACTCCAACCCACAGGATGGCCCGAAAGAGCGGCCCGCCATTCAACGCTGAACCCGTTGGACGGGCTAGCCAAAATGACCTTAGGCCAGTTGGCGGCTCGGATAGCCGCCGGCATCGCTTCTCAGACTTAACTCAACAGGCCCAGGTGGCTGGCATATCGTCGCTGTTGGGCTCTCCCGACGAATCCCAAAGGTCCCGGCGACCACTGCCAGAAGTACTTCCCAAAACATTGCCCACATATCAGCTTGAGGCACTAATTTCCGGGGGAGAGGGCCAAGGGGTCAAGACCGTTGGGCAACCATCTGGTACCCCCAACAGATCAGGGACTACTGGGTCGAAGGAAACGGAAGCAGGACAAGTATATCGCGCCCCCGTATCAACTGCTATTCCGGCTACGACCAACCTAGCAACTCATAATCCGGTTGTTGGCCGCCAGCCCGAAGGCGCAACCCGGTCTAAGGCCGGTCATCCGATGATTTCCCAAACCTCGTTTTCTCCCGACCTGCTACCGAGCCAGGCTGAAGCGGGAGTGGCTCTGCTGGCCCGGTTGACTAAAGAGCGTGATGGGCGAGGTAATGATGACTCAGGACGCTCAAGCCCCTATTCCCAGCTCGACAACGTCGATGATCAAGTGTGGCAGGTGGCTATTAACCGTGCCTTTGAAGAAAAGGTCCAGTTCGGAACGCTGTCAGCTAGCCAATTGGCCGAGTTAGCCCCGTCTGATTTGCGTCGGAGACTCGGATCAGGCAGCACCCCAGAGGGCATCTTCGACAGTGACCGTGAGGTATCTTCCGCCGCGCTAGCCGTCGCTGAGGAGTATAGACAAGAGACAATTTCTGCCCAACCCCGCCGTGCCTCTCCCAAGACCAAGGTTGAACCGGGAACAGGAGCTGAACCAGAGGCTATCGCTTTACTGCGTGAAACCTTGTCTCGCTTTTCAGCCCCAACTAAGCCAACCTTGCCCGGGCACCTAGCCGGTAGCCAGGCAGAGATGCGTCGTCAACGCGAAACCCTATCTGACTTCTCAGTCCCAACCAAGCCAACCTCGCCCGGGCACCTAGCCGGTAGCCAGGCGGAGATGCAGCGTAGAGAGGGGGGGGATGTCGAGAGATCATCTGAAGATATTCTTGGCTTTGATGGTGAAACTGGGGGAGGGCCGGCAGTACAGAATACATTTAACATTACCGTTCACATGGAAGGCGGGCTGGCCGGCAATGAAGATGAACTGGCCGAGCGTCTGACCCGCATCCTGGTTGAACAAGCTCGACGCTACGGAATCGATGTCTGATGCCTGCAGATGTGATGCTTGACGATATTAGGCTACCATTAGTGCAAAACGTACGCACGCGGGAGGACAGAGCCTGGGTCACCCATCGGGTGCCAGGGCTGGACGGCGCTGCCCACCAACATCTGGGTCGGCGGCCCGCGGTCATCACCATTGTGGGGGCTATGGCCGACGACGCTTCGCTGGAGGCGCTGGACCAACTCCGCCAGAAGTTGCAGGCTCATGAACCGGTACCCTTTACGGCCGATATTACTACCGCGACCGACGTCCAAAACGTGGTCATCAACGACCTCCATGTCACTGAGGTGGCCGGCCGGCCGCAGCAATACCGCTACGTAGTCCGGCTGATCGAGCATATCCCGCCCCCGCCGCCGGTCCAACCGCTAACGGCGCCAGGCGTTGATCTAGATGCCGAGGATATATTCGATGGGATAACTGATGTGCTGGGTGAGCTGCCCGACCTAGGTGACTTGCTTGACCTGGACTTAGTCAACCCGGTACCACCTTTACAGTCACTGCTAGACGGTTTGACCACAACCACAGAGCAAATTAGTCAGGCCCTGCAGCCGCTAGACGACCTGCTGGGCTCCTGACCTCAAAGAACTGCCTTGATACCATGAGTGTGGGACTCTTAGAACAACTGCCCGACCTGGGCGAACTGGAGCAGATACGCGACTCGGTCCAGAAGGGCCTGGATGATGCCTTGAAGGATGTAGCCGATGATCCGGCCAGCCTGGTCAAGCCGGTGACCGAGGCGCTAGCGCCGGTCACCCATGAGATTCCAGATTTGTCTAAGCTAATCGAGCCACTGGAGGGCCAGCTTGATCAGATTGTAGGCAGCCTGCCCTCCGGACTGGATGAGCAGGTTGCGGAGCTGCTACCGCTGCTGAATTCAGCCGAGCAGGCTGTGACCTCGGGCGCTCTGACGCCGATCCTAGAAGATATCCGCGCCGGCCGCTCGCTTAATGACATCGCCCGGGATGGATTGGACCTGTTCGCTCAAGAGTTGCTGGGCCAGTTGCCTTCGATTACCGGCGATGTATTGTCCGACGACACTTTGGCGGCGGTCAACGAGTTTCTGTCGCTGGTAAGTGAATTTCAAGACGGGACGCCCGATCCGGACCAACTGGCCGACTTCCTGGCTGCCCAATTGTTAGGGGTGCCGCTTTCGTCGTTGAGCGATGCGGCGACGGTAGGCGACAACTTCTTTGGCCTTCTAGAGGGCATGTTGGCCGCCGCCGGTCAGACCGTCGATGACGCGGAGCAGACTTTGACCACCCAGATAACTACAGCAGCCACGCGCCTGGAGGCCCTTGATCCGACCCAGCCCGGCGACTGGGTGGCAGCACTGACCGCCCTTCAAGAGGCGCAAGCCGGACTTGATGGTTTACGCGGCGCAATGCAGACGGTGCCTGGCACAGTTTATAGTGGGTTAGGTCAGTTTGACCTCGACCGCTACAAAACTGACTTGCAGCAGGCGCTCCAGTCTCTGCTCGATACCGGGAGTAATGGCCCGGCGAGGCCCAATTCGTTCGCCTCGCTGGAGGACCTGACCGACAATATCCTCCAGCCGTTGGACGAATTGACCGGGGCGCTGGATGATACGTCACCCGATGAATTTGGCAATCAGTTGAGCGCGACTCTGGATATGCTGCTGGCGCTGTTCGACTCCATGGCCGAGGTGGTTCAGGATAATCCCGTGTTCGATTTCTTCGACGACCTAAAGCAGGTTATGGACACGGTAGCCGATGCCATTCGTGGCGTTCAGACCGTTATCGACTCGGCCATCAAGACCCTTGTCGAGGCCATTGAAGGAATACTTGAACCGTTTAACACCGTCAAAGAGGAGATCGAAGCGGCGTTCCAGACGCTCGAGACGGCTATCGAGGAGATTGATATCGAGGCGCTGGCCCAGGAAGTCGAGGGGCTGCTTAACCAAGTCAACGACTTGCTGGCAGCAATTCCGCTGGACGATCTGAAGGATATGTTGGACCAGGCCTTAACCACCGTCGAGCAATTGATTAACACCCTGAGTGAGACCGCTCAGACGGTGTTACAGCAGGTAGAAAGCTTGGTCAGTGCGTTGGAGGAAATTGAATTCGACCCGCTGGTCGAGCCGGTGATCGATGCCATCAACGCCATTAAGAATGCACTATCGGCGATCAACCTTGACCTACTACCCGAGGCCATCCAGTCGCTGCTACAACAGGCCATTGATGCTTTCGAGGACCAGTTCAATGGCGATTTCAACGGCTACTTCCAGCGTGAGGTAATTGATTTTCTGAATAACCTGTTTGATGAGGCGGTGACGGCCATAAGTGATTTTGTTCAGAGTTTGCAAGATAAGTTGCGTCAATTTGCCGAGGCGGTGGGTAAGCTCGATCCGGCCGCGTTACTGGAGCCGCTAACCCAGGTCTTCCAGCAACTTACTAACGCCATAAATGAACTAAGCGGAGAGAAGCTGATCGGCCCCGTCCGCGAGTTGGTGGACGAAATGCTAGAGGCGCTGACCGCGATCTCACCCGCAACGTTATTTGCACCGCTCGAACAGGCCTTCGAGCAGGAAATTTTGACCCCGGTTCAGCAATTCAAACCCTCCGATCTGCTCCAACCGCTGATCGACGCTTTCGCCCCGCTGGAAGAGCTGATCGATAAGCTAGATTTCTCCAGTGCCTTCGAGGGGCTGGCCGAGTCGGCCACCGAATTCTTCGGCTCGACCAAAGATAGCCTGACCGGTGCGCTCGACTTTTCAGGGGTACCCGGTGTCGGCGAGATGGCTGAACAGGTTCAGCCGGTCCTGGATCTACTCTCACCTACGACGTCGTTGGAAGATTGGACGGCGGTGATGGAAGATTTGCTGAACAATCATCGCCCTGCTAAGCTGCTAGAGCCGATCCAGACCGCCCTGACGCCTGTAGAAAACGTGCTGAATAATGCTTCTGACGAGTTATTGATGGCCACCTTTGACCGGCTGAAGGCTGTGACCGGGGTGACCGAGCTGGTTAGCTCGTCGGCTACAACCAACGCCTTCCGTAGCCAATTGGAGCAAGTGGCTAGCGCGCTGGAGAGCAATCTGCCGGCGGCTGTCATCGCCGGGCTAAACGCCGGCTATACCCGCATCCAGGCCGCGCTGAACCAGGTCGATCCGAATGAAGTGCCGGAGGGTTTAAGGCCGCAGTACGATACGGCTCAGGCAGCGGTGGTGGCCCTGGATCCAGTGACAACACTGGACCCGTTGAGCGAACTTTTTGCTCCGTTGGCCGCAAGAATCCGGCAGGTTGCTACCTGGTCGGTGGACTTATCTGACTTGGAGGAGATGTTCGGCACAGCCTTGAGCACAGCCGCTGGACGGCTACCTGGCTTTCTATTCGATGAACTGACGCCAGCTTCGATTCGGCAGGGGCTAGTTATTTTCAGCCCAACCGCGTTGCTTCAGCGTATTGACGAACGATTCGACGCCTTTTTGAATACGGCGGAGGGCTTTAGTTCGGTCATTCAGACGGCGGTTGAGGGCTTCATCGACCAACTGGGGCTTAAATTGGCTGAGTTGAGCCCGGCAGCGCTGTTCGAGGAATTCGGCGAACTGTTCCAGCCGATTCGCGAGGCGCTCCAGAGCTCACCCCAGGCCATCGCCGATACCCTGGACCAGGCCTACGAACAGATGTTAGAAAAGCTGGCCCTGGTTCATCCAAAAGTGATCCGTGAACCAGCTCAGGCCCTGTTTGACACAGTGCTGGCCAAACTGAACGAGTTGAAACAGCAGTTGCTGGATACCCTGGCGACGGCGATTGACCAGATCCTGGCCCAGATACGTGAGACACTCAGGGCGCTCGATCCACAGGCCTTAATCATCGGCCTGGGCAACTTCTTCGAGTTGATCCGCCAGGCTCTGGAAGAGCTGGCGCTGACCGAATTAATAGACCGATTGGTCCAAGCGTTTGACACGTTGCGAGCCAACCTGACAGCAGCCCTGCAACGCTCGGCGGATGCATTTGGACAGATGGTGGAGGCAATTCCGCTATGAGTAGAACGGATGTTGGTTGTGCCTTCGACGCCCAGGGTAATCTGCTCTGGGCGGACGACGGCCGGGGCCGGACAGCCTATGCCTATGATGGTGCTGGCCGGCTGACAGGAGCGGTTTACCCCGACGGTCGTTGCCTTGAACTAGGCTACGATCAAGCCGGAAACGTCACCCAACGGCGCTCGCCGGGTGGTGCCAGGGCGCGATTCGCCTACGACGAGGCTGGGCGGCTGACGTCAGCCTGCCACGCCGACGGAACGACCTTCACTTATCGGCACGACAAGGCTGGGCGGTTGTTAGAAGCTCAGTCGCCGGACTGTACCACACATTACACCTACGACAAGATGGCTCGGCCGATTCGCTGCCAGCAGACCATTGCGGGCAAAACCTACGTCACCGAGTTCACTTACAATGCCGACAGTCACCTGACCGGGGTACGCGTGCCCGGCTTCAAGCCCTGGCTGCGTTATCGCTACGATGAGCAACGGCGCCTGGTCGCCCTGGGCTACGACGGTAGGCCCGATCTGGTCCGGCTCGAGTACCACCAGGCCGACCGGCAAGTGATCGTGATCTATGCCAACGGCGTGACTCAGTACCTCAGCCTGAACGCCCGCTCCCAGATAAAGCAGATTCAGGTTACGTCGCCTGAGGACGAACTGATACTCGATCTGCCTTACCGGGCGCGCACAGCGGGCAACATCACTGCCGTCAACGATCAACGTTTCCGCTACGATCGGCGTGGGCAACTGATCGAGTATGGACCCCTGCTGGGTGACCGGATCTGCTTCCGCTACGATAACGCCGGCAACCGGCTGGAGGTCCAAGCCGCCAATAAGACGACCGCTACCTACCAATACGACCCGGCCGGCCGGCTTACCAGCTGGCGCCGACCCAATGGGGCGCTGGTACGCTGTAGCTACGATGGTGAGGGCAACCTCGTTGCTCGCTCAGATAGGCAAACCCAGTGGTCGTACCATTACGATGGGGCCGGTCGATTGATCCGCGCGGCGCGCAATCAGCATACCGTGGCCGAGTATGGCTACGACCACGCCGGCTGGCGGGTGCTCAAGCGGACCGGGACGGAAACCGTAGTGACCCATCGTGACCCGTGGGGCAACCTGTTGGCCGAAACGATGGCAAACGGCGAGACTCGGGTCTATCTCGGGCCGGCCGGTCAGCATCTGGCCTGCCTGGTTATTAGAGCAGGCCAGGTTACAACCTTGTTTCTGCATCCCGACCACCTGGGCTCGATTCGGGCCGTGAGCGACGCACAGGGCCAGCTCGTCGCGCGTTACGACTTCGACCCATTCGGAAATGAGCCGGTGAGCGGCCGCAGGTCGCAAATAGGCAATAGCCAGCCGGTATCCCGGAGGGCATCTCCGACAGCCGGCAGTGATTCCCCAACTTGGCTGCGGGTGTTTGCCGGCCATCGTTTTGACCCTGACCTGAAGCTGTACGAGTGTGGCGTGCGGCTGTACGATCCCGAGGTCGGGCGGTTCATCAGCCCAGATACTTACACCTTCTCGGCCGACGACCCCCGGCTCTTGTGGCTGCCGGCGCCGGTCGAAACGCGCCGGCAATTGCGCCAGCAGCGACTCAAAGCCTGGCAGCGCAGCGGCGCCCAGCGCAATCGATATGTCTACGCCCTGAACAATCCGCTGACCTATGTTGATCGCGATGGCCACCAGGCCGGTCTGTACTTCCTCTATACCTTGTTGGCCATTTTCTGGGCGCTGCCTTATACCCTGGTTGGCTTTCTGTTCTTTGAGGTGTGGGTGAACTGGATTACCTTTGCCTGGCTGTGGGACTGGGGCAATCACGAGTGGTCAGGCGAAAGCTCGGACCGGCTGGGGGCATGGGCCTGGTGGACGATTGGCGGCCTGGCCGGACGGATCGTCATTGGCGGCGGTGCGTTCACCCTGGGCAATTTTGTCATCGCCAATGCCGACTTCTTGAACGGCCTCGACACCACCGTGCGTAGTTTCGGCATTCCAGCCCGCCATAACGATCTGGTGGCGATCCCGCCGGCCAATCTGCTCACCGAACGTGAGTCGGTGGTCGAGCACGAGCTGCGTCATACTAACCAGTACGGCTGGTGGGGACCGTTTATGATGCCCTGGGTCCTTATTCTATTCTTCCTATTCCAGAATCTGGTCTTGCACGGTATTTCACTCATCGCCCGGGAGGACGTACATCTGCGCTGGGGCGACATTTGGAACACGCTCACCGATACCTGGTGGAAACGACTAATTGATGGCATCGGACTGCTGATATTGCCGGGGGCCTATTGGTGGGATATGTGGGTTCGTGGGGGCTATGCCGAGTCTTGGTTTGAGCAGAACGCGGCCCACCATTCAGGCTCATCAGACAACATCAATATTCGCGCCTCCGCCAGCCAGGATAGAGTTGCACCGGGGGGCACGGCCATCATCAGCGTGATTTTCAACGGGAATCCAATATCTGGAGTAGGAGCGAGTGTAACGACCCCTGGTTCAGGCGCGCCGACCGTAGTGGACATCACCCCGACGCAAATTACGAATCTGCGGGTATTCCGCTATACCGCCGGCGCTAACCAGGGCACCGACGAAATTACTGCCACGGGCGGCGGTCAGAACTTTACCCTGGAGATCGAGGTCCGATGAACCCTGACCCAATTCGACCGATGCTGGACGATTTCGAGTTACCGCTGGTCCAGATTTTACATACCGAGGAGGACCAGGTCTGGGTCGAACACGGCGTGCCCGCCCTAGAAGGCTCGCACTTCCAACGTTTAGGTCGAGCACCAACACGGATCCGCATTGAGGGCATAATGGCCGGCGCCGACTCCCTAGAGAAGTTGGAGGCCTTGCGCCAACTTTACCAGGCAGCCGAGCCGGTGCCTTTCGTCGCTGACATTATGACGGCCACCGAGGTTGGTCAGGTTTTGATTGATGACCTGACCGTGCGCGAGTTAGCCGGCAAGCCGCAGTGCTATCACTACACACTGACTTTGGAAGAGTACGTGCCAACGCCGGAGCCGACGCCGATTACGCCTACCAATGGCAATGGGAACGGAGAATGTGACGGGGAAACCGGCACGATTGAAGTAGAGGTCATTCTGCCGCCAGGGCAAACCGATTACACCGGCGTGGTCGTCCGGCTTCAGCGGACCGATGATGACCAGGCCGAGCCTATTGAAATCACTGAGCAGACTAACGGCATATTCAGCCGTGACAACATAGAGGCGGGCGAGTATCGCGCTACCGCCTTCCGGAGACCATAATATGGCCAATGGTGAAGCCTCAACCCTAATAAACGTCCCGGTGTGCGGCACCGGTAACGGCACCATCCGCTTAGTGGAAGACGTTATCTGTGCCCGGATATTGGATGGAGTCCATTTCGATTTCGACTACACCTTCATCCGGCCGGAGGCCAAGCCGATCATCCGTGAGATCGTGGACGACATCAACCGCGACTCGGAAAGACAAGTGTTGATTGCCGGCCATACTGACCGGGTCGGCTCGAACGCCTACAACCAGACCCTGTCCGAAAGCCGGGCCATAAGCGTTTTCGGTTACATAACCAACCAGCCGAACGTGTGGCTGGACTTGCTGCGGACCATGCTGAACACGGGGGGAGGCCCTCGGGTGACTCGAAGTGGGACCGGGCAAAGCCGGGACCGGTGGCAAACCCGCGAAATCCAGTACATGTTGAGCTACATGCGCGATCAGACGACCGGCCAACACTACTATCAAGGTGCGATTGACAACGTTTTTGGCCCCAATACGCAGGCCGGGCTGGATGCCTTTCGAGCTGATAACGGCCTGCCAGCCGGCGGCGTGGCCGGCTCGCCGCGCCAGGCCGGCGTAGATGAGGCGACCTGGCAGGCTATGTTCGAGCGGTATATTCAACTCGATGCGCTGAATGTTGATACCAGCCGCTTCCTGAGCCCGGAAATGCTCGGCTGCGGGGAAAATTTCCCGCGTCTTGAAACCCGGCCGCCGGGCGCCGTGAACCAGGATCTACGGGACGCCGACGCCCGGCTGGAGACCAACCGCCGGGTCGAGTTCCTGCTCATCCCGCCGGCTCTGGTGCCCAGCCCGCTGACCTGCGACAACATTTACCAGGATCCGGATAACCCAGTCGTGATCTGCCCGGCCGACCCGCAGCCGATCACCATTACCCTGCAATTCACTGAAGGCAGCAGCAACCGGGCTATGGCTGGACTGGAGGTCCAGATTACCGGTCAGGGCGGTTTCACCTGGCAGCGCACTACTGACGAGCAGGGTAGAATCATCCTGGATGAGGCAGACAGGACGACTCAGGGGGACTATCGAGTGTCGGTGGTAGGCAACTTTGGACTGGTGCTGCGGGATACCAGCCTGGGCGAGGTACGGGGAGCCGAGGTACTGCTCCACCTGACCCGCTCGACCATGGTCGAGATTATGGTTACGCCGGTACCGGCCCGGCTGAACTTTGTCGAGAACGTGGCTCCCTTCGAGCAGCAGCTTGACACCCTGGATGACCCGCTGACCACGACCCCGGTCGAGTTCAAGCTGGCGGCCGATATTGAAAACGTGACCGGCGACGAAGTCATCGTGATGCTCTCTAGTTTCCTGCTGCGTGGTCCCGTTTCGCCGGTGCCGGGCGAAGGGGACGGCGGGGGGATTGTCATCCCGGCCACGGCCCTGGAGTTCGTAGACGCGTCCGATACGCCGATCCAGCAGACCGGACTTGGCGGGCGCTTTCAACTGCGGCTTGACTCGGCCGAGGTGACCGGCGACGAAGTGACCGTCATGGTGAGCAGCCATTGGTTTAGACAAGGGAGTTAGCCGTATGCCCGATGAAGCAACCTTCTTTTTCTATGCTGGTTCGCAGAAAATTGAGCTTGAACTTGTAGAGGACACCGTCGCTGTAGCCTTCACCGAGTCAATTCCGGAGCGACGGCTGAACGAACTGCGCGCCAGGGCACGGCCGGTTGATGTTCTGGGCCGTAGTCCAGCTTTGCTGTCCCGCAATGTGTTGGTCCATCGCACCGGACCTGCTGCGCGCGGGGCAGCGCGTGTGCAGGCCTTTGCGGAACGTCTCAACCGGGGACCATCAGTCCGCTTCGTCAATCACGTCTTTCGCAATCCAGCCAACGATCTGCATCTTATCCCAACTGATGAGATCCTGGCTCGCTTCAAACCAGACGTAGCTCAGGCTCAGATTGACGCGCTGAACAGCCAACACAATGTCGAGATCGTTGAGCAGAAAGCATATGCGCCCGCCCAGTACCTGCTGCGGGTGTTGAATCCTTCACCCCGTCGCATATTTGATGTGGCCAATGCCTATCATGAGAGCGACCTGACAGAGTGGGCTAGCCCCAACTTCGTGAGGGAAACACGAGCACGCTTCATTGCTCAGCAATGGCACCTAAACAACACCGGCCAGCATTACCTCGGGGCGCCACCGAGCTTTCCGGCCTTGGCTCCGGGAGTTGCCGGCGAAGACGTCAGAGCAAATCAGGCTTGGGCCATCACTCAGGGTAGTGGTAACATTGTCATAGCCATTCTTGATGAAGGTGTAGATACCACCCATCCTGATCTCCAGGCCAACATTGTTGAAGGGGGGCGCAACTTCACCGATCCCACCGACCCCAACAATCCTAACCCACTGGGTAACGATGCCCACGGGACTGCCTGCGCCGGTGTAGCGGCCGGTATCGGGAGTCGGATCAGTGGCATTGCGCCAGGCTGTAAGATCCTTCCGATCAAGATGCTGGGCGCCGACGATAATGGCATGGCCGATGCAATCCACTATGCGGCCAACCTCGCTCAAGTCCTGAGTAATAGCTGGGGACTCGACCAAGCTGTCGCCCCGGTTGATCAGGCGATTCAGGATGTGATCGCTACTAGCCGCGAGGGCAAAGGTGCGGTCGTTTTATTCGCTGTCGGCAACAATAACCAACCAATCTCGACAGGCGATCAGTCCCGCATTGATGGGGTTATCGCTGTTGGCGCTTCGACGAACGTTGGTTTACGCGCAGGTTACAGCAACACTGGGGAAAGTGTCGATAATCCGCCTGGAAGTAAACGTATTAGCGTGCTAGCACCTAGTGATGGAACTAGTTCAAATCACCTCTGGTGGGCAGGGTTTCCGGCAGACAATAGCACCGAAAACATCTACACTTCTGACATTCAGGCCGCCAGAGGATATAATCCGCAGCCTGCTGGCACGTCGTCGGTCCCTGAACCAAATGTGGATGCCAACTCGGTTGCCAACTTCCCAGACTATACCGGCTTGTTCGGCGGTACATCGTCGGCTTGCCCGCTGGCAGCCGGAGTATGCGCCCTGATGCTCTCGCTTAACGCCGATCTGACTGCAGCTCAGATCAAATATATTCTGGAAGCTACCGCCGATAAGATCGGTACAGGCCAGGCCCGCCAAGATTCGCCGAATGCTACTGCGCCAGCCGCCCAACAGGCTAATTATCAACCAAATTCTGGGCACGATTCAAGGTATGGCTTCGGCCGGGTCAACGCTGAGCGAGCCGTCAAAGCAGCCCGTGGCGACCCGATCCTTCAGTTTGATGGCGCTACCTACCGGGACGCGATCCCGGTTGTCTTGCGACGCCAGCCCGGCACTAACCACTTTGTCTCGGTCGACGAGATTGAAGTGGTGGATGCCCGGCGCGACCGGGAAGCCACGCCTCCGGCGAACACCCCCCGGCTCCACGGCGCGCCGGGGGGCTTTCTGCGGGCCTCGTTCCAGCCAACCGGCGGCGGACCGGCCATCACCGACGAACTTGATATTGAAGGAGGACCCTAATGAGCAGAGGAGCTTTTGATGCCTGACGAACCCGAATTCTTTTACTATGCTGGCGACCAGAGGGTGCCGTTAGAGTTGGTCGATGACACGATCGCGGTGGCCTTCAGCGAGGAGATCCCCGAGCGGCGGTTGGATGAGCTGCGGGCCAGAACGCGACCGGTCGACGTCTTGGGGCGTAGCCCGGCGTTGCTGTCTCGCAATATGTTGGTCCATCGCACCGGGCCGGCTGCCCGCGGACCGGAGCGCGTGCGGGCCTTTGCCGAGCGGCTCAACCGGGGACCGTCAGTCCGTTTCGTTAACCATGTTTTTCGCAACCCGGCCAGCGGTCTACATCTTATTCCGACTGATGAGATCATTGTCCGCTTCACGCCAGAGGTGACCCAGGACCAAATTGATGCGCTGAACGCCCAACACAATGTCGAGATCATCGAGCAGAAAGCCTATGCCCCTACCCAGTACCTGCTGCGGGTGCTGGCCCCGTCACCCCGACGGATATTTGACGTGGCCAACGCCTACCACCAGAGCGACCTGGTGGAGTGGGCCGAGCCTAACTTTGTTACGGAGAAGCGGCTGTACGCCAATGGCTTTCGAGATCGTCAGTGGCATCTGCACAATACGGGGCAAACTCTGACTGGTCTGTCAGCGGGCGTCACGGGGGAAGACGCGAAAATATACGAAGCTTGGGGGATCACAAGAGGTAGCGGTAATGTCGTCATCGCGATCTTCGATTCTGGGGTGGATACGATCAAACCTGGAGTTCCAGGGGATACCGGGCATCCTGGCTTGCAGATTAATATCGCCCCCGGCGGTCGTAGCTTCGAGCCCGACGAACCCAGCAATGATCCCACGCCAGATTTTCCGGAAATACCCCGATGTGACCAGGCGCATGGAACATCGGTCGCCGGTGTTGCTGCTGGTTCTGGCGGCAAGATAGATGGCAGCGCGCCGGCCTGCAAGATCCTGCCCATCAAGATGATTCAGGCTGATAACAACAGCACCGCAGACGCGGTCCACTACGCCGCCCATCACGCTCAGATTTTAAACAATAGCTGGGGAGGCGGCGAGCCCAGCGCGGCTCTCACCCAAGCGTTCGTGGATGTGATCGCCAACGGTCGCGAGGGTAAAGGCACGATTGTACTATTCGCTGCCGGTAATGATAACGCACGGATTGGCTCTGATGAATTTGCCCGCACAGCCGGGATTATCGTAGTTGGGGCTTCAACCAATGTAGGATCGCGGGCCGGCTACAGTAACTTTGGTGATGCTTCAAATAGCCCACCCGGGCAAAAACAGCTCAGCGTCGTAGCCCCTAGCGCGGGCGTCGATTCTTTACAACATCAAGGCTTAAACGTGGGGGGGAATGCAGACGGCAGCACCGAGAATATCTACACGACTGATATTCGCGGCCAGGGCGGTTTCAATCCACCTAAAGACTCTTTCGATCCTAATTGTGCGCCAGATCCCACCGTCACAGACCCGGTCAATGACCTCGATTATACGGGTTTGTTCAGCGGCACGTCATCATCCTGTCCTTTAACGGCCGGCATATGTGCGCTCATGCTATCTGTCAACGCGGACCTGACAGTAGCACAAGTTAAGTACATCCTGGAAGCCACCGCGGACAAGATTGGAACCGGCCAGCCTCGTGTTGGGGTACCCTCGGGACGGGTAAATCCCGGCCAGGAGGCGGACTACGACCCACGTACCGGTTACGACCTTAATTTGGCCACCGGCCTCAGTGGCTACGGCTTTGGCCGGGTTAACGCCGAGCAGGCCGTCAGGGTCGCCCGCGGTGACGCCCTGTGCCAGTTTCACTGCGACGCCAGCGGCAATGGGGTCTACCAAGACGCGATCCCGGTTGTTCTGCGCCGTCAGAATGGTACTAACCGCTTCGTTTCCGACGCGGTCATCGAGCTGGTTGATGCTCGGGCCGACCCGGAGCAATTAAACCCGTGCGATCCGGCCGAGCACCGCACGGATCGAATTTTTGTCCGGGGCGGGCCGGGTGGCTTTCTGCAGGCCACTTACCAGCCGGCCGGCGGCGGACCGACAATGTCGGACCAAGTTGACATTCAGGGGGAACCGCCATGAGGTTTAAGCCTATCTATCGCCTGGTGATCGGCGGGGCTGAAATTGACGTGACCGAAGATGTCAGTGCCAGTACGGTGGTCCGGCTGGATGTTGAAAGCAGCATGGAGGTCCCAGCCAACCGCTTTGAGCTGCATCTGGCCCCGGTCGGTGGAATCCAGCCGGCCGAAGATAATGATGTCATCATCGAACTCGGTTTCAACGATAGTCTAAACCAGGTTTTTAGCGGCACGGTAACCGAGGTTGTATCCGAGGTGACCACCCTGCGGGTGATTGGCTTAAGCCCGGTGCGGACGCTGTTGGCCCTGCGGGTCGATCAGACGTACGAGGGCCGTACGGCTGGTCAAATCGTCAGCGATCTGGCCGGACAGGCCGGGATGACCACCGGCACCATTGAGGACGGGATTACCTTCCCTTACTATGTGATCGATAGCCGGTGGAGTGCCGCCCGCCACATTCACCGTTTGGCCGAACGTTGCGGCTTCGACGTCTATATTTTGCCCACGGGGGAACTAGCATTCCGCCAGTTTACCAAGTCGGCCGCCGACCATGTCTTCACCTATGGCCAGGACCTGCTGGATTTCTCGCTGACGGCACGACCCGAACGGGCATCAGAGGTGGTGGTCGAGGGTGAAAGCCCGGCTAGCAGCGAGGGTGATGAAGCGGCCAGTTGGCTGAGCAAAGGCTTCCAGCAGGGTCAGGCCAGTGGTGGCAACGGATCGGAAACCGTGCTGATCGAGGACCCAGCCATCCGTACCACCGAGGCGGCTAACCTGCGGGCCGAGGGTGCACTGCGCCGCTGGCGTCAGCGGGCCGTCGTGGGGAAGGTGCGGGTCCTGGGCCGACCCGAGGTCAAGCTGGGTGATGCGATCCGTCTGGAGGAAGTGCCCGACGATCGTTTGAACGATGTATTCCAGGTGCGTGCCGTCCGTCACCAACTAAGCCGGCGGATGGGGCTACTGACTGAAGTTAAGTTTTGGGATTTGCCATGACAACCTTGTTATCTACTGTCCAGGAAATTATTCGAGACGAGCTGCGTGGGGTCCGGCTGGCGGAGTTGGGCGTGGTCGAAGCGACGTACCCTCATTCCGACAACGGCGACCGCGACAACTACGGTTGTGATGTGCGGCTCAAGGGGAGCGAGCTATTGCTCAAGAAGGTGCCGGTCAGCACCGGTCGTATTGGCACCACGGCCATCCCGAACGTAGGTGACCTGGTCTTATTGGCCTTTGACCGGGGCGATGTCAACCAACCCATCATTATTGGTCGACTGTACACCGACACTGAACGTCCCCCAGTCAACCGTAATGACGAGATTATTTTTCGGCTTCCCCTGCAAGAAGAAGACAACAAGACGGTCATGGCTGCTATCCGTAATATCCAGGGGCGCGAGATTCTGATCGAGATGCCATCTAAGATCACCGTTCAACTGGTGGATGACGCCGTCAAGGTTGTGGCCGGCCAGACCGAGATGACCTTGGAGCAGCCTGGCGGCGCTGATGGCCTGGCCACCCTGCACGCCGGCCGGTCGAAGATTACCATCAACCAGGACGGCGATGTGACCATCGAAGCGGCCGGGAATATGACCCTTAAGGCCCCGACCGGTGACGTCAAGATTGAGGGCAAAAGCGTGGCCATCAAGAGCACCATGGACACAACCATCGATGCCGGGATGCAGGCCAAGGTCACCGCCAAGCTGGGGGCCACAGTCGATGGATCGCTGTCGGCGACGCTCAAGGGATTGACGGTATCGATTAAAGGCATGACCTCTTTCTCACCCGGCTAAGGGGGGCTTTAGTTTTTCGCCTGCAGGTCACAGACCTGCTTTGAGCAAGATGCTGTAATTTCTAGTCTGGAGTTGAAATAACTTATGCCGGGACCACCTGTTTCGATTGGTTGTACGGTGATGTTATCACCGGGCCTGTCTGGCCCGCCGGACACGGGCACGATCATTACCGTATTGCCGCCGTTCGTCACGGCGAACGGCATGCCGCTGGCGACTGCCGGTGGTACAATTTGTATGATGATTAACTCGGTCTGGGGTTTCCCGTACCCAATGATGATCGGGCCGCTTGGGTCAAGCGGGGTTCGAGTGGCTGGTCGGGCCTTGCTTCGGCTGGGCGACCGGGTCCCAACTCCACCGGGAATGATGCTGATCCTCGGCCCACCGGCCACAGTGAGTGTAAACGACCAGTGGCCGCCTTAAAATGAATTCGAATTATCTGGAGAAACGATGAACATCGATCCAAAACGGTTAGGCAAAGATCTGTGGTTACTTGACCCTGTGGATCGTGGCGACGACCGAACCAGTAGCGACGATCTGCACACCACCCTGCGCCAGGGCGTTGACCTGGCGACAGTGTCGGGCGTTGATAATATCGAGCAGGCCCTCCTGCTCCGTTTCCTGACCCCACGCGGCGCGTTGAGCATATTGGGCCATCCGGAATATGGATCGCGCTTGTTCAGCCTGATCGGCGAACTGAACAACGCGACCAATCGCAACCGGGCCAAGCTCTACGTCCTGGAAGCGTTGGCCCAGGAGCCACGCATTGGCCAGGTGTTTTCGGTTAGGGTGACCACTAACCGTGAAGCCACGCCAACCCGGATTGACATTGCTATCTCAGCCGAGGTGGCTGAGTCGGGAGAAGTTCTGAATCTGGTTTTTCCGTTCTTTCTGAATTGATGACTAAGTACTGCGTAATACGTACTGCGTAATTTACGCATTACTTTGCTAGGAGTGAATCCATGGCCAATAATGATGATTTAGTCGTCCGTCCTTACCACGATATTGTCGATGACGTCCTGGTCGCATTGGTGGGCGGCGTCGTGAACGAGTCCTTGATCTACGACGTCCGCGAGGCATCATATCCGTTGCAGGAGGAGGCCAGCGCAGTGCGGGGCATTACCGGCACGGCCGATGGTCAGCACTACACCTTTCAGCCGAATGTGGATTGGATCTTCGACCGTGACCAAAACGCAGTCGTCTGGCTAGAGAAGGGCCAGATGCCAGACGAACGCGATCCCGTCTTCTACGTCGATTATTTCCTGCTAAATGGCGCTGAGTCACCGCTGACTGACATCAATATCGGCAGCGTCACCCGGACCCTGGCCGAGGCAATGAGCCGTGAACTGGCCGTGCTCTACCGCCAGGTCAACCTGGCCTATCAGTCCGGCTTCATCGACCTGGCCCAGGGTCGGGCCCTGGACTTTGTCGTCGCCATCCTGGGCATCAAGCGCAAGACTGGAGACTTTGCCCAGGGCCTGGTCACTTTCTTTCGCATCGCTACCGCCCGGGGCAATATCACCATCCCTCAGGGAACAAAGCTCATTACCGCTGATGGCATCGTCTTCGAAACGGTCTCCGAACGAACACTCCAGCGCGGCCAGGTGCGGATCGACGTGCCGGTGCGGGCCGGCGAGGATTTCAAGGGCTCGGTCGGCCGGGTTGAGGCCCACACCATTACCAGCCTGATCATTCCCATTGAGGGTATCGAGCGGGTCACCAACTTCGATCCGACGGTGCTAGGTGCGGATGACGAGACAGATGAAGAACTACGCCAACGGGCCAAGGCGGTTTTGCGCGGGCTGGGCCAGTGCACGGTCGATGCCTTGCAAGTGGCAGCACGTGAGGCTGGGGCCACGAATGTAGAAATTCTGGATCCCCATTTCCCGCCTGACGACCCGGCCAGTCATACGTCGCCAGGTAAGGTAGTCATGATTGTCGAGGTCGAGCCAGCCCGCTTTGACACTGTGGTGAGCAATGTAAACGCGCGCCGTGCTGCTGGCATCAGCGTTCAATTCGTGGCGCGTTACGTTTTCATCCGCCCACGCATGTCTGTCCAGTTACGGCGCGAACTGACCGCCGCCGGCCGGGAGCAACTCAAACAAGATGTGATCAAGGTCCTGAGCGATTTTATATCAGGTTTGGGCAGCGGTAAGCCTGTGCTGGGTCAGGGGACGACCGAAGAAGAGCAAGGCATGCTCGACGTGGTCAACGAGCTGGAAGATGTCCAGGCGGCTACGATCGCCGACTTACTCGTCTGGCGGACGGTGGTTGAGGATGGCGCCCAGCTCGGCCAGCGGCAGGCGGCCCGCGACCTGATCCTCGGCCCCGACGGCAGTACTATGGCGACCTCAGAGCAGATTATAGCCGGCCAGTTTCAGATTAAAATAGAGGCGCAGTGGTGGCCGGTGCTGGAAATGGAGCCGGCCGATATCCAGTTGACAGGACCATAATATGGGCAGAACTGAGCGAATCTTAAGCTACTTACCAAAAACAACTTTTCGGTCCTATCCCCGACCGCCCCTGTTGTTCACCGTGGTTGACGCCATTGGCCAGCCCTTACTGGAAGTGGACAACTTGCTGGCCGAAGCCATGCGCGCTCACTGGGTCGATTTTGCCGACCTGGGCGCAAGTGAGATCAGCGACCTGGCCAAGATAGGCGCGCTTTTTGGCCTGGCACCACGCGATGATGAGGATGTAGAAACCTTCCGCACCCACCTCAAGAATTATATTCGGCTCTACCTGCGGGGCTCGGCCACGCCTCAAGGGGTCTTACGTCTGGCGGCCAATACCTTGGCCCTATCGATTGAAGACGAATTGGAACCCCAACCGGACGACCCGCCCTATCTGGTGGATGTAATCCACCCTGGCGACGATGCTACCTTCAAGCTCTTCGGCTTCAAAGCGGCCGAGGTATATGGTACGCCGCGCACGCCGGCCCAAGTGATTGGCCAGCCTGATCTGAGTGAGGGGGTCGACCTGAGTGGCGGCAACATCTTGCAAATAACCGTTGACGGAGACAGGCTGGCCACGGTAGATCTTAGCGGGCGAGACCCCCAGGCTGTCGATTTGTGGGAGATCGTCCGCCAGATCAACGAGGACGAGGGCATCGCTCCCTTGCGGGTTGCCAGCCACGACGCCCACACCCTGGCCTTGACCGGAGACCTAAGCGGCCCCGAGGGCGAAATCGAAATCGGCACGCCAGAGGGTGACGCGGCCGATCTCTTGCTGGGCGTTGCGCCGCGCCTCTACCAGGGCACCGACGAGCAGCCGGCCCTGGTGCGAGGGACGATAGACCACGCCCCAGCCGGCGGCATACCGATTGTCAATTTGAGCCAGGTTCGTTACTTACGCCTGGCGGTCGATGGGGGCACGCCGATAGAGATCGATTGTGCCGGCTCTGATCCGGCCGCGACCACCCTTGAGGAAGTGGTTGAGCGGATTAATGCGACCGGCATGGTAGAGGCTTCAGATGACGGTCACTTTTTGAGCCTGGCCTCAATTTCTCGAGGTGCCTCCAGCCGCCTGGAAATCCTGCCCGCCCCGGCTCAGGATGCCCAAGAGCAGCTTCTTGGTCCGGCCGTACGCCGGGTCAGCCGGGGGGTAGCCGAGGGGCCAGCCCAGCTCGTTGGCCGGGCCGACCTGCACGAGGGGGTCGACCTACCGGCACAAAGTGCCTTGCGGATTCGGCTGGATGGTGGGGAAGCCCAGGACATCTTCCTGACCGGCGATGAATCAGCCACCCGGTCGCTTACGGACATTGTCGATCTGATCAACGCCGTCCTTGGTTCCGAGCCGCCAGTGGCCAGCCATGACGGACGACACCTGATCCTGACCTCACTAACCCTGGGCGCTAGCAGCAGCATAGAGTTCCTAACTCCAACGGAACCGGCGGTGGACGTCACCCAGGTCATTTTGGGCCTTGTCCCCCGCAGCTACCAGGGCGGGCCGGCTGGCCCAGCCAGGTTGAGCGGGTTGGTCACCCTAGAGGAGCCGCTTGATTTACGACGGCAGCGTCGGCTGTGGCTGTCCATTGACGGTGAGCCACCCCTGGTGATTGACTGTGCCGGCGAAGACCCGGCGCAGACTCATCTCCAGGAGATTGTCGATGCCATCAACCAGGCGGCCGGCACGACGATTGCGTTTCACCAGGAAGACCGGCTGATCCTTCAATCGCCAACCGAGGGCGCCTCCAGCGCGCTAATCCTGCGTGCTCCGGAACAGACGATTTCGCGCTTTTTCTACACCCGCGGCCGAGTCCGGGAGGACGCTGCCACCATGCTGTTCGGCTTTGCCGCCGGTCAGGCCGATGGCCAGTTGCCCGAACCGGCCCGGTTGACCGGCGACGTAGACCTGAGCCGGGGCGCAGATCTGCGCGTAACCCACACCCTGCGCCTCCAGGTTGATGACCTGGATCCAATCGATATCCGCGTCGCCAACCCCGCCCGGCCCCTGGTTACCCTCTTGCCCCACATCATTGACACGATCAACGCCCACTTTGACACGCCCATCGCCTCCCATCGGGATGGTAAGCTGGTCTTAATCTCGCCAACTGAGGGGCCGCAGGGCCGTATCGCCCTTGAGACGAGTACAGCCAGTGACGCCGGTGAGGTCCTGTTCGGAACCCCGCCCGGCAGTGAAGGCCGAGGCCGGGCAGCGGAACAGGTGCAGTTTGTAGGCATGGCTGATCTGGCCCGCGGCCTGGAGGTGACCGATACCTATCGGCTGCGGGTTAGCATCGATGATGGGCCGTTGGCAGAGATCGACTTGCGGACGGCGGTACCGCCCGGCAGTCCACCTATTCTCAGCCCGCGCCAGATCGCCGAGGCCCTGAACCAGGCACTGGGCGGCGACTACGCCAGTCACGATGGCCGGCACATCATCCTGACCTCGCAGCAAACAGGCGGGGCCAGCAAGCTCCGCATTGAGCTAGCGCCGGAGAATGACGCCACGGCAGCCGTGTTTGGTCTGACCGAGGGCCGCACTTACGAGGGACGTGATGGGACGAGTGCCCGGTTGATGGGCCAGGTTGTGCTGACTGAGCCGTTGGACCTGAGTGAACGACGTCATCTGAGTCTGGTCATTGATGGACAACTTTTGGCCGACATAGATTGCGCCGGAGGAAACCCGGCTCAGACCAACCTGAGTGAGATCGTGCAGGCGATCAACGCGGCGTCTCAAGCTGCCTTCCAACAAGACGTTGCCGGGCTATCGGACGGACATCTCTTGATCCAGTCGCCGGGCAGCGGTAGTGATAGTTCGGTTGTGCTGAGCCAGTCCAGCGCCGCCGATGCTCGTCAGGCCTTACTGGGCGATGCCCCCACGGTCGCGCTTGGCCAAGCTGGCCAGCCAGCCGTGCTGACCGGCCAGACGAAACTGACCCGGCCGCTCGATCTCAGCCAACGGGCCGTCATTCGGCTGCGGGTGGATGACGACGATCCCCATGACATCGACTGTGCCGGCGGAGATCCGGCGGAGACCTTTCCCGACGAAGTGGTGGAGCGGATCAACGCCGTCTTTCCTGAGTTGGCCTCGCTCGACTCGGAGCGCCGCCTAATCTTGACGGCCACCCGGCGGGTGGAACTGCTGGCGCTGCGTCACTTCACCCTGTTTGAGTTCGCGCCGGCGGAAACCCGCAGCCCCGACCAGCCGGTCCACCACGGCGTGACCTGGCCGGTCAGAAACGACAGCGTCCGAGATGAACCATTTGAGTGGGTACTGACCAGCCAGACCGGGGTTGACCGGCCCCGGCTGGCCCAGCTTGATAGTGGTGGGTGGGTGCGAGTCAACGCCGTCATTCCGGCGGGGTTCACCTTGCACGTCCGCCAGACTGACGACGGGCAACTGACCGCCTGGATGGACGCGCCAGGCCGAGCCAGCCATGACCTGACCAGTGTCTTGGAGGCCCAACCTGGTCCAGACGTGCTGCGGCTGCCCATCGGCGAATCGCGCTGGCAGTACACGGACTGTTACGGTGACCGCTATGGTGCGGCTTACTTTGGCCGTCGCCCCCGCCCGAGCCGCGTCGATCGGTTGCCGGTTGTACCGGGCCACTTTGCCGGAGGGGAGGTCTGTCACTCACCCGGCGTGTTCAACCTGAGCCGGTTCCACAATCCAGAAAAGGCCGGCACCGAGACCGTGTTCGCCTCGCGTCTGGCTACGCTCGAGCCCCAGGCGATGTCGGCTTTTGTCTACCTGACCCACCAGGCCGGCCGCTTTGAGTTACAACTGCCGGCCGACTTGCCGCCCCAGTTCGGTGGCCGGTTTAACATGGCTCGCTTTGGCAGTCAGGAGAGCGTCGTTTACGAGGCCGCCATCTTCGATCTGCCTGAAGACCCGCAGGCGTTGGATGAACAGGTCAAAGCGCGACCGAGCATGGTCACGGCCCGAGTCGAGCTGGTCCCCGACGAGGAAGTGCCGATTCACGATGTCCCCTTTACGGACGATAGACCCTTGGAGGGTGGCGGCCAGGACAGTTATGCCCGGGCCTACCTGCGCCAACCCGGCGTGCCGGGCCTGGTCGAGCTGCGCGCCAAGGAGGTTGGCGACTGGGGCAACCTGATTCTCATTTCGGCCCCAGCTTCCGAAACACCCGGCGCCTTCGACGTGACCGTTACCTACACCGGCCGGGATGTCTTCGAGAACGCCCGCCCTAAGGTGGCAGAGCAAGTAGCCTTCGCTCGAGCGGGTGGCGTTCTGTTCCAGGTTAGCCGGCGTTGATAATGTGCCAATATTTAATATTGATTGGAGGTATACCATGAGTCACCATACAGGCTACGAGCCCTATATCCCCCACAATCCTGGCGATTTGATCAGCGCCGAGGATTGGAACGAAGTGCAGCAATTCATCAAGGCCGACTTGGCTGATAACACTGCTGCCGACGTCCAGCGTTTCGAAGAGCTGAATGATAAGCTAGAGGAGGTCGATGCCGCAAAATTTGGCGGCCAGTCGCCAGAGGAGTGGACCGAGGAACTGGATCAGCGTTACATTAAGCGCACCGATCCTCAAGCGGCCGGCGAGTACCGCCGCTACTTTAAACAGGTTGACCGGGAATTTGTTAACCCGGATACTGGAGACCGCTACTTCGAGCCGGCCGTGATCGAGCACGGGTTGTGCCGTTACCCTATTGTTGAGGTTTACCAGTTGGCCCAGTTGTTTACAGTGGATCCAACGAGCGAACTCGGGGCCGGGGTGGCACCAGTCTTCGACTGGCAGGACGTCAGGTTTCTGCTCTACTATGCCAGCCGGCGCGATCCGGTTGCCGAGTTGCTGCGCACCGAGTCTAGCGACTGGTTTTACTGGGGCGATTCGTTTACCTTCTGGCTGGAGCAGTTTGGGCTTACGCCGGCCATGAGCCAATCGTTTGATGACCTGCTCAACGACTTTTGGGGCCATATGTTCGATCCCGGCTTAGAGCAGGATCAGTTCAAGCGCGAGTCCTACAGTCATTCAAATTATATCCAGGAGTGGATCGAAGACGACAAGTCGGTGGAGGACCTGGTGAGGGGCGGGCAATGGGATGACCTGTATGTGGCCGTCCGGCCGCTGCTTCTATCATCCGGCGTTGTAACCTCCGTATCTACCACGACCGCTTGGTGGAATAATGACGCTAACCCCGTCAGAGTCTATCATCTGAGCCAGAACGCGGTTGAGATTCGGGTGCCGGAAGCGATGGATCTGATGGTCCTGTTGCGGACATAATAAAAAAATAATGCGTACTACGTAATACGTACTGCGTAATGCGTAATGGTCTGGCGGAGTAACCCTTTACGCAGTACGCATTACGCAGTAGAGAGGTAGCTTATGAAATTGAGCACCACTTTTTGGGGCGGTGATGTCCTGTTCGAGGGTGACCTCGCTCTGGTTCTGCGGGCCATCCCGGCCGGGGCCAGAGTGACCCAGGCGAAGGTGACTTTGGCCCCAGCCCAGGGTGCCAGCCAGGACGAGCCATTCCACGAACCGTTTCCTATCTCAAATGGCCTGGGTGATTTCGGGCTGGCCGTCCAGACTGATTCCGACTGGGCCGTCGTTGACTTTGGCGCCCGCCGCACTGTCGAAAAGATTGAGGCAACTGGCCTCGATTCAGCTGTAGATCCCCCCATTCCCGTTGAGTTCGACGAGGCCCGAGTCCAACTCGACCTGGGGGGAATATGGATTCAGCTTGATCAAAATGGTAACCCAGCGATGCCAGACACTCCTAATGGGGAATTGGACTTTTCGGTTACCAATGACGAGCTGATTCTGCCTAACCTGACTGGTCAACGGCTCAGGCTGGTCTATCAGAGTGGAGGAGTGGAGCTCGGAGCAGGGGTAGCGATCAATGTAGAAGAGGTGTCGTTGCTGAGCTACCCCTCCAACCTGANNGGTTACTGACACGGATGAAAACGGCAACACAATAATGCCCATCCTGGCCCTCCCCAGCCTGGCCAGCCAGCGGCTCAGACTGGTCAATCCGTCCCCCCCCTCGGGGCCAATCGATGTACAAAAGCTATACGTTTTAACCTACCCCTCCAACCTGACCCTGCGATTGGGTAACCTGGGCCCGTTTTGGTTTCGAACCGGCGATCTGCGCCAACCGGTCACCACGCCCGATTTCGCCGACATATTCCAGGGCTATCTGGACGGGAGCCAGCCGGCCAACGGCGTGTTTGAAGTGCCCTTCATTCTGCACTCTGACACTTTGGCCCGGCTAACGTTGCAACTGGAGCTTGAGTACCATCTGGAGCAAGCGCTGCTGGAGCCTCAACTCAACCAATTAGTGTTGCCCTTCAGCTACGACGCAGTGCCGTCGGCCCAGCCGGCGGCTATCAAGGCTAGCTTGCCCCTCCAGGCCCAGGTGCTCCCCCAGGAGACATCGGCTCAGGTGGTGGGGCAGTTCGACGCCAGCCGGGTGATCCACGGCCCGGTCGAGGCTACGACCGTGATGGAGACGGTCAGGATCACCCCCCAACAGCCCGCCGCCCATCCGATTTGGTTGGCTCAGTCTCAGACGGCCAGCGCCATTGACCTGCACCTGGAGGCGGTGACCGAGAGCGCAACCCTGCAGGTCACCTTGCAGGAGGATGTGGGCGGCAAGCCCTGGGGGCCGTCGTTGCTGCCTGAACCGATCCAGCTCAGGCTGGAACGGCCGGCCGCCGGTGGGTCGATGTGGACCAGCGCGCCACTGCCGGCGGCGTTCACCTTTCAGGCCGACCAGATTTACTGGCTGATCGTCAATAGCGCAGCAGGCGACGTCAACTGGGCGGTTGAGGCCGCCGACGAGGCACCACCCGCGCAGATCACCCGCGACGACGGCTTGTCGTGGCAGGCCATCCAGACCGAGAAGATCGACGGGCCGGTGACCGGCGTCTATCGCTTGCGAGCCGAACTGCCTGAGTACCGGCAGCCGATCAAGCTCCAGGTGGGGGGACATGAAGTCTCGCTGCGCAGTCTGGACGCGTTAGGCAAGGTCGATTTCGTGCTCAACCTGCCCGAAGTGGCCGACGCTTTCAACGCCGTTGTGGCCGATGCGATTGAGTCCCAGGCTGGCTTGACCGAGCGCGTCGCCAACGGCGACTTCACCCGCTGGACGCGCATTGAACGGCGAGCGAGGCGGGTGGCGTCACCGGCTGTGATTCTCGCCTCGGATGACGGACAAAGCGCGGGGCCGGTTGCGGTCACACCCGACGGGTCACGAGTGTACGCTGTGCTGGAGGAAGCTATTCAGGTCATCACCAACAACGCAGAGCCGTCTGTATCCACCCCTTTCGACGTTCAGGTATCGGGTCTAGCCATCTCCCCCGATGGCCTGCGCTGCTATATTGCCTGGCAATTTGTACCAGCAGGTCAAGAAGAGTCTTGGCTAGCCATTGTCGAAGTTATGGAGCCGCTGAGGCAAGGCCAGCAGCTAAGACTGCTGCGGGTCGTGCCGCCGTACCTTTTTGAGAGCACGGCGATTTTTGAGGGCACGGCGATTCATTTGGCCGTGGCTCCAGACTGTAGCTACGTTTATCTTGCGACTCGCCTGACCACTTACGAGCCGTCGCCAGATACGCCAGTTTTGATCCGTCTGGCGACTGACGACACTGTATCTATAGCGGGATTTGAGCAGATAGATACGCAACGCGAAGTTAACGAAACAAACGACGTGCTTGCGCTGGCCGAACGATTCGATTTCACCGGGGGTCAAGATCAGCCTCGCAACCTTTTGATCGCGCCTGACGGCCGGCGCGCGTATATAGCGGTCGAGAGAGGGGTCCTCATCGCCGATCTGGAGGGCTGGCAATCACTCGGCCATGCCTGGTTCGACGAGATGTACCCACCGCGGCTGGACAGTTTGGCTTTGAGCAGCGATGGGACTCGGCTATACGCGCTGGCAGGTGGATCTATCGAGTCCACGCCTGAAAACTCGGCTGAGTATGTTTCGAGTCAAACTTTACTCGTCCTCGACACGGCTCTGTTAGACCAGGTGGCCGCCGGGGGCCTGACATTCGACCAGGCAATCCTGACGCAACTGTCCTTAGGCGACATCCCGATTTCGTTTTCGTTTCAATGGTCTCCGTCAATCGTCACGCCTGACGACACACGATTGCTCATTAGCTTTACAACAGCCGAACAACTCATGGTGATTGATACGACGACCATCACCCCCTCTACGACAATCGACCTGGCTGCCCGGCCTCTCGCTCTGACCGTGACATCCGACAGTCGACGGGCTTTCGTCCTCGAACGTAGGACTGACCCTATAGTTGGAGGCGTTCTCTTTCAGGTACAGATACAGGCTGTCGAGTTGGACGTCTGGACGGCCGATGACTGGGCGCTCACCGTCGGCCGCGTCGCCCCGGTATATGTCCCAGAGGCAGAGCAGCCCACTGCCCGGCTTGGCTCGCCACTGGATGACACCGGATTATCACAGGTGTTCCCCGTTAGCAGTGGCCAGGAGTATGAACTGCGCTTCCGGGCGCGGGCCGGTGAACCGGGGGCCATAGCGGAGCTGTTTTGGTTGAGCCAGGGTTGTGGACTGCTGGATGAGCTGTCAGTCGATATCCAGCAGCCGCCGTGCGGCGCGGGCCTGCAGTGGCATGCCATCCGGGGTACAGCCCCCCCGGATGTTGACCAGGCCGAGTTGCGCTTCATCCAGCCCGCCGAAGGCTACATGCTGCTGGACGACGTCAGCTTTATGGCCCCAGTAGAAGCGACGGCCAACGGAGATTTCAGCATCCAGGAGGAGGTGGTTGTCATTGATCCGGTCACCAATAGGCCAGTCATCGATCCGGTCACCAACAGACCCATGACCGTAACACTACCCCAAGGCTGGCGTGTTGAGCCGGTTGCGGTAGATGGAATCTGGACTGAATTGCCAGATGGCGGTATACGCCTGACCGCATTGACGGCAAGTCCAGCTATGCTTATCCAAGAACTGCCTATCAAGGCGGACAAGCCCTTCCACCTCGAGTTCCAGGCGTTTCCGTATGGCCAGCCGTCGGTCCAAGGCAATCCAAGGGTCGAGCTACGCTGGATCGGCAGCCAGGCCAAACCGGTCACTTACGAACTCGTCCCGCAGCGCTTCGACGTGACAGTGCTAGATGGGACGGTCCCGGCCGACGCAACCGGCGCGGAGTTGGTGTTCATCCAACCGCCGGGCGGGAAGCTAGACGTGATCAGGGTACGCCTAAGCCAGCCGGATCCGGTCGAGGTGCCGGTGACGTTCCTGTCGGAGGCGCCAGGGGAGTTAGCCGTGATCGAGCCTATAGTTGCTTACGACGTGAGCGACGAACCACGGCCCAAGCCAGCCCCTGTGGCCGAACCAATACCGGGTAAAGCGCCGGAAAAGGGTGAGCTGCCCGAGGAAGTGGCGGGGCCGGAAAAAGTTGAGCCGTCAGAAAAAGTCGGGTGCAACCCAACCCCGCCGCAGGATATACCGCCGGCGCCGGGTGAGCCACCAGCGCCAGGCGAGGGGCCGTTCAGGGCCGAGCCAGAGGTCGGTTTTTGTCCTTGTTGTGAAACATTCCACTTCCTGGAAGAGCCGGAAACGATCTTCTCAGCAGGCGGGATGGCTGGAGTCAGTGGTATATGTCAGAACTGCCGGGCCAAGGTGGTGATATTTCCAACCAGACCAAGGTCTCCAAAAGGGGCAGGCCGCAGGACACACATAAGGGATTAGCAATGCAGGTCGAAGATCCCCTGTGCCCCGCTCAGGGGGGGTATAGGAGCGAAGCATATAGGGCTGTTCGAAATATTTTCGCTTGCCTGGTGCACGAGAGTCCCCGGTGCGTGATCGACTTAGTACGCAACCTGCACTATCTCGATCCTCATTCGCACATCGTGATCTATAACGAGGGGAACCGGCTGAAAAATCTTGAGTATAGCTTTCCCTTCGAGCAGTACAGGGCCAGGCTGCACCCATGGCCTCGCCCAATTCAATGGGGACGCTCACACGAGTTCGCTCTCGACTGCATGCGGTTCGCTCTGGATCAGTTCGACTTCGATACGCTGACAATTGTGGACTCCGACCAACTCTTGGTACGCGCTGGTTACTCACGCTACCTGGCCCGGTTCCTGGCCGGCAAACGCGACATTGGCCTACTTGGCAGCGCCCCCGAACCGCAAGCGACGGATACGTTGAATGGTCCTCCTTGGACAATGTTTCGGGAGATCGCGCTTTGGCAGCCCTTTTTGCAGCGCCTCTCCGGCGTTAAACGACCGCAAGTGTTTTGGTCATTCTGGCCCAGCACGGTGTTTACGGCTGAGGCAGCACGAGCTTTGACGAGCCTCTACGCAGTTGATATGGTGTTGCAGGATCTACTACGCCGTACGCGAATCTTCGCCACCGAGGAGGTGATTCTGCCTACACTGGTGGCACACCTTGGCTTCAAGATCGTTCCCAGCCCGTGCAGTTACGATTACGTGCACTTTCGCAAGGGGTATACCATTCAGCAAATTGAGGCGGCCCTTATTAGGCCAGATGTATTTTGGGTCCACCCGATCTCGCGCCAATATGAGAACCGGCTACGCAGCTACATCCGGTCTCACTTTAATGACTACGAGCTTGACTGCGAGCCAGAGTCCGGTCAGGCGGAGTCTTTGCCGGATAGAGATGTCACTGGCTCTGCGCAGCAAGGACCCCAGTCTGACACAGACCAAGCACAGCCGGGTCAACCGGCTCTAAACCCGGTTGCTAATGCCCAGGAGCCGCTAGTCTCATGCATCATGCCCACCTGCAATCGGCGCGAACTAGTACCGCAGGCCATCCATTATTTTATGCGCCAGGATTACCCCAATCGGGAGCTGATTGTGATGGATGATGGCGAAGATATAGTTGCGGATCTAATGCCGTCGGACCCGCGGATACGGTATGTACAGCTAGAGCATAAAAAAACCATTGGCGCCAAACGGAACCTGGCCTGCGAGATAGCCCAGGGAACGATTATTGTCCACTGGGACGACGATGATTGGATGGCAAGTTGGCGACTAAGCTACCAGGTGGAGGCCCTGCGCCAGAACCAGGCCGACCTGTGTGGGCTCAACACGTTGCTGCATTATGATATAGCCACAGGTCAGTCCTGGCAGTATATCTGTCCCGAAGCGTACCGGACGTGGCTGTTTGGGAATACCCTATGCTATACCAGGACGTTCTGGCAAAGCAACCCTTTTCCTGACTTAAGAGTTGGATCAGATGTTCGCTTTGTTTGGAGCAATCGGCCAAAGAAGGTGCTGGTTCTTCCAGACCAGACCTTCTATGTCGCCTTGATCCATCCGAGTAACACCAGCCCGAAGCGAACGCAGCGCCCATCGTGGCATGTCTACCCCACCGAAAAGATTCAGGCGCTTTTGGGTAGTGATTGGGATTTCTACACAAACCTTTCGCAGTAGAATAGGACTGCCAAACACACAAAGGATAAGAGCGAAACCCGCTGCTAAGATAGAAGCGCTGAACCTCTCGGACGGGCGAAGCTGACGACTGATACATTCTGATAAGGGAGATTAAATATGACAGCAGAGATGACAACCGTAGACCAATGCAGTGCTAATTTTACCATCGATGGTCAAACTGGCAATCAAAAAGTCGCTGCTGAAGCCACCGTCACACTACAAGCCGAGGTTACAGAGGCGACGACGTACCAGTGGGAGGTCACAAGCAGCCCGCCGGACTGTGATTATCAGCTAACAGGAGAGACCCAGGTCCAGGCAACATTATCTCTACCCGTGTCCGGCGCCTATGTCATCCAATTGACCCTTAGTAAAGGCCAGTGCGAGGCTCGAGCGCGGCGCATAGTTTGGGCAGTCACCCCTCATCGCGAGTACTGCCTGCCTGCAACAGGCGAGCCACTCCGATTTAACGGCGACGAAGCATGGGCTGGCGACCTAACTCAGGTGATACAAGACGTGGACAATAATCTGCCTACACTGGAGCAAAAAGGAGCTTTAGATGCCGCCGACCAGCCCAGTGAAACCAATCCGTTCATCACTCAGAGCGCGCTGCCAGCGGGGGGAACAGCGGGGGAACTGACCCCCGAGCAGAAAGCGGCTTTAGATGCGGCTAACGAACCGAGTGCTGAGAATCCGGTAGCCACGATTGCCGATATCCTCGCAAGCCCTGTACGGGTTGTGGCCGCAGGTCTTCTTGATCTCAAACAGACACCGCCTGTCAGCAGCCCAGGTGGTCTCAGGCTGACCAAAAATGACCGTAGCCGTGGGCTAGCTACCCTGACATTTGTAGGCTATAACCCGGACCGACATGACGCTTATGTCGTCACAGCCTTGCCGGTCAACAGTCTGGCTGGTGAGGCTTGCCGGCAGATCCTTGCGGCCGAATTTGTCAGATTTCATGCAGAAGGTTTTGATCTCCGCTTGGTTAATCTGGCTTACCTTCCCGCCGGAAAACCTACCTTGGGACTTTGCATGATCGAAGTTAGTGAGATTTTGGCTGAATCATAAAACAAGAATTATCCGTATTTACGCTCAAAATTGGTGCGTCCATCTAAAGAATTTGCACATAACAAAATTAGGAGTCTAAATAAAATGTCTGAAATCACTGAGCTTTTAGGTTCGAGAAGGCCATTAAATGAGAATCCAGTAGGAATATCCCGTTCCAATGGCAAACATGGTTTCTTTAAAGCTAAACCTCTTGGGGCTGGACCGGTGATTAAGATCGATGGGCAGGATGGCAGTATTGACGTAGGCGCTCATGGAGCGGACGGCGTCCTTGTTTTGAGAGACAAAGATGGGACCGTCACGGTAATTATAGACGGTAAAAGCGGAGGACTCTGCCTAAGCGGGGATTTTGAAGTGTTTGGAAAGAGTACTACCAAAGACCTAGAGGTAACGGGCACAACATGGGCTGCAGATATAATTATAACGAACTCGGCTGGGGAGCGGATGATCGAGATAGACAGAAATTTAGGAGATATCCGCTTCCTGAATGCAGATTGCGCCGAAGATTTTGATATTGCCGAAGCAGAAGACATTGAGCCTGGTACGGTAATGGTGCTTGATCATAAGGGTGAATTGCGGCAAAGCTCGGAAGCTTATGATAAAAAAGTGGCTGGGGTTGTTTCTGGTGCGGGCGGCCTTAAGCCAGGAATTATTTTAGACCAACAGCAAAAGGCGCGAGGTAAAAGGTTGCCGATTGCCTTAATAGGTAAAGTCTATTGTAAAGTTGATGCGGACTATGCGCCCATTCAGATTGGGGATCTGTTGACTACCTCTCCCACACCAGGTCATGCTATGAAAGTCAGCGATACGTTCAAGGCTTTTGGTACAGTTCTGGGCAAAGCCCTGCATCCTTTAGAAGCTGGAAAAGGACTAATCCCCGTCTTAGTTGCTTTACAATAGTGAAAAAAGTGCATTGAGATGGAACCATACTGCCCTGACCAGCAACCTTCCCCTAAGGTCTTGTAATGAAACATGGCGGACAGATCGGAAAGACATGAGACAAAATGAACGATTGTCAAGAACATAACATAAAACCGAACCACTCAGGACCAGTTAAAGTTGATTTGGTGGTGATTATTGATACAAGTGCTTCCATGCTGGACGAAGCATTGAAGCTAAACAGGGCAGTAGGGGGTGCTATAGAAGCAGCCCGCAGAAGTTGTCCCTCTGATTTGAAGGTATGGTGGTTTGGGATAGAAGGCACATGGCCAGGCACAAGATTCACTCAATCATACCGCCACTATCTGCACGGACTAGGCGTACCCGATAAATATATCCTGGGTATCCCACGCGGTAAACTTCCCGATCAAGGGGCACAGGAAGAGGGTGCTGCTGCAATTGCAGATATTTCGCAGCATTTCAATTGGCGACCCGACGCATCACGCGCTATTTTCTTTCTGGGTGATGAGGCCTTGAAAGGAGGCAACCCTCATACTGAGGCAGATATCAGGGCGGCCAATCAGGCAATAAGTAGGGCTAAGGAAAACTCAGTTAAGGTATTTATGTATGCAGGTACCAAACTTGGTTCGATGACTGAGGATGAATATGAGCTTGTCAGAGCTGAATACGCCAGAGTGGCTGCTGAGACAGGCGGCCACTCATATGAAGCTCCTCTGATGAATATAGGCGGATTTGAAACGGTCTTAGTAGAAATCATTTGTGCCAGTACGGGCAACACGGGTCAGAATGATGTTGAACTGCCAGAGGTGCAACCACGCTTTGACCTATATTGGGGTGAGGGAGAGGATGACCAAATAGAAACGGATGATATCGAGGTTCTGCGCATTGTTGCCAGCAATCCTTATTCAAATGTCGTCTTTAAGGATGTGACGATTGTTCTTGCCACGCTGACCCGTGAGGGTGAGCCGGTTGCTGAGTTACCGGACGGTACACCTTCGGTTGAAATTATCCCTTCGAGGACTATTTTCTTCGGTGATCTACCGCCTTCCTATTCCGCATCGCCAGAAGAATCAGTTGGCGTTACCCGTGAGATCGTATTGATCAGCAGAGGGGCTATATATGGACAATATACGCTTTCAATAGAGTGCTGCTATTCAGTAGAATTTACCCAGCAAGCCAGGAAGCAGTACACCTTGAATCTTGTAGCGAGTTAGGGATGATGATTTCATTGTCACAAGGCGGACCAAGGTCAACTATCTCATCCACCAACTGACCAAACTCGGCTATGCTGTGCGCCTTTAGCCCAATCCAGTTGGCTCGACTACTGCTTAACCCAAACCTATTTATTTTCGTGGGAGATATCTACTATGACCGAAACGATTTCCGCAATCAGTGACCATTTGAAACACATCGACGACCAGTTGAAACACGTCGGCGGGCAGAAGGAATTCTCCGTCCCGCCGATCAGGGCCTGTGTCACACCGGGCACAAGCGCGAATTTGCCGGAACTGCGGCCCTGCCTGGAAATTCGCTGGGGGAACTCACCCCGGGACGAATTAGAGACCAACGATGAAGAGATCCTCTGCCTGGTCGCCAGCAATCCCTACACCAACGTCATCTTCAAAGATCTGACAGTCGTGACCATTTTAACCGAGCTGAACGGTAACTCCGTGCCGGTCTTACCGGATGGCACCCCCTCAGTTGAAATTACGCCCTCGCATATCGTTTTCTTTGGCGATCTACCGCCGCTTGCTTCCAACCAGAGCTCAGCCTCGTCCAACCCCCAACAAGCACCCGAACCGGAGGAGCATCCCTATCGAACGCCCGCCGGACCGCTTGATCCCACCAGTGTGGTGCGTGAAGTAGTTTTAATCAGTCGT